>Ga0209476_10000287_pt1 | contig 34145 bp, 18 predicted proteins | sample KloWWTrecipitate_FD_187179 | JGI IMG/M metagenome (GOLD analysis project Ga0209476, IMG submission 187179) | Active sludge microbial communities from Klosterneuburg, Austria, studying microevolution and ecology of nitrifiers - Klosterneuburg... | ecosystem: Engineered > WWTP > Aerobic digester... | reverse complement strand
GCGATGCCTGAGGCGGAATTGGCGGAAGACGAGTTCCCCGACAGCAGCATCGCGAATGCGCGGCTGACGGCACCGGTACCGCTGCTGTAGTTGTTCTGCCAGTAATTACCGAATTCGTTGAGCATGGCAAGTGTGGCCGAGGTGTCGGCATTGGCGTAAGGATCCGAGGCCACGCGCAAGTACGTGGTGCCCTGCCTGAGGTCGACATCGAGATCACGTTGGTACATCAGGTTCATCTGGGTGAACAGATCGGCAATCCAGGCCGTTGCCTGGGTGGTATTGCCACTGAAGCGCTCGTTCATGAAGGTGGTGTCGGTATCGACCGCCACCACTGCGTTGCGCAGCACCCCGGCAGGTGATTGCGCATCCAGCAGATGATCGAGCGGCGATGCTGCGGCGAACGGGTTGGGCAAGGAATCCTCGTTCGCGCTGAAGTCCAGTTTCACACCGGGCGGCAAGGCATCCTCGGACTTGACCGCATGCATGCTCCAGCCATCCGCCACACGTTCGCTGCGCAGCTCGAACGGTCCGCTCGCCGACGAGCCGGCAGCGTAGGGTTCGCCCTTCAGATCGCGAGCAAAGGAAATGGCAACGCGGACCGAGCCATCCGGGCTGTAGCCCAACAGATGGATGCGCTGGCTGCGCGGCACTTCATGCTCGCCGGCGGCATCGACGAGGATGATGCGGGCGTCTGGGGCATAGACATCGATGCGCCGAAAACGCATGTCGCTGAATACGCCGGGGCCTGCGGGAAACCCGCTGACCTCGATGCTTGAGCCAACCGGAGTGTTGGCCATATCGGAAATCGCCGACCACTTGAGGGTGGTCGCTGCGTTGCCCGCCATGACGGCCGCCGAGCCGGTGGCGAGGGCGAAGGCGAGAAATAACCGGAGCAAGCTGCGCATGGCGCGGGGTCCTGTCAGTGGCACATGTCGGGATTGTGCGCCAATCGCGTGTGCGCAACCGTGATCCTTGCCGCGTCCGACTGCCTTTCAATGCGGATTGTGCATGCGCGGCGCCGTTCATCGGGATCGGTGCAGGACTGTCGGGGTGGCCTGCGCCCAAAAAGAAGGGCGCCTTTAGGCGCCCTTCGAATCAACAGCCCATTGGGGCAGATTATGGAATGGTGATGGGCAGGCCGGCACGGTTGTAGGCATACCCAAGCACCGTAGCCGGGTGACCGGTTGCGCCGGTCGTCTGCAGATGCACATAACCGTAGGTGACGATGTTCGGCGTGACCGTCGTGTTGGTGAAACGGATGCCGAGATAGCCAGTCACACCACGGAAGTTCGCCGTCGCAGTGGCTGCGCCGGAGCTGGAGTACAGCGAGGACGGACCCACGGTATCTCCGGATGTGAGCAACGAGTAGTTGCCCCCGGCCGTCACCGAAACGCCCGCAGGTGCAAGCGTTGCCGAATTCGGCCAGAAGAACGTCAGATTCGTCGACCCGTAGGGGTTCCAAGCCGATCCGGCAGTCGGCGTGGGGCTGGTGGTGCCGGCGAGGAAGTCGAAGTAGACGCCATTGCTATCGGCAGGAACCACGATGCTCAGCGGCGCCGAGCTGACCACCAGATTGCCGACCAACAGGATGGCCGACGCGGCGGATGCATTATTGCCGTTGCTCGTCTGCAAACCTCCAGCGGAGATCGTGTTGGTATAGTCCTGGTTGGTCGCAGACGACACATCGACCTTAACGGTGCAGCCGCCCGGTGGAATCTGGGCGCCGCTCCCCAGCGACGCAGATCCGCTGCCAGCCGTCGCCGTGACCACGCCGGCGGTGCACGTGGTCGAGGCGTTCGGAGTAGCCGCCACCACCATGCCGGCCGGGAACGTGTCGGTCAGCGGCGCCGTCAACGTGGCAGCGGTTGCCGCGCTGTTGCCGAGCGAAATCGTCAGCGTGCTTGGCACACCCGCTTCCACGCCAACCGGTGCGAAGGCCTTGGATACGGTCGGTGCAGGCGGCGCGCAGACCGGCGGGGTGTCGGTACTGCTGATGACGAGATCGTCGACATTGACCGTATTGCCGGCCGTATTGCCCGACTGGCCGACCTGTTTGACCACGGCGTTGGCAATGTACGGCGAGGAGACTGCCGTCGCGCTTTCGTGAATGATGGTGCCATTCATGCAGATCTGTACTGTCTTCGCCGAGCGGTTGAAGGCGAGACTGATGTCGAAGTACGTGTTCAACGGCCAGGTCGCGCCAGTCGGAACGTACAGGCCGGTCGTGAAGTTCGGCACCTGGATCTGGCGCGCAACTGCACGGTCGAAGCGCAGCAGCGTGCTGACCACCCCGGCGGCTGGATCCTGGGGATTGAACTCGAACGTTGCGCCGGCCCCGGTGTTGACGATACGCAACTTGGCGCTGAGTACCGAGTGGGTGCCCGTGCCGATCGGCTGGGTAGGCGCGATCGCCCCGACCGGTGTTCCCGACGACCCGGTAGTCGAAGTGACACGCAGGTGCTGCGTGCCATTTGCCGGGAGTGCTGACGAGATCGTCGCATTGGCCGCGGTGCCCGTGGTTCCCCAACCTTGCTGTGTGCCGAGCGCGCCGACCGTAAACGGGGATTCAAAGCCGGTGTTGTAGTTCGTCGGTGTAGGTGCCAGGGCACGGTAGATTGCGGTCGCCGCTGCCGGACTGTTGCCGGTATCGGTCTGCAACGCGCCAGCAGGGATCGTGTTCGTGTAATAGCCCGTCGTTGCGGAATAAACATCAACCGTGATGGTGCAACCGGTGGTCGGGATCTGCGCACCCGTGCCGAGCGTGACCGAGCCCGAACCAGCGACTGCGGTGACGCTGCCCGCTGGACACGTGGTCGCCGCATTTGGAGTCGGTGCGATGACCAGGTTGGCCGGGAATACGTCGACCAGGTTGGCCGTCAGCGTCGCCACCGATGCCGGGTGACTCAGCGAAATCGTCAGCGTGCTCGGCGTGCCCACTTCGGTCACTGCCGGGGCAAAGGTCTTGGTGACCGTCGGCGGTGCCGTGCCGCAGGTGACCGTGTCGACCCACCAGCCATTCGGTGCGGTAGCGCTGAAGGATCCATCCTCGGCCATGCGCCAGCGCAGACGGACCGGCTGTCCCGCAGCAGATGCCGGCAGGATTGCATTGCTGGTCACGAACGCACCGACACTGGAGCCCGTCCATGCCGCGCGACCGGCGAGGGCAGGGTTCGAGCTCGCCGATATCGTTCCCGAATAGCCGCCGCTGGCGAACGAGCCACCTGCCGCGATGATGTCCTGGTAAGCGCCGCCATTGACCGAGATCTCAAGCACGCCACCATCCCAACCGGACTCCATGTTGTAGCGGTTGCGGAACGAGACTGTGCTGCCCGCACCCGGCGCAAACGCGGGCGAAACGAGCAGACGCTCGCCTAGCGCTCCGAGATTCTGCGTGTAAGCGGCATTCGGCGCACTATCCGCTGCTGTCGTCACGGTGGCCCAGGTTCCGGTGCCATCGACATTGGTGAACGTCCAGCCACCCGGGAGTGCGGGTGTGGTCACGCCGTCGAAATTCTCGATGGGGCAGGTCGGTAACGGTGGTACGGTGACGGTAAGAGTCGCATTTGCCGCCGCTGCATTGTTGCCCGAGCTGGTTTGCAGGGCGCCCGCAGCAATCGTGTTGCTGTAGGCATCCGCTGTGGCAGCCGTGACATCAACCGTGACCGTGCAACTGCCGGCGGCGGGAATCTGCGCGCCGGTGCTCAGGGACACCGAACCCGATCCCGCTACGGCCGTAACCGTACCGCTGGGGCAGGTTGTCGCCGCAGCCGGAGTGGTCGCAACCACGAGGCCGCTGGGGAAGGTGTCGGTCAGATCCGCACTCAAGGTTGAAGCAGTCGGACCGGCATTGTTCAGCGTGATGGTCAGCGTGCTGGTGACGTTGGTTTCAACGCTGGTTGGAGCAAACGCCTTGCTCAGCGTGGGCGCCTGCGAACCGCCGTTCGGGACGTTGAAGGTCAGCGGCACGGTGACGACAGGCAGGTTGGTCGCATTGCTGCCAATGCACAGGGTTGCCGTGTAGGTGCCGGCACTGAGGCCGGCGGCATCGAACACGACCGGAACCACCTGCGAGCCGGCAAAACCAAGCGAACCGGACGTCGGGTTCAGGCTGACCCAGGAAGGCAGGACGCAACTGACCGTGCCCTGGACGAAGGCCGACATGTTCACCGTGGCCGGATCCGACTGGAACTGCGTCGGATCATCGTACGGCGCGTAGATGACCGGCGGATTGCCGATTTGCGGGTCGGAGCTGACGCGCCATGCCCACAGCGGGTTGGCCGAAGTTCCGGCACCACTGCCGTTCATGCTCGGGAACACCGTCAACCAGTAGCGTCCGCTCGACAGGTTGAGCGGCGGAACACCGGGTGCGCTGAGCACGAGTTGCGCAGCACCGGCGGTACCGGTGATGCCCGTCGTGGCGGCGGTACCGATGGTGTTTGTATAAGTCCACACGGGTGCGGCACCAAAGCCTTCCGGGGCGCCGGCCGGCAGACCCGCATTATCGGCATAGATGCTGAAGGTCACCGACGGCGTGTTGGCCGTGGTCAGGTTGCCCGACGGAATCATGAAGCCGTTTGCGCGCAGCGTGGTTACGCTGGTCGTGCCGGTGATGTCGAAATTCTGCGACCAGTAGTTGCCTTCGGACACGCCGAGATACAGACCGCCCAACTGGCCACTGCCCGATGTCGTCGTGTTGAGTGGCGTGACCTGTGCCGTGCCGGTGCTCGTGACCGACCAGGTCAGCGTCGGGTTGCCGATGTTGGCAATGGTCAAGTCATTGCTGACCGTGGTATCCGAGCTGCCGGACACGCTGGCCGGGGTGACCTGGATGATCGGGCCAGCCGGGTTCAAGGCGATCGGCAGGTGCAAGGTCGGCTCGTCGCCGGCGCTTGGGGTGAGGACCAGTTCACCAAGATTCCATTGTGCAGGAGACAACAGTGCACCATGCGCGGTAACCGTGATCGCGCGCGATCCAGTTGCATTGATCGAGAACGAAGCGGGGCTGAACTCGATTGCACCTGCCGGGAAACCCACCGCCGACAAGGTGTAGGTCTGGCTGCCGGCACGGGCGCGGCGGAACGTGCGCGTGAAGGTGGTATCACCGACGAAGTTCGCCTTGGCCATGCTGGCCAGGTTCAAGGTCGAGATGTCACCGGCGGTTGCCGGGTTGGCCGCGAGGAAGTTTGCCGCGGTCTCATCCATGATCAAGCCGACCTTCGAGGCGGCAGTCAGGTTGACGCGTCCGGAGCCGTAGTCCCACAGGCGTACGGGCGACCCATCCGAGTTGACCGCGCCAAAGTTGTTCGAGCTCAGGTTGAGCGCGGACTTGACCTGGGTGGCCGACCACGTCGGGTTCAACGCGCGCATCAATGCCGCTGCGCCCGCCATGTGCGGACTCGACATCGACGTGCCGTTGCTGAGGTAGACGCCGTTCGGACCGACCACACTTGCAGCACCGGCGGCGAGGATGTCCACGCCCGGCCCGGTGATGTCAGGCTTGACCATGCCCTGTCCGCTGACCAGACGCGGGCCGCGGAAGCTGAAGTCGGCAACGACGTCGCCCTGGCTCGGGAAGGCCTGCGCGGCGATGTCGATGGAGACCGTTGCCGTGGCCGGATTCGAGCCGGCTTCGAGATTGAGCCAGTTGCTCATCAGCATCGACCACGAGGTACCCGAGGCGCCGAGGTTGAGATAAACCGCATCGACGAAGATGACGCCAACTGCGCCGGCATTGAGGGCAGCGGTGCGTCGCGCGCCGCTGCCGCAGGCGCTGGCCGTGCCATCAAGGTGCAGCACGGCGATCGCGCCGGTGGCAATCGGTGGCAACGGGGTGTCATCAAAGCCATCCGCAAAGATGCGGTCGCTCGGTGCACCGCTGCGCACGAAGGTGTTGGCCGGATAAGCAGCGCAACCGTCGGTCGCGCCGTTGGCAAAATTGGGGCTCTTGATCAACGGAACGTCGACCACATTCTGGGTCGGCAGCGGCGCGCCGCCTGGACGCAGCGGGATGTCCTGCGTGTTGGCCGGTGGGCTCGCTTCGCTGGTCAGGTCGAGGCTGACGGCGATGATGCGATCCTCGGTCGAGGCGGCCACGGTCTCGACCCACGGTTCCATGTGGTTGACCTGGCCCTGCGGGTTCGGCACCGAAGTGCTGGTGTTGCCGGCCGAGGCAGCAACGAAGGTGCCGGCGGCAACCGCGTTTCGGAAGGCCGTCGAGGTTGCGTCGGTCCACGGCGAAGTACCGCCGCTGATCGAATAGTTGATGACGTCAACACCATCAGCCACAGCCTGGTTGGCGGCTTGCGCGGTTGCCGTGCTCGGGCAGGTCGACGGACAGGCCAGATAGGCGATCACGTTGGCGTGAGGCGCCACGCCGGAGATGGTGAACGCGCCACTGGAGAAGGTTGCATTCCAGGTGTTGCCGGCCACCGTGCTGGCGGTATGCGAGCCGTGACCCTGGGTATCCGTGCCCGTCGTTCCGGGGGCAGCGAAATTGTAGATGCCGATCAGCTTGTCGTTGCACTTGCCGGCATCGATGCCGCCCGGCGCGCATTGGCCGAGATAGGTGCCATTGCCCTTCGGGTTCTGGTGGATGTATCCATCAACCGGTCCGACGGCGGCGAACGCCGGGCTTTCCCAGTTGATGCCGGTATCGATGTCGCCGATGAGGATGCCTTCACCCTTGGTTGCCACGCCGCTGGCGGTCATGCCGTCCCAGATCGAGGTGGCGCCAATGAAGGCCGGGCCGCGATCGGTGGCCAGCTCCAGTTCGTGTTCGCGCTCGATGAACATCACGTCCGCGCGTTTCATGACTTCGGATGCTTCGGCATTGCTGAGGCGCACGATCACCGCATTGAGTGCGTGCTGCATGCGTGCCATCACCTGCAGCGGACGCTGCAGGTTGCCGCTCAACTCGTCGACAAAGGCTTGTTGCCGTGTTTCGAGGTAGCCCACGTAGGCGCGTGCGGCAGCGGATTCCATGTCGATCTTGGCGCTGCTGACACCGTTGCGCTCGATGTGCCCGGGAGCAGGCAGGTTGGCGACTTCGCCGGCATAGGTGGCCAGCGGCGCTTCCTTGAAAACAACCGTGTAGTAGGCGGGCCCTTCCGCCGGCGATGCCAGCAAGGTGCTGGTCGACGCGAGCTTTGGCAGAGTTGCCGAGAAATTGATGATCGGGTTGTAGCTGGTGGCGGCAGCCTATGACGTAAGGCCTGTCATCAGAGTCAATGCAAGAGCACTTGCCAATGGCGTTGCTCGCCGCTTGGCAAAGCGCGCCATGGTGGATGTCCAATTCATGTTTATCCCCAAATAAAAATGTAAAGTAAACTGCTGAGCCGGCCGCCACTACGGCAAGCCGGGTGGAAAATGCGAAGTCCTTGCAGTAACCCCTGAGTAAGGTCGTTGCGACCAGACTGGGCGGATCTTGGCCCGAAGCCGTGGGTAAAGCAATATCGATTCAACCGATATTGGAAACTGGCCGAAGGGGTCGCAAAAAACACGGTTTCGTTCAGAAACGGGGTTCTGGACACTGCCTTGGCGATGCCAATCCTCCCTCCCGGACCTGAACGGCGAGGGTTTCAGCTCGGCCCTTCGACTACGGCCTTCGGCCTGCGCTCGGGGTGAACGGTAGGAGTATCGGCTGCGGCCCATCGACGACGGCATTCGACGGCATGACGCCCTGCATCATGGCCGGGCGCCTTGCTGGCAGCTCGATTCAGTCGAAATTGTTCTCGAAGATCAGATCCGGGCCGATGATGGTGAAGTTGCCCGGGCTCATCGCGAAGAAGATGTTGCCCGCGCAGCGCACGCGAACGCGGGCGGTGGTGGACTGCACGTTCGGTACGGCGACGAGCGCACTGCCATTGTTCGGCACGCTGGTGGCAAGCACGGCGGTGCTGGCGGAGAAGCGGCCACCGGTGTGGATGTCGATGTCGACCGCACTGCACGAAACCGGCGCGAGGTCGGTATTGGCGACATTCCAGGTTACGGTTTCCGTGGCACTGATCGAAGGATCCCATACCGCGCTGGCCGCCGGGGCGGTCACGGCGAACGGCCCCGATGCCGCATCGACCTGCAGCAGCGAGTCGGCACTTTGGGTTGTGCCGGCGACGGCGACGTTGTCGAAGACGGTGAGGCGGAAGGTCAAGCTGCGAGTCGTCGTCGGCAGGATTTCACCCTCCATGGTTGCGCCGCTGAGCAGATTCTCGAAGTTGGGGATCGTGCGGATCGGGCTGGCGGTGGGATTGAGCGAACGGATGATCGGGCCATTGCCCGGATCATTGGCGAGGCTGCCGCCGCTGGTCGCCGCGCCGAGGTCGTATTGCTCCCAGCCGAAGGTCAGGCTGCTTCCCGGCGCGGCGTTGGAGGCCGAACCGCCGAGATAAAACGGAGTGCTTGCGGGAATGATGTAATTCGACAGCGCAGCAATGGTGACGGCGGGATGATTCGGCTCGTTGACCGAACACGAACCGCCGGAAGCGTTGGTGAAATTGCCGATTTCACGCAGGCTCTCGGCGTGGAAGTAGGGATCCGAGTGTGATTGCAGGTTGGGGGAGCAGATGCCGGCATAGGCCATGATCGTCGAGCCGCTGCCCGGCTCGTAGGCGGCCGAGGACGCTCTGTTTCCGCTGCAACTGTTGTTGAATGTGTGGTTGCCGCCGAATTGGTGGCCCATTTCGTGGGCGACATAATCGATATAGAAAATGTCGCTCTGCAGCGATGCGGGATTGCTCAAGCCGGTAGTGCCGCGCCCCTTCTGGTTGGTGTTGCATACCACGCCCAGGCCGGCAACGCCGCCGCTGCCGGTGGTGAATACATGGCCGATGTCGTAGTTCGCATTGCCGATGAGGCCATTGATGATGCCGGTGTTCTGGTTTATTGCGCCGGTTCCGTTCTGATACGGGTCGGTTCCCGCATCCGGGAAGATCAGCAGGTCATTGTTGGCGACGAGGGTCAGGTGGATCGCCAGGTTGTTTTCGTAGACCTCATTGACCCGGTTGACCGCCAGCACCACGGCCGCCAGACCCGATTCGACGGTTGGCGTGCTGGATCCGGAAATGGCGGTCACATAGTTGTGATTGGCAGCAACTGCCGCACGATAGTTGCGCTTGGTGGTTCCGGTGGTCGTATTGATCGACGGCAGCCCGAAAATATCCGGCAGGCGGATCTCCGCAGTGCCGCAGATGAATGCCGGAGCGCCGGATGCCGCATCGCTGCGGCGGAAGCTCACATAGTCAGTGCCTTGGCCATAGCTGACCGGGCGCAACAGCCAGGCACCCTCGCGATCGAAAACCATGGCGTTGAGGCCGAGCGGCGAAATGTCGATGCGGGCATGGCGGCCCTGACTGTCAATGCCGAGATAGCTGCGGATTCGCGGATAACGGGCGGCGAGTTCGGCGGGCATGACGCCGGAATCCGACAGCATGAATTCGATCTGTTTGCCATCCGGACTGGGCAACGACACAGTCAGCCCGACCCCGCCACCGTGGCGCGCCAGAACCGATTGCAGCGATGCCACATCGAGATCGAGGCTGCGATAGGCGTCGGGAGCATCGATGCCGACCGGCATTGCACGTCCGGGTCTGTCTTGCCAGGCCGACGACGCGAGATCGGCGGCCAAGGCATCCAATGCAAAGACGCTGAGGGCGCAAGCGAGGATGCGGAACGCATTGGCGCCCCAGGTATTTCTGGTCATGGATTCCCCCGGAACTGATCGGACGGCGCCGGGCTACGTTTGCTGGCACCACGGCAAAACATGGTCGCATGCGAACGGAATGGGTGAAAGCGGCCTCGAGGCCGAGCTTTCATGGGAGGCGGGAGGGGGCATTGATCCGCACAAGGATGGAGTTTGTTGATCCGGACAGCACGAAGTCCGTTCATTCGGAGCGGTCGTACCCACGTTGGAATGGTCCTTGGGGCAAGCCTGTCCCGAGCCAGTCGAAGGGCTGCCGGCGAATGGTGGTCGCGGGCTGAATCAACCAGCGGGCAAGGCCGGGTGAAAAGCAACGCGGCCGTCCTCTCGGAACCGGCGGCCGCGTCGCAGCGGAGCTACATGGACGATGCAAGCGTTCAGCGATAGCGATAGCGGGCTGGGGGATCGGCGACAAAGCCGTTCGGAAACGGATTCGGTTCGCGGCTGGCAAGCGGGCGGCGCGGGATGATGCCGCGCGCGGCGAGGTTGCGATAGCTGTCATACCAGATGGCCAGGGTTTCCGCTGGCTGGCTGCTGGCGCGCTCGAAGCGGGTGGTGCCGACTTGCGACCATTCGCGTTCGCCATGGCCGGTACCGAGGCGTTCGCGTTTCGGCTCGCTGCGTGCCAGCGCCGTATCGGCTTGCGCCGTGCTTTCCTGTGCCTTGCCGGCCGAGGCTGGCGGGGCGGCAGCAGCCGCCTGGTCGGACGATGCTTCTGCATCCTTCGCCCACGGGCGTGCACTCGGCGCGGGCACGCGTTCGCTGCGTGGTTCGGCGATCCAGCGATGCTCGCGTTCGATGAACACGGCGACGCCGATCACGCCGACATTGGCCGGTCGCCCGGTTTGCGCGGCGTAGCTGTCTGACAAAGTGGTGAAATTGAACTGGGCGACCTCGTTGAGGTTCTTGCGCCAGCCGTTGATCTCGGTCGATTCCCAGGCATCAAGCACATAACCGCTCTGGTTGGCGCTGGCGGTTTCGCCGCTGACCGCATTGACCCCATCGACCGACAACACGGCCAGCACGCGCGCGCCGGTGCGATTGCTGAGGCGCACGGCATAGCGGTGTCCCGGTGTGCCAGGGACATACAGCTTGCCGCCTTTCACATAGGTCGTGAGGGTGATGCCGCTGTCGCGGTCGATCACCGAGAGATCGAGCAGATTGCCGGCGTGCGCCGGGGTGGAAAGAATCAAGGCAAGCAGGGCAAGACTGAGCAGGCTACGCATGGGACACCTCCAGGTGCGGTTGGCAGGAAGGTTCAACGTGCGCCATGGGCAAGCGGGGTTTGCCTTAACCGGACGGCTACCCGAACCTGCTTCGGCCGCCGCGGCCGGAACCCGTGGATTCGTTAAACTGCGCGTTCTGTACCCCGGGTTCGATCATGACCAACAAGATCCGCACGCTGACCGGAATCACCACTACCGGTACTCCCCACCTTGGCAATTATGTCGGGGCGATCCGTCCGGCGATCGCGGCCAGTCGCCGCGCGGATGTCGAATCCTTCTATTTCCTCGCCGACTACCATGCCCTGGTCAAGTGCGAGGATCCGGTACGCATCGCGCAGTCGCGACTCGAGATCGCGGCAACCTGGCTGGCCTTGGGCCTGGATACGGAGCGTGCCTACTTCTACCGGCAATCGGACATCACCGAGATTCCCGAACTGACCTGGCTGTTGACCTGCGTCACCGCCAAGGGGCTGCTCAATCGTGCGCACGCCTACAAGGCGGCGGTCGATCGCAATGTCGGCGACAACGAGGATGGCGATGCCGGCATCAACGCGGGGTTGTTCATGTACCCGGTGTTGATGGCTGCAGACATCCTGATCTTCAACGCGCAGCGCGTGCCGGTCGGCCGTGACCAGATCCAGCACATCGAGATGGCGCGTGACATTGCCCAGCGCTTCAACCATCTGTACGGGGCGGCATATCGGGCGGCAACGAAAGCTGACAGCGATCCGTTCGTTCTGCCCGAAGCGGTCACCGACGAGGATGTCGCCACCCTGCCGGGTCTCGATGGACGCAAGATGTCGAAGAGCTACAACAACACGATTCCGTTGTGGTTGTCGGCGAGGGATCTGAAGAAAGCCATATTCGGAATCATCACCGACTCGCTCGCGCCGGGCCAGGCCAAGGAGACCGAGGGCTCGAGCATCTTCTCGATCTACCAGGCCTTCGCCAGTGGCGAGGAAACCGCCGCAATGCGTCAGGCCTTTGCCGATGGCATCGGCTGGGCCGACGCCAAGCAGAAACTGTTCGAGCGCATCGATGCCGAACTTGCCGCACCGCGCGAGCAATACAATGCCTTGATCAGCCAGCCTGACGAGATCGAGGAGCGTCTGCTCGCGGGTGCGAAGAAGGCACGCGAGCGCAGTGCCCCGCTGATTGCCGCACTGCGCGAAGCGGTTGGCCTGACATCGCGCCTGGCTGCAAAGTCGAATGCGCCGACGCGCATCGATGCGGGGTCAGCCGGTTCCGCTCCGCCGCAATGGAAGCGCTATCGCGAAAAGGATGGCTTGTTTTATTTCAAGCTGGTGGATGGGGATGGTGCCGTGTTGTTGCAAAGCGTCGGATTCCACCGACCGGATGAAGTGGGATCAGCCATCGCCCGGCTCATGGCTTTGCTCGGACAAGTGGCTGTCGACTCCGCGATGCTGGCAATGGACGGGCGGATCGAGGTTGCCGGGTCGGTCGAGGCGGTGCAGCAGGCCTTGGCGATGCTCGAGGAAATCGAAAATCGGAAGCGTGCCGCCAAAGACGCGCAGGCCCGAGCGTTGTGACGCTTACGCCGCGGCAGCCTGCGCACTGAAACCGTGGCTGGCATCACAGGGATAGTGTGATTGAGTGCGCGTCGGCGATGGCCGGGAGTGTGTCAGGGTGCGCCGGATCGAACTGGACGCGGTCATCGGTTGGGCCTCTTTCCTGATTCCCGGATGCGAACCATGACTCATCACATTGAACAACCATATCCGAATTGCGCGGGCATCATCATTTGGGCTTTGCTGCTTGCGTGCTGCTGCGGACAAGCGCGAGCGACCACGACGGTGAAACTGCCGGATTGGGTTTGTGCCCATCCCGATGCGATCTTCATCGACGGCTTCCAGCCTGGCGCCGGCATCACGCGGCTGCCGTCGAACGGCAGCGGTGGCGCGATCGGCAATGTCACGCGGGTCGTCAATGTGCCGGGATATGGCAGCCACACGATTCATCTGCGCACGCCGCCTTCGTACTCGCCCAATCATCCGCTGCCGCTGGTGCTCGCCTTGCATGGTCAGGCGGGCAGTCCATCCGCAGCGAATACCGCAGCGCAAGCGGTGCGCAACGCATGGGCATCGATTGCCGATGCCCAGGGCTTCATCGTCATTGCGCCGGTGGCCACGGGCGGTTCCGGTGGCTGGATTGCGCCGCCGCCGAATCCGAGCGATTACGACATTTTCGCGGCAGCGATCGCCGATGCCGAGGCGGCCTACAACATCGACCGCTCGCGCCGGATCGGCTGGGGCTTCTCGGCCGGTGGCCATGTCATGCACGACATCATGTTCAACGATTTCGGTGCGCCGCTGTCGATCGACACGTTTGCCGCGTATTCGGTCAGCGCCGGGGTGCTGCAAGGCCTGGCGTGCCAGGGACTGAATGCGAGCCAGTGCAATGCGTTGATCGCCGCCGCGTCACGACACATTCCCATCGACATCCACGTCGGCAGTTCCGATCCGCTGCTGCCGAACGCCACCAGTGATCGCAATTTCTTCCAGAACAATGGCTGGGTGCTTTCGAGCAATCTCTGGTTCACGACATTCAGCGGCGGGCACAGCTACGCGACCGCGCAGCTTGGCGAAATCTGGTCGAACCTGTGTCCGTTCCAGGCGCTGCCCTGAGCAGTGTGATCAGGCGGCCAGAGGCTGCGAGTCAGCAAGTCGATCGAAATAATCGCGGGTCAGGCGCAGTTGCGTCTGCGCGCAATCGGTGCCGTTGACGACGCTGCGAAAGGCCGCGTTCTCGGCACGATCCCTGGCGTACCAACCCAGATGCTTGCGTGCGATGCGCACGCCGGGCAGTTCGCCGTGAAACGCATAAAGCGCTTCGAGATGGCCGACGAGGATGTCGCGTACTTCAAGCGGCGAGGGTGCTGCGAGGACGTCACCGCTTGCGAGAAAGTGCGCAATCTCGCGGAAGATCCACGGTCGCCCCTGCGCGGCGCGACCGATCATGACGGCATCGGCACCGGTTGTCTTGAGCACCGCGGCGGCCTTCTGCGGCGAATCGATGTCGCCGTTGGCGAGCAACGGAATGCGGATCGCCTGGCGGATTGCAGCGATGGTTTCGTACTCGGCCTCGCCCTGGTAAAGATCGGCTCGGGTGCGCCCGTGCACGGCGAGCGCGGCGATGCCGGCATCCTCGGCAATGCGCGCGATGCGCACGCCGTTGCGATTGTCGCGATTCCAGCCGGTGCGGATCTTCAGTGTCACCGGCACCTCGACCGCACTGACCACGGCTTCGACAATGCGCGCGACCAGGCCCTCGTCCTGCAGCAAGGCCGATCCGGAATACACATTGCATACTTTTTTTGCCGGGCAGCCCATGTTGATGTCGATCAATTGCGCGCCGAGATCGACGTTGTAGCGGGCGGCATCGGCAAGCATGCGCGGATCATGGCCGGCGATCTGCACGCTGATCGGATCCGGTTCACCGGCATGGTCGGCGCGACTTCGGGATTTCCGCGTATGCCACAGGCGCGGATCGGCCGTGGTCATTTCCGAGACGGCCAGACCCGCGCCCAGTCGCTTGCACAACTGGCGGAACGGTTTGTCGGTGACCCCGGCCATCGGCGCAAGCACGACAGGCGGGTCGATCAGGAAATGGCCGATACGCATCGACGGCATTGTAGCCTGCGGCGTTCAGCCACGGCGCTTCGGCGCAACGGATCGCCTGCTAGAATCCGCGGCATTCCCACTCGACATGACCCCCAGTTGAATTTCCTTTCCTGCCGCAGCCAAGGATCGTGTCGTCGACGCCTGCGTCGACTGGCCGCTTGATCGTCATGCTCGATTTTCTGGTCAGCCTGTTCACCCAGAATGGTTATGCGGCCGTCTTCATCGTCCTGATGATCTGCGGTTTCGGCCTGCCGATCCCCGAGGACATCACCCTGGTCGCCGGCGGCGTGATTGCCGGCCTCGGCTATGCCAATGTGCACCTCATGGTCGCCATCGGCATCGTCGGCATTCTCGCCGGGGACGTATTGATGTTCGTGCTCGGCCGTCATTACGGCGAACGTGCCCTGCGCTTGCGCTGGGTGGCCTACCTGCTGACGCCGCGGCGTTACGCGATGGTGCAGGCCAAGTTCAGTCGTTTCGGCAATCGCCTGATGTTTGTCGCACGCTTCCTGCCGGGCTTGCGCTCACCGATCTACCTGACTGCCGGCATGACGCGACGCGTCTCGTTCATGCAGTTCTTCCTGCTTGATGCGTTGGCCGCGCTGATCAGCGCGCCGATCTGGGTCTATCTGGGTTACTACGGTGCGCAGAACCACGAATGGCTGCTGAAATGGCTGGATCGCGGCAAGGTCATCGTGCTGGTGGTCGCGGCGATCATCCTTGCCGTCGTCGTCCGCTATTTCTGGCGACGTTCGTCGCGTCGGCGTACGTTGTTGCGCCTGCGCCAATCGCGGCGGCGGATTCCCTAGCAGCCTGCTAATCCTCGCCGAAGCGGGAGATGACCGCAGCGCGGTGGGGAACCGCGGAGGCGGCCCCGGCTTGCTCGGTGCTCATGGCGGCCACCCGGTTCGCGTAACGCACGGCATCGGCGAATGCGACATGAGTCGGTTGCGACAACATCGCAACCAGCGCTCCATTGAACGCATCGCCGGCACCGGTGGTATCAACGACGACGGTGCTTTCGGCAGCGACCCGATAGTGATCGCGCTGATCACCGCGCAACATGCCGGTGGCATGCGAGACGAAGCAGCCCGCCGCGCCCAGCGTGACCACCATGCTCGGTACACCCAGCTCGCGGCACAGGGCGTGCAGTTCGGCATCGGCGAGTTTCGCCACCTCGCCGGCACGCAGCGGTTTGGCGCAGAAGCGCTCGACCAGTTGCGCGAATTCGGTTTCGTTTGGCGTGATCAGATCGCAGAGGGCGAGCATTCCGGCATCCATCCCGGCATGCATCGGTGCCGGATTGAGCACGCGCAGGAGGCCATGTTCGCTGGCCAGTGCGAGCGCCGTACGCACGCCATCCAGATTGTTCTCGAGTTGGACGAGGAGCACGCGGGCTTCGGCAAAGCGTGCCCCGTGGCTGCGGATGAAGTCGGTGGAAAGGTGCTCGTTGGCGGCCAGGTTGACCATGATCTGGTTGGCCCCGCCGGCATCGACAACGATGCCGGCCGCCGCGGTCGGTACGTGATCGAGGATCAGCCAGGCACAGGCGAGATTTTCGTTGCGCGCAAAGTCTTGCGCCGCCAGCGCCAGCGCATCGTTGCCCAGCGCGCCGATGAACAACGCACGGGCCTGCTGGCGCACGCAGGCGACCGCCTGGTTGAATCCCTTGCCGCCGGGTCCGGTGCTGAAGCCCATGGCGCGTCGGGTCTCGCCCGGCTGCGGGAATCGGTCCGTCTGCCAGACGTGATCGTGCACATAGCTGCCGACGATGACGACGGCGGGCGAGTCGCTGGCATTGCGTGCAGACATGTTCTGAACCTGTTCCTGAAACAATCATGTTAGCCGAGTCCTCGGAACTCCTGGCGTGCGACGCGGAATGCCGGCTCGACCGCTGTCGTCATCGAGACATCGAAAGCCGGTGCGGGCCCGCCGCGATTCTGCGAGCATGGCGCGCGATTCAGTCGGGAATGCAGTCGTCGATGACGGTCTTTGCCACCTTTGCGATCATCCTGGTGTTGCTGGCAATCGGCTACGCGCTCAACCGTTTTCGGGTCGTCCCCGAAAACGCCTCGGCGACGCTCAACCTGGTCGTGCTCAATGTCTGCCTGCCGGCAGCGATCCTCCTGTATGCGCCGAGACTGCAGTTCGAGCGCGAGCTGATCGGACTCGTCGCCATCCCGTGGATCATCCTGCTGGTGTCCGCCGCGCTGGTTTTCGCCCTGGGCCGCGTGCTTGGCTTCGACAAGCCGAGCACGGCCAATCTGCTGTTGCAGATTCCACTCGGCAACACCTCCTACATTGGTTACTCGCTCATTCCGCTGCTGGTCGGTGCCGGCGCGCTGCGTTATGCGGTGGTCTATGACCAGCTCGGCAGTTTTCTCATCCTGACCACCTGGGGATTGTTCGTCATCAGTGTCTACGGCGGCGGCGAACGCCTGCGCCTCTCGACGATCATCCGGCGCGTGCTGCGTTTTCCGCCGTTCATCGCCCTGGTGCTGGCCTTGAGCGTGGTTCCGGTGGAGCTTGCCCCGGTATTCGACAAGGGCCTGCACTTGCTGGCCGACGCGTTGTTGCCGATCGTCGTGCTCGCCCTCGGCATGCAACTGAAGTTTCGCCTGTCGCGCGATCATGTGCTGCCGCTGGCGGTTGGCTTGCTGGCCAAGCTGGTGCTGATGCCGATGCTGGCCTTTGGCCTTGCGCACCTCTTTGGCCTGTCGCGGGAAATCATGCTGGTGGCCGTCTATCTGACCGCGATGCCACCGATGGTCACCTCGGGCGCACTGCTGGCACTGGCGGGACTGGCCCCCGAGCTGGCGGCCGCCCTGATCGGCTACGGCATCATCCTTTCGATGATTACATTGCCGCTCTGGCATGCGTTCCTGAGTTACTGAGCCGTACCCATACGGCGAGACTGCCACGTTGTTCCCGGGGCTGCCGCCGCAAGAGCGTTCGCCTCGCCGATTCATTTCATGTGCTGCGCTGGCCGGCATCCGCACCTGCTTCAGGTGCCGACCGGCCGTTCCGGACCGTTGCGACGCCAAGGCTCGGAATCGGTCGAAGGGCCGAAAAATATATCCGCCTTCAGGCAATAAAAAACCAGTCCGTGGGCGTAGACTCGCGCCAGATTTCGTCGTCGAAAGACCACTGGCTCCACGGGCTGCATGCCCGGCGGTCCCGCGAGTCCCGAGGCGCGTCGATCCTGGTGTTCCGAACATCACAATCTACAGGGGTAGGGACATGATCCGTCATTGTCGCGGTATCGCTTCGATCGCTGCATTTCTGCTGATACTCATGGTTTTTCCGCTCGTGGCCCACGCTGCCGAAACAGCGGGGCAGCGCCTGCCGACCACGGCAGCCCGACAGGAAACCAGCGCCGAGATCATGGCGCGCCAGGCCGCCGCTCCTCCTCGTCGACCACGCCCGGATCGGGAACTCGAATGGCCGGATCGCAGCCGTCTTCCGCAGAATCCCGACGCTCCGGAGATTTCGCAATATCCGCCCGCAGATCCTGGTGTCTAGGCCCTGCCCAGCCCGGCCATCCATACGACCAGTCTTGCCTTCGATGGTCCGACCCTGGCCGACACCGGAGCGTTTCCGCCCGACAGCATGGGCACAGTCGGCCCCGCCCAGTTCGTCACCTTCGTCAACGGGCAACTGCGCAGCTACACCAAGGCCGGCGTCGCCGATGGCGTGCTCGATGTTGATCCCGACGTGTTTTTCGCTTCGGTGACGACGCCTGTCAGTCCTCCGGTTGTCTTCACTTTCACCAGCGATCCGCAGATCCGCTACGACCGCGTGACCGGGCGCTGGATCCTGTTGATCATCGATGTCCCCTGCACCAATGCGACTTGTTCGGCCACGCTTGCAAACCGCGTGATGATTGCAGTCAGCGATGCGGCCAGCAATGGCACGATCAGCGCCAGCACCGTCTGGACCTTCTTCTATTTTGTCGGCAGCGCAGGTAGCGATTTCCTCGACTATCCGGCGCTGGGCATCGACGTCAATGCGCTTTACATCGGCGGCAACATGTTCAGCAGCGCGGGCTCGTTTGTCGGCACGAACGGATATGTCGTGCAGAAATCCTCGATCCTTGGCGCGGGTCCGATCGTCACGACCGCATTCGCGAACCTCGCGGCCGGGACAGGTGCGGGTCCGTACACGCCGCGTGGCGTCGACAACTTCGACGTAGCCGCGACCGAGGGTTATTTCATCGGTGTGGACAATGCAACGTTCAGCACGCTGATGCTGCGTCGGGTTTCCAATCCCGGCTCGGCGACACCGACCATTTCCGGAAACATCAGCATCACTGTTCCAACCACCACGTTTCCCGATCGGGTCGAGCATCTCGGCAACACGGGCGGCGCCAACGGGCGGCTTGATGCCCTGGACGACCGCCTGTACGAGGCGATGATGCGCAATGGTCGGCTGTGGACCGCGCATAATTTCCGGGTGACCGCAGCAGGCGTCGCCAGCACGGCTGCGCAATCACGCAATGCATCGCGCTGGTACGAGTTGCAGAATCTGACAACGACCCCGACGGTCGTGCAGTCGGGCACCGTCTATGACAATGCCGCGACGCGGGCCGCAGCGCGCCAGTATTTCATCCCCTCGATCGCGGTGACGGGCCAGGGGCATGCCGTGATCGGCTTTACCGCGGCGGGCGTGATCGGTGCAACACCGGCGTATACGGGCCGTCTGTCCGGCGATGCCCTGGGCTCGATGAATGGCTCGCCGGGTACCGGGGTCACGACCTTCGGGACATCGACCGCAAACTACAACCCTCCCTCGGATCCCGGCGGAGCTGGTGGGCGGCGCTGGGGCGATTATTCGTTCACGAGCGTCGATCCGATCGACGACATGACCGTGTGGACGATCCAGGAGTACAACCAGGCGTCAAACAGTTACGCAGTCCGCGTCGGCAAGTTGCTGGCACCGCCGCCGGCGACGCCGACGTGCTCGGGTTCGCCGATCGCCTTCAATGGCCCGACCGGAAACGTCGTGATTGCGGCGACTTCGAGTGGAGGGTCGGGCTTCTACGATCCGGGCAGCAATCTCCCGCCGCCCGCCCTGCCGTTCAGCCATCTGTCGGCAACGGTCACCAATGCGGTCGTCAACAGCGTGACCTACAACTCACCGACCCAGGTGACGCTGAACATCACCGCGGCAGCGGTGGGTCTGCAAAACGTCACCCTGACCAATCCTGACGGCCAGAACGTGACCGCTGTCGGTTGCATCAATGTGCAAAGCATCACGATCAATGCTGATCTTTCAGTCACCAAGACCGATGGAGTGACCACGGCGACCCCGGGCGGCTCGGTGACCTACACGATCACCGCCGGCAATGCCGGACCGAGCAATGCCACTGGCGCGACCGTGGCGGATACCTTCCCGGCGTCGCTGACCTGCACCTGGACCTGCGTGGGCGCGGGCGGCGGCACCTGCACGGCGGCCGGCTCCGGCAACATCAACGACACGGTGAATCTGCCGAGCGGCGGCAGCACGACCTACACGGCAAGCTGCGCGATCTCGGCGGCCGCGACCGGCTCGCTGTCCAACACGGCCACCGTGGCAGCACCGGGCGGTGTCACCGATCCGACGCCGGGCAACAATTCGGCCACGGATACCGACACGCTGGCGGCCTCGGCCAACCTGGGCATCACCAAGACCGATGGAGTGACCACGGCGACCCCGGGCGGCTCGGTGACCTACACGATCACCGCCGGCAATGCCGGACCGAGCAATGCCACTGGCGCGACCGTGGCGGATACCTTCCCGGCGTCGCTGACCTGCACCTGGACCTGCGTGGGCGCGGGCGGCGGCACCTGCACGGCGGCCGGCTCCGGCAACATCAACGACACGGTGAATCTGCCGAGCGGCGGCAGCACGACCTACACGGCAAGCTGCGCGATCTCGGCGGCCGCGACCGGCTCGCTGTCCAACACGGCCACCGTGGCAGCACCGGGCGGTGTCACCGATCCGACGCCGGGCAACAATTCGGCCACGGATACCGACACGCTGGCGGCCTCGGCAGACGTGGCCGTGACCATCTCCGACAGTCGCAACTTCATCCAGGTCGGCGACTCGCTCGACTATCTCATCGAAGTCAGCAATCCGAGCGGACCCAGCCTTGCAGTCGCGTCGGTCAGCGACATCCTGCCGGTGCTGCTGGGGGGCGGATCATGGACTTGCACCGGCAGCGGCGGTGCGACCTGCGGCAGTGCGAACGGCGCCGGCAATGCCTTGTCCGACACGGCGACCCTGCCAGTGGGCGGCAAGACATCGTATCTCTACTCGGCAACGGTGCAAGCGTTCGACGCCAGCGAGCAAATCGTGAACACGGCCTCGGCAAGCGTCACCAATGCCAGCGATCCGGTTCCCGGCAACAATTCGGCCACCGACACCAACGTCCTCGTTTTCTTCCGCGACGGCTTCGACCCAGGCAGCGCAGGCATCGTGCAACTGGTCGGCTCCGGTTCCGACTACGTAGCAGCGCGGTTGGGCGTCGACGCCAACCTGCTCGACGTGCTGGGCATGGTGCCGGTCGACGTGGCCACGGGACAGAGCGCGGACGGCAGGGGCTTGTTCTCGTTGCAGCTTGCGCGTTTCGGCGACGATTATTTCCTGCGCGCCCTCACCCGTAATGATCTGGACCAGGCCGAGCGATCGCGCTGGCAAAGGCTCGACCTGAGCGAGCGGCTGCTGGATTTCGCATGGCAGTCGGCATCGGCGCAGGCGAACGACGGCTTCATCGACATCGCCGGCCTTGATGCGGGGCTGCTGGTCAGTGGCAGCAGCGAACAGGGGCGCCTGACGCAACTGTTCATTCGCGTGGACAACAACACGCCCTGGTTGTTGCTGGTTGTTCCCTGAGCATTGCTGAAAGGCCCGGAGATTCCGGGCCTTTCACTTTGCGCGGGCCGCATGCTGCAGATCAACCCCCGGGTTCGTGGCGGGCGCAGATCAACCAGTTTTCAAACGGCAGGCGGCCACGCAGCGGGGTGAAGCTTGCCGTGAGGCCATGCCGGGCAAAGCGTTGTTCGAGCTCGTCGCGGCGCGGATATCGTTGCGGTCCGACATTCATCCAGCGCGTCCAGCGCGCAAACCGATCGACTGCGCGTGTGAAGGACAGGCGCCAGCCTTCGCGGTGCAAACCGCTGCGCATGACCAGAACGGCACCCGGGGTGAGGCAGGCAATCGCGTTTTCGAGCAACACGGCCTGGGCTGGCGGCGGCAGAAACTGGACGATGTCGAGCAGGGCCACGCTGCCGCGATGAGCGGGAAATCCACCGGCCAGATCGATCGTTTCAAAGCGCGCACCAGGCAGCCGTGCGCGCGTGGCGGCTGCACGGGCCGAGGCGATCTTTGCCGCATCGATATCGACGCCGCGGTAGTCGCCGGAAAATCCCTGCGCGCGCAAGGTGTGGCCAAGCAAGCCAATTCCGCAGCCGAGATCCAGCAGGGGCTCTCGGGTCCGCGCCAGCACCGCGCCGACGCCCGCGTACAGCGGGTCGGTGGCAAGCTTGATGCGCGCATACCAGTAATGGTTGCGCAGCGGCAGATAGTGCTGCGCGATTTCGCGAATGCCGGGTTCCATGTTGGGATTCAAGCGCTGCGTCAGCAGGCACACGCGGACATCCATCCGCGTGTGCGCCGCTGCGGCAGCTCAGACCGTGAGCGGGTTCGGCTTGTCCGGATCAAGCTTCCACTGCTTGATCGCACGTGCCACATCCTGCGGGTTCATCTTGCCCTCGGCGGCGAGGGCGGCAATGGCAGCGTGCGCGATCCAGTAGCGGTCGATCTCGAAGAAGCCACGCAATGCCTCGCGCGAATCGCTGCGGCCGTACCCGTCGGTACCCAGCGAGATGAACTTGCGGCCTTCCGGAATGAACGCGCGGATCTGGTCGGAATAGGCACGCACGTAGTCGGTCGCGGCGACCACCGGGCCGGCATGGCCTTCAAGGCAAGTGGCGACCCACGATTGGCGCGGCTTCTTCTCCATCGGATGCAGCCGGTTCCAGCGCTCGACATCGAAGCCCTCGCGGCGCAATTCATTGAAACTCGGGCACGACCAGATCGTGCTGGCCACGCCGAACTCCTGCTCCAGCAATTCCGCTGCGGCCATCACCTCGCGCAAGATCGTGCCGCTTCCCATCAACTGCACTTGCGGGACGTTCTTGGCTCTGGTTTTTCCCTTCTCCCCATTCCCTGCTCCCGTTTCCCGGAGCAGATACATGCCCTTGATGATGCCGGCCTCGACCCCCTTGGGCATGTCCGGATGCGCGTAGTTTTCGTTCATCAGGGTGATGTAGTAGTAGCAGTCTTCCTGCTCGGTGAGCATGCGGCGCACGCCGTCCTGCAGGATCACGCCCACTTCGAACGAGAACGTCGGATCGTAGCTGTGGCAGTTCGGAATGGCGCCGGCGAGCAGATGCGAATGGCCATCTTCGTGCTGCAGCCCTTCGCCATTCAGCGTGGTGCGCCCGGATGTACCCCCGAGCAGGAAGCCGCGTGCACGCATGTCGCCGGCCGCCCAGGCCAGATCGCCGATGCGCTGGAACCCGAACATCGAGTAGTAGATGTAGAACGGCAGCATCGGCACGTTGCTGATCGAATAACTGGTTGCTGCGGCCATCCACGACGAAAACGCACCCGGCTCGCTGATGCCCTGCTGCAGCACCTGGCCGGACTGGTCTTCGTGATAGAACATCAACTGGTCGGCATCCATGGGCTTGTATTTCTGGCCGAACGGCGCGTAGATGCCGATCTGGCGGAACATTCCTTCCATGCCGAAGGTGCGCGCCTCGTCGGCAACGATCGGCACGATGCGCGGACCCAGTACCTTGTCGCGCAGGAGCAGGTTCATGCCGCGCACAAAAGCCATCGTCGTGGAGATTTCGCGCTCGCCGGTACCCTTGGTCAATTGGGCAAGGGTGTCGAGTTCCGGTGTCGGCAGGGACTCGGATTTCATGCGACGCTGCGGCAGGAATCCGCCGAGCGCCTTGCGCCGCTCCAGCATGTATTCCACTTCCGGTGAATCCTTGCCCGGATGGTAAAACGGCACGCTGGGCAGATCGGCATCCGAGATTGGAATGTTGAAGCGGTCGCGGAAGGCGCGCACGGCGTCATCATTCATCTTCTTCTGCTGATGGGTGATGTTCTGCGACTCGCCCGCCGTGCCCATGCCGTAACCCTTGACCGTCTTGGCCAGGATCACGGTCGGCATGCCCTTGGTGTGGAACGCCTGGTGGTAGGCGGCGTAGACCTTGTGCGGATCGTGGCCACCACGATTCAGGCGCCAGATGTCTTCATCGGAAAGATTGGCAACCAGTTGGGCGGTTTCCGGGTACTTGCCGAAGAAATGCTCGCGCGTATAGGCGCCGCCAAACGCCTTGCAGTTCTGGTATTCGCCATCCACGGTTTCCATCATCAGCTTGCGCAGCACGCCCTTGGTATCGCGGGCAAGGAGCGGATCCCAGTAGCCGCCCCAGCACAGCTTGATGGTGTTCCAGCCGGCACCACGGAAGACGCCTTCGAGTTCCTGGATGATCTTGCCGTTGCCGCGCACCGGGCCATCGAGGCGCTGCAGGTTGCAGTTGACGACGAAGATCAAATTGTCGAGGCCTTCGCGGCCGGCCAGGGAAATGGCGCCGAGCGTCTCGGGTTCGTCCGATTCGCCATCGCCAATGAAGCACCAGACCTTGCGATCGCTCGGTGCGATCAGGCCGCGATGCTCGAGGTACTTCATGAACTGCGCCTGGTAGATCGCCTGCAGCGGCCCAAGGCCCATCGACACCGTCGGCACCTGCCAGTATTCCGGCATCAGCCACGGGTGCGGATACGATGACAAGCCCTGGCCCTTGCCGCGTACTTCCATGCGGAAGAAATCGAGCTGTTCGGCGCTGATGCGGCCTTCGAGGAACGAGCGCGCATACACGCCCGGACTGGAATGGCCCTGATGGAAAATCAGGTCGCCGGGATGGCTGTCGCTGGGCGCGCGCCAGAAGTGATTGAAGCCGACGTCGTACAAGGTTGCGCTCGAGGCGAAGCTGGCGATGTGCCCGCCGAGATCGCCCGGTTTGCGATTGGCGCGGATGACCATGGCCATTGCATTCCAGCGCACCAGCGAGCGGATCCGCCATTCCATCGCCGGATCGCCGGGGCTCTTGGCCTCCATGTGCGGCGGAATCGTGTTGATGTACTCGGTGGTCGGACGGAAGGGCAGATGGCCCCCGGCGCGGCGGGTTTCCTCGACCATGCGTTCGAGCAGGAAGTGCGCGCGCTCGGTTCCATCATTGTTGATGACCGATTGCAGCGACTCGGACCACTCGCGCGTTTCAACCGGGTCGAGATCCTGATCGAGAATGTCCTGGAGCTGGTTCATGGGCTTGCCTCGGCGTGCGCGCAGATGTTCGATGGGTGGAGGGCGCGGAATTCGCACCCTCGCGGAAGACCTTGCAGTTTAGCCGCCCGGCCGGATTCGTGCATGCGCGTGCCGGCGGGGTGCGGCCGGGCGAGGGCTCGCGCTCAGGCGCTCTGGCTTTCCTGTGCGGCGCGGATTTGTGCCTCGACGGCAGCGATTGCGGTCATGTTGACGACGCGACGCACGGTGGCGGCGGGGGTCAGGATATGCGCGGGTTTCGACACGCCCATGAGGATCGGGCCAAGGGCAACACCGTCGGTCATCACGCGGGTGATGTTGTAGCCGATGTTGGCGGCGTCGAGGTTGGGGCAGACGAACAGGTTGGCGCGGCCCTTGAGCAGCGAGTTTGGAAACAGGCGGTCGCGGATTTCCTCGTTGAATGCGGTGTCGGCGTGCATCTCGCCTTCGACCTCGAGGCCCGGCGCGCGCGCGCGGATGATTTCCAGGGCGTGGCGCATCTTTGCCGCCGAAGCATCCTCATGGCTGCCGAAATTGGAATGCGAGAGCAAGGCGACCTTCGGCTCGACGCCGAACAGGCGCAGGCGCAGCGCAGCTTGCAGGGTCGACTCGGCAATCTGTTCGGCGTCCGGATCGAGCTTGACGTGGGTATCGAGGAAGAAAAACACGCCATTGTTGTTGATGACGCCGGTCATCGCCGAGGGTGCGTGCACATTCGGATCCAGCGGCAGGATGTCCTGGATGTAGCGCAGTTTCTTGTGATAGCGGCCGATCAGGCCGGTCAGCAAGGCGTCGGCTTCGCCGCGATAAAGCATCAGCGCGGCAATCACCGTCGAGCGCGAACGCACGATCGCCTTGGCTCCGTCCGGCGTCACGCCGCGGCGTTCGAGCAGGCTGTGGTAGAGCATCCAGTACTCCTTGAAACGCGGATCGCTCTCGATGTTGCAGATCTCGAAGTGCACGCCGGGCTTGATGCGCAGACGCATGCGCTCGATGCGCGACTCGATCACCGCCGGGCGACCAATGAGGATCGGCCAGGCCAGGCGATCGTCGGCAATATGCTGGATTGCGCGCAGGATCGTCTCTTCCTCGCCCTCGGCATAGACGACGCGCTTCATGTCGCTGCGCGCGCGGTCGAACACGGGTTTCATGACCAGGCCGGTGCGGAAGACGAAGGTGTTGAGGCGCTCGCGATAGGCCTCGATGTCCTCGAGCGGACGCTTGGCCACGCCGGATTCCATCGCCGCGACGGCCACCGCCGAGGACAGCTCGACCAGCAGGCGTGGATCGAACGGTTGCGGGATCAGGTATTCAGGCCCGAACGAGCGCGTCTGCCCGCCGTAGGCGCGCACGGCGACGTCCGACATCTCGCGGCGGGCCAGATCGGCGATGGCCTTGACGCAGGCGATCTTCATCGCCTCGTTGATCACGGTCGCACCGACATCGAGGGCTCCGCGGAAAAGATAGGGGAAACACAGCGCGTTGTTGACCTGGTTGGGATAGTCGGAACGGCCGGTGGCGACAATGGCATCGGGGCGCACTGCCTTTACCAACTCGGGGAGGATTTCCGGCGTCGGGTTGGCGAGGGCGAAGATGATCGGCTGTTCGACCATGCGCTTGACCATGTCCTGGGTCAGCGCGCCCGGGCCGGACAGGCCAACAAACATGTCGGCACCGTCGATGATCTCGTCCAGCGTGCGTGCCTGCGTGTCGCGCGCGTAGCGGCGCTTGTTCTCGTCGAGATCCGTGCGCCCGCTGTGCACGACACCGGCGCGGTCGGCGACCCAGATGTTTTCCTTCGGCACGCCGAGATGGACGAGCATGTCCATGCAGGCAATGCCGGCGGCACCGGCACCGGTGTGCACGATCTTGATCTGGTCGGGCTTCTTGCCGATCACCGCGAGCGCGTTCAGGAATGCCGCGCCGACGATGATCGCGGTGCCGTGCTGGTCGTCGTGGAAGACCGGAATCTTCATGCGCTCGCGCAGGGTTCGTTCGACGATGAAGCATTCCGGCGCCTTGATGTCCTCAAGATTGATGCCGCCGAAACTGGGTTCGAGGCTGGCGATGATATCGATCAGCTTTTCCGGATCGGACTCGTTGATTTCGATGTCGAAAACATCGATGCCGGCGAACTTCTGGAACAGCATGCCCTTGCCTTCCATGACCGGCTTGGCCGCCAGCGGACCGATGTTGCCGAGACCGAGCACGGCCGTGCCATTGGTGATGACCGCGACGAGGTTGCCGCGCGAGGTCATTTCGGCAGCGGTGTTGGGATCGCGGACGATCTCCTCGCAGGCGAAGGCGACGCCGGGCGAATAGGCCAGTGACAACTCGCGCTGGGTGACCACGGACTTGGTCGGCACGACCTTGATCTTGCCGGCCGGCGCGCGCCGGTGATAGTCGAGGGCCGCTTGCTTGAGGAGTTCGATATCGCTGGACATGGCGCGGTTGGTTGCCTCTGGGATGGCGTAATTGCTGGGTTTTTTACTATATCACGCAGGCCTGCATGGCAATCTGCGCAGCCTGGCAAGCCTGCGCCGCGGTTGGCGATTACAGCGAGAGGACCAGGTCCTCGGCCTCGACACGATCGAGGCGGATACGATTGGCGAACAGCGAGAAGGCGAGCATCGCGGCAAGGCCGTTGGCGTGGCGGATCCAGCGCGGCAGCCAGTTCGGTCCGACGATGTAGCCGGAGTCGAATTGCGCTTCGAGGGCGACGACATCATGCAGGCTCATCTTGCCGGCGAAGAGGTTCCGGCACAGGTTCAATTTGCGGTGCTTCAGTGCCCAGCGGAAAAAGGTGTGCACGGAAAGCAGTCCGTGCAGATAGACGGTGTCCTTGGTGAATGCCGAACCGCCGCCGGGCGGCGAGCCACGGAACACGCGTTGTGCCGAGGAAAAGCTGTCGGCCTCGGTCTGCCCGGTGTCGAGAAAATAGCGGAATACCTCGATGAAGTCGGCACCATGCAGGGCCATGTCGATGGCGAGGATGCGCAGGCTGATGCGCTTGATGCGCTCGATGTCGAGGGACCCGGTCATCAGTTCGGCAAACACGGCCAGGCCTTCCTGGGTGGCCGTGATGCGCGGCGAACTCAAGGCCAATGAGGCCAGCCGCGGCTGGCGTCGACCGTTCAACGCGGTCAGCGTGTGCACATAGGCTTCGTGTTCGAGCAACTGGTTGCGATCGTATTCGCTGAAACAGGTTGCAGAGCGGAGGCGGATGCGGGTAGCACCGGCTGCGGCCTTGGCGATCAACTGGTCATCGACTTCAACGCGTACCGTGCCGTCGCCGAAGAAGGCGTCGAGCTGCTGCTGCAGATCCTCGCGCAGGACGTCGGCGGGGATGCAGTAGTCCGCTTCGCTGCTGAGCACTTCGCTGTCGAGTTCGTTGGCGAGGCTGATGAAATGCCTGGCCGCATCGAGATTGCTGAGTTCGCTGCCCGGCACGCGCGAACCCGGGCGACCAAACAGGCGGATCGAATGCGTGGTCAATTCCGGCTTGCCGAGTGCATCGAGCAGTTCGGTGGCGACCCGCCAGGATTCCGCGCTGCGGCGGATGTAGTCGCCGACCGGATGCTGCGCATCGGCGGCATCGTGGATGGCCATGATCGTGCCGCGCACATTGGCCAGGTCGGGCCGCACGTAATCGACTACCGGCATGCCGACGATGCCCTTGCGCCAGCGTTCGAGGAAAGCGGTCTGTACCGATGCCGGCCAGCTCACCGAGCCAAGCAGGCGGATGCCCTTGACCGCGGCGACAAGTTGCCGATCCAGCTCGGCGTGACGTTCGAGATGACGGGATTCGCGGCTCACGGCTGCCCGCAATATAGCGCAGCCGCGAGAAGCGGCGTGCGCCTGCCATGCAGCTCAATGGCGTCCGTATTTTTCGTCCAGTCGACGCCCGAGCGCCTTGCTCAGGACGCGATTTTCTGACTTGCGTCGAAGCTGGGTTTCCAGGCTGTCGGCGGCGCTGGCGAGCTCGTCGCGGAGTTTCAGGTAATTGTGCCAGCGCGCGCCGTCGAGGCGGCCGTCCGCAAGCGCGGTGCGCACGCTGCAGCCAGGTTCGCTCAGGTGGCTGCAGTCACCGAAGCGGCAGTCCTGGGCGAGCTGCTCGATATCACCGAACTGATCGCCGTCCAGCGTCTCCTCGCCGGTCAGCTTGATTTCGCGCATGCCCGGCGTGTCGATCAGGCAGCCGCCAACCGGCAACTGGATCAAGGCGCGGGAGGTTGTCGTGTGGCGACCGCGGCTGTCGTTTTCACGGACACTGCTGGTGGCCTGGCGCGATTCGCCAAGCAGGCTGTTGGTCAGGGTCGACTTGCCGGCACCGGAGGAACCAACCAGCACGGTCGAGCTGCCGGGGCCGAGATAGGCGAGCAGCGGGGCGATGCTGTCAGCGGATTTCGCGTTGACGGCATGGATCGGGATGCTGGCCGGGACGCGCTTGCGCAGTTCCTCGACGCTTGCCGCGACTTCACCTGAGACATCCGCCTTGGTCAACACGATCACTGCGTTGGCACCGCTGCCCTCGACCAGCATCAGGTAGCGCTCGATGCGTGCGGGATTGAAATCGCCATCCAGTCCGCAGATGAGCATGACCGTGTCGATGTTGGTTGCGATCAACTGGCGCTGGTGCCGTTCGCCGGCTGCGGCGCGCGCCAGTTCGCTGCGCCGGGGCAGTATCTGCTCGATCGACGGCGGCCTGGTTGAACTGACGAAGACAAAATCGCCGACCGCCGGTCGCTCGACCGGATTGGTTCCGGGTTTGATGAAGCGCGGCGCCGGTTGCGCATTGAAGGCGTGCTCGCCATCGTGCAATTCGTAACCGGCGCGATGCTGGGCAATCACCCGCGCCAGGCGCAGGCCCGGCGGATCAGCCGGCACCGCCGGGAGATCGCCATGCCAGCCGATTCGGCGCAAGGGAGGTTCGAAGGTTTCGCTCATCGGCGCGATTCTACCCATGCAATCGGCCTTGCTGCGCGCCGCGGCAGCGACGACGGGGAATCAGCTGCCGCTGTTGTCCGTCCTGGCGAGGATGCGGGTCTGGGCGAGGCGGCCATCGGCATCGTCGTGCAGGACTTCGACCAGGCTGCCCTCGTTGAGCGAGGCCTGGCCGGTGACGACCACTTCCGCACCCACCGCAAGTCCTTCGAGCACCTGCACGCGGGTGCCACTGTCATGGCCGGTGCGGATCGGCTGGCGGTGCGCCTTGCCATCCTCGATGACGTAGGCGGTTTCCGCGCCGCGGCTGCCAAGCACCGCGGTTTTCGGCATCAGCACCGCGTTGGCCACGTGCAGGAAGGCAATGTCCATGCGCGTGAACAGTCCAGGGCGCAGGCTGTGATCGTGATTGTCGACGCGTACCGTCACCTTCACCGTGCCACTGTCGCGATCGACCACCGGCGCCACGCGCTCGACCTTGGCCTCGAACTGGCGGCTGCCCAGCGCATCGACCGTGAAATCCACCCGCTGACCGGCGGCGATCGCCACCGCATCACGTTCGGGAACGCGCAATTCGGCACGCAGGTCGGTGAAATTGGCCATGTCGAAGACGGCGGCGTTGGCGGCCAGCAATTGACCCTGCTTGATCCAGCGGCGCGTGATGATGCCGTCGAACGGTGCGCGGATCTCGCTCTTTTCAACCCGCACGCGGGCCAGGTTGACCTCGGCGCGACGCACGGCAAATTCCGATTCGGCTTGATCCTGGGCGTTGGCGGCAATCAGCTTGCGCGCCAGCAGCTTTTCGCCGCGGGCGACATCGTTCTGCCGTCGCTGCAGGTCGGCGTTGGCTTCGCGCAGTTGCAGGCGGCTGTGCGCCGCATCGATGCGGGCGAGCAACTGCCCCTTGCGCACGGCATCGCCTTCTTCGACCAGCAGGTCCAGCACGGTTCCGGGAACCTCGCTGATGAGTTTGGCCTCGTGTTCGGCCTGCAGGGTGGCGGTGGCGGCATAGCGTGCGGTCAATTCGCCTTGCTCGACGCGCGCGGTTTCAACGGGGCGGGCATCCTTGGTTTCGACCTTGGCGGCGTCCTTGGCAGGCGGCGCGCTGGTGCTCGAGCACGCCGTGAGGGCGGTGGCCAGGACAAGGGAGAGGGGGAGCAGGGCAGTCAGGCGGGACATGGTTGGGGGCGACCAAGTAGTGTTGTAGGTAACTATAACACCAAAACTCAGTCTGTCAATCCTGGAAGGTGGACAAAGTGTGCTGTTGCGATGCGCCATCCGCATCTGCCAAAGGTATGAGCGGATCGGCGGGCGCTTGGTTTCCTTGGATGCCGTGGTGGCGTATTTGGTTGCGTGGATACCCTTGTTTTGTCCGTGTGCAGTGCAGCATGGGTGTTGTTAAGATGCGGCAAGCCCGCCGTTAATCCTGTTGCCGACATGCCCCAGCGACCTGTGCAGACCAGCTCACGGCTCCATCAAGTCCGATACGAAATCCGCGGCGCGCTCAGTCATCGCGCCCGCGAACTCGAAGCCGAAGGCCGCGAAATCATCCGCTTGAACATCGGCAATCCGGGTGCCTTCGGCTTCACAACGCCCGCACATATTCGTGAGGCGGTCACCCAGGCTTTGCCGCTGAGCGAAGCGTATTGCCAGCAGCAGGGCCTGCCGCGGGCGCGCGAAGCAATTGCCGCGCAGCAACGCAGTCGTGGTTCGGCCAGTGCCACGGCGGAACGGGTGTTCATCGGCAACGGCGTCAGCGAGCTGATCGACCTCTGCCTGCGTGCCTTGCTGGAACCCGGTGACGAGGTACTGATCCCGGCCCCTGATTACCCCTTGTGGACGGCGGCAACGATCTTGAATGCCGGCAAGGCCGTGCACTACCCCTGTCGGGCCACGCAAGGGCATCTGCCCGATGTCGAGGAAATGGCCGCCTTGATCACGCCGCGGACGCGGGCGATCGTGCTGATCAATCCGAACAACCCGACCGGGGCCAACTATCCGCGCGAATTGCTTTCGGAAATCGTGGCCTTGGCCGAGCGGCATGGCCTGGTCTTGATGGCCGATGAAATCTATGACGGCATCCTCTACGACGACGCGGTGTTCCAGCCGCTTGCCGCACTTGCCGGCGACTTGCCCTGCATCAGCTTTGGCGGCTTGAGCAAGGTGCATCGCGCCTGCGGCTATCGCGTTGGCTGGTTCACGGTTTCCGGCAATGCCGCGCGTATCGGCAACATGCTGCACGCCTTCGACCTGCTCGCCGCGCTGCGCCTTTGCGGCAACGTGCCGGGGCAATGGGCGATCGAGGCGGCCCTGCAAGGGATCGATACGATCAGCGCCTTGACCGCGCCGGGTGGACGTCTGCAGCAATCACGCCATGCCGTCCTCGATGCCGTGGCGCGCAGCGAATTTCTCGAAGTGGTCGCCCCGGCCGGCGCGCTGTACGCATTCCCCGGTGTGCGTGTGGGAGCCATTGACGCATTCGACGATGAGCGCTTTGCCCTGCATCTGCTGGAAACCGGGAATGTGCTGATTGTCCCGGGTTCCAGTTTCAATGTGGATTATCGGAATCATTTCCGCATCACCTTGCTGCCCGAAGCACCCGTCATTGCCGAAGTGTTCGAGCGCATCGAGACGGCCTTGCTGCATACCGCCGAGGGTTCACGGCGCGCGCGCCAGGTTGCCTGAGCTACGCTGGTGCCATGGCCACGACCCGCGCCGAACGACCGCTGCGCTTTCTCGCCCTGGGCGATTCCTACACGATCGGTGAAGGCGTGGATCGCGACAAGACCTGGCCGACGCAGTTGCGTGCGCGCCTGCACGAGCAGGCTGTCGATGTTGGCGATATCGACATGGTCGCGACCACCGGCTGGACCACGGACGAGCTGCAGCAGGCGATCAGTGCGCGCAAGTTCACCCCGCCATATTCCCTGGTCAGCTTGCTGATCGGCGTCAACAATCAATACCGCGGGCGCGACCTTGGCAACTATGCTGGCGAACTGGGCAGCCTGATCGACTTTGCCGTGGACATGGCCGCTGGCGATGCCGGCAAGCTCATCCTGGTTTCGATACCGGACTGGGGCACGACGCGGTATGCCGCCGAGCGCCAAGTCGATGCCGCAAGGGTTGCCGAGGAAATCGATTCCTTCAACGCAATTGCGCGCGCTGCCTGCCTTGCGCGCGGTGCGCATTGGGTCGATGTGACGAAGCTGTCGCGCGAGGAAGCGCGCGACATGCTCGCCGAAGATGGCCTGCATCCATCGGCCGATCAATATGCGCGATGGGTCACGGCGATCCTGCCGGTCGCCCGCTCGATTCTCGATACCGCGAATTGAGTCGGCACCGTTGCGTTGCGCGCAACCGTGCCGACTCCACACTCAGCCGGGCACGATCTCGTAGACGTAGATCGTGACGGTTGCTTTCGCCGTGCCGCCGTGGCCATCGGAGATCGTGTATTCAAACGTGTCGGGACCCGAGTAACCGTGGATGGACTGGTAATGCACGGTGTTGTCGTCGTTGATCGTGATCGTGGCGATGCCCGGGCCGGTATGTTCGACCTCGATCACGGTCAAGGAATCGCCGTCGGGATCGCTGTCGTTGGCGAGCACGTCGATATCGGTGTCATAACCCTTGAGCACGCCGCCGTCATCATTGACCGCGATCGGCAGCTGGTTCGGATCGGCGGCGGGGTTCACGGTCACCGTTACCGCTGCAGTCGCCGTGCCACCATGCCCGTCGCTGATCGTGTAGGTGAAGCTGTCGCTGCCCGAATAACCTGCGGCCGGCGTATAGCTGATGCCGCCGCCGGTGATCGTGGCCGTGCCATGCGCCGGCACGGAAACCGCGGTGATGGTCAGCACGTCGCCATCCGGATCACTGTCGTTGGCGAGCACGTCGATCAGGTTGGCCGAGGATTCGAAGTCGACCGTGATCGCATCATCCGCGGCGCTCGGCCCTTCATTGAGGTACTCGCGCGGGCCCAGCGTGGTCGTCGAAGTTGATTCGACAAACCGGTACACATCGACCGTGCGCTTGTGCTCGGCCGGATTGCGCAAGGCGCGCTCGATCCATGCCGGGTTGGCCTTGACCGGCTCGCGCACCCATTCCACCGTGTCCGCTTGTGGTGCGGGTTCGGCGGCGGCGACGGTGGTCTCCTCGATGGTCAGGAACTCGACGTCGACGCGGCGGTTCTTCTGCCGGTTTTCGGCGCTGTCATTCGGGAATGCCGGGTTGAGTTCGCCTTCGCCGCGCGTGTCGATCTGCTC
>Ga0209476_10000284_pt1 | contig 34339 bp, 34 predicted proteins | sample KloWWTrecipitate_FD_187179 | JGI IMG/M metagenome (GOLD analysis project Ga0209476, IMG submission 187179) | Active sludge microbial communities from Klosterneuburg, Austria, studying microevolution and ecology of nitrifiers - Klosterneuburg... | ecosystem: Engineered > WWTP > Aerobic digester... | reverse complement strand
TCTTCTCGAAGACGCGGCGCGCGATTTCGGCGGCACGCAGATAATCCGGCACATTGCGCACGCCTTCGCTGCGTCCTTGCAAGGCGAGCGCATGGAACAACCGGGCCTGGTTGTCCTCCGGCCAGGCTGCGGCCATCGCCTGCATGGCAGCCGCATAGCGCTGGTCGCGTTCGATCTTCGTACCTTCGCCGGAATAGAGGATTTCCACGGCTGCCAGATAGTCGCGCTCGCGCTGCGTTTCAGCCTTGGCCGCACGTTCTTCGGCTGTCGCGCCCAGTTTCAGCAGGGCCTTGCGGCCTGCGTCCTCGTCGAGTTGGTTCCACAGCGGATGGTTGTGGGTCATCGCTTCGCCCCACACCGCCATGACGAAATCGGGCTCCAGCGCCTGCGCTTTCCGGAAAGCCTTGGCCGCATCGTCGTACTCGAACAGGTGCAGCAGCAAGGCCGCCCGTTCGAATGCGGTTTGCGCCTCGATCGAGCTGGCGCTGGTCGGAAAATCCAGTGAACCCAGGCCAACAATGCCCGGCGCTGGCTGGTCACGGTCACGCCCGCGTTCATGCGCCTGCACTGGCAGGCTCAGCGTTGTTGCAACCACAACCAGCAGCGCAAGCCAAACGCCTGGAAAGGATCCGAATCGCATGAGCATTTCCTCCGCAGTTGGTCCGTGCCAGGGCAGCCAATGGCTCGCAGTGTTCAAGCGGATGCCGTTGGCCGCCTGGATTGCAGACACGGAATGATAAACCCGCCGCCGCCCATGCGAACCAGCGAGTGGTCATCCTCAAGCAGGGTCATGCGCCGCCAAGGGGAGGGCAGCTGTGGCGCGTGCAGGCGCACAAGGCGCTTGGCGGGGGCGACCAAGGTCGAACCGCCAGGGGAGCCTGATTCAACTTCAAGAAAGTCACGCATGCCATTGTTTTCAATGGCGACCCCGGCCCGATTCGAACGGGCGACCTTCCCCTTAGGAGGGGGACGCTCTATCCAGCTGAGCTACGGGGCCGCAGAGCTGTCTGCGACCCCGGATTGTCCCATAACAAGACCCGGATTCCGAGTCGTGGCTTGCTGCTTACTTGACGCTGATCGTGCCCTTCATGAGCGCCCAGTGGCCCGGGAACGAGCAGAAGAACGAGTACTTGCCGTCGGCCGCAAGCTTGCTCGTGTCAAACGTGACCGAAGTCTTTTCACCGGCACCAATGACCTTGGAATGCGCAATCACGCGAGCATCGTCCGGCTTGACGTATTCGTTGTTGAGGCCAGCGGTGGCCCCGTCATTGGCAACGCCCTGCATGTCGGTGGTCTTGGTCACGACGACGTTGTGGCCCATGACATTCTTCGCCATCTTGCCGGAATGGGTCAGATTGATGGTGAAGTCCTTGCAGCTGCTCGGGACCTCGATTGCCTTGACATTGAACTGCATGGCGTCATTGCCATCGACCTCGATCGAACACGCCGCGAAGGCCGAGGACGAGGCAAGCAGGAGCGAGGCAGCAATCAGTACGTTACGCATGGTGGAGGGTCTCCTTGGAAGTTGGGTTTGATCTCCAGGCACTGCAAACAGCGCATTTCGATTCGCCGACAAGATAGTTCCGCGCGCCTGAATCCAAAGGTAAAACGGCAGTGACGCATTGTCGCAGGGTCACTGCCCCGTGCGCAGGCGCCAATTGAGGGTCACGGCAACATCGGATGAATGCAGCGCCGGCAGATCCTCGGCGACAGTGAACTGGAACTCGCTGGCACTGCCGAGACGTCGGCTCAATCCGAAATTCAGTTGATTGGCGGCGCTGCCGAGGAAATCCGGGAGTCCGCGATAGAGTGCCCCATGCGCGTCGGATTGCAGCCATGCGGACCATTTGTCGCCGAGCCGATAGCGCAGCACGATGCCGGCGAATGGCACCTGGTCACGCGCATGCTCGGCAAGCAAATGGTTGCCGCTGCGCAGCAGCATGCCGGCACGCATGCCGAGATCCAGTCGTTCGCCGAAGGCCATCATGCTGAATGCGGAAAGCGAGACATCGCTGCTGTCGCTGTCGGTCAAGCGGCGCACGCTGCCGGTGGCGAGCTTGCCGCCGAGTGCAATTCCGAACAGGTGCTGATCGGACAGTTGCCAACGGCGAGTCAGGTCGATCAGCAAGGGGCCACTTCCCGAACTCGCCTTGTCGAGCGCATAGCGCGTGACGCCGGCGTCACGCACCTCGATGGCCGGCGCCTCGGTGCCAAGTTGGCCGCGATCGCCGTTGTCAAAGCCGAATGCCCGATGGAAGCGTTCGACTGGCGCGTCGAGGAAGCCGTCGCCAATCGTCAGATAGCCAAGCGATGCGCGCAGGCTCCAGCGATCGTTGAACGCATAGGCGGCGCCGATCCGCGATTCATGGGTCTCTGCGTCGAATACCACGGAAGCCCCATCACGGAATTGTGCGAGTTCGGTGTTGGCGACATTGAAGGTCGCGTCGAACTGCCAGCGCCCCTCGTGCGGGATCGCAGGAGCCAGTGGCAGCCCACTGGCCAGGGCAAACGGATTCTGGTCACGCGCTTGCAGCCACCCGCCGGAAGACGCCGCGAAGCCGGGCAGCGGCACGGCGAAGGCAACGGCCAGGATGCCGGCACCGACACGAGAATGAATCGAGAAATGCTCCATATGTCTATGGTTTTACTGGATTCATTTCCAGCAGTTACATGCGGAAAACGCCAAAACGACCTGCTTCAATCGGTGCATTGAGCGAGGCGGAAATGGCCAGTCCGAGCACGCGCCGCGTGTCCACGGGATCGATGATGCCGTCATCCCAGAGGCGCGCGCTGGCGTAGTAGGGATGTCCCTGGCTTTCGTATTGCTCGCGGATGGGTGCCTTGAAGGCCGCTTCCTCCTCGGCCGACCAGGTCTTGCCCGCCGCCTCGATACCGTCGCGCTTGACCGTCGCCAGCACGCTGGCTGCCTGTTCGCCCCCCATCACGCTGATGCGCGAGTTTGGCCACATCCAGAGGAATCGCGCGCCGTACGCCCGGCCACACATCGCGTAATTGCCCGCACCAAAGCTGCCACCTATCACCACGGTGAACTTGGGTACATGCGAACAGGCAACCGCCGTGACCATTTTTGCCCCGTCCCTGGCTATGCCGGCGTTTTCGTACTTGCGGCCAACCATGAAGCCGGTGATGTTCTGCAGGAAGACCAGCGGAATGTTGCGCTGGTTGCACAGCTCGATGAAGTGCGCGCCCTTCAGCGCGGATTCGGCAAAGAGGATGCCGTTGTTGGCGACTATGCCGACCGGATAGCCATGGATATGGGCAAAACCGGTGATCAGGGTCTTCCCGTAACGTGCCTTGAATTCGCTGAATTCCGAGCCATCGACAATGCGCGCGATGAGTTCGCGGATGTCGAACGGGATGCGCGCCTCGCGTGGAACGATGCCGTAGATCTCCTCGATGGAGCAGGCCGGCTCACGCGGCTCGGCCAAGGCAAGCTGCATGCCCTTGCGCCGATTCAGGTTGCCGATCAGGTCACGCGCAATGTTCAGCGCATGCGAATCGTCCTCGGCGAAATGGTCGGCGACACCGGAGACCGCCGTGTGCACATCGGCACCGCCGAGTGATTCCGCATCGACGACTTCGCCGGTTGCCGCCTTCACCAGTGGCGGCCCGCCAAGGAAGATCGTGCCCTGATTCCTGACGATGATGGTCTCGTCGCTCATTGCCGGCACATAGGCACCTCCGGCCGTGCACGAACCCATGACCACGGCAATCTGGGCAATGCCCAGTGCACTCATGCGCGCCTGGTTGTAGAAGATGCGGCCGAAGTGCTCCTTGTCCGGAAACACCTCGTCCTGCAGAGGCAGGAACGCTCCGCCGGAATCAACCAGATAGATGCAGGGCAGGCGATTCTCCAGGGCGACTTCCTGCGCGCGCAGGTGCTTCTTCACCGTCATCGGAAAATAGGTGCCGCCCTTGACCGTCGCATCGTTGGCGACCACCAGCACCTCCTGGCCCTTGACCCGGCCAATGCCGGTGATCAGGCCTGCACACGGCGCGGCACCGTCATACATGCCATGTGCGGCAAGCGGCGAGAGTTCGAGGAAGGGCGAGCCGGGATCAAGCAGGGCGCGGATGCGTTCGCGAGGCAGCAGCTTGCCGCGCTCGGTGTGCCTGCTGCGCGCCTTGTCGCCGCCACCCAGAGCGGTGACCCGCAGTTCCTGCTTGAGATCCTCGACCAGCGTGCGCAGGTTCTCGAAATTGGCGATGAAATCGGGTGAGCGCGGATCGATCTGGGTCTGGATGCGGGGCATGGCGAGCGTGTTCTGGTCGAGATCCGGAAGGCCGGATCATAGCGGGTCATGCCGGGCGAACGGCGAACCGCGAAAACGAAACCGGCCGCACAGGGCGGCCGGCGGATCATGACTGAGCAAGCAGGATCAATGCTTCTGGGCGTCGTCCTTCTTCTCCTCGATGGCCTCTTTTTTCTCTTCCGCAGCGGCCTTCATCTTGTCGGCGGCTTCGCCCACGGCGTCGGCTGCATCGGCTGCGGCTTCCTTGGTCGCGTCAGCGGCAGTGCTGGCGGCGTCCATGGTCGTCGCGGCGGCGCTGTCGACGGCAGTCTTGGTTGCTTCAGCCGCAGTCTTGGCGGCCATGGCTGCCTCGTCTGCCGCCTTCTGCGTGGCTGCGGCTGCTTCCTGTGCTGCCTTGGCGGCAGCGTCGGCAGCTTCCTGGGCCTTTTGTTGGGAGTTGTCGCAGGCAGCCAGCCCCAGAGCCAGTGCGGAAGCCAGAATAATACGCGTGAAGTTCATTTCATCCCCTCGAATAAAGGCAGCGTTTCAGGGCTTTCGAGGCACTGCCCGCCGCATTGGCAGTGCTCGTGATCAGGCACACAACTGCCTGAGGATTCAAACAGGCCGAAATCGACCCGTCCACTCTAATCCGGTAAATGGAAAAAAATCGTTACGCCAGCTCGATGGCGATTGCCGTCGCTTCGCCGCCACCAATGCACAGGCTGGCCACGCCGCGCTTGCCACCGCGCTTACGCAGGGCATTGATCAGGGTGATCACCAGGCGAGCGCCGGAAGCGCCGATCGGGTGGCCCAGGGCGCAGGCACCGCCGTTGACGTTGATTTTCGCGTGCGGAATGCCGAGTTCGCGAATTGGCGTCATTGCCACGACCGCGAATGCCTCGTTGATCTCGAACAAATCGACATCGCCGATATTCCAGCCAACCTGTTTGAGCACGCGTTCGATCGCGCCAACCGGGGCAGTGGTGAACCATTCCGGATCCTGCGAGTTGGTGGCATGGCCGACGATGCTTGCAAGTGGCTTGAGACCGCGCCTGGCGGCCTCGTCTGCAGACATGACGACGGTGGCGGCTGCGCCATCGGAAATGCTCGACGAGCTTGCCGCGGTGACCGTGCCGCCGTCCCTGCGGAAGGCGGGTTTCAAGGTCGGGATCTTGCTGATGTCGGATTTGCCGGGCTGCTCGTCGGTGGCAAACTCGACATCGCCCTTGCGCGTGGACACCGTGACCGCGACGATCTCCTCGGCGAATGCACCGGAAGCAATCGCCGCCTGCGCACGTTTGACCGATTCGATCGCGAACGCATCCTGCTCTTCGCGGGTGAAGCCGTATTTGTCGGCCGTGGCCTCGGCAAACACACCCATCGACTGGCCGTCGTAGGGATTGGTCAGACCGTCCCAGGCCATGTGGTCGACGGCATTGAAATTGCCGTAGCGGTTGCCGGTGCGCGAATTCGGCAGCATGTGCGGGGCATTGGTCATTGACTCCATGCCGCCGGCAACGACGATGCTGGCCGAGCCGGCCTTGACCAGATCGTGGGCCAGCATGATCGCCTTCATGCCCGAGCCGCAGACCTTGTTGATGGTCGTGCAACCGGTCGATTTCGGCAGACCGGCGGCCAGCGAGGCCTGGCGCGCCGGTGCCTGGCCGAGATTGGCCGGCAGCACGCAACCCATGATCACTTCCGAAACGTCGGCGACCGGCACGCCGGCCTGCTCGACCGCTGCCTTGATTGCGGTGGCGCCCAGGGTGGTCGTGGGGACGCCGGTGAACTGGCCAAGGAAGGAACCGATGGCGGTGCGCTTGGCGCCGACGATGACGATGCCGGACATGATGAGTCTCCGTGAATGGTTGATACGTCGATGTTGGACATCGAAGGTTAGCACCCGATTATTGCACGATGCACGGCATCAGACTGCCCAAGCCAATTACCCGGGTGCTAGCATTGAGCTGTCGAAAGCGTGTCGATATTCCGTTTCACGGCCGAGGTGTTTCCATGCATTTTCCCTTGTTGCTGGCGGTCCTGGCGGTCTTCGGGCTGACGGGTAGCGCCTCGGCCGCTACGCTTGCCGTGACCACGACCAACGACACGGTTGCGGCCGACGGCCAGTGCAGTCTGCGCGAAGCCATCACTGCGGCGAACCTCGACACCGCGTTCAACGGCTGTGCGGCGGGAAGCGGCGCGGACATTGTGGTGCTTGCTGCCGGCGAATACCGCATCGATCGCGCCGGCGCAGGAGAAGACGCAAACTCGACCGGTGACCTCGATGTCCGCAGCAGCCTGACCATCCAGGGGGCGGGTGCCGACGTCACCCGCATTCGCGGTGACCGCAACGATCGCGTCTTCGATCTGGCGATGCCCGGAGCGGGCCAGCCGGTAGCCGTCACGATCACCAGGGTGACGATCCGCAATGGTGATGGCATCTTCGGCGGGGCAATCCTCGCCGCTGCCGGCGCCAGCCTGGTGGTAAGTGGCTGTTCGATCGTCAACAACACCGCTGCCCAGGGTGCCGGGATCGCCTCCGACGGATCACTCGAAGTGGTCAATTCCGCCTTCCATGCCAATGCCGCCGACAACGGCGGAGCACTCTGGATCAGCGGTGGCCCGGCGACCTTGCGCAACGTCACCTTTGATTCCAACACAAGCACCGGTTCGGGATCCGTGGCGGTTTTCAACGCGCCGGCAATTCTCAACAACGTCACCATGACCCTGAACATTGCCGACAGCGATCTTGACGACTTTGGCGACGGCGCATTGGAGGTAAACGCCAATGTATCGATCTCCAACAGCATCGTCGCGCGCAATATCGACCTCAGCCTTGGCGGCAGCAGCCTGGTCAATCCGGATTGCCTTGTCGGCATGAACGGTTCGTTGGCCTCGGCCGGCCACAACATCATCGGCAATATCGGCACGGTGTGCGTGCTGGGCGGGGCGCAGCCCGGCGATCAGGTCGGCAACGCCGCGCAGCCGATCAACCCGCTGCTGCAACCCTTTGCGGTCTATGGCGGCACGGTGGAAACACAACCGCCGACCTGGGCCAGCCCGGCGCTCGAACGGGGCAGTCCTGCCGCAGCCGGCCTGCCCGGTGCCTGCGAGGCGGACGATGCGCGCGGCATCTCGCGCCCGCAAGGTTCGCGTTGCGATATCGGCGCTGCCGAGCTGGACGACCTGATATTCCGCGACGGCTTCGATCCACCATTGCCCTGAGCGATGCGCCTGCGCATGATCGGCGCATGCCAAGCCCGATCGACAGCGCCGCGGAAATCAGTCCGCAGCAGGCGCGCAACCTGCATCTCGCTGCACAAGGCCTGCTGCGCAAGCCGCAGGGCAAGCCGCATCGTGGCGACGTGCTGGCGGCAATCGAGCGCATGTGCCTGCTGCAGATCGACACCATCCACGTCGTTGCGCGCAGTCCCTACCTGGTGTTGTTCTCAAGGCTGGGCAGCTACCCGGCCGGCTGGCTTGATGAAGCACTCGAACGCGGCGAAATCTTCGAATGCTGGTCGCATGAGGCCTGTTTCGCGCCGAGTGAGGCATTTGCCCTGCATCGCTCCCACCAGGCGGCCGGAGCGCGCGACAACCACTGGGCAAGCAAGCACGCCGCCCGCGCGCAGGAAGGGCAGCGCGCCGGCATGAACGCGGTGCTTGCGCGCATCCGCGAGCAAGGCCCGACCAAGGCATCCGATTTCGAGGCGACGCGCCGGGCGACAACCGGCTGGTGGGGTTGGAAGGATGAAAAACGCTGGCTGGAAGCCTTGTTTGCGCGCGGTGAACTGATGGTTGCCCGCCGCGAACGCTTCCAGCGCGTCTACGATCTCAGTGCGCGGGTGATGCAGCGCATGGGCGTCGCTGCCGAAGCGGCACCGATCGGCACGCAGGACGTCGAACGCCGCCTCATCCTGGATTCGGTGAAGGCCCTTGGCATCACCCAGGCACGCTGGATCGCCGACTACTTCCGCACGCGACCGCGGCACAAGGACGCCGACCTGCATGAACTGGTCAAGACGGGCGAACTGCTGCAGGTCAAGGTGCGCGGCTGGGAAAACCTCGCTTACGTGCATGCCGGGCATGTCGAACTCGCGCGACAGGCCATTGCCGGAAAGCTGCGCGCATCGCACACGACGTTGTTGTCGCCGTTCGATCCGGTGGTCTGGGATCGCTCACGGGCCAGCGTCCTGTTCGGCTTCGACTACACGATTGAATGCTACGTGCCGGAGGCAAAGCGCCGGTACGGCTATTTCGTCCTGCCCATCCTGCATCGCGGTGCCCTGGTCGGTCGACTCGACGCCAAGGCACATCGCCAGGACGGTGTATTCGAGGTCAAGCGCATCCACTTGCAAACAGGCATCAAGGTTGACGAGGGCCTTGTCGCGGCCATCGCCCATGCCATCCAGGCCTGCGCCGAGTGGCATGGAACCGCCGCTGTCCGCGTGCTGCGCAGCGAGCCGCCTTCCTTCGCGGTCGCCCTGCGCCAGGCCCTGCGATCCGATTAGGGAAATGCCGCGTTCCCCTGTGCCGCCTGCTCTGCGATCATGGACGATCCATCGACACGCGCAGACCCATCCATGGATTTCGCACACGGCATCACGGCGATCGATACCGGCTTTCATCGGCCGCGCTTCGACGCCAGCCACCTGATCGTCGACCATGGCCATGCGGTCTTCATCGATGTCGGCACCAACTATTCGATTCCGTTCCTGCTTGCCGAACTTGAGGCCAAGGGCATCGCCCGCGAGAAGGTCGATTACGTCATCGTCACCCATGTCCACCTCGATCATGCCGGCGGTGCCGGCGAGATGCTCCGCCATTTGCCGGTCGCCAGGCTCGCCGTGCATCCACGCGGTGCGCCGCACATGATCAATCCAGCCCGCCTGGTGGCCAGCGCATCGTCGGTCTACGGCACCGAGGAAGTTCAGCGCACCTATGGCGACCTGGTGCCGGTGGCAGCCGAGCGGGTCATCGAGATCCGTGACGAGGCGGTCATCGAGTTTGCCGGCCGCCGCCTGCGCTGCCTGGATACGCCGGGCCATGCACGACATCATTTCTCGGTCTGGGACGAACGCAGCCGCTCGTTCTTCAGTGGCGACACGTTTGGTCTTTCCTACCGCGAGTTCGATACCGACAAGGGTGCCTTCATCCTGCCGACCTCGACGCCGGTGCAGTTCGACCCGGTCGCGCTGAAGGGCTCGATTGCACGCATGTTGCTGTACAAGCCGGAAGCCATGTTCCTGACCCATTACAGCCGGGTCAGCGACGTCGAGCGCCTCGGCCGCGACTTGTTCGAGCAGATCGATGCCATGGTTGCCATAGCCGAATCCAGCACGGGCCTGGCGGATCGGCATGAGTTTCTCAAGCGGAAACTGGCCGAACTCTATCTCGCTCGCGCCACTGCCCACGGTTGCACGATGTCACCGCAACACATGCACGAGCTGTTGTCATCGGATATCGAGTTGAACGCGCAAGGCCTGGAGATCTGGCTTGATCACGGGAGGAGGTGATTGGTCGGGAACAGGGAGTAGAGAATGGGGAATCGGTAAAGCGGTTTCATGCCGGCACCGATATCTGGGCGGGACGCTCGTTTCGCGCTTCGCTTTGACCAATTCCCTATTCCCCATTCCCGACTCCCGTCCAAGGCCACTCCACCTCACCGCGGACCACGGTCTGCGTTTGCCCGCCCACCCAGACGGTGGCATCGGCATCGATGCGCAGGGTCAGTTCGGCGTCATGGCCGATTTCGCGGCCCTGGCTGACCGTGTAACCGCGCGCCAACGGTCCATCCGGTTCGGCGTGCGCGATATAGGCCGCGACCAGTCCGTTCGCCGCACCCGAGGCCGGATCCTCGACGATGCCGACGCCGGCCGGAAATGCGCGCAACACGAGTTCATGGCCGGGCTCATTGCTGCGCGCGAACACGCACAGGCCGAGACTGTCGCTGTCCAGCGCGATCTTGCGGATCGAGGCGTGATCGGGCTGCCAGGCGCGCAAGGAGGCGACATCGGCAATCTCCGCCAGCCACCAGCGTCGCCCGCCCTCGACAAAGGCCGGCGCAAGCGCGCCGAGTTTGACCTTCTTCAGCGTTGTCGCCAGCAAGCTGCCCGGCTCGACACCCACCTTCAGCACCCTTGCCTTCGGTGCCTGGATGAAAATCCTGCGCTGGTCGCGATCATCCTCGACCCGGATCGGCAACAAGCCGGCCTCGCATTCCTGGATCATCTGGCCCTCGCTGGCCCGGGCAAAGCCCGAGAGCAGGGCGACATGCGCGCTGCCAATCGACGGATGCCCGGCAAACGCGATTTCCCGGGTCGGCGTGAAGATGCGCAATCGATAGCTTGCCGCAGGCGTCGAAGGACGCAGCAGGAACGTCGTTTCGACAATGTCGGTCCACTTGGCGAATGCCTGCATGGCCGCCTCGCTCCAGTCGTCGGCGGCGACGACCACGCCCAGTGGATTGCCGCCGCCCGGATGGCGGCTGAAAACGTCGAGTTGGAAATATCGATGCAGAGGCATGCGAGCGTTTGCGCGACGGGAAGTTGAGGGTCGGATGGCACTTCCCCCGCGACAGGCGGAACGCGGCGTGCCGATTGCGGGGTTTTGCCAAGGTCGGAAGCTTGCCACGTCCACCACGGAACCGACATGCTGCGAGTCCGAACGCGCACCCATCGGGCCAGGGCAGCCATGATCACGGTTCATCATCTGAACAATTCGCGCTCTCAGCGCGTGCTCTGGCTGCTCGAGGAACTGGGCCTCGACTACGAGGTGATCCGCTACGAGCGCGATGCCAAGACCATGCTGGCCCCGCCGGCCTTGCGCAAGGTGCACCCGTTGGGCAAGTCGCCGGTGATCAGCGATGGCGACATCGTCGTCGCCGAATCCGGCGCGATCGTCGAATACCTCGTCGATGAACATGGTAAGGGCAAACTCAAGCCGCGCGCCGGATCCGCCGAACAACGCCGTTACACCTACTGGCTGCACTACGCCGAAGGCTCGGCGATGCCACCATTGCTGATGAGTCTGGTATTCGCGCGCCTGCCGACGCAGCCAATGCCGTTTTTCGTGCGTCCGGTTGCCAAGGGCATCGCCGACAAGGTCTTGACCGGCTACATCGAACCCCAACTCAGGCAGCATCTGGACTATCTCGAAAGCGAGCTGAAGGAGCGCGACTGGTTTGCCGGCAGGAAATTCACCGCCGCCGACATCCAGATGAGCTTCCCGGTCGAGGCGTTTGCCGCGCGTGGCGGACTCGGTCGCAAACATGCGCGGTTGGCCGATTGGCTGCAGCGCATCCATGCCCGGCCCGCCTGGCAGCGTGCGCTGGAGCGGGGCGGTCCCTACGAGCTGTTGCGTTGAGCGTTGCAAGGGAGAGAACGTGAGCGCAAACGAGTTCTGGCCGATCCTGGCCGCGCCCTTGTGCACCGGCATCGCGTTGCTGCTGGCGCTGGGCTTCAGGCGCAACCGCGCCTTCATGATCCTGGCGATCCTGTTTTGCGCAACGCTCGGCCTGGCGGGTGCGGGTTCCGCATTGTTGCGCGAGCGCAGTGTCGAGGCGTTCCGCATGTTTGCGCCCTGCCTGCTGCTGGCGGCGGCGGCCATGCCCGAGCGGCGCCTGCTGGCGAAACGGAACCTGTTGCTGCTGAGCCTGCTGGCCTTGGCCATCCTGCTGACCCTGTCCGCGCCGGCGCATGTCTGGCCGGGCCTTCGCGATGCGTTTCCGCTGGGTTGGCTACCATGGCGCAGCGGTTCGGTGGCAGCGGGCATCGTTTTTGCCGCGGCCCTGGTCTGCGTGCTGCGATGGGCAGTATTGCGTTCGCCGATGGAAGTCGCACTGGCCTTGATGCTTTTGCTGGTTGCCATAGCCCTGTTGCCGATGACACGCAAAGCCGGTGCGAGCGAGTTCCTGGCCATCAGCGGCGCCCTTGCCATTGCGGCGATCCTGTTTGTCTCGTATCGCATGGCCTTTGTCGATGGACTGGCCGGCTTGCCGAACCGGCGCGCGCTCGATGAGGAACTGGCGCGACTGTCCGGCAATTTCGCCCTGGCCATGGTCGATGTCGATCACTTCAAGAAATTCAACGATCAACACGGCCATGCGGCGGGGGATCGTGCGCTCAAGGCGGTCGCAAACCAGTTGCGCACAACCCGCGGTGCGAATGCCTACCGTTACGGTGGCGAGGAATTCTGCCTGCTGTTCACCGGCCTGCGTGTCGCCCAGGCGAGTGATGCCTGCGAGGATCTGCGCCAGCGCATTGCCGCCATGCGTGTGCCGATCCGCGCCAGCGCTGGCAGAAAGAATGCGCAGGTTGCCAAGCGCAAGGATTCCGGAACGGTCAAGATCACCGTCAGCATCGGCCTTGCCGAGCGTGCCGAGGATCTGCGGTCGCCAGGCGAAGTTCTGAAGGCGGCCGACAAGGCCTTGTATGCCGCCAAGGCCAAGGGCCGCAATCGCGTCATCTCCCGTTGAGCGCAGGGTTTCAGTCGAGCACGGCAATCGCCAGATCGCGGTCGTTGGCACGCACCTGCCGGCAATCGGCACCACCCATGTCGAAGTCCCGGCACACCTGCGGGCGCAGCGCGTAGATCGAGCAGCGCATGGTTTCGCGGTCGAGCGCCGCGCACCAGCCATCGTCGAGGCGGCGCATCACGTCCATGCCATGTTCGTCCTGATCGATCAGCCAGTCGGGCGTTGCGTCGTCGGCCATCACGTACACGGTCAGCCGGCAGCAGACCGCTTCGCAGCGGCTGCACTGGATCGATGGATCGATATCGGCATCAAGGCCGTGATCCTGGCTCGACTCGGGAAGGCTGGAGTTCATGACAAGAGGCAGGTTACTGCCATGGCGACGTCCGCTTGCTAGAATTGCCGCGGCGGGTCGGCTTGGCCGCTCCGCTGGCGCGATGGGAAGCATCCATTGCAGGTCTTCACCTCGCGCGGCTGCGGGCTTCAGTCTGGCGCGCCGCCCATTCCCGAGTTTACCTGGTGCCGGGCGGGATTGCGCTCGACCCACCTCGATGCCTCAGCCGCGCGTCGCCGTTGTCGCATCAGGCGGATCTCGCGCTGCCGATGTTTGCTGACCATTCCACCCACCCTGGCGATCTTCATGGCCCTGATTGAACTGCGCAAGCTTGACTACAGCATCGGCGGGCCGCTCTTGCTCGACGGCATCGAGTTCATTCTCGAACCGCGCGAGCGTGTCTGCGTGGTCGGCCGCAACGGTGCCGGAAAGTCGACCCTGCTCAAGCTGATCGACCGCGAGATCCGCCCCGATGATGGCGAAGTGCGGGTCTCGCCTGGTGTCGTCGTCACGCGACTGGCGCAGGAAGTGCCGCAAGGCATGGCCGGCACGATCTTCGACGTGGTTGCCGAGGCGCTGGGCGAGATCGGCAAGCTGCTTGCCCAATACCATCATCTGATCCATCACCTCGCCGATGACAGCGACATGCGCGCACTGGCCGATGTGCAGGCGCGCATCGAGGCCGCCAACGGCTGGGATCTCGATCGGCGCGTCACCCAGGTGTTGAGCAAGCTTGAACTGCCCGAGGATGAGGAGTTTTCGGCGCAATCCGGCGGCATGAAACGCCGCGTGCTGCTGGCCCGGGCACTTGTGCTTGAACCCGCTGTGCTCTTGCTCGACGAACCGACCAACCATCTCGATATCGAGGCGATCGCCTGGCTCGAGGAGTTTCTCAGGAACTTTGCCGGCAGCGTGATCTTCATCACCCATGACCGGCGCTTCGTCCGCGCTCTGGCCACGCGCATCATCGAGATCGATCGCGGCAAGCTGACCAGTTGGCCGGGCGATTACGAAAACTACCTGCGTCGCCGTGAGGAACGCCTGCACGCGGAAACCCAGGCCAACGCGCTGTTCGACAAGAAGCTGGCGCAGGAAGAAGTATGGATCCGCCAGGGCATCAAGGCGCGCCGGGTCCGCGATGAAGGCCGCGTGCGTCGGCTTGAGGCAATGCGCCGCGAACGCGCCGAGCGCCGCAACCAGACCGGCAATGTGCGCATGCAGGCCGGCAGCGCGCAAAACTCCGGGCGCAAGGTGATCGAGGCGAAGAGTGTTTCTTATTCGATTCCAGGTCGAACCTTGATTGCGGATTTCTCGACCACGATCATGCGTGGCGATCGCATCGGCCTGATCGGCCCGAACGGCTCCGGCAAGACCACCCTGATCCGCCTGCTGCGTGGCGACTTGCAGCCGGATGCCGGCGAAGTGCGGATTGGCACCCAGCTTGAGATTGCCTACTTCGATCAACACCGCACGCAACTGCGCGAGGACATGAGCGCGCTCGACAACGTCGCCGATGGTCGCGAGTTCATCGAGGTCAACGGTTCGCGCAAGCATGCGATCGGCTATCTGCAGGATTTCCTGTTCACCCCGGAGCGCGCGCGTGCACCGATTTCGGCATTGTCGGGCGGAGAGCGCAATCGCCTGCTGCTGGCGCGACTGTTTGCCAAGCCATCCAACTTCCTGGTCATGGACGAGCCGACCAACGATCTCGATGTGGAAACCCTGGAGTTGCTTGAAGAACTTCTGGTCGACTACGCCGGCACCTTGCTGCTGGTCTCGCACGATCGCGAGTTCCTGGACAATGTCGTCACCAGCACACTGGCGCTGGAAGGAGAGGGCAGGGTTGGCGAGTACGTTGGCGGTTATGCCGAATGGCTGCGCCAACGGCCGCAGGCCATGGCGATGCGACCGCGCAACGACGCCGCGAGTGCGAAAGTCGAGCCATTGGCGCCCGTGAAGGCCAGGCGCAAATTGACCTACAAGGAAATGCGCGAGCTCGAAAGGTTGCCGGGCGTGATTGAAACCCTCGAAAACCGCATCGCTGGAATGACCGCAACGATGGCCGAACCCGCCTTCTTCAAGCAATCAGCCGATGCCATCGTCAGCGCCAACGAGGCGATGGCAAAAACCCAGGCCGAACTCGATGTCGCCTACACGCGCTGGCAGGAGCTTGAGGCCGCCAGCGGCGAGTAGGCAGGTCCCCGTGTGAAGTCGTTTCAGGCGAGATGGGCTGCACACCCCGTCATTGCTCAAGATTCACCAATCAACCTCAGTTACGGCATGGACGTCCAACGCTCGTATTCCCGCTTCGAGATGCGGCCATCGCGATTGCTGTCGGCCATGCGGAAGTCGTTGGCCAGCAGCTTGTAGCCAACCGCTTCACCCTCATCGATGCTGCCGTTGCCATCGACATCGAGCTCGGAAAATTGCGGGGCCGGGCCGGATGGCGTGTAACCGGTGCCGGCGCTGCGCACGATGACCTGGCTGCCCGGGTTGGACATCGGGTCGCTTTGGGCAAGGGCGCTGCCCATCGTTGCTGCCGCAAGCGTGGCCAACATGAATTGACTGAGTGAGGAATTCATCGACGGCGCTCCAGTTTCCGGGTCGGGATCGGGATTTTCACCCGCTTCGATTAACGCGGGCCGAACGCGGCATTGCGGTACGCTAGCGCCATTCTCCATACGCGAGGTGCGCATGAGCACAGTCCATGATTTTTCGGCGCGTGACATCGATGGCAATGAGCAGGCGCTTTCGCAGTACAAGGGCAAAGCCTTGCTGATCGTGAATGTCGCCTCGAAATGCGGCTTCACCAGGCAATACTCGGGGCTTGAGGCGCTGCAAAAGCAGTTCCAAGGCAAGGGTTTCGAGGTGCTGGGTTTTCCATGCGACCAGTTCGGCCACCAGGAACCCGGGGACGAAGCCGAGATCAAGAACTTCTGCACGCTGACCTATGACGTGACGTTCCCGATGTTTGCCAAGATCAACGTCAATGGCAGCGCTGCGCACCCGCTGTATGAATGGTTGAAGAAGGAGAAAACCGGCCTGCTCGGCATTGGGGCAATCAAATGGAACTTCACCAAGTTTCTCGTCGATCGCGACGGCAACGTGGTCAAGCGCTATGCGCCGAGCGACGAACCCGAAGCAATCGGCAAGGACATTGCCAAGCTGCTCGCGTGATTGCCGCCAAGGACCGGGTCAGGGTTTGGCGGTTACGGTCGGCGAGAATGGAAGCGGCTCGCTGGCAGGCAGCGTGCGCCGCCATTTTTCGAGTTTCCCTTCAATGCTTCGCGAACTGGTGATCTGCGGTTCGGAGTTTTGTGCCTCCTTCTCGTGCGCTTCCCATTCGCCGACAAGGGCGCTGGCTCGTTTGAAGGCATCCGGAAACGAAGTGGTCTCATTCAGCGCGTCGGCGAGGAAGGCCTTGCCGAACCAGGTTATCTCGGAATCCGCGCCGCAGCCGAACGAGGTGCGGTCGCTGCGCGCCGCGGTGATGACCAGGGTCGAATCATCGCGCAGGGCGTCGATGAACCCGCCCGAATAGCAGGCATTGACGACGATCACCTTCCAGCGAACCGAAGGCGTGGTCTGCAATGCCTCGGCAAGATCCGCCGGCATGATCTGGTTCAGCGGCAACGGATCGAGGGCAACATACAACTGGTGGTCTGCCGATCCGTGCGAGGTCAGGTAGAGCAACAGGATGTCTTCGGCGGGATCCATCTGCACGGCAATCTCGGCGAGAGCGATGCGCAGGTTGGTCAGCGTCGCCAGCGGCCGTGTCTCGATACTGGCCGGATTGTTCGCCAGCACCAGCACGTGGCCTCGGGCATTGAAGCGTTGCGCGAACAACTGCGCGGCGTATTCGACTTCGTTGCGAAACACGTTCTCGCTGCCATCGCCGGCAAACGCGATCACGTACAAATTGGCCTTGCCGGGCGTGCGCGGTTGCAGGGCGTCGATTGCCGCGCCGAGCAATTTCGGCTGGTCGAACATGAGCTGTTCGGGATCGAAATCGAATTCGATGCCAGGCTCCTCGGCAGCGGCTTCGAATCCGGCCCCGGCAATGGAATCCGCTTCGCTGGCGGCGGAAACCCGGGCCGCAGCGCTCTGATCCTGCATGATCGGCGATGCCGCGGGGATCCACTGCCATGGCAGGGCGGAGACGGCAAATGCCAGCGCGGCAGCAAGCAGGCTCATGGTCAGCCGGGCCGGCAGCAACCAGCGTGCCAGCGCGACCATCACCAGCAGCCACCATAGTTGCGAAAGCCAGATCAAGGCGAGCGCAGCCCCGGCGTTGCCGGAGGTGTGCAGCCAGATTGCCGCGACATGCAGCGGCCACTGGATCAACAACTTGGTGGCGGCAGTCGCGGCCAGGGCGATGGCACCCACCGCCCAGGTGATTGCAGGCCGTACGGCCAAGCGCGCGAGCAGCCAGGCCGCGAGCAGGGTCAGGCTGCTGTCGGCGAGCAGGGTGGCAAAGCCCCACCCGACCAGCATGCGCGGCGGCTCGGACTGGATCCAGCCCAGCAGCAGCTCTACCAGCAGATACAAGACCAGGCTGGCAACGAAGGCATCGGCAGCAGGCAGCACCGGGTTGCCGCGCGGGCGCTGCAGGAAGGTGACGCGAACGCCATCACGAATGACCCCGATGATCGGGCCCATCGGCTCAGAACGCCGATGGATCGATGGCATCGAAACTGGTCGCGCAGGGATGTCCGGGATCCGCCGGGCAGCCATCTCCATCACGGGCCAGCAGGACGGTGCGCATGCCGGCCGCGCGCGCCGCATCGAGTTCCTCGACGACATCGGATAGGAACAGGGTCTCGGCCGGCGCGAAGGCAATCGCCGCGGCGATCCGCGCATATGATTCCGGTTCGCGCTTGGGTCCGGTTTCGGTATCGAAATAGCCGGAGAAGAAACGGGTCAGGTCACCCGCCTCGGTGTTGCCGAAGAGGAGCTTCTGCGCCGGCACCGAACCGGAAGAATATACGTACAGATGCAAACCGGCCGCTGCCCATTTCTGCAGGCCGCGTGCGGCATCGGGGTAGATGTGCGCGCGGAAATCCGCTTCCGCATAACCATCTGCCCAGATCATGCCCTGCAGGGCTTTCAGCGCTGTCGACTTGCGGTCGGCGTCGATCCAGCCGATCAGCAGGTCGATGATCTCCTGCTCGCTGGCGGAAACGAGCCCGGCCTCGCGTGCCGCCTCGTGCAACCAGTGCTGGACATCGGGCTTGTCCGCATGGGTGACGACAAAGGCCGGCAGGCGTTTGCGCGCGTAGGGAAACAGCACATCCTTGACGAAACTGATCGAGCTGGTGGTGCCTTCGATATCGGTGAGGATCGCGCGGATGCTGGCCATTTCTTCTTGCTCTTGTGGAGGATTTGCAGAACCGGAGTAGTCGACTGCACCTGGCGCGCAGCGCCAGGCCACAGTCAGGCGTGCGCCTTGACCGTCGCCGGCAGCATGCGCGGGAACCTGGCCGCGATCTCGTCGCCGGTGAATTCGGCAACCCATCCGGCGGGATTGGTGAACAGGCGAATTGCGACGAAGTGCGGTTCCTCGCTCATGTCGAACCAGTGCCGGGTGCCATCGGGTACGCCGATCAGGTCGCCTTTCCCGCAAAGCAGGTCGTAGACCTTGCCTTCGACGTGCAGGGTGAACTGGCCGGAACCGTCAACAAAGAAACGCACTTCGTCTTCCGCGTGGGTGTGCTCGCTGAGGAACTTCTGGCGCAACGCTGCACGGTCGGGATGATCGGCGGTGAGGCTGACGACGTCGACGCTGCGGTAGCCTTCCTCGCGCATCAAGCGGTCGATGTCTTCACGATAGGCCTCGATCACTTCATCCTGGCTGGCACCAGCCGCTATCGGCTTGTTTGCCTGCCAGCGTTCGAAGCGCACGCCAACCTGGCCGAGGACTTCGGCAATCTCCGCATGCGTGGCATACGTGGCCAGGGGCGTATCGCCGTTGTCTTCGGAAAAAATGCGCAAGTGGCTCATGACGACAGTCTCCTCAGATCCAATTCGCAGTTGAGCAGGAACTCGAATGCTTCGAGATGGCGACGCGCCTCGGCCATGTCAACGCCCCAGGCATAAATGCCGTGACCGTTGATCAAGTAGCCGTGCAGTGGTTTGCCGGCATCCAGCCAGGCATCGATCTGCCCCACCAGCACGCTCATGTCCTGGGTGTTCGGAAACACCGGCAGGTCGAGCACGCTTTCATGAGTGCTGTGGCCGGCGATGGCCTTTTGCAGCTCCCAGCCCTCGAAGCGCACCGCGCCGGCTTCGGCAAACAGGCGCGAGGCCACGCTTTGCGCGCGCGAATGCGTGTGCAGAACGGCGCCGACATCCGCAAAGCGGCGGTAGATCTGCGTATGCAGGGCCGTTTCCGCGGACGGCCGCGCCGTGGTCGCGACCGGCTGGTTGTCGAGATCGACGACCATGATGTCCTCGGCACCGAGCTTGCCCTTGTCGCGACCGGATACGGTCACGGCGACGTGCGATGGATCAAGGCGCATCGAGAAATTGCTGCTGGTTGCCGGTGTCCAGCCAAGCGCGGCAAGTTCGCGTCCGGCATCGGCAATCATCTGCGCCTTGCGGGCAAGCTGGGCACGATCATAGGGCAGGGCGTTAATCGCGGGTCTCCGGGAAGTCTCGGTGCGAACGAGGATGATACGACATGCCAAGCGTGCTGCCCTTGCCCGGATTCGTTCGCCGATGCGCCCACGCCCGTGAAGAAAATGGGCTCAGGCTGATGCCGCAATCGGCTGAAGGTGCCGCTGGACGAGCAGGTCGGCCTGGTCGAGGTCGATCTCCGCCAGCGATTGCTTGCCTTCGATCATCTGGCGCAGCAGCCTTGCCTGGATTCCGCCGCGCTCGAACGCGGTCGCGTAGGGAATCCGCGAGAAGGTGACCATCCAGTAGCGCGGCACCCAGCGTCCGGGGTGGCGTGCCGCCAGAGCGCGATCGAGCTCTCGCATCAGCAGGTAATCGGCATCGTCGACGCGGTCGCGCATCTCGATGTAGTTGTCGAGCGCCATTGCCGCGATCGCATCGGCGTTCGGTTTGCGCCGGCGTTCGAACTCCGCGAATACCACGGCACTGTCATGCGGTGTTGCGGAAAGCAGTTCAGCCAGTTCGACGGCGTCCTCGAATCCCGCGTTCATGCCTTGTCCGTGGAACGGAACGATTGCGTGGGCTGCATCACCCAGCAGCAACGCCGTGCCATCGAGATGCCAGCGATCGAGGTAGAGCGTGCCGAGCAAGCCGACCGGATTGTCGAGAAAATCCTTTTCGAGATCCGGCATCAATGGCACGGCGTCGGCGAAATCGCGCTCGAAGAACGCCCGCACATCAGCCGCATTGGTGATACCGGCCAGGCTGGGCGTGCCCTCGCTGGCAAGGAACAGGGTGACGGTGAAACTGCCCTCGGCATTCGGCAAGGCGATGCACATGTAATTGCCGCGGGGCCAGATGTGCAGTGCGTTGGGTTCCATGGCAAAGCGCTCGCCACGGGCCAGCGCATCCCGCAATGGAGAGGGAAGCTGGCCGGACGGGAAATCCGCCAGCGCGGGAATCTCCAGTTCCTTGTAGCCATGCCCCAGCGGTTCGAAGCGTTCGCCGAGGTCGGTGGTTTGTGCCATCGCCCCGCGCAAGGCGGAGCCGGCGCCGTCACAGCCAAGGATGACGTCGGCCTGGTGCGTGCCAGCGACACCTTCCTCGCTGCGCAGGTGCATTGTCGAGGTCGTCCAGTCGAGTGCATCGAGGCGTCGGTCAAAATGGATGGCGGCGCCAGCTGCTTCGGCCGCATCGAGCAGGGTGATGTTCAATGCGCCCCGATTGACCGACCAGATCACCTCCGAATCATCGCGGCCGTAACGCTGCAGATTGGTACGCCCATCGAGGTCGTGGATCATGCGCCCGCGCATCATTACCGCGATTTCCAGCATGCGCTGCTGCAGGCCAGCCAGGCGCAGGCCATGCCAGCCACGCTCGGCGAGAGCGAGATTGATCGAGCGGCCGCCAAGGAAACCGGTGCGACGCGGATCGGGGCGGCGCTCGAACACGCTCACCGCAAAGCCGCGCTGGGCAAGCAGGGTGGCGAGCAAGGAGCCGACGAGGCCTGCCCCGACGATGGTAACTGCGTGTTTATTCATTTATTTATTATTGCGCATCACGCCAGCGCACGACCGATTCGATCAGGCGTCGGCAATCGGCAAAGCGGTTGTACAGCGGTACCGGTGCGGCACGGATGATGTCCGGCTCGCGCCAGTCGACAACGATGCCATCGCCTTGCAGGTGCTCGAACAGCTTGCGCCCGGATTCGCGCGGCCCCTTGACCCGCAGCGACAACTGGCAGCCGCGGCGCGAGGCCTGTTTTGGCGTGACCACGGCAAGCACGTCGGACACGCGTTGCGCGATCAGCCATTCGAGATATCCGGTCAAGGCGCGGGATTTCCCGCGCACGGCAGCAAATCCGGCGCGCTGGAACACCTGCAGCGAAATGCGCAGCGGCGCCAGGGCGAGTATCGGCGGATTCGAAAGCTGCCAGCCATCCGCACCGGGGGTTGGCCTGAATTGCGGACCCATCTTGAAACGCGTGGATTTCTCGTGGCCCCACCAGCCGGCAAAACGCGGGCGCGTGGTCGTCGCATGGCGCTCATGGACAAACGCACCAGCGACCGCGCCTGGTCCCGAATTGAGATACTTGTAACTGCACCAGACGGCAAAATCGCAGCCGGCATCGTGCAGCTGCAGCTCCATGTTGCCGACGGCATGGGCAAGGTCAAAGCCGACCATGCAGCCGCTGGCATGTGCCGCCTTGCTGATCGCGTGCAGATCAAGCGCCTGGCCGGTCAGGTATTGCACGCCCGGCAACAATACCAGGGCGAGACGCGAACCGTGCTGCTCGATCGCGGCAAGAATGGCCGCGTCCGAAAGCGTGCCATCGGCCTGATCCGGCTCCAGCTCGATCAACGCATCTTCAGGATCGTAACCATGGAAGCGGACCTGCGCCTCGACGGCATAGCGATCCGAAGGAAACGCGCTTTTCTCGATGAGGATCGCGGCGCGCCCGGCGCTGGGCCGATAAAAGCTGACCATCAGCAGGTGCAGGTTGACGCTGAGCGAGTTCATGGCAACGACCTCGATGGGTTTGGCACCAACCATCATGGCCAGGTCGTCACGCACGAACTCGTGATAGTCCATCCACGGCAGGCGACCGCGGAAATGCCCTTCGACCGCGAGTTCGGCCCAGTAATCGAGCTCGTCGATCACCGCCTGGCGGGTTGCTCGCGGCTGCAGGCCGAGCGAGTTGCCGCAGAAATAGGCGATCTCGCGGCCGTTTTCCCGGGGAATGCAGAACTCGGAGCGAAAGCCGCCCAGCGGATCGGCCGCATCCGCAGCGAGCGCCCATTCTTCGCTGATGTCGCGATCGACGCCTGCGCTCATTTCAGCGAGCTGGCAACACTGTCGCAGCCGGCATCGAACGCGTTGCTCCAGGCCTTGCTGGTCGCTTGCAGCAAGGGACGCTGGCAACGCACCTGCACGGCAATGTTCTGCATGAGGCTGAAACGGTCGCGAATCTCGTAACGCGTCTTGCCGCGCATGACAAAGTAATGATGAATGCCGGTATTGCTGCCATCCAGCGCCGCTTCATAACCGGTCTGCGCCTTGGACAATTGCATTTCGTTCTGTGTGGCTTCGGCGAAATCGGCCGCTGTCTTGAGTTGGCGCGTCTTCACCGTGACGCTGGCCATGTCGTCGCTGCCTTTGGCGGCCGCATCGGCAATCTGGAAAGTGATCGCCTGCGGATTGCCATCGGATTTTTCCATGATCGCGCTCCAACCCTGGGGCACACTGAAGGCGACCTTGCCATCGTTGAGGTTGTAGTTGGTGCGATCTTGCGCATGGGCGCTGCCGATCACGGCAAGCAGCATCAGGGGAAGGAATCTCATCAGGTTACTCCGAGTCGTCTTGCGCAAAGCGCGAGTAGGGAAGGTTGAGCCATTCGAGCGCGGTGCCATGGAACATGCGGGACTGCCCGGCCGAGGAAAGCTTGAGTGCGCTGATGCCGCTGCCCGGTTCCTGCTCGCCGAGGGGAAACGGATAGTCGGTACCGAGCATGATCGTGTCGACGCCGGCGACCTCGATCAGATAGCGCAGCGCGGCATCGTCGTGGACGCAGGAATCGAAATAGATGCGACCGAAATAGTCGCGCGGATTGCGCGAATTGTCGGTGGCGACCAGGTCCGGGCGCATGCGGAAACCGTGCTCGATGCGGCCGATCGAATACGGAAACGAGCCGCCGCCATGGGCGAAGCACACGCGCAATTTCGGCAGGCGCTCGAGCACGCCGCCGAAGATCAGGCAGCAGGCCGCTCGAGCCTGCTCGGCCGGCATGCCGACCAGCCAGGGCAGCCAGTATTTCGGCATGCTTTCGCGGCCCATCATGTCCCAGGGATGGACGAGGATGGCGACGCCCAGATCGGCCGCCGCCTCGAAAAACGGGAACAGCTCCGGGGCATCGAGATTCCAGTCCTCGATGTGCGAACCGATCTGCACCGCGGTAATGTCCAGCTGATCGACGCAGCGTTCGAGTTCCCGGATCGCCAGTGTCGGCGCCTGCAAGGGTACGGTGCCGATGCCGGCATAGTTGCGCGGATAGCGACGGCAGATTTCGGCGGTGTGATCGTTCAGGAAGCGATGCAGTTCCAGCGCCTGGCTCGGCTTGGCCCAGTACGAAAACATCACCGGCACCGTCGAGACCACCTGCACATCGACGGCAAACTTCGCGTACTCGGCAATGCGCACTTCCGCATCGAAGGCATTGGCCCAGACTTCGCGGAAGAACTTGCCATCCTTGTAGATGCGATGGCGGCCGTCGGCATTGACCATGACCGGGAAACGATCATCGCGGTACTTCTCGGCGAAGTTCGGCCAGGTCTCGGGCAGGATATGGGCGTGGGTGTCGATCTTCAGCATGGCGCCGAGTTTACCAACGGGACGTGGAACTGCACGCCTGTGATCACGTGTAGCGGTCGGGTGCCGGGTTGAGATGGCCGCAGGCCTGGCACGAGCGCCGTTCGACCGAGCGGTAGAAGCGGTCGAACACGGCAAGGAAATCCACCTCGACGTTTTCCAGGGTGAAAAACTCCTCGAACAACTTGTGGTTGCAGCGCTCGCAGTACCACAGCAGGCCATCCTTCTCATGCGCGAGCCGCTTGCGCTCGATGACCAGGCCGATTGAATCGGCAGCCCTTTGTGGCGAATGCGGAATACGCGGGGGCAGGTAGAACATCTCGCCGGTGCGGATCGGGATGTCGCGGACCCGACCGTCTTCCTGGATCTTCAGGACCATCTCGCCTTCGAGTTGGTGGAAGAATTCCGGACCTTCATCCCAGTGATAGTCGGTCCGCGCATTCGGCCCGCCGACGATCATGATGATGAAATCACCATCGACAATGCACTTGTTGCCAACCGGCGGCTTGAGCAGATGGCGATGCGTGTCTATCCAGTGCTGCAGATTGAAGGCAGGCGTGATCATGGGAGGAGTCCGCAGGTAGCGTCGACATGAATGCTAGCCGATCCGGCTCGGCATGTGCCGCAACCCGAGGGATGCCTGCTTGCCGTGATGTGCCTCCGACTTCAAGAGAGTGGCAGCCTCGCCAGCCACACCCCGGCACCCGAGTCGCTTGCTGCTGTTGCTTCCTTCCGGACCTGGCAGAGTTCACAAGCTATCGTCGCGAGGGGACCGACGAGGCCACCATAAGACTTCTTCAGGCATCAAGCAGATGCCGGCACCAGCAAACACCGAGCGGGATGTACTCGGCACACCCTGTGCCTCGCCCTCCGGGCAGCTTGCGCTGCACCCATGGGCATCCTGCCCATGTGTCGAACCCGTCATGTCAATTCGCGGGTTCAAATCCCGCTCTTCCTCGCATCGATCAAGGTTGCGCTGAAGTGCGTTACGTCGAGACCACAAATCTGGCGGAGAGAGCGGGATGTACTCGGCACATCCTGTGCCTCGCCCTCCGGGCAGCTTGCGCTGCACCCATGGGCATCCTGCCCATGGGTCGAACCCGTCATGTCAATTCGCGGGTTCAAATCCCGCTCTTCCTCACATCGATCAAGGTTGCGCTGAAGTGCGTTACATCGAGACCACAAATCTGGCGGAGAGAGCGGGATGTACTCGGCACATCCTGTGCCTCGCCCTCCGGGCAGCTTGCGCTGCACCCATGGGCATCCTGCCCATGTGTCGAACCCGTCATGTCAATTCGCGGGTTCAAATCCCGCTCTTCCTCGCATCGATCAAGGTTGCGCTGAAGTGCGTTACGTCGAGACCACAAATCTGGCGGAGAGAGCGGGATTCGAACCCGCGAAGCGGGGTTAAGCCGCTTACACACTTTCCAGGCGTGCTCCTTCAACCACTCGGACACCTCTCCAGCAACCGGCGCTCGCGATCTTCCATGACACACGTCCCGACGGGCGGCGGAGGATACTAGGCATGCCCGCATCAGACAAGCGCGGCGCAACCGGCGTTGGTCAGTGCCGCGATAACTTGGCACAATCACGGGATCGCTTTCCGGAAGTCACGATGTCCTACCAGGTTCTTGCGCGCAAATGGCGTCCCCGGCAGTTTTCCGAGCTGGTCGGGCAGGAACACGTCGTGCGCGCGCTGTCGCATGCGCTGGATGGCGGGCGCATCCATCACGCATTCCTCTTCACCGGCACGCGCGGTGTCGGCAAGACCACGATCGCGCGAATCTTCGCCAAGTCGCTGAATTGCGAGAAGGGGCCGACCTCGCAACCGTGTGGCACCTGCAGCATCTGCATGGAGATCGACCAGGGCCGTTTTGTCGACCTGCTTGAAATCGATGCGGCAAGCAACACCGGCATCGACAATGTGCGCGACCTCATCGACAACGCCCAGTACACGCCGGCACGTGGTCGCCACAAGGTCTACCTGATCGACGAAGTGCACATGCTCTCGAAGGCGGCGTTCAATGCGCTGCTGAAGACGCTTGAAGAACCCCCCGCGCATGTGAAGTTCCTGCTGGCGACGACCGATCCGCAGAAGCTGCCGATCACGGTGCTGTCGCGGTGCATCAAGTTCAACCTGAAGCGGCTGACGCCTGAGCAGATCGTCGGCCAGATGCGGCACATCCTCGGCGCCGAAGCGGTCAGTTTTGACGAGGAGTCGATCGAGGTGCTGTCGCGCGCTGCAGACGGCTCGCTGCGTGACGGCCTGTCCCTGCTCGATCAGGCCATCGCGCATGGCGGTGGCCGCCTCTTCGCCGCCGAGGTGCATTCGATGCTGGGCACGGTCGAGCGGGCCAAGGTGAAGGTCCTGCTTGAGGCGCTGGCCGCCAACGATGCCGCACGATTGCTCGCCGAGGTCGAACATATCGCTGAATTCGCACCGGATTTCGCTCAGGTGCTCGATGAGCTGGCCGGCCTGCTGCACCGTATCCAGTTGCGCCAACTTCTCGCCGAAGCGACGCACGACGAGGATGCCGGCCTGGTTGGGCTCGCCGCACGCATCGATCCGCGCGAAGTCCAGCTTTATTACCAGATTGCGGTGAGCGCACGGCGTGACCTGCCGCTGGCGCCGAGCGTGCGGGTCGGTTTCGAGATGGCCTTGCTGCGCATGCTGGCGTTCGCGCCGGTTGCCGGGGCAGGTGCGGTGCCATCGTCCCGCCCGATGACGGCTGCGCGCCCGCCGGCCGCGCAGCGTGCAGGAATGGAGCAGTCGCATGCATCCACGCCCGGACGATCTCCGAAAGCTGCTGATGCCGGACCGGCACCACAGGCCCGCATGCAAGCCTCGCCCACCACGCCGGCAGGGGCGGATCAGGTCGCCGAACCCGCGATTGCCAGCGCAGCGCTTGCAATCGACGACTGGCAGGCCTTGATCGAGCGTGCCGATCTCGGTGGCCCGGCCAAGCAGATTGCCCTGCACTCGGTATTGCTGGGCGTCGAAGGCAGCCTGCTGCGCCTGGGCGTCAAGGCGGCACATGAGCACCTGGCTGCACCGCCTCTGGTCGAGATCCTGGCCAAGCGACTGAGCGAGGTGCTCGGGCGATCGCTCCGGATCAGGATCGAGAATGTCACCAACGCTGCAGAGAGCCCGGCCGATGTGCTGGCCCGCGCCAGCGCCTCGCGCCAGCAGGAGGCGCGCGAGGGCCTGCAGGCCGATCCCGCCGTGCAATCGCTGATTGAAACCTTCGGCGCGCGCCTCATCTCCGATTCCGTGCGTCCACTGGAGAATTGAAATGAAAGGTCCCCTGGCCGGTTTGATGCAGAAAGCCCAACGCATGCAGGAAGACATGCAGCGGGCACAGGAAGAGCTGGCGCAACTGGAAGTCACCGGCCAATCCGGCGGCGGCATGGTCAGCGTGAACATGAGCGGACGCCATGAAGTGCGCCGGGTGACGATCGATCGCAAGCTGTTTGCCGATGATCCGGAAATGGCCGAGGACCTGGTTGCGGCGGCGTTCAACGATGCCGTCAACAAGGTCGCCGCCATGACCCAGGAGCGCATGAGCGGCATGGCTGCGGGAATGAACCTGCCGCCCGGGTTCAAGATGCCGTTTTGAGTACCGGATCACCCCTGCTGAGCGATCTGATCGAGGCATTCCGCTGCCTGCCCGGAGTGGGCGCGAAAACCGCGCAGCGCATGGCGTTCCATGTGCTTGAGCGTGATCGACCCGGCGCCCGGCGCTTGTCCGAGCGGCTCGCCCTGGCGATCGAGAAGGTCGGCAATTGCCGGCGCTGTCGTGGTTTCAGCGAGCAGGAAATCTGCTCGTTGTGCGCGAACACCTCTCGCGACAAGCATCTGCTGTGCATAGTCGAGACACCGGTCGACCAGCTCGCCATCGAGACCGCAACCGGCTATCGCGGCCATTATTTCGTCCTCCTTGGCCGCCTTTCGCCGATGGATGGCCTCGGCCCCCGGGAGCTCGGCCTCGACCTGCTCGCTGCCAGGCTCGGCGAAGGCGAAATCGAGGAAATGATCGTCGCCACCAATCCGACCGTGGAAGGCGAGGCCACCGCGCACATGCTTTCGCAACTGGCCAAGGCGGCGGACGTGAAAGCGAGCCGGCTCGCCCACGGCGTCCCACTGGGTGGCGAACTTGAATTCATCGACCGTGGCACGCTTGCGCATGCCTTTGGCGGCCGTCAATCGCTGTAGTCAATCGTCGCAAGGGAGAACGCCGTGGGCGACACCATTTTTTCGAAGATCATCCGCCGCGAGATTCCGGCCGACATCGTCTACGAGGATGACGATGTCCTTGCCTTCCGCGACATCAACGGCCAGGCGCCCACGCATATCCTGTTCATTCCGCGCAAAGCCGTGGCCACGCTCAACGACCTCGATGAAGCCGACGCCTTGCTGATCGGCAAGCTGGTCCTCGCCGCGACCGCTTACGCGAAGTCGCAGGGATTTGCCGAAAAGGGCTATCGCTGCGTGATCAACTGCAACGAGGATGGTGGCCAGTCGGTTTATCACCTGCACCTGCATCTGCTCGCCGGTCGCCGCCTGAGCTGGCCCCCGGGCTGAGATGCCTGCTCAGTGCCTGTCACCACCGGTTGGCGGTGGCGGATTGGGCTTGATGATCACCACCGGTGGCGGGCCCCAGTAGCCGCCGCCCCACCACGGACCATAGCCCGGGCCCCAGAATGGATCGTAGGGCCAGGCACTGCGCTGCTCGATGACCAGCGGGCGCGGCGGCCACAGATAGACGGCATCGGCAGCCACTTTCGGATAGGTGTACTCGAACTGGCCGACGCGGCCGACTTCGCTGCCGTCGAGGGTGCCGACCACGGTCAGTTCGCGACCCTTGGTGAAGACTTCCGGATCATAGAAGCCGGATCGGCAGGCCATGAAGCGGCCTTCGCTGCTGTCGTGCCGGCGTGGCCGCGCGGAAGCATCAAGTTCGCGCGAAAGGATTTCAAAACACGTCTCATTTTCGCCCGGCGAAACCTTGATGACCTCGCCACCCCAACGCACGCGTTCGCCGGAATGATTGCCGGCAAGCGCCGCTGACGGCAGCAGGGTCGAGAATTCGCCTTTCAGCGGCACCGGAGCGGTGGCGCATGCCGCCAGCGTCAGCAGCAGCGGAATCAGGATGATGGGCTTGGACATCTGGCGGTTCCTCGGATGGATTCGGTGAGGACGATCGACGCCGCGATTACGTCGCGCGGCGAGGGTTCCGGTCAAGCGCGCGTGGCGCCCGTATTTCGCGGATGCTGCGCGCAAATGCCTGAACATCAGCGACATCCGCGGCACCGCGCGAGTAGCGCAGGTCGACATAGCGCCGCACCAGTTGCTCCAGCGCGGGCAATGCCGGATCCGCAGCCCAGCTGGCGCGGATGCGTTTGAGGTAATCCACTGGCCCCTCGTCGGCGCGATCCGTCAATCCACGTCTTGCCAGGCGTTGCCGCAGCGTGCGCCAGGCCGCATCAAGCGCGTCGCCGTCCTTGCTGCGCACGCTGCGCATCACCCAGATCGTTGCCGCGAGCAGGATTGACGCCACCAGGACGGCCAGTGCGAGGAGCAGGTCGCGCTGTTCGGCAGCGCCGATGCCGAGCGGTTGCAGCAGGCTCTTCTGCCGCAATGCATTGAACTGCACGATCGTGCGTGTCCACAGATGGTTGACCAGATCGAGGCGATTGCGGATCTGCCGCAACCAGGATCCGGAATACGAATCCTGCCCGCCGCTGGTGGCCGTTTCGCCGGCCTCGATGCGCGCCGGATTGATCGCCGCCGTTGGATCCATGCGCACCCAGCCGCGACCCTGCAGCCAGACTTCCGCCCAGGCATGCGCATCGGACTGGCGCACCAGCAGGTAATTGCCCAGCGCATTCCACCAACCGCCCTGATAGCCGGTGACGACTCGGGCCGGAATGCCGGCGGCCCGCATCAAGACGACAAATGCCGAACTGTAGTGCTCGCAATAGCCGGCCCGGGTGTCGAAAAGGAAGTCATCGACCGAGTCGTGACCGAGCATGGGAGCCGACAAGGTATAGGTGAAGCGGGCGTTGAACAGTTCCATGGCAGCCTGAATCACGCGATTGTCATCGCGCCCCTCGGCCCGCCACTGCCGGGCAAGGGCAAGGGACTTGGGGTTGAATCCGTCGGGCAGGCGCAACGCGCGTGCGCGATCGCGGGGATCGATCGACTCGTCAAGCCGGTAGCCGAGCACCGAGCGCAGCTGATACTGGCGCAATTGGTCGATACGGTTTCGCGCGTAGAGGGTGCGGTCGTAAGTCATGCGCGCGTTTTCCGGCGGGGCCAGCGGCACGTCGAGGGCCACCAGCCATGGCCGATTGGTCGGTTCCAGGGTGATTTCATAGCGGGTTTCAGCGCTGCCGGCCTCGACCGTCTCCAGGTCCAGTTGCGGACGCCATCCCTCGCGGGTCCAACTGCTGCCGTCGAAATCCCAGAGCACCAGGGCACGGAAATAGCGCGCCGAGTTTGCCGGCACTTCGCCATCGAAATGCACGCGCAAGGCGGGGGTGTCGTCGACCAGCAATTCGGTCATCGATCCCGGCGTCATGCGATCGTTGAGCCCGGTGCGGGCATCCGCAAAGGTGTCCGGCGATCCCCACAATGGCGAACTCAGTCGCGGCACGAAGAGGAATGCGGCGATGGCCAGTGGCAGGCCGAATCCAAGCAGCAACAGGCCGCTGCGCAGGTTGCCGAGCAAGGGGTGGCGCCGCGCCAGCGGCGCAGGTTGCAGCGCATTGAGTGCGGCCAGCAGCGCGACCAGGCTCAGGCAGACCAGCAAGGTGAAGCCCATGGTCTGGGTGAACAGCAGGGCGCTCATCATGACGAATGCGGCAAAGCCGAGGGCTGCCCGCGCATCGCGGATCTTCTCGCTCTCCAGCAGCTTGAGCATGAGCAGGCCACAGGCCAGGGCAGTGCCCGGTTCACGACCGAAGATGTTGCCGTAGGTGACGATGATCACGGCAACCAGGGCGATGACCAGGGGCACGCGCAGCCAGACGGAAATCGCCTTTCCGGTGCGCTGCCGGCTCCACATGCGCCAGGGGGCGATCAAGACCAGGCTGACGGCAAGCCATGGCGGCAAGCGCATCAGGTGGGTGGCTACCGCAATCAGCGCAGTCCCGGCGAGCAGGTTGAACTGGCGTTGGTCAAGTCGCATCGGGCATCAGCGCAAGTGCGCGCAGGCAGGCATGACGATGCAGGTCGCCAAGACCAGGCCCGAGGCGCTGGTCGGGCAATTCCAGCGTGTAACTGCGCCGGGCTGCTTCCGCGGCGAGGATCCACGCGGTAAGGCGGCGGATGCGCGCCTCGCTGTCGAGTCCGCCCAGCGTGGCATGCTCGAAGTGCAGATCGTCATCGAAAAGGCGCTCGCTTTCGCGCACCAGCAAGGATTCGTGGCGTGCCGAAGCCTTCCAGGCGATGCGCCGCTGCGGATCGCCGCTGCGATATTCGCGCAATCCGGAGAACTCGTCGCCATCGCCGCTGCTGGAGCGCTCGGACTGGCCCTGCGCATTGAGCGGGAACGGCGGCACCGGGGATTCCGCCGCCGGAAAGACCAGGATGGAGATGTCGGGATTCAACCAGCTCCAGATCACGAACAAGCCCAGCGGCTGGTCGGTCCACAGGCGCAATCGTCCAGGTCGCAGCCAGCCGCGTCGTTCGCTGGCCAAGGCCATGTTGACCGTCGCCGCCGAACCCGCAGCGATGGCAAAAGGATGATCGATGCCGCCGCAGCGCATGCGCAGGCTCGGGCGGGCACGGGCGGAGACGGCAAATCGAAAACTCACCTGGGCCATCTCGCCAACGTGGCAGGGCGTTGAGCTGATTGCCTCGAGCTGCAGGTCCGCCAGCGTGCGAAAGCCGGCAAACAGGCTCATCCACGCAGCCGCAGCCAGCAGGCAGGTCAACAGCAGCGCGGGATTGTTGGCAAAGTTCAGCGCACCCAGTTGCATGACCGCGAGCAGGATCGCGAAAACAATGCCGAACATGCTCGGCAGCACATAGATGCGGCGGCGATGCAGGTGGATGGGCAGGGGTTCGCGATCGCGCAGTCGGGTCAGCGCGGGCAAACGGCGTTCGGCCATTGCCAGCACACGCATCCGCAGCGATGCAGCAGGTGCGCCGGCAGCGTTCATCGCACTGCCGTCGCCTCGAGCAGGCGCGCGACGATGGCGGCACGTCCGGATCGGGCGCTTGCCCCGAGGTTGAGGCGATGCGTGGCGATATAGGGAAACACCGCCTGCACATCCTCGGGCAGGACGTAACTGCGCCCGGCCAGCAGGGCCTGCGCACGCGCGGCGGCAAGAATGGCCAGGCCGGCACGCGGTGACAACCCGACTCGGATTTCCGCGTGCGCGCGGCTCGCCTCGAGCAGGCGCTGCACATAATCGACCAGCGCCGAGCTGGCGAGCACGCCCGTCGTCGCCTGGCGCAAGGCAAGGATCTGCGTCGGGCGGAGGCAGGCAGGCAGGCTTTCGAGCAGGCGTCGACGATCCATTGAAGCCAGCATGGAGCGCTCGGATTCGGCATCCGGGTAACCCAGGCTCATGCGCAGCATGAAGCGATCCAGCTGTGAATCAGGCAACGGGTAGGTGCCGGCAAAGTCAACCGGATTCTGCGTGGCGACGACGAAAAACGGTTCCGGCAGCGTGTGCGTACGCCCATCGATCGTCACCTGGCCCTCGGCCATCGCCTCCAGCAGGGCGCTTTGCGTCTTCGGCGTGGCCCGGTTGATCTCGTCGGCCAGCAGCAACTGGGTGAACACGGGACCGGGATGAAAACGGAAGTTGCCGGCTTCGCGTTCATAGATGCTGACGCCGAGGATGTCCGAGGGCAGCAGGTCGCTGGTGAACTGCACACGCTGGAAATCGAGGCCGAGGGTGAGTGCCAGCGCATGCGCCAGCGTGGTCTTGCCGACGCCGGGCAGGTCCTCGATCAGCAGGTGTCCGCCGGCAAGCAGGCAGACGAAGGCCAGGCGCACCTCGTGGCGCTTGCCGAGGAGGATGCTGTTGACCTGGGCGATGCTTCGCGCCAGCGCATCGCGCAGTTCACTGTCGATCAGGTCGCGATCAGCGTTTCCGGGGACATTGGTGTCAGACATGGGTTTCTGGCTGCAATTCAGGAGGGTGCACGGGTGTCGCCAGCCAGCTAAGCCGAAGCCGGCCCGGAGCCTGCGTGGCAGAAACGTTCGAGGCGAGAAGTCTGCCACGCCAGGACAGTTATTTGGCGGTTCGCAGGACCATGGCGGATCCATGGGGCAGGAAGCGGCGGAAGTACGGCTGCGTAACGGGCCTCGCAGCCCGGATGGCTTCTGCCGCGCAGGCTCCTAGGGAATCGACATTCCCGATTCGCGCAGCAAGCGGCTCAGGGCGATCAGCGGCAAGCCAATCAGCGCCGTCGGATCGTTGCTTTCGACGCGCTCGAAGAGGGCAACGCCAAGGCGCTCGACCTTGAAGCTTCCAGCGCAGTCGAGCGGCCGCTCGATGGCCAGGTAGCGCGATATTTCTGCTGCATCGAGCACCCTGAAGACGACCCGGGTGGTATCGACAATCTCGCGGAAAACAGGCGAGTCGCCGGCGCAATCGACGACACAGACTGCAGTATGAAACGCCACCGTGCGCCCCGAGCATTGCTGCAATTGTGCCTGCGCGCACTCCATGCTGCCCGGCTTGCCGAGCGGCGTTCCATCGAGATCAGCAAGCTGGTCGGAGCCAATGACCAGACAACCCGGATGCTGCCGGGTACCCGCAAGAGCCTTTTCCCTTGCCAGTCGCACGGCGCCCAGCAGCGGCGTCTCCTCGCTGCGCAAGGCTTCGTCGACCGCAGCCGCACATGTCTCGAAATCAGCCACGATCCGGCGCAGCAATTCGCCCCGGTAACTCGACGTGGAAGCCAGCACGAGCCGCTGCGGCACCGCACTCACCGCGCCGACCCCTCGATTTCGACACTGGCCTGCAACAGTTCGACGCGGGCTTCGCCCAGTTGCGTCATTTGCACGGCGAGCTTCTGCCGCGACTGCGCGAGTGCCGTCGATGCGGCACGCAAGGCTTCCAGCGACGCATCCGCGCCAAATTGCTTGAGCCAGAGTCGATGCTGCAGCAGGTCATGCAAGGCCGCCTGCACGGCGGGCTCGGCGGTCAGCGTGGCATGCGCGGAAAGGCTGATCGCTGGCGGCAGATGACTGACCAGGGCCGGAATCTCGCGCAGCCGGGCCCGGCATTCCTGCAACTCGCTTTCGAGGGCATCGGCATGGTCGAGCACGCTGCGCA
>Ga0209476_10000283_pt1 | contig 34358 bp, 61 predicted proteins | sample KloWWTrecipitate_FD_187179 | JGI IMG/M metagenome (GOLD analysis project Ga0209476, IMG submission 187179) | Active sludge microbial communities from Klosterneuburg, Austria, studying microevolution and ecology of nitrifiers - Klosterneuburg... | ecosystem: Engineered > WWTP > Aerobic digester... | reverse complement strand
GCCCGTATCTTTATCGCCGCTTATGTTTTTTTCTGTAGGCTAATAGAATTTTCAATAGTTGGAATTGTCATTTTCAGCCCAGGCAATTATAAATTTACCCATATTACCCATATTACCCCTCTTTTCTAGTTCGCCTACCTTACCTATTTTATCGCGTACCCGTATCGTAGAAAATACTTTGTAATTTTGTCTCAATTGTACTTGACACGATAGTCGATACTTAGTACAATGGTCCTAGGGAGAGCGTCTACACTCTCTAAACGCATGTATCATAGTTTGATACATAGGCGACCCACCCATTAGGGGTACGCGACTAATTTAAGGCACTATAAAAATGTCTTTTAGAAACGATATCGAAAATGGTTTAAAACGTGAAAAAATATATTTAAAACATTGTAAAGGTAATTATTTACAATTATTAAATAATAAAACAATCGAACAACGATTATTATTAGACGGTATCAGTAATTATAAAACTGATGACGTAGATAATTTAGGTAATAAACCACACTCTGAGACTAGAAACGGTTTAATCTTACATTCTTTATTACCTAAAAGGTAACTCTCTTTAAGGCACTATAAAATGAAAACTCTCTACATTGTCAAAAGTCTACTCCCACCCTACAAACGTCACAAGTATTTACGTGATGGGGAACAATATGACTATTTAGGTCAAATTCTAATACAATTGGGATACGATATTCCAGACAATGGATTACGTTTTCCTAGTGAATTGCAACAAACAATTCCTCCCTTTACTTTCCCTTGTAGAGGTTCTATCCATGACACTATCTTAACCACCCAAATCCTACAACTAGACAAGACAGACGTATCCAACCACCCCCAGAAATTAGGGGCACTCCTCCTCCCGCACCATATTTTATTGGAATGGAAGTCATGAACAAAGAAGTAGCTCTAGCACTTCACAAGACAATAGCTATATGTAGCTTCTTAAAAATGTTGGACGCACTACAAAAAAACAACATAGAATCAGAAGCTATTTTAATTGGTTTAATCGCTTGTTTTAATCAACAGGTAATAACAGATAAAGGAATAGATAAGCTATTCGAAGGAAAACTAATTAGAGATAGAGATATGGGATCTCTAGATAAATTAGTATCTGAAATCAAAGAACTTTGTGACTCTTACCTATCGGAAGTACTAGAAGCATGAAAACCCCTCCATTTAAGAAAGAATCATGAAATTACCAATCGCTATTGATTTAGACAAACTTCTAGAACATATTACACAAAACTGTTTTGATTATGGTCATGGAATACTACCTGGAACCGAATTTGTACTAAGTGCAACAGGGTTACTTGACTATTTAACAGAACAAACAGAAATGTCTAAAGAAGAGATGGGTGAACGATTTGATGAAGCAAGACTTAGAGTACATACCAACCTACCAAGAAAAGAATCATGAAAAAGCCTACATTTGAAGACATTGAAGAACACATCAACGATGACGATCATTCTGGTTGGTGTACTAATTGTGGTGACTGGACACATGATTTTTGTGAACCAGATGCAAGTAAATATGAATGTCCAGTATGTAACAAGAAAACTTGTTATGGTGCTGAAGAATTGCTAATTGAAAATCTATTTGAGTAAACTCTCTCCAAAGGAATGAATGATGAAAGGTTTTATACAACTACAAAGACGAGATCCTACAGATGGGGGTAACGCCGGTGGTATGTATATCAAATCAACAGACATTTCAATGCTGTACTACGAAAGAGAAGATAACTCTTGTAAAATAGTATTGAATAATGGATTAGTTTATACTGCTATGCAAACTCTATCCGAAGTAATGGATGAAGTTACCGAATCTCTCAGAAACTCTTAAGGAATGAATGATGAAAGTTCTATTTTCTCACTACACGTTTCTCTTGAATCAATTATCTTCTCTAGCTTTTGAATTAGGATTCAAAGGTAATCTCTCACTTCATCTATGTAAGTTCTTGAAGTTGAAAGGTAGACCAATCTACCCAACTAGGACAGTCATAACCACCCCAGAAATGAAGAAGCTGGTCCACCTAGCTCAAAAATGTTTTGCCGATCTATTCTACTTTGTAAAAGTGTTGGGTATTTAATATGATTCAACCTACTAACGGAAAATACACTATTGATGAAACTATTATTGATAGTGTACTATTGCACCAAAAGAACAGATTACTTACTTGGATCAATGAATTAGAAAAATGTAGATCAAGAGAAAGATTTATAGCTTTGAAATCTAAAATACTAGGTGCTATAGTAATTTTATCTAATTTATGGTCTGTCTTTGGTTATTCTTATAAATCAGAAGAATTATCTAAGAGATTAGTAGAAGTAAGAACAAAACACGAATTTCAAGATTTATGGTGAAAACATGAATATTTATCTAGTAGAAAGAACAGACGGAGTAGGTTATGATGAGTTTGATTCTTTTGTTGTAATAGCAAAGACAGAAGAAGGAGCCAAAAATACCCACCCATACTACAAAGAAGAAGAAGATAATAAAGAAGAAGCATGGTATTGGAAAAACTACAATAGTTGGATAAAGAAAGATGATTTAAATCGTCTAACTGTAACTTTGGTCGGTAAAGCTACAAAAGAATATAAAGTTCGTAAAGTAATCTGTGCTTCATTTAATGCAGGATAAAACATGTTTAAAGCATTTTTACTATGGATTATCTTTTCTTTCATCTTTTCTCTACTAATAAGAAAGATAATTAAAGAAAACAATGTATCAGACTAGATACAGATCTAGGCGATAAGTACCTATAAAATACAAATTGATCAAAATCGTTTACACCTACCCCCTTGTTTGAAAGCGTGAATCTATTATTCACGAAGTACAGAATCAGGCGATAAATATCATGCCAGATACATTAGATAGAGAATATGTTTACAGGTGCAAATTATGCAATGAAATTAAAATTGGAGCAACAGGAAATTTTACAATTTGTGAAGCTGCAATAGTATTGTACGAAGTGACTACGAAAGGGACAATGTTCAAACCAGGTGCAGTAATCTGTAAGACTGAAATACATATGTGCAAAAATGGTGATGTTGGTTTAGCAGAACTAATCGGTGTTAGAAAGGTATTAAAGTAGTCATGCCAGATACATTAGAAGCAGATTATCTAAATTCTATCATAGATTACAACCCTATGACTGGAATATGCTTCTGGAAACAACGTCCTAGAACAGATTTTAGATATGCAAGAGAACATAAAGCATGGAATAACAAACATGCTGACACTCAAATAACTACTACAAATCCATCTTCTGGTAAATTAGTAGCATCTATGTTTGGAAAAGGTTGGACATTAGACAATCTACTATGGACGATGACAACAGGAGAACAAGTCTCAAGAGTCAACCATAAAAATCTATGTAATGCTGACAATCGACTAGAAAATCTTACTCTAGGACCAACCGGTAAAGCAACTAAGTATGAAGGCGGGGATATCTGTCTAACCTACAATGTCCAAGAGATATATCTAGTAGCTAGCGGTCCCTCCCAGGAATTGATGCCCCCAGCAGATGCTAAACCCAGTGTCCACGTATTCAATTTCTTTCTAGCTAGAAAAGATGCAAGAGTCTACCTAATGGAATTGTGTGAAAAGTTACAATGTGGTTGGAATAACTTGATTGAGGAGTATTGAACATGCTTCAAAAATTATTGTGTTGGTTTGGATTCCATGATAAAGTTTGTATAAATTTCCTACAATATTCCAGTAACTACGATATAGAAAAAATAGAAGTATGTATATCTTGTAAGCGTATTTGGGATAGAAATAAAGACAGAGATAAAGAAGAACAACTACTAAAAATGAAGATAAAGCAAGCACAACGAATTTACGAGGAATCAAATGCCAAATCTAGCAGTTAATGCCGGTCCAGGTACCGGAAAGACCTACTCAGCTACAAGTATCCCCAAATACTTACGAGCAACCAATAAAGAAGCATTTTTAAATAACCATCCTAATACCGAAGAACAACGAGCTATTTGGGAATGGGTAGAAAAAGAGATTAAAATAGTAGATTCAGAAGGTAAACCCAAGATTCCTACCTTTCTTTATGCTGCTTACAATGCTGACATGGTTCCAGAGGTTCAACCAATGGTTCCCCCTTTTAAACAACCTTATGGAGTAGACGTTAGGACTATTCACGGAGCTGGTTACAAGATCCTCAATAGCAAATATGGCTACCTCAAGATCAATCAAAACAGAGGAACTCATATTGTAGAGAAGATCACCGGTAAGAACTTCTTTCAAATGAAAGATAGGTTCCAATGGCTATCCTCTCTGAGGTTCATCGAGAAGCTAAAGGACGAATGTCTCCCACCCACCCCAGAAAACTTCCAGGCCATGAAGGATAAGTATGATGGTCTAGCAAATATGGTTATCCATTCTGATTCTGTAGCACAATGTACAGAAATCATTAAAATGATGGGTACAATTGATCGATCTATCGGTATCGAGTATATTGATCAAGTATGGTTAGCCATGTTTCTCTGTAAAAAGCCTATCTACGATATAGGAATTATTGACGAAGCACAGGATTTATCTCCTGCAAGACTATTATTAGTACAACGTATGTGTGCTAATCTAATCTTTGTGGGAGATCCCGATCAAGCTATTAATGCTTTTGCTGGTGCTGATCCTCATGCTTTTGATAAAATTCGTGCTATTTGCCATGCTGAATTGCCTTTGAAAGTATCATTTAGGAATCCTCCGAATATTGTGGAGAAAGCTAATAATTTGATGCTCAAGAGGATTATTCCTGACAAGAAGAAACGAGTACTCTTGAAGGGAATTAAGACTGAAAAGGGTGAAGAAAAGCAAATTACTTACAATACACTCTTAAAAGAGCTGCCAGATACACTGTCTTCAGCTTTAATCATCTGTCGATACAATGCCCCTTTAATTTCCTGTGCTCTCAAGCTATATAAAGAGAAAGTACCTTGTACAATTCTTGGTAAATCTCTAGTTACAGAACTCAAGAATATAGTAAATGGTAGAAAAGCATCTAATCTAGCTGAATTAGATCATAAATTGAATGCTTATGAAGAATTTACTTGTAAAGCAGTTCCAGCTCACATTCAAGACGTTATTAAGGACAAAATCACTTGTATTCGCCAAGTAATGTCTGTTTGTGAAGAAATTGAAGACATTCCTGAAATGTTAAAAACTATGTTTACTCCTTCAAAAGACGAGCAACACATTAAACTTTGCACCATTCACAAGTCCAAGGGTAAGGAACGAAGTCACATCTACATTTTGTTCCCACCAATTGAATCTCATCACGCTAAAACTGATGATCAAAAACAACAAGAGATGAACTTACATTATGTTGCAATAACCAGAACATCTAAAAATCTCTATTGGGTACATCCGGCATGAAAAGTCTAATAGTAAAAACCAACTATTTAATAGAACAACCAAAAGGACTTACTTGGAGAACTCAAACAGGACAAGAGTTATTAATCGCAGAAATGAAAACTTCTCACCTATTCTTCGCTGTACGAATGCTATGGAATCACTTTTGTCCAGAAGAATATAGAATACTTCCTTTCAAAGTCTACAATATACGAATGAGTAAAGAATATATTGTTTCTAGAACATATGGTTTATTGAAAGAACTTCTAAATCGTGATACTAATGATCTCACAAGTAAGCAAGTCTCTGAATTAGAATATATGTTGGCTTGTATTAAAAAATTAAGAATAGAGACTACTCTCTTACGGATAGAAACATGATCCTCTACAAACTCAACAACAACAACCAAATCTCCTGGTGGAAGATAGAACAGTCTACCGATGAACACAACAACCCTATTAACTCTTACACTATCTCTTGGGGACACGACGTCAGAACCAAGAATAATCTATCGGCTAATCACAACGGATACAGTACGACCACCCCAGAAAGAGCGGCCACCGAAATAGCTGCTCTCATCAAAGTACAAATAGACAGAAAGGGATACAGTACCACTATTCCTACTTCTGTTCCTGATCTACCTATGTTAGCCCAAACATGGGAAGATCAAGTAAATAGAGCACCTTGGCCGAATGCCATACTAGAACCCAAATTAGATGGGTTACGATGTATATCCACAAAAGATAAAATGATTACAAGAAGATCTGAATTAGTAACTTCTTGTCCTCACATTAGTTATCTACTGGAACATATGGATTCTTCTCATAAATTGGATGGAGAACTCTATATTCATGGGGTAGATTTACAAACGATGCAATCCTACGTTAATCGTCAACGTCCTCACAGAGTCTACAAAGAAATTGAATATCATGTATTTGATTATGTAGACACCGAAATGCCCTTTAGAGAGCGGTACAACGTATTACGTAATATAATCAAAGAATTGATGCTGATTCACAATGATCTATTAGCAACCTATGAATCGGTACCCGAGAAATTACGATCTCGTACTCCTCTTTCACCTAATTGTCCAATTAAGTTAGTAACAGCTACTTTCATAGATCACCCTACCGATCATCCAGAATTCCTCAAGACACTTAAAGAATACCATAAAGATGCGGTAGAATTAGGTTACGAAGGAGTAATGGTTCGTCATCCAGAATCTGTTTACGAATTAAACTACCGATCTCCACATCTACTGAAATTCAAAGATAGAATGGATGCTGAGTTTGAAATTATTGATGTAGTAGAAGCATACAATAGTACGGGAACATTTGTATGTAAGACCAAAGAAGGAGAAGTATTTGAAGCTACTCCATCTTGGACTACCGATCGTAAAAGGTATCTACTAAGAAACAAAGAGAAGTACATTGGTAAGTGGTTAACGGTAGAATTTGAAAAGTACTCTAAAGACAAGATACCTTTGAAACCTACCGGTAAATGTACAAGAGATATTGGTGTTACTGAACAAGGATTGAGAAATGAAACCTAAAATAATTTATGATGATGACTCTATAGGTAACAAAGAATCCAAGAAAATAGATGAATACTTAAAAACAAGCATACCAACAATCTCAACAGGTGAACCATCGACACTAAAAACATATAGGAAGATGTCAGCGATTTTAACAGGAGAAGACTCAGCAGCGACAAAGATGTTAGATGAAAAAATTAAGGATCAAGGAGAAAATGAAATAGTAATTACCGACGAAGGACAAATGTTATTTTTGATTATCAATATGGGATTGAGAAATGAATGAAGAACTAAAAGAATGTGTAAAACAAATCAAAGAAGCAGCTACTAGACTATCCGAACTATTACAACCTTTAGAAAGTGCTTACAATCGTTTGTCTGATAAACCTTTACAAGGTATGACTATTTCAGAAAAAATGAAAATAGCTGAACTATTGATACTAGCGACAAATCCAAACAATACTAGAACAAATACTAACATAATAATAGATGATTATGAAGAAGATTGCCCAGTAAACAAAGAAATAGGAATTAATCTATATGACATGGTTAGAGAATTGCCTATAGACTGCCTATTGGAAAAAAGGATTGAAAAATGAATCTTAATGGACTTAAATTAGCAATCAAAATAGGAATAGGTCACAATACTACTCTTCTAGCTCTTACTCCCAAACAACTACTAGAACTAATTGACCCCCGATCTTTCACAGATCCAAATGAATTATTTCCACAACAACAAGATGTCAACTACATAATTAACAATCTCCAAGAGTGTCTCAATGATCTTCTAGATGCTCGCAAGAAATTAATCAATCTCGGTCTTTACGAATTGAATGTAGACTATGAAGAAAAAGGGATCGTCACAAGACAAGAAGTACAAGTCCGAACTAGAGAAGAGATTCCTCCTGTATTGGAAGAAGACAGGAATTCCGATTGCAACTCAGTACCCTTTCCACCCGACTCGTCAATTTAGATTCGATTTTGCCTTTCCAGAACGTAAGATAGCAATAGAAATACAAGGCTATGGACCAGGACATTCAAGTTACTCGTCTATGGCTTATGATTACAAAAGAAACAACGAAGCTGTTAGTATGGGTTGGGCAGTCTATTATCTAATGGGACACGACATCAAAGAAGATGCTATACACAAAACTATCAACTTTGTATTAAACGTCATCAATAGACAACCTATAAACCGACCACCCCAGAGAGAAACCGGGGCCGAACTACTCAGGAGATTACGTGATGGCAATGACACAAGATGATCTTTTAGCTATGTCCGCTGAAAAAGCAATCGACGAATTAAGTTGGGAAAGTATAGAATTCTTATTCAAACCCCAAACTACTTTAGAATTATTGTTGAGACAGGATTTTGAAAACACAAAGAAACAGGTCTTAGAGATATTACTAAAAGAATATTTTATTCCTAGGCCCAATAATGCCAGATTTAATGATTTTGTGAAAGCAATCAAAGTAGAAGAATTCTATAGGCTTATGTTAAATATCAAGAAAGCAAATGATCGTTGGGGCTATGTTGTGGAGAAACACGATGGCAAGAAAAGCTAATATGATTGAAGAAGAATCTCTTGATATAGTTTATCAAGATATTCTGGATGTTTTTAAGAAACACAGATCAGACCAACAAGTAGCAACAGCAGTATCTTTAGGAATCATAATTACTTGTGCAGGATCACTTTATGACTTATATGATGAACAACGAGAGGAATTAGCAGATTTATTAGCAGATAATGTAGAAAAGACAATTTACTCTTACTTGGAGAAATTAAATGGAAAGGGATGAAGCATTAAAAGAACTAAAAGATTGGTGCAAACGAGAATTGAGAGAAGCTAAATCCTTATTAGAACTGTCGGTAGACAACAATAAAAGACTACAAGCCCAATTTTACGATGGACAACTACACGTACTAGAACACCTTAAAAACAAATTAGCAGATAATGTAGAAAGAAATAATAATGGAAAATGAAGAAGAACTAGACAAATTTGAACTTAGTGCATCTTTAGTAAGTTGTACAATCAAATTAACTCGTGAAGAAGGATTAGCAATAAAATCTCTAATCCAAGAAAACTACCCTCACACGTTCCCGCATTACGCGTTAAAATGCGGGATATCAACTCCAAATTTCTATAGTACATTGAATGGTGAACGAGCCTGCTCTTTAGAGTTTTTGAATAAGGTACTATCAGGAATTCACTATGAAGCAATTGTAGAAAATCCTGAAATACTTATACGAGAAGTTTCTCAAACAGAAATAATAACTATTTTAGAGGAATTGATAGAAGAACCAAAAGACCATGATACCTATGAATAGAACTCCCCCAGAAATATTGCCTGGCAACACCTACTGCGGGGCCACTGATTGGGGAGATTGTAAACGCTGTAGACTCTATCACACCCGAAACAGAGTCGCTGTTAAACGATACGGAGGATCAGGACATTGCAGATTACTCTTAATTGGAGAAGCACCTGGAGAGCTTGAGAACAAAACTGGTATACCTTTTGTAGGTACAGCAGGTAAGATTCTAGAACAACTCCTAAAACTAACTCACTTTCAATTTCAATACTGTATTACCAATACAGTAGGTTGTAGACCAGTAGATGTTTTATTTCTTGATTCAGCTAAAGATGAAGAATTAGACGATGTAGATTCTTTCTCATTATCTAACTACATACTAGATCAAGATTATGAAATCTACAATTGGAATAGAGAACCAACAAAAGCTGAAATAGAACTATGCAAACCTCACATAGATGAATTGATGGAATCTTTTCGTCCTCATGGTGTAGTCTACTTAGGAAAAGTAGCAGAATCTTATACTAATCCTAAGTACTTAATTCCAAATGAGAAGTTAGTTAGTGATCCAGAATCTAGATTGTTTAGACATTCTAGTTACAACAATGATTGGAGTTGGAGACACATTCCTACTCTTTCGCTGCTCCATCCCGCCTACATAGCTAGAATGGAATACAAACTACTCACTGTTCGTAAAGAAGCCCACAAACTCGATCTCTTTGTAGAAAGGTTTATAGGATGACTCTAATGGCGCAATATTTAAAAGAACAAGCAGAACTCCTCCAAAGTAAACTAAATGCTATGGGACTACCCAAAACACAACAAGAAGATGAATTGTACTTGTCTATAGCAAATGTAGTAGGAACCTTAGAAACACTTTCAATTCTTTGGGAAGAAGCAAAATGAAACAAATAGCAGTATCAAGAGGTACAGGTAAAACAACCGTATTAAGTTTGGTAATACTAAAAGAATTCCTTAAGAAGAATCCTCGAGAATTCCTAAGACAAGCCATTGTAGCCGAATTAAAGAAAGAGAAGAAATGACTACCTGGACATTCTCTAATTCTACAATAGCTATTGTAGTTACAGCGGATGATGTAGATTTAGCTATTGAAATGGTAAATCAAGCTTTATATGTTAGAGACATAACCCATTTAGAAGTCAAACGAGAAGATTTGATTCCACTACCAACACATCATCGTCACATCAGAACCCTATGGTTTAAGGTACATTGAATGCTTAAATGGAAAGGACCCTTAGAAGGAGGAATTACGCAATGAACCAGATGAATCGTTTAAAATTACCAAATGTTGACCATTTAGAATACGACAGTACTACTGGAAATATTACTGAAAATGGGTTTCATATCGGTCATATCAATCATTATGGGTATAAAGTCATAAATATAGATGGAGTCGCATACTACGGCCATAGAATAGCTTGGAAAATACACTACAAGAAAGAACCTCCAGAACACTTAGATCATATTAATCGCGATAAGTCAGATAACCGAATCAGTAATCTAAGAGGGGTTACCGACTCACAAAACAAACAAAATAAAGGACATCAAAAGAATAGTAAATTAAAATTAAAAGGTATTATTTTTGAACCTGAAAGAGGAAAGTATAGAGTCACTTTACGACAAAATAATAAACAACACCACTGGGGAAGATACTACAATCTTTTAGATGCTATAGAAGCTCGTCTAGATGCAGAAGAATATCATTGGGGAAAAGTATGTCAACAGTAGCTTGGAAAGGACCACTTAGGGGTGGGATAACGCAATCATTGCTTACCCGTTTTCTTGAATGTCCCTATCGTTTTTACCTCTATGCTGGTTTAGGTTTAGAGGAGCCAGTAGAACCAGAACCTAATCTAATTTGGGGTGACATATGTCACAAAGGATTAGAACTGCTCATCGAAAAGAAATGGGAGAGGACAGAGTTCACCCCAGAAGATTGGGAGGAAATCTATGGTGGAGTAGAAGAACATATTAAAAGTGATTGGCCTGGAGCACCTATTACTTTTCTACCTTCTATCAAACAAATGCTTACTCTCTACAACGATGAATATAAACAAACTTATGGAGAGTTTGTAACAGAGAATAAATTCCAAGTAGAACATACTACACCAAATGGTAATTTAGTCTCACTTAGAGGTAAAGCAGACGGTTGGAATCAAGAACACAAAGTACTTGTAGAGCACAAGTGCAAAGGTAAAATTGATATTCAACAGACAATGAGAGAGACTCCTACAGATCTACAAGTAAATGTTTATTCCTATGTATTAGGAACTAGAACAATTATTTATGATCTAATTAGAATTCCTGATACTCAATGGTCTTTACCACCTAAAAGACAATATGAGAATCCAGTTAGTTATATTAAATCCCTTTATGATAAGAGAGAATGGGGTGATTACCCAATCTTTACTAAGAAACATAAATGGATTCAACAAATGATTATTGAATTGAATGATGAAGCCGTACAACAAGTTATGGATGAAACAATCAATCCTTTAATTGATAAACTATGTGTTTATTGGGATTATGTTAATCAACCAAACTTTGATCACGATGATCCTAAGTTCTACAATCACATCTTTTACAAAACACCGATTCGACACTTCGATCCTTCTCGTACACAATCATACAAATGTTCTTATTGGAATCTACTGACAGATTCGATAGGAATAGAAGACTTAGTACCTGTAAAATCCTTTTATGCGGAGTTAGACGAACAGAAAGCAAACCATGCCACGTAAACTTACATATAGAATAACGTACAAAGAACACATTGTAGAAGGTAGGGCATCTTCTGCACACAATGCCTGTAGACTAGCCTTCAAGAAACTGATTGAAGCAAAACTCATAAAGAATGCCCCAAAGAGTGACATAGATACTCCTTCAACCTTTGCAGACACGAAAGTAGAGATCATAGATGACTAAAGAATTTGATTGTAGTAAAGAAACTGGTTTAGTGATCTTTGTTGAACGTATTCAAAAGATGAATGAAACATTTAAGCTTCCTTCAAATGACAAACCAACAGACCAAGGAATAGAACGACAAAGACAATTCATGTGTGTACTGGGAGAAGAACTAGAAGAACTATCGGATGTTTATAAAAAAGGTTCCGTAGACTTTACCGCTCTTGCAGATTGTTTAGGGGACTTAGTAGTTTACATCTTCTCAGAGGCACGTCGTTGGGGAATACCCTTAATAGATGTTCTTCACCTAATTATGGATTCTCAAGACTCCAAATTAGTGGATGGACAACCACTTATGGCAGAAGATGGTTCCAAGTTCATCAAAGGACCAAACTACACACCCCCAGAAGAAAACATCCGCCGACTACTAGAACGCACAAAGAAATAAAGTATTGGAACGGGTCAAACGAGATTCGATAACAATAGGCATAACCAGGCCAGCATCGCATTTTCGTTGCGGCCTAGGTGCGACGAACGCTTTGATTTTGAATCGGTCGGCACTGCGGTCTGACTTCCGATTCAACTAAACCCGACCGCATTCAACAATCAATTGTTAGGTGGCCATATGAAAAATTTTGATGAAGCATTGGCGTTTGTGAAGGACTGGGACGGAGCGTTTGATGGACGAGACAAAGGTCGGTTTGCCAAGTTCGTCCCGTTCGAGCGTTGCAGCAAGGCTGGTTTTGAACCAAGGGAAGGCATGACAGCGGAGCAATGGGGCGAAGTCAAGCCGTGGACCGAAGAGGAAGTTCTGAAGCAATTGAAAGATGATGCGAAGTTCGGGCTTGAGAAAGCCGAAGACGAACGCGGCATTTCATCTGGTTGCATGTTCGATGTAGTAAATATGTGGTGCCATCTTCTTGAGAACGGGCTAGAGCAAGACGACTACTACAGCTACGGTCGCGTATTGTTTGAGGGTGTGTTGAGTCACTACGGCTGGGCGGTTTCACCCACGTAACGATCAGGATTCGAAGGGGGAACAACAGAAAGGAATAATTGTGAATACTTACAAAATGATTACTGTATTAGGTATAACAGATAAACCCCCTGTTACATTCACTACAGAAATGATGACTGAAGCAGAAGTTCATCCCAACGAAACTCTACACACTCTCTTGAAAGGACATATAGCAATTTTACAAAATGAATTGGAAACTCTTGAAAAGGTAATTAAATGACAAGGGGATTAGGCTTAGTATTCTATGGTGGAGAAGGTATTGGAAAGACAGGTGTTGCTCTCCAACTATCTATTCTCGGACCACTAACATGTTTTTCTATTGGAGAATCTGGTTATGAAGATTTGGAAATTATCGAGGAAGTTCCTCAAGGGTGTGAAAATATAAAAATAGATAGTTGGGATGGTCTAATGAGCAATATCAAAAAGATTAAAGAGGGAGTTGTTGTTATCGACTCTCTTTCTGGATTACAGAAGATTCTTTTTGATTACGTTTGTAAGACTGTCTATGGAAATGATTGGGATAAATTTACTTCATATTGGAAAGGTCAAAGAGTAGATTGCCCAGTCTTTTTAGATAGTCTCTTACAATTATTGGATGCAATGAGGAATAGAGGTATTCATGTTGTCATTATCGGACACATGGTTACAACTACTGAATCCAATACATTAGGAGCAGATTACTTATCTCACGTAATTGATATGGATCAAGGAGATAAAGGTGGATTACGTTCTTGTGTTACTAAATGGGCACAAGCAGTAATCTTTATGAATATTGATGTAGCTATTACTAGAGCTACAGAATTAGCTAAAGATAAAACTGTTATGGAAGGAAAGGCCAAAGATGATGATAATCGATTAATGTTCACAACTAAAGCACCTGGACATTCTGCAAAGAATCGTCTACAACTACCTGCTATCATCCCGATGGGTGAATCAGCTAAAGAAGCATTCAAAAACTTATGGAATTGTATGCCTAAAGCATATAAAGATTTATTGTGAAGAATTTCGTAACCCCTCTCTCAGAAAGATTAGACAATGAGTAATGTTAAAGTATCGTCAGATTTCAACAAGTTCCTATCCCGTAACGCCAAGGCTGTAGAAGAAGCAAAGAGTGCTGAAAACAGCATGTCGACTTGCAAAATGCCAGTAGATTGGAAAGGCCACGCTATCTGTGTTGGCGGTATTGCTGACAAAGGAAAGGATCGTAAGGATGAGAAAGGTAACACCCAACCTGGTCGAGACTTTGTTCGTCTTGATTTTAATGTCATCAACGACGAATCCTATGCAGGAAGCAAGTTCAGCCTCATGTGGTCCTTCTGGGATACTGAGAAGGCTACCGCTATGGATCGCTTCGAATGGTGTATGAATGACTTGGAAAACCTTGGACTTCCCGGTGAAGTTCGTCGTTCTCCCGATACTACTATGGAAGATATCCTTGGATTCTTCACTAGTAGTGATAAAGTATATGGTGCAGAAGTGCATCACAATGCTTATCGTCGTGGGGATCAGAAAGAGGTCAAAGTATTCAACATCGAAGCTATCGACGGTGTAGAATCCATGGCCCCAGAAGGACACGCCCCCATTGCTACAGCAGAAGTAGGAAAGGATGTAAAGTACATGGGAAAGGAGTGGGAACTAGTGGATGCGGACGGAGACGATCTGGTGATCAAGTCCAAAACCACCGGTCAAACACGCAATGTGAAAACATCGGACCTGGACTAGGACCGATACCGATAGAAGAAATAGATTCATAGGGTGACCATGAATTCTGGAAGTAATTTATAGAAATCAATAGAGTTGCGGCTATTGATACGACTCTCTGGCATACTGAGTTATACGTATGCCTCCTTTTACTTTAAGAAGAACAACAATGCTCTACCATATTTCGTTAGATACCAATAAATACAACAAACCACTTCTTTTTGACTCACGTACCAACCTTACTACTCCCGTACATTTTAAGGGAGCACGTTCATTCCTAGAAGATTATATCAATAAACTACAATTAACTCCGGTATCTATACACGAAACACATCTACCAGATAGATCTCAATTGATCTGTTGGTATACCGTTACTAAAGAAAAGGAGTTTCATGAATGATCTTATCTTGTGATACAGAAACCACCGGTACTGACTTCTTTCATGGCTGTCGTCCTTTTCTAATCACCATGTGCGATGGATCAGATAGTTACTATTTTGAAGGTGAGGTAAATCCCTACACCAGAGAAGTATTCTGGAATGAAGACATTTTAGAAGAAGTACAAACTCTATTAGATAAATGTACTGTTCTGATATTCCATAACACTCAATTTGATATGAGAGCAATAGAATCTATTGGATTGAAAATAGAACATCTATGGGATAAAGTAGAGGATACTCTGCTTGCTTCCCATGCTTTATGTTCTGGAGATTCCCACAATTTAAAAGACTTGTCTATCAAGTATCTCAATCTCTGGGATGATGATGAAAAAGATGTAGAAGAAGCAGTTAAAGCCGTTAGGTTAAAAGCTTCTCAAAAAGGATGGGCTATAGCTAAGAAGGGTCATCCACATTTTCCAGCTCTCAAAGGAGCAGTTAGCTGGTGGAAACAGGACATGTGGCTTGCACCAGACGAGTGTCTCAAGTATGGTATTAGGGATGCTGAACGTACTTGGTTGTTATGGGATGCTTTCAAAGCAGGTTTAACTAACGAGAGTCTATGGGCACCTTATAAACTTCGTAAGAAATTACTTAAAATTTGTTACGATATGACTACTGGGGGCATGAGGCTCAATGTACGGGCTACAAATGAATACATAGAACTTCTGGAAACTAAGATGTTACGTATTCGTAAGTACATTGAAAATGAATTAGGTATTCGTTATAAATTCAATTGGAATAAGCGAGATCACCTAATTAGTCTCTTACACAATCATTTAAAGATTCCACAAATCTACGACACTCCTAAAGGCGGGCCAGCAACAGATAAGAAAGCATTAGGAGAATACTTTCTTTCCTACAAATCTAAACTACTCAATGCTCTTATGAAAGGACGAGCAATTGAGACTAGACACAGATACGTTCTTTCTTATAAGTTATGGACAGATGACAATGGATATATTCATAGCAATACCAATGTCACAGGTACTAGAGAAACTAGACAATCTTCTACTTCTCCTAATCAACAAAACATAACAGGTAAGCTGAAAGAACTATTCCAACCACCCCCAGGAAGTGTGTGGGTCGATATTGACTTTGTTAATATTGAGCTACGTATTTGGGCATTTTCGGTTGGCAATAAAGAATTGATGGATGCTTTTGATGCTGGTAGATCAGTTCACGAAATGATTATGGAAACTTTGTATCCACGAGAGTTCAAAATCTACAAAACAAATCCTAATGAAGGATTGAAGAAACTCTATCGTGGAGTCAAGGGAGGTACTTTTGCTCGTATCTATGGTGCTACTGAAAAGAAAGCTGACGAAACATACGGTTATGCCGGTGCTACAGCTAAAATCAATGCTCGATTTCCAGGTATTGAAGAATTTACTCAATCGTTAATTAGACAATGTGAAGAGAATAGGGTCTATTTGCAACGCCATGCCGTAATGACTCTAGGAGGTTATCTATTAGATGTTCCTACTGATGAACCTTTCAAAGCAGGTAATTACTACATCCAAGGTTCTGCTGGAATGATTACCAGTAAAGCTATGATAGCTGTAGTTAATAATGATAGATTTATTGACTCTGGTTCTCAATTAGTTACTCAAGTACATGACTCTATTAAACCTCAAATACCAATCCACAAAGGATTGTATAAAACAGTTCAATCTATTACCCAAACCATGACAACTTGTGCTCATGATATTTTTGGTGACACACCGGTTAGTTATGAAGTAATCTACCACCCAGATGATAAAAACAATCCTCATTTACAAGAACTCTTACTAGGGGAGCTACCATTTTGAAAAGCTTTATTACTGGAAGCCATATTTATGGAAAACCTACTTCTGATTCAGATATTGATTTAGTAATTTTTGTTAATCAAGAAACAAAAGATAAGCTAATCGAACTCTCCGATACCGGAAAGATGCCTTGTAGATTTGGTAAATTAAATCTTATCTTTGCAACCAATGAAGAAGAATATGGAGCCTGGTTATTAGGAAAAATACTATGTAAAGAAGAATTTGAATTAAATAAGAAAGATGCCTTTCAATTACATGAAAAAGCTAGATTGCTATTTAGTACCCAGTATGATCACGATAGTGGAAAAGATGGAGAAAAGAAATGACCAGACAACAAGTAGTGTTATTATTACGTAAATTACTACTACGTATGGAAGAAGAAGAATGGGAAGTAAATGAATTCTACGGTCATGACTACGTTGTTGTAGGAAGTGTGTATAAATACATAAATACAGGACACGATACTTTCGTGCTTAAGTTTCTAGGACCAAAACAAAAGACAGTTATAGAAAACGTTCTAGTCGTCTGGCCAGATAGCACAACTGAATACCGTCCCTGGAATAATCTAAGAGGCTTAAGTAAACAAGGAGTAAGGCCAGCATTTCTATACTGCCCAGTAAATCCTAAAGATATCTACCCAGAGAAACACCGCCTCAACGTAATGAAACAGTTGACACTAAATAATGTACAATACATCAAGGAAATATAATGTACCCTTGCTCATTTGATGAAGCGAATAAGGTATTTGATAAACCAAATAATATGACTTACGAAGAATGTGAAGCTTTGACTGTTTTCATTGGTCAAAGTTCAGATGGTGTTCCAGTAATTATATCTTGTTGGAAACCTACAAAAGAAGAGTTAGAAGAAGTAAATAATACGGGCAGAATCTGGTGTTTTCACTATGGACTGTCACTACCTCCACACGCCATTACTGGAAATAATCCATTTAAGGACCCCCAATAAGTGACACCTTTTGAGTTCTGGACTGGATTAGAGGCAGAAGAACACGGTGACCAGTATATTTCTACTTGTCCTTTTTGTGAAAAGAGTGAGAAGTTCTATTTTAACAAAGATTTTCTTTGGGATTGTAAGAATTTATCCTGTGTCGATCCTATTAACCGTAAACCACGTTCTGGTAATCTAGTTTCTTTTCTAAGACAACTATATGAAGAACACGATACAATTACTAAAGCTTCTCAAATAGTAGCTGATTGGAGACAATTACCTACGGCTAGAATCAGTCAATTGGGTTTGAAATATAACCCTCTTAATGATTCTATTATGATTCCTACCTTTAAAAATGGGAAACTCAACAATCTATACAAAGCTGAGAAGCGTAATGATAAGGTTTTAGTATTGTGTACACCTTCAATGGAACACACTATTATGAACTGGCCAGAAGATCCTCATCAAACTATTTGGATTTGTGAGGGTCACTGGGATCGTATTGCAGCAGAAGCTATTGTAGGCAATGCTAACAACATTACTTGCATTGGAGTACCTGGGGCAGGTGTCTGGAAGAAAGGTTGGACAGATATCTTAGTTGATCGTGATGTAGTCTTTTGCTACGATAATGACAATTCAGGTAGAGTAGGGTTTGAAAAGGTAATAGCCAAGCATATAGCTAGCCACCCCCAGAAACCCAAAAGCGTCAGCTTCATTGAATGGGATAAGGAATTACCTGATAAATATGATTTGAACGATTGTTACAAAACTCACCAAAGAAAGAGTTTTGAGTATTTAACTCCTTTCATTAAACCATTCAAGGTTAGTGAAGGAACAGTAATTGTTAAACAAACTATTGAAAATGTTCAAGCTAACATTACAATTGATAGTTTTGATAAGTTTATGGATGTGTTTAAGGAAACATACCATACGACGCCTGATATGGAATTAAGTTTGTTATTGGTGTTGGTTTCGATTTACTCGCTTAATGTAGGAGGAGAGCAGATATGGCTACGCCTTATTGGTCCACCAGGTTGCGGAAAGACTACTATAGCAAAAGCGGTTTCTGCATCAGATCAAGTAGTGCTCCGTTCTACTTTTACTGGGCTATTTTCAGGTTATAATGATGGTTCAAATGAAGATAAGAGCTTGGTTCCTATCATTGCTGGAAAAACTTTGTTTGTTAAAGATGCGGATGCTTTATTACAACAAGCGAATATATCCCGTATCTTTTCAGAACTACGTGACTTCTACGACAAAGACAGTTCGACTGGTTACCGTCACGGATTCAATCATGACTATCGAAATATCCCCTCTACGATGGTATTGTGTGGAACAAACGTTTTACGACGAGCTGACCAAGCCTTCCTTGGAGAACGATTTCTTGACCTCGAAATGCGGATTTCACCAAGGGATGAGGAACTAATCTCTCAAAGGATGTTAGAACGATCTATGATGCTAGCATCTGATCCATCTAAACTCCCCCCAGAGATACACGTCCAAGCTGCTGCTAAGGGCTTCATCGACCACCATTTAACAAACAGAGTACTCAATAGCGGATTAACTAAAGAACTACAAGGGAACATTCTTAGATTAGCTAAACTTACTGCTAAAATGAGAACCAAGGTAGATCGAGATACATTTGGCAAAGGAGACGTTACATTTTCTCCTGTAGCTGAATTACCTACTCGTTTGATTGGTCAATTATCTAAAATGATGATGTGTGTACCTATGGTATTAGGTAGGGATGATGAACCTATTTCTAATAAATTACTAAAGAAAGTAGTTAGAGACGTAATCGATCCATCCTCAAATAGATACAAACTATGCCAAGATTTGATGGAAGGTTGGTATGGTAGGGATGAATTGGTGGAAATGACAGGTATGTCTAAATCTATGGTTACTCGTGAATTGGATGATTTACGTATCCTACGATTAGTGGATGAACGACTAGGAGCCAGTAACATACCAAAGCATAAACGTCTTGTATTTACATTACGAGACGATATTAAAGAAGGGTTGATTCAGATCAATGGCTAAAAAGAGAGATGAATATGATGAATTCTACGACGAGTATGATGACATACCTCAAGAGGAAGCTTTTGAAGCAGGAAAGAAATTTAGACTAGCCCGATACAAGCAGAAAGAACAAGCTGCTATGAGGGACGAGTTTAATGAAGTAGGTGCTGTTGAACAAGCTACTGGTCAATACTTAGAAAAGAGGATTCAATATGAGACTGATTATGTGGCTGCTCACCAAGAAATCTTTACTCGATCTACAGGTATCAAACCTTTTGGTTCGACTCAAATAGACTCTGTAAATAGAACTTTACATACTCTAACCCACGGGGGTAAATCAGTAATTGCTGAACCTCGTGGGTTTGGTAAAACATCCCGTACCGCTAATAACGCCTTAATGGCCATTCTTCAAGGAAAGATTAGATATGCTTTGATCCTAGCTTCTTCTGTTCAAAAGGCAGAAGATATTTTAGAGTCAATTAAGACAGAGTTAATTGATAACGAAGATTTGTATAACCTTTATCCTAGAGTATGTGAATGTTGTAGACACGGTGGAGAAAGTCCTCAACGTGCTGCAAGACAAACATACTTAGGAAAGAAGACACACATACAATTCTCTAAGTATATGATCAAAATGCCAGTCCTCCCAGGAGAACCGTCCTCTGGGTCTATTATTCAAGTACGATCAAAAGATAATGTACGTGGTCTTGCTGTTAAGATTCGTTATGGTGAGGAATCTGGCAAGATTTTACGACCTGACTTTGCCTTTTTAGATGATATTCAAACAGACGAAGAAGCCGAGTCACCCACCTCAGTCTACAAAATTATACAAACAATTAAGAAGGCGGTATTGTTTGCGGGTTCTCACGCCCGTCGTATTTCTGCTGTCATGTGCTGTACTCCTATATGTCCTGGGGATGTCTCTAGTCATTTTATTCTTAACGAACCTTCCTGGGACTATATCGTATCTCCAATGATACGTAAGATGCCGACCCATTTAGATATGTGGTTGAATGACTATGCTAGAATTCTACTAGATTTTGAACGACACGTAACAGGAGATCAACTAAAAGCTCGTCTACGTGCTCGTAAGTATGTAGAAGAAAACTTTGAGAAGCTACATGAAGGATCGGAAATAGCTTGGGAGTGGGCATATTCTTGGCAAGAAGAACCTCAAACAGAAATCACCGCATTACAACATGCTATGAATTTTAAGATCGAGGAAGGTGATGATGCTTTTGAATCTGAATGCCAATGTAATGTTGCACCTAGAATAGATGAAGCAGAAGGTATTAAAGCTACCCTAGATGAAATCATGACTAAGACCCATGATTATCCTAGACGTAAATGCCCTGTAGAAACTAAACTAATTGTAACTCACATCGACGTTAATAAGAATGTCCTAACCTTTACAACAGTAGCTTCTCCTAAAGAGTTCCGCCCTATGTTGATTGACAAAGGAGAATGGCCAGAACAACAAGGAGCTACATGGACAAAGAAAGACATCATTTACACCCTCAAACGTAAGTATCCCGATATCCCCGAAAATCATGAGAGAATTTATTGGGGATTGAAACAACTAATCAATTGTATAGGTAATCTCACATACACTCGTGAAGATAACCTAGTGATGCACAATAACCTTATCTTAGTAGATATGGGTTATCAAATTGATGAAGTTCAAAGAGCTATTCGAGATTCTGACTTTCGTAACATATCTATGTGTTATAGAGGTCAAGGTATCAATGCTAGAGATAAACAATTTATGGATAGACACTATGAGAAACATGCAGAAAAGCACTTCCATTGTGCAACGGTTCCTACAACAGATCGTACTCTCACTGTACTCTATTCTGACGTCAACTACTTTAAGACCCAATTCCACAAAGGAATCAAATCAAGAGCAGATATAGGAGGTAGCATATCCTTGTACTCCCCAGAGAGACAATCGGAGCACCTACTTCTAGCTAAACATTGTTTAGCTGAAACTCCAGAAGAAGATGTCTTTGAGAAAGAAGATCGTAGAGTAATTATATGGAAGAATGTTAAAGAAGAGGACAACGAGTACTTTGATAATTTTGTTGGTTGTTTAGCAGGTCTCTTTAAATTAGGATGTGAAATTCGTGGTAAAAAGAAAAAGCAAGGTACATACTCCATCAAAGACTACATCCAAAAGCAAAAAGAAGCCCGTACATAGTTATCTGGAAAAGAACAGATACACCCGATGGCAACGAGAAAATGATGAAAGAATTTATATAACAGGTAGATTAACTGATCCAACTACATTAGAACCATCTTTCTTTCTTTGGTGTAAAGAAGATGGGACAAGAGTCTATGATCTAACACAGGATGATTGGCAGGAACAAATGGGAAATGATAGTGAAAGAATAAATGAAGGTGAGTTTTCACATGCTTATGAAAATGGTGTCGATGAACAACCTGGAGTATTCCTATATTTTAATAATGCGTGGGTATTGAATTTAGGAATACCACAAAAAGATGAGATCATAGAAGAACTCTGTATATGCATATCTCATGAATCATACACCAAACTAAGACAAAACTTAATTGACAATCCCACTCCATTGCCGATAGGATTTTGAAATGAGTAAAACACTTACTATATCAGATGAAGCTGCAAATTGCCTAGCCTATTTTGCGGGTCACGAAATGTACGGCCCAACAATTTCTTCTGCTATAATAGAACTAACTAAAGAATGGTTTTGTCGAGAACATCGAAATAAAGAAATGTGTATAAACAGTGAATTTGAATATCTAAAAGAAGAACAAAAACAATGAGGTACGATGATGAAGCAATTCGTAGAGAATTGAAAGCAATTGATGAAGATGACACAGTAACAGTAAGTTCTAAAGAAGCAGATTTTATAGAGAACGTTCTTTATAAATATCCTAAATCTTCTTTATCTGCACAACAAACATCCTGGGCACTAGATATAATTGAGAGGTATGAAAGATGAGAAGCGATATACTACGTGAACTAATAGATAGTTTTAGAAATACTTTATTAAGTAAAACTACATTCAATACTCCACAAATAGACACCATAATCGGATTCTTAAGAACACAACTAATAAATCTACCCACCCCAGAAGAACCACCCGCATCATACAAAGAAGCCTTTGAGAAGTCTGAAAGAAAATCAATAGAAAAATTAAGACAAGAGAGTCCAGCGTTCAATAAGTTAGTAGAGGAAATGTCTAAAACACCGGGACCAGAACTAAAATCTGTATCTCCAGAAATAGGTGAGAAATTCTTAAAGTGCTCGAAAGCAGCAAGTGATAAAGTAGGTACCGGCTTAGTACTAATACCTCTTTATTCACTTCTCAATCTTGGAAAGATATTTATAGAAGGTTTACGCTATGGTAGAGACAATTGGAAGAAAGGTGTTAATGATAAAGAATATCAAGAAGAAAGGCTAGAACATGCGATACTACATCTAATCAAGTATAAAGAAGGAGATAGATCCGAAGAACATTTAGCAAAAGTATCTTGGTTTTGTTTCACTCAACTTGAATTAGAAAGATTAGAACATGAAGCCTCTCGATCCAAAGACAAAGAAAATACTATCTAAAGTGACTTCAACAGTATTTATTCTAAGAGCTGAAAGAGAATGGTCTCAAAGAACATTAGCAATTAAAGCTAATATAAACTACACAACAATAGCTAAAGCAGAACTAGGAGAACAATGTTATTCTCTACCGTCTTTATTAGCTATTACAAGAGCCTTTGGAATAACCCTAGCACATTTATTTGAAAGAGCAGAATTATGAAATCATTAGGAATATTGCTCGTAGCAATAGCCTTATGCTTTATGTGTCCACCATTTGGCATAATTCTATTAATTCTTTGGTTTATAATAGATTAGGAAGTAACATGTACCATCCCCTACAATGGCAAAAATTCCCAGTACTAGACCAAGGTTTCATCTGTCTAGTAGACGTAATGGGAGACGACGCAGCAATAGTACAAGCTGCAAGAGTCTCTTACGGAAAAGATGAACAAGATCCTAACGATATTTGCCGTATTGAACGAGATAAGGTAAAAGATCGTCAACTAATCCGTTACCTAATGAATCATTCTCATACTACCCCCTTTGAAATGGTAGAGATCAAATTCCTGGTACAAGTACCTATGGATGCTTGGAGGCAATGGGTACGTCATCGCACTGCTAACATCAATGAATACTCTACTCGATATACAGAAGCAATAGATAGTAAACAAACCACCCCAGAGAATGAATGGAGACTACAAGCGGCTAACAACAAACAAGGTAGTAACGGATACCTTGATGCAGATTTAGGAGAATTGATTACTCCAGAAGAAGCAATGAATTTATTATTCAACCTAGATGAATACCAAGAAGGATCAAGAACACCAGCAGGACACGTATTGTCTAACGAAGAATCTATATTCCACAAAATGGCTAATAAGCTGTACCAACTTCGTTTAAAGTTTGGTATTGCAAAAGAACAGGCACGTAAAGACCTCCCATTATCCACCTACACACGAGCATACTGGAAATGTGATCTACACAACATTTTCAATTTCCTTCGACTACGTATGGATTCTCATGCCCAATTAGAAATTCGTACATATGCAAATGCCATGTACGAAATAGTCAAACAACTATGTCCAGTAGCTTGTGAAGCATTTGAAGATTATGTATTACATGCCAAGAAATTCTCTAGAATGGAGATGGAAATGCTACGGGCTAATTTTGATTTAACAAACGCAGATTGGTCTAAACCATCCTCAATGACAGAACGTGAATGGAAAGAGTTTCTAAACAAACTAAGCTAGTATCAAGCCAGAGGAACCATAATGACAGAACAATACATTTTAAAACGTACAGACACAGATCAATATTATCACAGTTTGACTCCATTAGGATATATGCTATGGGTTGATTCTGAATCACAGGCACAGTGGTTTAATTGGGAAGAGTTAAATAAATTTATAGACCGTATGAATGGTCAAGGAAATCCAAAGTATGATCAATTCGAAAAAGTATTAGTCTAGTATCAACCTAGATACTTTTCTAGGCGTTTCTTAAAATTTAGCCCTTGACTTCGCAGGCCCGCAGGTATACAATACATGCGGGCCCTTTTCGTCGCTGAACTTTGTATTTGACATGATACACAGCTACGAGAATCAGACATAGGGGATAGATTATGCCTTGGCTACAAATCGTACTATTCATCTTAAAACTTCTGCAAGATGCAAAACAGCATGACTCGGCAGAGAGTTTTGCAGCATCCCGTCCTGAAATGGGTGCTAACGGTGAAATTCTTAAATGGTTGTGGGAACATCGTCAAGAAATCATTGACTTTATACTCCCTTTCTTTACACAACCACAAGTAATGGGTGCTAGTGAAGACCCTCAAGCTGAAATCAATTCTTTGGTTGAAGAACTCAAGCAGTAAGTTAAGGGAGTTTATCATGGTACGGTTGCTAATCCTAGTCTTGTGTTGCTTTTCAACTCCTCTTTTCGGACAAGCTGTCTACAAAGGACAAATGTACAATGCACCTGTTTGTAATAATCCAAACTGTGCTATGTGCAACTATATCCGAGCACAATTAGCAACCGCACCACTCCCTGGCTCAGCTTACAATTCTTTACCCCTTACAACTCGAACCTATGATGTAGCTACTCAGTCATCGGTAGCTATTGAATACGAAACTGTACAAGTTCCTGTTGTGACACGTGTCAAACGTTGCAATGGAGTTACTTGTTGGTACGAAAATGTAACAACCTATCGTACAGAACGTCGTCCAATCCGTAATGCAGTCAAAGCTGTTCGAGACGTTGTAGACAAAGCAACCCCAAACGTAGACTTACTGAGAGTCACAGAGCTAGCTCCCACCCCCAGAGAAGCAGTCACCGCAATGGTGGCTCTTGCCAATGTACAACCCAATGAAATACTATACGATCTAGGTTGCGGGGATGGAAGAATCTTAGTAGAAGCTACTTATCTTTATGGTTGTAGAAGTGTTGGAGTAGAACTTAATCCAGACACTCTCAAACTAGCTGCTGAAAATGTAGATGATTACGGATTGGCAAACAAGATTCGTCTTTATCAAGGTGATGTTCTTAAATACACCTACGATAAAGCAGATGTAGTTACTGTCTATCTTTATCCAGAACTAATAGAAAAGATCTTACCACGATTACCAAAAGGTACTCGTGTAATTTCTTACTTACACTCTTTCACCGGTAGCAAGAGAGTTGACTTCAAAGGTTATGCTTTCTACACTCGCACGCTTTAGGGGAAAAATATGATTTGGCTCGTACTGTGTATTTCGCTATGTGCGGAATTGAAGGTAGATACAATCAATCTATCTAGTAAGTTGACAACAACAACATCTGTAGAACAACAATTGGCTCTATCTGATGGCACTCCTTTTGGTCCTTCCAAAAACATCAAAAATGAACTAAAAATTGAAGAAGGGGATAAAGTAGTTGGTTTCAAACTGAAAACGGATAGAGACCTATCAGATGAAAACAATACTTTAGTAAAAATCTCCAGTGAGACATGTGAACCAACTAAAGTTTCGACAGGTGTTTACACTGTAACAAAACAAGGCACTCACACAATCAAAGCAATAGTGCTAGCTCAAAACCCACTTAGTTGGGACGAGACAGTATTCACAATCACAGTTGGAAAACCAGGCCCAACACCCGAACCTGAACCACAACCACCAACTCCACCCACCCCAGGAGAAGCACCCATCGAGGGGGAAGGTTTTAGAGTTTTATTTATTGCCGAAACTGGAGAACAACTACCGCCTGCTGTAGAAGATTCCTTCTATAGTAAATTGATAACTGACTATCTAAATGCAAATTGCATAAAAGTAGAAGGTCAACCAGAGTTTAGACGCTTTGACCCAGATACACAATTTACTAATCCACAACACAGATTTGCTAAAGCAATGGCAAGACCTAGAACATCCTTACCTTGGCTAATTATCAGTAATGGAAAAGTAGGTTATGAAGGACCCTTTCCAACCACTGTAGAAGCTACACTCGCACTTCTTAAGCAATACAAGGAAATGAATTAAAAGATTATACATCATTCTTTAATCTTTTATTTTAATAAGGACCACATTGATGTTTGAAAACAGACTAGTAATTGGTGATGATACTCCTTCCCAAGAATACACAGCACAATCAGATGGTCGAGCACGAGGTTTAATTCCTCGTGATTATAGTGCTTTCCCTCAAGGAATGTACAATGCTGCTCCTGCTTGGGATATAACTTCTCTACCCTTAGTACCTTGGGATGAGATTCCTGATCGTATTGCTCACATGACGGAAACTAAAACCCGTCTACTAGATATAGTGGAAACTCTTGATCCGCTAGATCAAAATGGACAAGGATACTGCTGGTTCTATTCGGGAACGGCAGCTATTCAATGTCTTCGAATGAGAAATAACCAACCGAATGTAAAACTCTCTGCTCACTCTGGTGCTTGGGTAATCAAGGGTGGTAGAGATCAAGGCGGTTGGGGTGCTCAAGGGTTGGACTTTCAAAGAGATCGGGGTGTAATGCCTGTCTCTTTGTGGCCCGAAAAGTCTATGGATGGAAATCGTTACAATACCGCAGCTAATTGGGAAGTAGCTAAAGAGTATCGAGTAACAGAAGGATTTGTTGATTTAGAACCACCACAATACGACAGGCAACTAACAGTACAACAAATACTAACTTGTTATCTAAATCGTATTCCAGTAATTAGCGATTTTAATTGGTGGGGCCACTCGGTCTGCGGTTTGTGGATGTACGACTACAAACCATCACTAGCCAAAGATAACCCCAATCGTTACGCAGCTAATGAAATACTCAATAACTGGACTAAGAATTGGGGGCAGAATGGTCGAGGTATTTTGAAAGATTCAAAAGCATTCCCAAATGGTGCTAGTGCTCCCAGATCTACCTGGGGAAACTAAAGTCACCCCAGAAAAGAGGCGGCAATGTGGATAGTGCAAATGGTTTTACTGGATGGATTCTTGCAGCAATAGCTAGTGCATTCTCAGTCTTATCTGGTATTATTGCCATGTTTTTTAAAAAACAAGTTGATAGTTATGAGACTCAGATCAAAGAGTTAAAAGAACATAACTTGAAACTAGAAGCACGTGCCGATTTATGTGAAAGTGAAAGAGAAGTAATACGTATTGAACATGCCGTATTAAAAACACAACACTCAATGCTTGAAAAACGTGTTAGTTCTCTTGAAGTAAATAAGAAAAATAGAGATTCAATAGGATAACAATGTTACAATCAAATATAATCTCTAATATACAAAAAACGCTAAGATCTAGCGTGGCCAGCTCAAGCGGTGGTGCGGTGGTGCCAGAGCCGAGCGCATACGGCCCTGAGCTGCTGGTAAATCCCGAGCTTGCTGGCTATGTGGCTGGTGCACCGGGGACACCACCGACGAGCTGGCTGAATTTGCAAACAACAGGCTCGCTAGCCGATCCATCGCTTACGTTCGGTGCAGTGGCTGGCCGTCGAGCAGTTTATCAAAACGTCGGAGTGAATCTTGGGGTGTTTCGATTCGAGGTGAACGCAACGCTCAACTCTGGCGCTGATCCAGCTGTTTGGGTGACCGTCTACTACTCCGCACCTGTCGGAACAACCGTCAAGTTTTTTATCGACGGTGCAGAAGTAGTCGGCTCAGCAACGTGGAATGGGACGAAGAAACTTGCAATCGAATTTACTGTTATCAATATCGGAAACATCCAAGTGCAAATCGGTGCGGGTGTAACTGGTAACCGTACGATGAATGTCACGCTCACAAATCCATCATTAAAAAAGTTGCTTTAACATGAGCCAAACACTTAGTGATTATATCCAAATCACGCGAATGAATAACTTTGGTAAGTTACCATTTGCAGCAACCACTTTGACCCTCAAGCCTGGGGCATCAAGCCTGCCGAATAACAATAGTGAAATCACATTCGATTTTCCCACTAACAATCGCATCCGATGGAACGCAAAAGGCTCGGATGGACAAGTTCGGAATTTCGTTGGCGTTCGATACAACTACGCCACAAATTCGTTGTCCATTGGTGACACCGGCGACATTATGCACAACGGGACGCAAGGATCAGCCGCATGGAATGTTGTTGCGATCGGGCAAGGTTGCGTTGCGGGAACTGGAGATTTTGGCGTCAATTATTTGTCTGATTCCGTCTTCATCGGTGCGTTAAGCGGAAACCTGATGAAGACCGGTAATGGAAATGTATTCGTCGGCAACCGGACGTGTGACCAGATACAGCATTGTCACATGACAACAGCCCTTGGCGATTCGTGCTGGCGAAAACTAGTCACTACTCCAGGCAATGAAGCAACTGGCTCAACCGCCGCCGGCTACTGTTGCGGACAAGAAGTAACCACGGCAAATTTCGATACGTTTGTTGGAGCGTATGCAGGTTGCTACGGCACGATATCAGACCGAAATACAATAATTGGGGCGTATGCCGGTGCCCAAGGATTCACCGACAACAAAGGCCCACTGGGTGCAAGAAACTTTGTGGGTGGGTACTCGGCTTATCGCTACGGTGGTGGCGATGACAACGTGGTAGGTGGTTTTGAAACTGCGTTCAACATGCAGGGCGATGGCAATGTTGCTTTAGGCGCTAAAGCTGCCGCAGCCGCGACAACCGCAAGTAATAGTGTTTGGATCGGCAATCTAAGTGGCCAGCAAACCGGCGGCATACAAAAGGTCGATGTGACCAACTCAGTAGCAATCGGATATAACACTTGGACCACAGCCGATAACCAAGTCGTGTTGGGTAATTCGTCAGTGACGCAAACCATCTTGCGTGGCAACGTATCTGGCATTGGCTCAATAGATTTCTCACAAGACTACACCGTTACCAAGCCAACTAACGGTGGATTCTATCGAGCTAGCGGCTACATGTATCTGACAATGGCTACCTCTGGTTTCCGACTAATGGAGACCACTAGCACAACGATACTGACGCAGATGGACCCAACTGGGGCTTGGCACTTCAAAATGCCATCTTCATCCACGCCACTCGGTAACGGGTGGCTAACTATTGAGGCCACGTCGAATACGTCGGTAACAATCAAATATAGAGGTTCCGACGGAACCACTCGTACCAATGTTTTAACAATGTCTTAGGATCACCATGAGTCCACTTGAATCGCTCGATGTACTTGCATCAGTTTTACAACAAATCTCACTACCAGCAGTGGCAGCCGATGGACAGTTGAGCCATCGGGTAATCAGTGAGCACTTGCAGACAATTCACGCGGCGTTGCAACCGCCACCCGAACCAGAACTTAACATCCACCCAACAGCTAAAGTAGTTGGTGATACTACAGGACTCAGCGGTTCAGTTGGAGAAAACTCAACCGTTATCCGGCCCGACAAAGATGGCAATACCGACTTAGCAGGAATCTAAAGGGGACAATCATGCGTGGAGTAGCTTGGTCAGACACAAACCACGATTTCAACGCTTATAACAGTGCCGGCCAGATATGGAACGGTAGTGCATACGTTACTGAGGACGTGGCCGACTATCTAACGTACCGTATTGCCGCAACGAAAACGAGCAATGCGAACTCGGCAAGCCTCCAAGCAGTATTCATTGCCGATGCTCCCGCTGGAACTGCGTACTACTTAATGCGAGTGCGGGGTGCTTCGCTGGCTGAGAGCTATGTGGTTTGGGTTGGCGATGACTCGCAGGACAATGACTTAGCAGCCATCAAAGCCAAGACGGACCTTATCGGTAGTGGAGCTTTATTAATTTCTGCTCCCGTAAGTGGTGATGGTGACCTTCTAGAATTGATTCTAGAAACAGACTATCTAGCGGCTAATGGACGAGCACTAGAATGGACATTTGACGAAATCACTGGAATCACTACAGCTGCTACAGGTAAATTTGGTCTTAAAGATGCTTTGACAGGTACGGAAGTATACGTCAATAGCACCGGAACTGTAACAGATCTAGGTGGTGGAACATTCAAAGTATCTTTCAACATCACTAACACAGCACTAGACGGGCTACCCCCAGGAAAATACGACTGGTCAGTCGAAGTGTTAGAAGGTTCTTACAAAATTACAGTAGCACGTAATCGACAAATTAAAACACGTGTCGATATTGTAGAGAAACAAACATAAAAGGAAATGAGTATGATAACCGTAGCTAATGGTCAATCTCCATATATCACACTTCGTCCAGATAAAACTAAAATTTTTATCAATTATGCGAGTGGGGCAGCAGGAACTTTGATTCCACAAAGCTCAGCTAAACGTGGAAATGAAATTGCTGAAACTCTTCCGAATGGTGATACAGAAATAACAGATTCCACTAGTTTCACAATACTAGGTGGTGGTGAATTCTCTGTTTCAGCTAGCGGGGTTTCTGGTACAATAACGATAGAAACGGACTAATTATGACTATTGAAGAATTCAATGCTTTACAAGATCTTGTAGGTCCAAAACGAGTTAAAACTAAAGAAGTAGAAATTGAGGCTCACGATCCTCTTAAAATTCAACAACTTCTAGAACGTCAAGCTCGTAAACCACTTACATTTGGCCAGTTTGGTGGTACATACGTAAAACCTAAATATTCAGATTGTCCTTGTGAAGATCCTAGAACGGACTACGAATGATTACCTCACTACCGCATCGTAAAATGATCTTCAATAAGAAACCGACATGATCACTTCCCTAACAATACGTAACACTCCATCCTCCCCAGAAGATTGGAGAAATATCCCCCGAAGGGATTACAAAATAGCGATTGGTAATCCGCTGTTCAGGAAGAAAATACGTGAAGTCTCTGCACAGGAAGATGAAGAAAATAGTTACTACACAGGTATTCTAAACACAATTGCAGAACATTGTGTAGGTTCTGTACCTTTGATTCTTGGTAACCATCCAATTGCGGAAGTCAATGATGTTATCGAAGACAAATGGATGGAGTGGGCCAGTAACAATTCTATTGGTACAGCTATTCGACAGATTCGTAGGGGTGCCGCTAGAACTGGTTTAGGAATCGGTATCCCATACAAACTTATGGACCCTACCGATCCAGTTGGATTTGGTATTAAAACCATTTCTTCCTTGAGATTGACCAATCCTCTTGGAGCTAGAATGGAAGATCGTATTTACGACGGAGTAGAATACGATGAGAATTGGGATATCAAAAAGATCTATGTCAAAGAATATGGAGTAATTGATCCCGTAGAGTACGAAGCTAAAGATATACTTCTGTGGTTCAAACGAACTACAGAAGATATGCTTGTTGGTATGCCTGAATGTGGTCCGGCTTTCTGCTTGTTCCCATCCATCAAACGATATATGAATGCTATCGTTCGTGGAGAAGAATTCAGATCCTGTATCCCTATGGCAATTACTTTAGACAAAGAAGTATATCACTCTGGTGAAGCACTCGACATGCCTACTGACAGCTTCGAATACGAGCCAGGATTCATACCGACCCTCCCCCCAGGAACAGAACTCACCAGCGTACCGTTAGGCAATACATCGGATGATAGAACTAGATTCATTCATCTAATTGTATCTGCTGCTGCTCGTTGTGTTCAAATGCCAAAAAATATTGCTCTAGGAGATAGTTCCGATAGCAATATGGCTACAGCCGCTATCGACATTCAACCTTGGATCAATAAAGTCAAGATCGACCGAGTAGACTTTCAACCCATCGTAAGGAAAGTCTTTAAAATGTGGTACGATAGAGCTATTCTTGCTAGTGGTTACTTACCCGTACCCGCTAGAACAAACTTCACTTACGATCTAAACTACGATAGTACCTTTGAGCATCCAGATCCAGGTAAGAGAGCAAATGCTAGAGCAGTAGATTTATCTTCTGGATCAACCACACTACACAGAGTTTATACCGATCAAGCTAGGAACCCTCGTAGAGAACTAGACAGAGAAGCTAGAATGCTTGGTATCACTAGACAGCAATTGAATGAGATCATCATAGCTTCTAGAGCTAGTGCCCCATTCTTGCTACAAGATCCAGAAGACGAACCCGCACCTTCAAAGAAAGAATAAAGGATGGAGATAAACAATGAAGCTATGAAGCCAGATGCACAAGCTATACATATCAACTGTGCAGCTAAAGCGATCTCCCCAGAAAATGGGCCACCCAAATTAACCTTCCAAGGTTATAGTGGTGACTCGGTTGATCTTAGAGATTATGGATTCGACTATCCGGTGGTGTATAACATTGCGGGAATTGAATTACAACAGAAAACTCCAATATTTTATCAACACGAAGATATTATTGGACACACGACCTCGATGAGAAAAGTTGATAATTCATCAGCTTTAAGAGGAAAAGGAGTAGCTTCTCTACCTGGGCCTAATACTACGAAAGTAGTTGAAGGTGCTAAGAATGGCTTTCCTTGGCAAGCTAGTATGGGTCTTAAAGTTGATAACTATAAGACCGATATTAAACTACATGAGAAAGGTCCAATCAAAGTCAATAACAGAGACTTTCAAGGACCAATCTATGTAGTAAACAAGTCGGTTTTACGTGAAATGACTGTCACACCGAATGGTCGTGATAGTAACACAAGTTTTGAATTTCTCAACAAGGAGAAAAGAATGGAAATTAAGAACCCTGCTCCACCTATTGTGGATGAAAAGACACCTCCTGTAGAGGATGTCAAGAACGAACAGAAGGAGACTCCCCCTGTAAAGAAAGAGACTCCTCCTATCAAAGAAGTAGAAAATTCCCCTAAGAAGGAAGTTCCTCCAGTTCATTCTGGTGGATTTGATCCTCTTACTCGACGTGCTTTTAGCCTACTCAATAGCAATCCCGGTAAATGGGACCTAATTGAGAAGGGAATTGCAAATGGTTGGGATGACGAAGCTATCAACAACAGCATCCAATTGGCAGAATTGAATAACAACCTACCAAAACCACCCTCCCCAGGATATAAGAAGGGCGACGCCCTTGAGAACCAAATGCTAGTCAATATGGCTCTTGCATTTGGTTCGAAGCCAGAATACTTGGCTACTCGATTCGATAAGACTCTAGTAGACAATGCCGATTCTCGTGGACAAATGGGTATCCAAGAACTGTTGGTAAACGCTGCCAATCTTTCTGGTGGTGACTTCAAAGGTTACTCAGAACCAGAGTCTGTTTGTAAGTTTTTAAAGAACACTGGTTATTCAACCTTTGATCTTCCCGACTTCTTCCAACGAGTAGGTTCTGTACTCAAAGACGAACGTTGGGCTATTGGTGCTCCCTTTGCTACTAC
>Ga0209476_10000280_pt1 | contig 34593 bp, 32 predicted proteins | sample KloWWTrecipitate_FD_187179 | JGI IMG/M metagenome (GOLD analysis project Ga0209476, IMG submission 187179) | Active sludge microbial communities from Klosterneuburg, Austria, studying microevolution and ecology of nitrifiers - Klosterneuburg... | ecosystem: Engineered > WWTP > Aerobic digester... | reverse complement strand
CGCGGTGATGCGGCGGTAGTCCTGGGTGTTGGGGAAGTCGGACTCCTGGTTGAGTTGGCCGTACTTGGTGTAGCGCAGCCACACGCTGTCGCCCGAGGGGTGGATGAGCTGCTTGGGCCGGCCGTAGTTGCCGTCGTAGACGGTGTCGGTGACGAAGGTCTGGGTGACGCCGCCGCCCTGGTTCTGCTGGCTGCTGCGACGGGTGGGGCGGGCGAGGGTGTCGTAGGTGTAGGTGCTGCGCTTCTCGAGCACGGCGTTGATCTGGCGCGTCGCGCTCCATAGCTGGCCCAGGGCGCCGGGGGGATCGAAGAGCCAGGTGTCGACCACGGCAGGGTCCAGGGTGATGCACTTGACCGCGTTGGGGTCTCCCAGCGCGCCGGCTCCCACAGGGCCCGCAAGCGCGTTGGAGGGCGGCAGGCACCGCGCATCGCGGCGACGAAACACCTGCATCGACCGCAGCGCAGGTCAGCCGCCGCGAAGCACACCAGGATCCGACGGCAGCAGCTGCCGGTAATGCATCACCGTGACGACCTCGATGCCGGCAGAGGTCACTGCATAGATGATCCGGTATGGTCGCTCCAACAGCTCGCGCAGATCGATCCCGAGATACTCCGGCAGCCGCCGTCCTGCGAGAGGAGGCTGGGCAAGCGTGCGCGATCGGCGGAGCAGCGTCGCCGCGACGTGGCGCGCCGCGCTGGGCGACTCCTTGGCGATATAGGTGGAGATCTCGCGCAATCGGCGGGCTGCTTCTTGCGACCAGTAGACCCTCATTCGGCCGCGCCGAATTCCCGGATCAGGTCTTCGACCGCGATCACACGGCCGGCCTCGACGTCGGCTAGCCCGCGCTCGATCGAGGCGCGCAGTTCGACCTGATAGCGCACATCGTCCCAGGTCGCTTCCGGTGGCAAAGCGTCGGCAATCTGGTGCACGTGCTGACGCAGGGTCGAGGAGGTCATCGGGCCAGCTCCATGTATTGGGCCATTCTACGCCACCGGTCCCGGTAGGTCGCTAGCGCGGGCCACGTCCTGCACGTCTGCCTCAATCGCTTCGATCGGCGCCTCGCATCTGCGATCGTCGCTCTGGTGAGCGCGGGTGGTCATTCGCGTTCATGTAATGGCTGAGAGTGCATGGCTGAATCCCGACTCCAGACCTCGCCGATGACCGCGTGATGCCCGTGGGCAGGTAGGCTTGGGCCGGAGCGGGGTCCGCCGGGGGCAGGCATGCGCGCAGGCTGGTGGAAGAACCTGTACCTGCAGGTGCTGGTCGCGATCGTGGCCGGCGTGCTGCTGGGGCACTTCCAGCCCGACCTGGGCGCGTCGATGAAGCCGCTGGGCGACGGTTTCATCAAGCTGGTGAAGATGATCATCGCACCGGTGATCTTCCTCACCATCGTGGTCGGGATCGCCAAGATGGGCGACCTGCGCCATGTCGGGCGCATCGGCCTCAAGGCGCTGATCTACTTCGAGGTGCTCACGACCGCGGCGCTGGTCATTGGCCTGGTGGTCGCCAACACGCTGCAACCCGGCGCCGGCATGGGCATCGACCCGGCCGTGCTCGACAGCGGCGCGGTCGCGCAATACCGCAAGAGCGCCGAGCAGCAGGGCGTGGTGCCCTTCCTGCTCAACATCATCCCGCACGATTTCCTCGCGGCCTTCACCGAGGGCCAGCTGCTGCAGGTGCTGCTGGTGGCGCTGCTGGCCGGCATCGCGCTGACCCGCATCGGCGCCAGCGGCGAACGCCTGCTGGGCGTGGCCGAGGACCTGTCGCACGTGTTCTTCGCCATCGTCGGCATGATCATGCGGCTGGCGCCGATCGGCGCCTTCGGGGCAATGGCGTTCACGATCGGCAAGTTCGGGCTCGATTCGCTGGCCTCGCTGGGCTGGCTGCTGGTCGCGGTGTACCTGACCTGCGCGCTGTTCGTGTTCGTGGTGCTGGGGCTGGTGTCGCGGCTCGCGGGCTTCTCGCTGTGGCAATTCCTGGTCTATATCCGCGGCGAACTGCTGCTGGTACTGGGCACCTCGTCCTCCGAATCGGCGCTGCCGCGCATGTTGAAGCGGCTCGAGCACCTGGGCTGCGACCGCGGCGTGGTCGGGCTGGTGCTGCCGACGGGCTATTCCTTCAACCTCGACGGCACCTGCATCTACCTCACCATGGCCGCGGTGTTCGTCGCGCAGGCCGTGGGCGTGGACCTCACGCTGGGCGAGGAGCTCACCCTGCTCGGCGTGTTGCTGCTCACGTCCAAGGGCGCGGCGGGCGTGACCGGCTCGGGCTTCGTCACGTTGGCCGCCACGCTCGGCGCGCTCGGCGGCCGCGTGCCGGTGGAGGGCGTGGCGCTGATCCTGGGCGTGGACCGCTTCATGTCGGAGGCGCGCGCGATCACCAACGTGATCGGCAACGGCGTGGCCTCGATGGTGGTGGCGAAGTGGGAAGGGCTGCGCGACGACGAGGCCATGCATCGCGCCTTCGCCCGCGGCCCGTTGAACCTCGACGACCCCACCGCGCCCGACCCGGCCCAGGGCGACTGAAGCGGACCGTCGCGCTTGCCGGGCCGTGGACGGCTCGCCATCGGCAACAGCAGGTCACTGGCAACGAGCCCGACGCGGCGGCCCGCTCCGGTGGCTGGTCTAGAAGTGTTATTGCGAATCATTCGCATTGGCTTTATGGTATGCAACAACTCTTGCCCACGAGCGCGCCCCATGACCGACCGCGGCCCCGCCACCCGAATCCCCCGCTCGCTGCGCCAGCCCCTCTCCCGTGGCGTGGCGCGGCCGGCCGCCAGCGTCCTGTCGGCGGCGATCGCGGCATCGGTCGCAGGCACCGCGCAAGCGCAGGACGCGGCGGATTCGGGCAACGACGACTACAAGTCGGCCGCCGAGCGCAACACCCAGACCATGGAAAAGGTCGTGGTCGAGGCCCGCGTGCCCTCGGCCAATCCCTATGCCGACCCGCAGGCGCCCTACAAGGTCGATCGCCTGCAGTCGGGCAAGTTCACCCGCCCCATCATCGATATCTCCAAGTCGATCACCGCGATCCCGCGCCAGGTGATCCGCGATTCCGGCGCGACCTCGCTGCGCGACATCATGCGCACGCTGCCGGGCGTCACCATCGGCACCGGCGAGGGCGGCAATGCCTTCGGCGACCGCTTCATCATCCGCGGCTTCGAGGCCCGCAGCGACGTGTTCGTCGACGGCGTGCGCGACCCCGGCGTCATCGCCCGCGAGATCTTCGCGCTCGAACAGGTCGAGATCGCGCGCGGCCCCAGTTCCACCTTCGCCGGCCGCGGCACCACCGGCGCGGCGGTCAACCTGGTGAGCAAGGCCCCGGCCGCGGAGTCGTTCCGCGAGATCGAGGCCGGCATCGGCACCGATTCCTACCAGCGCGTCACCTTCGACCTGAACCAGGCCGTGAACGACGCGGTCGCGTTCCGCATCAACGGCCTCTGGCACGACGCCGGCGTGGCCGGCCGCGACGAGGTTTACGACGAACGCGCCGGCATCGCGGTGGCGGTGGGCGTGCGGCCGTGGGAATCCGCCGGCTTCACCTTCGACTACTACTACCTCGACGTCGACGCCCTGCCCGACTGGGGCATCCCCTATGACCTGGCGAACAACCGGCCCTTCGACGTCGACCGCTCGAGCTTCTACGGCCTCACCACGCGCGATTTCTGGGACGTGCAGTCCGAGGTGGCGACGCTGAAGTTCGACTGGACGATCAACGACGCGCTGCGCCTGGAGAACCTCACCCGCTACGGCGACACCGGCAACGCCTACGTGGCCTCTGCGCCCGAGGCGCCGAACGCGGCGCTGCGCACCGTGCAGGCGCGGGCCAAGACCCGCAACCAGAACAACGAGTACTTCGGCAACCAGACCAACCTGATCGCGGACTTCGCCACCGGGAGCGTGCGCCACGAGATGGTGGCCGGCGCCGAATTCAGCGACGAGGACATGGACAACACGCCCTTCGTGGTCGTCCCCAGCGCCGTGACGCAGCCGCTCGACGACCCCGATCCGGAGGACTGGAACGGCACCATCACGCGCAGCCCCAATACCGCGGTACGCGATGTCGACACCCTGTCGCTTTACGTACTCGACACCCTGCTGTTCGGCGAGCAGTGGGAAGCCTTCGGCGGCTTGCGCTGGGACGCCTGGGCTATCGATGCCCTGACCATCGTCAACGAATACGTCAACGAGGCCTCGCGCCTGGCCAACGACAGCGATTTCGTCAACTGGCACACCGGCCTGGTCTACAAGCCGGTGCCCAATGCCAGCGTCTATGCCGCGCTGAGCTCCTCGTCCAACCCCAGCGGCGAGCTGGTCGACGGCGGCGGCGCCGACTACGGCTCGATCACGCCGCAGAACCAGGACCTCGATCCCGAGCGCAACCGCAACTACGAGATCGGCACCAAGTGGGCGGTCGCCGACGGGCACCTGCTGCTGACCGCGGCACTGTTCCGCACCGAGAAGACCAACGCGCGCGTGACTACCGGCGCCGGCAGCGCCGCGGTGACCAACCTCGAGGGCGAGCAGCGCGTCGACGGCATCGAGCTCGGCATCGCGGGCAATTTCGGCGAGCGCCTGAGCCTGTTCGGCGGCTACACCTGGCTCGATACCGAGATCGTGTCCTCGCCCGACCCCAACCAGGTCGGCAAGTCGCTGCCCAACGTGGCCGCGCGCAGCTTCAGCCTGCAGGCGCGCTACCAGTGGACCGACGCCTTCGCGATCGGCGGCACCGCGAGCTACGCCAGCGAGATCAACGGCGGCACCGTATTCGCCACTACCACCGAGATCCCCGACTGGTGGCGCGGCGACCTGTTCGCCGAATACCGCTTCACCGCGGGCCTGAGCGCCCGCCTCAACGTGCTCAACCTCACCGACGAGACCTACTTCGACACGCTCTATCGCAGCGCCACGCCCTTCGTGTACGTTGCGCCGGGCCGCTCGGCCCAGCTCACCTTCGAATACGAGTTCTGATCCCGTGCTGCTGACCCTGGCCAAGGTGCTCGATGCGGGCGAAGTCGCGGCGTTCCGCCAGGCGCTGGATGCGGCCGCGTGGATCGACGGGCGCGCCACCGCCGGCGAGCAGTCGGGCAAGGTCAAGCACAACCAGCAACTGGCCGAGGATTCGCCGCTGGCGCGCCAGCTCGGCGACGCCGTGCTCGACGCGCTGGCGCGGCATCCCGGCTTCGTGTCGGCCGCCCTGCCGCTGAAGATCTTCCCGCTGCTGTTCAACCGCTACGAGGGCGGCGAGCATTTCGGCGTGCACGTCGACAACGCCATCCGCGTGGTCACGGGCACCATCGTGCGCGTGCGCACCGACCTCTCGGCCACCCTGTTCCTGTCCGCGCCCGAGGACTACGACGGCGGCGAACTGGTGATCGAGGGCGAGTACGGCGCGCAGGAAGTGAAGCTGCCCGCCGGCGACCTCGTGCTCTACCCCGCCGGCAGCCTGCACCAGGTGACGCCCGTCACGCGCGGCGCGCGCGTCGCCGCCTTCTTCTGGATCCAGAGCATGGTCCGCGACGACGGCCAGCGCGCGCAGCTTTACGACCTCGACCAGAGCGTGCAGTCGCTTGCCGCCCAGCTCGGCATCGAGCATCCAGATGTCGTGCGGCTCTCCGGCCTGTACCACAACCTCATCCGGCGCTGGGCCGATACCTGAGCGGCGCGCCTCAGATCACCCGCCCTACCGCCGGAATCCGGCGCAAGGCCGCCGTGGTGCCCCAGCTCAGCAGGACCGTGCCCGCGAACACCAGCAAGCCCTTGGCGATGCCGGGCAGCGCCGCGTCCAGCAGCGCGTACTGCAGCCACGCCACGTAGACGTAGTGGACCAGGAACATGCCGTAGGCGTTGCGCGCCAGGCTGTCCCAGACCTGCCCAGCGCCGTGCCCGAAGCGCGCGCACAGGGCCAGCCACATCAGGCTGATGGTCGCGCCTGACGCGGCAAACGCGAGATCGGCCGAGATCCACAGCGCGCGTCCCAGGCTGCCCTTGGACATCGCGACCAGGGCGGCGACGATGAGCGCCATCGACACCACGAACACCACGGCCGCGAGGTTGCTCCAGCGCAGCCAGTGGCGCGCCAGCGCGCCCTCGCGCTGCATGAGGCCGCGGTCGAGCGCCTGCGTGCCCAGCACCGCGCCGAGCGCGAAGTACAGCGCATAGTGGCCGATGCGCGCGGTCTGCGCGGTGAAGGGCCCGAACTCGAACCAGTGCATGGCGCCGACCGTCTGCGACAGCGGCAGGTAGACCACGGCCGACAGTGCCACCAGCGCGAGCCACAGCCGCGACGGCCGTGCCGCCATCGCGCTCGCCCGTGCCGCGGCCGCCGCGCCCCAGCCGGGTGTGTAGCGATGGAACAACGCGGCCAGCGCGCTGAAGGCGAGCAGCACCCACAGGAACCAGGCCGGTCCCGCCGGCCAGACCCCGAGCGTGGACCACGCCTGCCAGTAGGCGCCAAGTCCGGGAACACCGCCGGCCTGCAGATACGAGGCGTAGTACGCCAGCGGCGCCAGCACGCCGGCCGCGACCAGGAACGGAATCCCCAGGCGCCGCGCACGGTCGCGCAGGAATCCGGCCGCGCCCTTGTGCGAGAGGCCGCGCCAGGCGAACAGGCCGGCAATCAGGAACATCAGCGCCATGAAATGCATGTCGTTGAAGGCGACCAGCAGGTCGAAGCCCGGCACGCGGGCCGCGTCCACGACCGGGAACGCGCGCCACATCATCGGCGCCGCGCCCCAATCGGCCGCTGCCGGCGGCGCGTAGGGGTGGTAGGCCAGCACCGCGTGGTGCAACAGCACCATCAGCGTGATCAGCGTGCGCAGGCGATCGATCGGCCGGCAGCGTCCATCGGCCGGGCTTGCGCCCGGCGCGTCGTGGTTCTTCATGGGGACTCCTAGGAACGGTTGGCGGCGTGGCGGCGCATGCGCTGCGCGTACCAGGCCGAGGGGATCAGGGTCAGGACCGCGAGGCCCAGCAGCACGGCGAAGGTCGGCCCGGGCAGCCACTCGCCGATCCGCGCCAGCGCGACGGCATCGTTGGCGTGCGCAGCGAAGGCGCTGCCGCCACCGGCGAACTCGCGCGCGATGGCCACGCCCCCGACTGCGCCGCTCCAGCCCACCGCGTAGCCGCCGATCGCGAACCAGCCGAAGGCCGCACCGGCGAGCGCGTACAGTCCCAGCGACACGCCGCCGATCGGCAGCAGGCCCACGGCCACGCCGCCGATCGCAAGGCCCCCGGTGGCGAAGGCGCCCAGGCTCACCAGGCCCACGGACACATTGCCCATCGCGAACACGCCGACCGCGCGATCGCCGACCGCGATCCAGCCACGCACCGGCGCGGCATCCGGCGCCGGGGTGCCGAAGCGCAGGTGGTACCACGGCAGGCCGAGGAAGCTGCCGGTGCTGCGATGCTCGACGCAATTCGGATCGGGCACGTGGCCATGGGCCTCGCGGTGCAGACCTGCGCGCAAATGCCGCGCGGCGCGCAGGCCGCGGATCACGTAGGCCGCGAACCAGGCCGCGTAGCCCAGCGGCACCACGCTGCCCAGCAGCAGCCAGTAGCCGTGCCGTCGGCCAGCGCCCATCCCGTAGGCGATGAGCGCCCACAGCCCCGCCACCATCAGCACCGTGGCGCCGATCACGAGGATCGATTCGCGCCACACGATCGCGCGCTCGCGCGCGGTGGGCGCCGCCGCCAGGCTCGATTGCACCGCCAGCACCGAACTCGCGACACCCACCAGCGGGCCGGCCACGGCCTGCGCCACGGCGCCCAGCGCCATCGATTTGGCCACGCCGCTGCCCTGCGCCGCCGTCGCGCCCGCCACGGCCGCGGTCGCCGCGGTGGAGGTCCCCAGCGCCGGCAGCGCGGCCACCACGGCCAGCGTGAAGGCCGCGCCCGGGGAGCTGCGCTCCAGCGCGCCCTCGACGAAGGCCAGCACTTCCTCCTGCAGCAGCTTGCGCCCGCGCGAGAGGCGCTGGCGCACGGTGTCTTCGGTCAGTTCCAGCGACTGCGCCACGCGCTCGATCGACTGGTGCTCGCGGTAGTACAGCACCAGCGGCTCGCGATAGGTCTCGGGAATCCGTTCCAGCGAACGCCACAGGATCGCCTGCTCCTCGGCGCGCATCGCGCTTTCGGGTGGCGGCGCGTCACCGGTCGGCGTGTCGTTGGCCGCCTCGATCGGCAATGCGGCCGCCGCAGGCTCGCGCCCGTCCTGGCGCAGGCGGTTGTGGGCCAGGTTGCGCGCGATCCCGCACAGCCAGCCGGCGAGCCGCTCCGGTTCGCGCAGGCCGCGCAGCTGGCGCCAGGCACTGAGGAAGGTTTCCTGGGCGAGATCCTCGCTCTGGCTCAGCGAGCCGGTCGCGCTATAGGCAACCGAACACACCAGGGCCTGGTAACGCGAGACGATCTGCGCGAAGGCGGGACGATGCCCGGCCACGCTTTGCGCGACCAGGCTGGCATCGGTGGGCAGGACGGCGTTCATGGATCGGGTGGCCCTCATCGTATGGCATGAGTGGCCCGGAGCCGGGGAAAGGTGACAGCGCCGGCACCTGATTGCGCACCGGCGTCATTCCCGCGAGATCAGGGTTCCCATGTCACCGACTCGCCGCGCCGTCGACCTAACGCGTCGCGTCGCCAGTGCCCGTGCCTTCCAGGAAGGTCGCGTACTGCCGCAGTTCCAGTCGCCGGATGTCGGGCACCCGGCAATCCGGCGCCGGAAACCCGACGACCAGCAGCAGGTATGGCATTTCGTGCCGGGGCCGTCCCAGAAGCTCATTGAGGAAGCCCATGGGACTCGGCGTGTGCGTGAGCGTCGCCAGCCCGGCATGGTGGAGTGACGCGATCAGGAGCCCGCAGGCGATGCCCACCGATTCGTGCGGGTAGTAGCGCTTCGACTTGGCCCCCGCGGCATCGACCCCGTAGCGCTCGTAAAACACGCCGATCAGCCACGGCGCCGTTTCGAGAAAAGGCTTGTCCGCATCGGTGCCCAGCGGCGCCAGCGCCGAGAGCCATTCCGCTGGCGCGCGGTGCGAGTAGAACTCGCGCTCCTCGGCCTCCGCCGCTTCCCGGATGCGGCGCTTCAACGCCGCATCGGTCACCGCCACGAAGCGCCACGGCTGCTGGTTGGCCCCGCTGGGCGCGGTGCCGGCGGCGCGCAGGCAGTGTTCGATCACGACGCGATCGACCGCGCGGTCGCTGAACTCGCGCACCGTGCGCCGGCGCGACATCTCGTCGGCGAAGTCGCGGGCGCGTGCGCGCATCTCCGCAGGCGGGAACTCGCGGTAGTCCGCGAGCGGCACGAAACCAGGGTCGGACATCGGGCGTCTCCGCGCTGGCGCGCTGCGCGCGCCGACGCCTACAGCCTAGCGGCCGAGGTGGCGTCGTGTCGCGCCGTCAGCGGGCACCGTCGCCGGCGAGTGGCTTGCGGTAGCGATGGACGAAGCGATCCGTGCGCCCCTTGATGGCCTCGTCCATCACGCCCTTGGAGTGGTCGTCGTCCTTCGAGCGCAGCACGTCGAGGCTGGCCTCGTGGACCAGGCCGTGCGCGGTGAAGTCCTGGCGCGCGAAGCTGTCCTCGATGCGGTGCAGGTCCTGCGCCGCGCTGCTGCCGGTGCCGGCCTTGGCCTGGTGGTCCACGATCAGCAGCGCCGCGCCGGGCTTCAGCGCGGCGGCGATCTGGTCGATGAAGTCGGCCGCGTCGATCGGCGGCCAGCCGCCCGCGGCGTCGCTGACGTAGAGGTCGTGGTACGACATCACGATCATGGCGCCATCGAGCGAGGCCGTGCCGAGCTTCATGTCGGCGGGGTCCACGGTCTCGTGGCGCACGTTGGGCAGGCGGTTGCCGGCCAGGTGCGCGTCGAGGTCCTTGCGCACGTAGGCGTCGTAGGGCGGGTTGTTGACCAGGCGCACCTGGCCCTTGGGCCCGACCACCCCCGCGACCAGCTCGGCGTAGTAGCCGCCGCCGCCGAAGATGTCGGCCACGATCATGCCGGGGCTGAAGCCGGCGAATTCCAGCACGGCCTGCGGATGCTCGCGCGCGTCGCGCTCGCGGTCGGCGGCGCTGCGCGCGGGCGCGGCGATCGACGCGGCGATGAGTTCCGCGTTCGAGGCCGCGTCGGCGGCTGGCGCCAGCATCAGCGCGGCAACAAGGCAGAGGGCTTTCATGGCGGACTCCGGTTCGGGTGTGCGGCGCGTTGTGACACAAGCGCTCGCGCGGGGGAAGGGGAAGCAGCCCAGGCCATCGCCGAATCGGAGTCCCTGCAACGCGCCAGCCAGTCGAACCTGGCCAGGCACCTGGCCGTGCCCCTCGCCGCGCTCACCCACGGCGCGTGGGTGCCTCGCAGGGCAGCCCGCCAACGCCTTCCTTGGTCGCCCGCAGTGCATCGAGCTCACGCGGACGCCGCGCCGGCCCGCTACCATGTTCCGGTGAGCACGGAACGCGAGGTCGTCTTCCGCGCCCGCGGCATCACCAAGGTGTACCGCATGGGCGACGTCGAGGTGCACGCCCTGCGCGGCGTGGACCTGGATCTCGTCGCCGGCGAAATGGTGGTGCTGCTGGGCCCGTCGGGCAGCGGCAAGTCCACCCTGCTCAACATCCTGGGCGGGCTCGACGTGCCCAGCGAGGGCCACGTCTGGTACCACGGCGAGGACCTGACCACGGCCGACGACCAGGCGCTGACCGCTTTCCGCCGCGAGCACGTCGGCTTCGTGTTCCAGTTCTACAACCTCATCCCCAGCCTCAGCGCGCGCGAGAACGTGCAGATCGTGACCGAGATCGCGCCGGCGCCGATGGAGCCGGCGGCGGCGCTGGAACTGGTCGGCCTGGGTGACCGCCTCGACCACTTCCCGGCCCAGCTCTCGGGCGGCCAGCAGCAGCGGGTCGCGATCGCGCGCGCGATCGCCAAGCGCCCGGCGGTGATGCTGTGCGACGAGCCCACCGGCGCGCTCGATTCGCAGACCGGGGTGGTGGTGCTGGAGGCGCTCGAGCGCATCCACGCCGAAATCGGCACCACCACGGTCATCATCACGCACAACGCCGACATCGCGCACATGGCCAATCGCGTGCTGTACCTCGCCGACGGCCGCATCGCGCGCACCGAGGTCAACGCCACGCGCAAGCGCGCCAAGGACCTCAGGTGGTAGCGCGGGCGCGAGGGTCACGCGCGCATGCCGGTGTCACGCCGGCCGTTTCTCGCGTAGGAGCCCACTCCGTGGGCGACCGGCGACGCGGCGTCGTCCGAAACGGGCGCAGCGGCGAATCGTTGCGCCGCGGTCGCCCACGGAGTGGGCTCCTACGGCAATCCGGGGCGCGCCCGATTGCCAACGGGTCATGCACCGGAGCGGTCCGTCTGCCATGAAGGCCCTCAACCGCAAGGCCTTCCGTGACCTGTGGCACCTGCGCAGCCAGGCGCTGGCGATCGCGCTGGTGATCGCGGCCGGGATCGCCAACCTCATCATGGCGCAGTCGACGCTGGAGTCGCTGTACCTGACCCGCGAGCGCTTCTATCGCGACTACGCCTTCGCCGACGTGTGGGCGGGGCTCAAGCGCGCGCCCGAGTCGCTGGCCAAACGCATCGGCGAACTCGACGGCGTGATGCTGGCCGACACCCGCATCGTGGTGCCGGCGAACCTGAGCCTCGAAGGCTTCAGCGATCCGGTCAAGGGCATGGTGATCTCGCTGCCCGACGACGGCGAGCCGCGCCTCAATCGCCTGTACCTGCGCGCCGGGCGCTTTCCGGCGCCGAACGCGCAGCGCGAGGTGGTGGCCAGCGAGGCCTTCGCCGAGGCCCACGGACTCCGGCCCGGCGCCGAGATCCGCGCCACCATCTACGGCCGCAGCCAGCGCTTCCGCCTGGTCGGCATCGTGCTCTCGCCCGAATACGTCTACCAGATCCAGCCCGGCGCGGCCTTCCCGGACTTCAAGCGCTTCGGCGTGTTCTGGATGGGCCGGCGCGCGCTCGAGGCCGCCGCCGACATGGACGGCGCCTTCAACAGCGTGGTGTTGCGGCTGCTGCCTGGCACCCAGCCCACGCACGTGATCGCGCCGCTGGACGCGCTGCTGCGCCGCTACGGCGGCCAGGGCGCCTATGCCCGCGCGGACCAGCTCTCGCACCGCTTCCTCGACGGCGAGTTCGAGCAGTTGCGCACCACTGCGCGCCTGTTCCCGACCATCTTCCTCGGCGTGGCCGCGTTCCTGCTCAACGTGGTGGTGGCGCGCACCGTCGGCATGCAGCGCGACCAGATCGCGATCCTCAAGGCCTTCGGCTATGGCAACCGCGCCGTCGCGCTGCACTATGCGCTGATCATCCTCATGATCGTGGTCGTGGGCACGCTGATCGGGCTGGTCGGGGGCATCGCGCTGGGCCAGTGGATGTCGGGCGTCTACCGCGAGTTCTACCGCTTCCCGTTCCTCGACTTCCGCCTCGGCCCCGGCGTGGTCGCGACCGGGGCCGGGGTCAGCGCGCTGGCCGCCTTCGTCGGCACCTTCCACGCCGTGCGCGCCGCGGCGCGCCTGCCGCCGGCCGAAGCCATGCGGCCGCCCGCGCCCGAGCGCTACCGGCCGGCCCTGCTCGAGCGCATGGGCCTGGGCCGCCACCTGTCGCAGCCCACGCGCATGATCGCGCGGCACCTGGAGCGGCGGCCGTTCAAATCATTGCTGACCGTGCTGGGCCTCGCGCTGGCCTGCGCGATCATGATGATCGGGCGCTTCCAGAACGACGCCATCGACTTCATGGTCGACGTGCAGTTCCGGGTCGGCCAGCGCAACGACCTCAGCGTCGACTTCAGCGAACCGGCAGCGCGCCAGGGCGCGTTCGAACTGCGCGCGCTGCCGGGCGTGCAGGCGGTGGAGCCTTATCGCACCGCCGCGGTGCGGCTGCGCAACGGACTGCACAGCTACCGCACGGGCCTGCAGGGCCTGCTGCCCGATGGCGCGATGAAGCGTCCGGTCGACATCGGGCTGTCGCGGGTCGCGCTGCCGCCCGACGGCCTATTGATGACCGACTTCCTCGCCGGCATGCTGGGGATCGAGGTCGGCGACGAAGTCGAGATCGAGGTGCTGGAGGGCCGCCAGCGCAAGCTGCGCGCGCCGGTGGTGGCGCTGGTCAGCGAGTACATCGGCGTGCAGGCCTACATGAGCCTGGACGCGATGAACCGCCTGCTCGGCGACGGCGACGTGATCTCCGGCGCCTACCTCAAGGTCGATTCGAACCAGCAGACCGCGCTCTACCGCTTGCTGGAAAAGCGTCCGCGCGTGGCCGGCATCGGCGCGCGCCTGCTCGCGGTCGAGAACTTCTACGACACCCTGGCCGAGAGCATCCTGGTCTTCACCTTCGTGGCCCTGGTCCTGGGCGCGGTGATCAACTTCGGCGTGGTCTACAACAGCGCGCGCATCTCGCTGTCCGAGCGCGGCCGCGAGCTGGCCAGCCTGCGCGTGCTCGGGTTCACGCGCGGCGAGGTCGGCTATATCCTGCTCGGCGAGCTGGCGCTGCTGGTGGCGATCGCGATCCCGCTGGGCTTCGTGGTCGGCAAGGCGCTGTGCGCCTATTTCGCCCTCAGCCTGCAGTCGGACCTCTACCGCATCCCGGTGTACGTCAGCCCCTCGACCTATGCCTTCGCCGGCATCACCATGGTGGTGTCGACCGTGCTGTCGGCGCTGGTCGTGCGCCGCCGCATCACGCGCCTCGACCTGATCGAAGTCCTCAAGACCCGCGAATGAATCCCGCCAGTTGCCAACCCGGAGGCGCCCGGTGAAGCGCGCCACCCGCATCGGCGCCGCGGCCGCCATCGCCGGCCTCGGTCTCCTGGTATGGCTGGGCGTGCGCGGCGAGGCGCGCCTGGTCGAGACCGCCGCGGTCCGGGTCGGACCCTTCGAGGTCGGCTTCCAGGAGGAAGGCAAGACCCGCTTGCGCGAACGCTACCGGGTGGCCGCGCCGATCGGCGGCTGGCTGCGCCGGATCGAGATCGAGGAGGGCGACCGCGTCACCGCGGGCCAGGTGGTCGCCGAGATCCAGCCCACCGTCACCGGCCTGCTGGATCCCGGCAGCCGCGCGCGGGCGCGCGCCGAAGCCGATTCGGCCGCCAGCGCGCTCGCGGCGGCGCGCCAGCGCGTCACCGCGCTGCGCGCGGGCGAGCGCCTCGCCGGCCTCGAGCTGCAGCGCCTGCAGGTGATGAAATCCAGCAACGCCGTGTCGCAGTCGCAACTCGATGCCGCGCAGGCCGGCGCCGACCAGGCGCGCGCCGAACTTGCGGTCGCCGTGGCCGAGCAGCGGATGATGGCGCAACGCCTGCAGGCCGCCGAATCGGTGCTGTCGCAGGAGGGCGTGGGCGGCGGCGGTTCCGCCTTGCCGGTGCTGGCCCCGGTCGATGGCCAGGTGATCGAGCGCTACGTGGAAAGCGAGGGACCGGTCGCTGCCGCGCAGGCCCTGCTCGAGCTCGGAAACCCCGCCGACATCGAGATCGAGGTCGAGGCGCTGTCCACCGATGCGGTCAAGGTCAAGCCCGGCATGGCGGCGCGCGTGTTGCGCTGGGGCGGCGAGGGCGCGCTCGACGCGCGCGTGACCCGGGTCGAGCCGGGCGGCTACACCAAGATCTCGGCGCTGGGCGTGGAGGAGCAGCGCGTGCGCATCGTGCTCGACATCACCAGCCCGCCCGAACGCTGGGCCGGCCTCGGCGACGCCTACCGGGTCGAAGTCGAATTCGTGCTGACGGCGGGCGAGCGCGTGCTGCAGGTGCCGGCGAGCGCGCTGTTCCGCCATGAAGGCCGCTGGGCGGTGTACCTCGCCGATGGCGGGCGCGCGCGCCGGGTGGCGGTCGAGATCGGCGCCAGTGGCGCGACCGCGGCCGAAGTGCGTGCCGGGCTCACGGCGGGCCAGCGCGTGATCCTGTTCCCGGATGATCGCATCGCCGACGGCGTGCGGCTGCGCGATGCCACGCCGCATCCGTGAGCACTGTCCAGCGCGAGGTCGTCGCCAACGGCATCCGCATCGCGTACCTGGAGGCCGGCAGTGGGCCGCTGGTGCTGCTGCTGCATGGCTATCCGGATGATGCACACACCTGGGCGCAGCAGATCCCGGTGCTGGCGGCGGCGGGCTATCGCGTGGTGGCGCCGTTCCTGCGCGGCTATCCGCCCAGCGAGATTCCGGCTTCGGGCTGCTACGACCGCGCCACGCTTGCCAACGACGTGGTCGCGCTGGTCGATGCGCTCAATGGCGGCGAGCCCGCATACCTCGTGGGGCAGGACTGGGGCGCGGCGATCGCTTACGGCGTGCTCGGCGCCTATCCGCAGCGGGTGCGTCGCGCCGTGATCCTGGCGGTGCCGCATCCGGCCGAGATCCGCCGCACCTTGCGCCGTTCGCCGCGGCACGTGCTGCGCTCCTTCCACTGGTTCCTGTACCAGTTGCCGTGGCTGCCCGAACGCCTGTGCCGCGCCTTCGACTTCGCCTTCATCGGCTTCCTCTGGTGGCTGTGGTCGCCGGGCAAGGTGGATCAGGCGCACGTGGCGCGGATCAAGCGCATGCTGGCGCAGCCGGGCGCCGTCGAGGCCACGCTGGGCTACTACCGCGCGGCCTTCGGCCGGCGCCACCGCGACCCGGCGCTGGCCGGACTGCTGGCGCGGCTCGACCAACCCACGCCGGTGCCGACGATGGTCGCCTGCGGCGCGCACGACATGCGCCGCGAGCTGTTGCCGCGCCAGCGCGACCGCTTCACCGGGCCCTACGAATGGACGGTGGTCGAGGGCGCCGGCCATTTCCTCCATCGAGAGCAACCGCAGGCCATCAACCGCCTGCTGCTGGACTGGCTCGGCCGCGCGGACGCCAGCGGGCCTACCCGTTCCATGTCGCCTCCCCTGTAGGAGCGCATCTCATGCGCGACCGCGGACTGCCATGCCGCGGTCGCGCATGAGATGCGCTCCTACAGGGGGGGCGATGCGCTGATGGTTGCGCGGGGATTCAAACCCTGGGCACGCTGGTGGCATCGTTGCAACGACCCGCCGTCCCGACGCGGGGTCGCCCCGCGCTCCTGCGCCCCGGACCGAGCCCGATCCATGGATGTCCAGATTCCGATCGAACCCCGCGGTGCCAATCGCGGCCGCCTGTCGAACTACCTCGCCAGCGCCTTCGCGATCGGCGTGTCGATGATTTCGCTGGGCGTGGCCTTCAGTTCCAACCGCACGCAGGAACGGCTGCTGGCCGCCAGCGTGTGGCCGGCGCTGGAGTACGGCACCGGCAACCGCAGCGAGGACGGGCGCGACGAGATCTCGATGACGGTGGCCAACAGCGGCGTCGGCCCGGCACGGCTGCGCAGCTTCCAGGTGCTGCACGACGGCAAGCCGATGCCGAATGCGGCGCGACTGCTTAACCAGTGCTGCGGGCTGGGCGACGAGCCGGCGTTCACCGTCACCTCGGGAACGCGGGCCCGGGTGCTCAAGGCCGGCGACGAGCTCAGGTTCCTGCGCGTGCCGCGCGAGACCAATGCCACGGCGGTCTGGGAGCGGTTCAACACCGAGCGCTTCGAGACCCGCGTGCTGGCGTGCTACTGCTCGGTGCTGGACGCGTGCTGGATGATGGATTCGGAGCAGGCCGAGCCGCTGCCGATGGCAAGCTGCCCGGACGTCCCGGACGAGCAGGAGTGGAGCGGCTGAGCGCGGGCCGCGCGCCTCAGCCGGCCACGGCGTCGAGGCGCGCGCGCAGGGTCGCCAGTTCCGCTTGCAGGGCTTCGACCTGCGCCTCGAGTTCCTGCACGCGGGATTCGAGGCCCGTATCATGCACGCCCGCGGCGCGCACCGGCGCCGCGGACGTCGCGGCGTGCTCGGCCGCGGACACCGGGCCGCACAACAGGTGCGCATAGCGATCCTCGCGCTGCCCGGGCGCGCGGCCCAGGCACAGCACCAGGTGCGGTTCGCGCGTGGCCAGTCGATCGAGCGTGGCCTTGACCGCGGCCAGGTCGGCGAAGCGCGACAGGCGCTCGCTGCGGGTGTACAGCTCGGCGAGGGTCTGCGGCCCGCGCAGCAGCAGCAGGGCCAGCAAGGCGCGCTGCTCGGGCGTGACCCGCAGGCCCTCGTCCATGCGGTGCTCGTAGCGCAGGGCGCGCGAGCCATGCGCGACCTTGACCAGGCCCTTGTCCTCGAGCGTGCGCAGCGCGTGGCCGACGTTGCCCGGATCGAGTTCCAGCACCGGTTCGCGGCTGGTCTTCTGGTTGCAGGCCACCACCGCGGCGTTGAGCGTCAGCGGATAGGTCTCGGGGGTGAGCGCGGCCTTCTCCACCAGGCAGCCCAGCACGCGGGCCTCGGCCTGGGTGAGGATCAGGGCGTTGTCGCTGTCCATGGTCGGGCCTCGCGCCGTCAGCGCAGGAAGTCGGGGTTGGCCAGGCGCTCGAGGAACACGCCGATCACGCGCGGCTCCATCAGGACCAGGAACAGCACGCCATAGCCTGCGCCCCACAGGTGCGCGCTGTGGTTGATGTTGTCCTTGCGCGCCTGGTCCATGTAGATCGAGTAGCCGACGTAGAGCACCGCATAGACGATCGCCGGCACCGGGATGAAGAACACGAAGATCAGGGCCCACGGTTGCAGCAGGATGAAGGCGAACAACACCGCGGAGACCGCGCCGGAGGCGCCGAGGCTGTGGTAGTTCGGGTTGTTCCGGTTGCGCAGGTAGGTCGGCAGGATCGAGACCAGCAGCGCGCCGAGGTAGAAGGCCAGGTAACCGGCCGGCCCCAGGCGGCCCACGAACAGCGGCTCCATCGCGCGGCCGAAGAAGTACAGGGTCACCATGTTGAAGAACAGGTGGCCGGGATCGGCGTGGATCAGTCCGTAGCTCAACAGGCGCCAGTACTCGCCGCGCCGTGCGATCGCGGGGGGCCAAAGGATCAGTTGCTGGACCAGCGCCGGGCGCCCGAAGGCGACGAAGGACACCACGCAGGTCAGGGCGATGATCGCGAGGGTGAGGGTCATGGATGCCGGGGCGATGGGGGAAGCGCAAGCCTAGCGCACCGTGCGCATCAGGCGTCATTCGCCGGCTTCCTCCGCGCATCGGGCGTCATTCGCGGCCCTCCTGCGCGCATCGGGCGTCACTCGCCGCCTGTAGGAGCGCATCTCATGCGCGACCGCGGATTGGCAGTTTGCGGTCGCGCATGAGATGCGCTCCTACAGGCAGCGAAACGAGGCCGCTAGTCGCGCACGCGGTCCCAGATGTAGTCCTCGACGTCCTGCTCGACCAGGCGCACCACGGCGCCTTGCGGGTCGCGCTCGAAGCGCACCGGCAGCAAACCGCCCGGCGCGGCGTAGCGATCGTTGCCTAGCGGCACCAGGCGCGTTTGCCGTTCGGCATCGCCGAAGCTCAGGACACCGCCCACGTGCCTGACCTCCAGCACCTCGCCACCCTGGCGCGCGCGATAGCGGCCGACGCACGATGCGAGTTCCGCCACCGGCACCGCCACGGCCTCCGGTTCGTGCACATGGTTCCGGTCGCCGAGCCCGTGCGCCTGCAGGCACACCGGGCATTGCGTCGGCGGCAGGGCGTTGTGCATGTAGTGCGCGACCGGCGCGAGGCGCTGCAGCGCGAGGTGGATCGCGCGCAGGTCGGCGTCATCGAGTTCGCGGAACGCGATCCACGGCATCAGCGGGCTCAGCGTCCCGGACTTGCCGGTGCGGATCACCTGGATGAAGGCGTCGGCGCCGTAGGCCAGGCCCGAGGGATCGGGCGTGATGTTGGTGCCGAAGGCCTTGCGCTCGCCGCGCTCGATGAGGTTCCCGCCGGCGTACAGGCCGGGCATGCGCTCGGAATACCACGAGGTGTGGCAGCCACTGCAGTCTCCCACGGCAACCAGGTATTGCCCGCGCGCCAGGGGCGAGGCGAGGTCCGGCATCGGCACCGGCTGCGTGAGCGGCTCGATGCCGGCGGCGATTTCGCGGCGCCGGGCGTCGTCCATGCGAGTCGCCGGCAGCGGGTTGCGCACGGGCGGCAGGGTGCGCAGGTAGACCACGATCGAGGCCACGTCCTCGTCGGCGAAACGCCGGAACGAGGCGTACCACATCTGCGGATGCAGGGCGCGGCCGTCGTGGCCCACGCCTTCGCGGATCGCGCGCGCGAGCGCGTCGTCGGGCCAGGTGCCGGCACCGGTCTCGCGGTCGGGCGTGATGTTCGGCGCCACGGTGCGACCGTCGGGGTCGTCGCGCATGACCTGGCCCGCGCCCTTGCGGCCGGCCGTGGGCGGCGCGCCGGGCTGGTCCCAGTCGCGCTCGGAATGGCAGATGAAGCACTGCCCGATGCCTTCGGCGAGGTAGCGACCGCGCGCGATCCGCGCGTCGGTGCGCTCGAAGGGCTCCGGATCCAGCGCGCGTGCCTTGGGCAGCAGGTCCGCGGCGCCGGTCGGGCCACCGGCGGCAAGCGCCGGTGCGAGGCACAGCGACGCGAGCGCGCCCACGAGCGCGCGCCACGGCGCGCGCAATCGCTCCGCCGCGCAGTTCGACGCGGACATTCCGGGGAGTGTCGACATGGCGACCTCGCGCAAGGGCTGCCGCGGAGTATTACGCAAGCCATGTCGAAAGCGGGCCAGCGCAAGCCGGCCCGCCATTGCGCGCGGGCGTGCCTCGAAGACCGAGGCCACACCCGCGTGCGGGACGCATCAGGCAGCAGCGTCCTTGAGCTTCTTCAGCGCGCGGGCCTTGACCTTCACCGAAGCAGGCTTCGCCGGGAACCAGCGCTCCTGGCCGGTGAACGGATCCTTGCCGAAACGCTTGGCCTTCGCCGGCACGGCGACGGCGCTGATCTTCAGCAGGCCCGGCAACACGAACAGGCCCGCGCCCTTCTTGTTCACGGCACCCAGCACGGTGGCTTCCAGGTGCGCCAGCACGGCCTTCACCGACTTGGGCTCTACGCCCGAGCTGTCGGCGATGTGACGCGCCAGTTCGGTACGGGACAACACATCCTTGACGGGTTTGACGACAACCGGACCGGCTGCCTTCTTCGGTGCGGCTTTCTTTGCTGCTTTCTTTGCTTTGGCCATGGCTCGCATTCTCAAGAGCGATAGTTCGTCCGCGCGGTCAGTCGGCGGGCGGCCTCTAGGGGCGGCCCACTGTAGTACATATTCGCCCGGTAATCTGCGGTTTTCTTGCATTCGGTGACGCCGTTCCGCTCGATCCGGCACCGCTGGCGCCCGGTCGCTCTCCCCGCAGGGCACGTCGCCCCGGCGCCCGTCCGGCCAGCGAGCGAGCGCGGCCCGAGTCGTTGCACGGGCAGGCGGCGGCCCGACCGTCGCCCGGACCGCCGGGCGACGGTCGCGAGCCAGCCGCGAATCCCGGCGGACGATCGATGGCGCGAGCGCGCTCAGCGATCCGGCACGGTCGCAGCGGGGGTCCCGGCGATCCCCAGCAGCACGCGCGCCTGAGCCAGCGCCACGCGCGCGCGCTCCGGGTACGCGGGATCGACCGACTCTGCGCTGGCGTAGATGGCCAGCGCCCGCTCCGCCGCATCGGCGGCGGCGGCGCCATCGCCGCGGGCGATCGCGACCCGCGCCGCGGCCGAGTGCAAGTTGGCCAGAGCGACCTGGTCCGGTCCGAGCGCCGTGGGCGCGTGCGCCAGCGCGTCGGCGATCAACGCGGCAGCCTCGTCGAGCTCGCCGCCCTCGGCCAGGAACACGGCGAGATTCGCCTGCGCCTTGACGGTCATCGAGTTGTCCGCGCCGGCGAACTGGCGCCGGACCTCGAGCGAGCGCCGGAAGCTGGCCAGGGCTTCATCGCGGCGACCGGCGTCCTGCAGGGCCATCGCCTGGTTGTTGAGGCTCACCGCGATGTCGGGATGCACCGGCGGCAGCACGCTCTCGTAGGCCGCGAGCGCGGCGCCATGGGCGGCGATGGCGGCGTCGAGCTGGCCGAGCCCGTGGCGCGCGTAGCCGAGGTTGCCGAGCATGCCGGCGCGCTCGCGCGCGCCGATCTCCGCGCCCTGCGCGATCAGCGCCTGGGTGCGCTCCACGGTCGCGACGGCCTCGTCGAAGCGACCGAGATCGTTGAGCAATGCGCCGTAGGTCGTGAGCGCGCCGGCCAGCGCGGCGGCAAGGGCCGTCTCGCGCTCCAAGCGCGCGATCGCGTCGCGCATGCGTCCTTCCGCGTCGGCGTAGCGTCCGCCCCACCAGTCCAGGATTGCCAGCTGCAGCAGCGCATCGGCATGCGCCGCGCCGCCGAAGGGCCGCAGCAGGGCCTCGGCCGGCACCAGTTGCGCCTGCGCCGCAGCCAGCTTCTCCAGCGAGAGGTACACCCGGCCCAGGGCGAGGCGCACGTCGCCCTCGAGTTGCGGTTGCCCGCCCAGGCGCTGCGGGATCGACGGCGCGGCCTTGTCGAGCGCGTCGACCAGCGTCGGCATGCGGCCGCTGACCAGGAGGTCGGCATCGCCGATCATGTCGAGCAGGAAGCGGTTCGCGCGTTCGGCACGGTCGGCCTGCGCGCGCGCCACGCTGCCCTGGTAGGCGGCCACCGCGAAGCCCCCCGCAAGCGCCAGCACCACGGCGACGGCAGCGCCGAAGGCCAGGCGATTGCGCCCGGCGAGCTTGCGCATCCGGTACAGCGCGCCGCCGGCACGGGCCTCGACCGGGCGTCCGTCGAGCCAGCGCTGGAGGTCGTCGGCGAAGGCCCGGGCCGAGCCATAGCGCTGCGCCGGTTCGGGTTCCAGCGCCTTGAGCAGCACGCGGTCGAGGTCGCCGGCGAGGCGCCGGCGCCACTCGCGCAGCTCGCGCGGCGCGATCGCCAGGCGCTCCGGATCGATGTTGCTCGAGGGCGCCGAGGGCGGGTGCTGCGAGATGTCGCGCTCGATCTCGGCCAGCGTGCGATCGCCATGCGCATATGCGCGCCGCCCGGTCAGGAGCTCGTACAGCACCAGGCCCAGCGAATACACGTCGCAGGCGGTGGTGAGGGGCTTGCCCGCCAGTTGCTCCGGGCTGGCGTAGTCGGGTGTCAGCGGGCCGCGCTCGCCGACGGTGGCGGCGCCACGGATGCTGCCGTCGAGCGACTTGGCGATGCCGAAGTCGAGCAGCTTGACCTCGCCCTGGCGCGAGACCATCACGTTGGCCGGCTTGATGTCGCGGTGCACGATCAGTGCGCGATGCGCGGCGTCGACCGCGGAAAGCACGTCGAGGAACAGCGTGGCGCGGGCGCGCACGCCGAGGCGCTGCTCGCGGCACCAGGCGTCGATCGGATTGCCGTCGACGTATTCCATCACCACGTAGGGCTGGCCCTCGGGCGTGGTGCCGCCATCGAGGATGCGCGCGATGTGCGCATGATCGAGCCAGCCCAGGAAGCGCCGCTCGGCCTCGGCGCGCCGCACCGATTCCGGATCGCCCAGGGCGCTGGCCAAGACCTTGATCGCGACGCGCTGCTCGAAACTGCCGTCGCGGCGCTCGGCCAGGTACACGCGGCCCATGCCGCCGGCGCCCAGCGGGCGCAACAGCCGGTACGCCCCAAGGTCGCGCTCGCGGAACGCATCCGGTGCCGGCTCGAGGAAGCCGTCGCTGCGGGCGTGCGCAGCGAGCAGGGCCTCGACCTCGGCGACCACCGCGGGGTCGTCGCCCGCGGCGGCGAACGCGTGGGCGACACGCTGGTCCGGCGGCAAGGCCAGCGCGGCCTCGAACAACGCCAGCACGCGCGCCGTGGTCATGCGAGGGCGCGATACAGCAGCGTGCGCGCGACTTCCCAGTCGCGCTGCGCGGTGGCGCGCGAGATGTCCAGCATCTCGGCGATTTCGGCCATCTCCAGTCCGGCGAAGTAGCGCAACTCGACCACGCGGGCCTTGCGCGCGTCGAGCGCCTCGAGTTGCGTCAGGGCCTGGTCCAGCGCCAGCGAGTCGACGCCCTCGTCGCGTCCCTCGGCATCCAGGGCCGATAGCGTGACCCGCTCGTAGTCGCCGCCGCGGCGCGCCGCATCGCGCCGGCGCGCATGGTCGACCAGCACCTGGCGCATGCGGCGCGCCGCCACCGCGAAGAACTGGCGCCGGTCCTCGGGGGCGAAGGACTCGTCGCGGGCGAAGCGCAGGTACACCTCGTGCACCAGCGCGGTCGGCGACAGGGTGTGCCCCGGCCGCTCCCCGCCCAGCCGTCGCGCCGCGAGCGCGCGCAGTTCCTCGTAGACCAGCGGCAGCAGCTGCTCGGCGGCCCGTGGTTCGCCGGTCGCGAAACGGCGCAACAACAGCGTGATCGAGTCCGCTGGCGGATTCATCCGCCCCCCTGGGCCAACCTGGACATGACACGGCGAGCGTTTTCCGTGCCATGCAGGGTAGCCCAGCGCAAAGGGATGTTGGAAGGATTGGCTGCAGACCGTCAGGCCACGTGCACCCGCGCTGACCACCCATGCGCTGGTCCTCGCCCTGGCCTGCTGGTGCGCGCTGCCCCGCGTCGCTGGTGCCTGGTGGCCGTGGCGTCAGCCCGTCCCGACCGCACCGGTCGACGCCGCGTCGATCCGCCACGCCGGCCAGCGCCCGTAGGTGAGTCCGCGCCACACCCACTCCAGCGGGCCGTAGCGGAAACGTGCCAGCCACCAGCGGCTGGAAACGACCTGTGCCGCATAGGCCACGACCACGATCGCCATCACGGTGGACGTGCCGATACGGCCGGCCAGCGAGAGGCCCGGCCCCACGCCGAACAGCACGAATCCGTAGATGAGGCTCTGGCCGACATAGTTCGACAGCGCCATGCGTCCCGGCCAGGCAAAAGGCGCAAGCAGCCGATGGCCGAGCGGCGTGTGCAAGCCGACCACGATCGCGCACAGGTATCCGGTGGCCAGCACCGGCAACGCGACGTGGTGGAGCGCCGCGCCGAGGATCTCCCAGTATGCCCAGGCCGGCAGCCGCCCGCTCTCGCCGTACTCGCCGACGAGATGGCCGATCCCGCCCAGGATCAGCCCGGTCGGCAAGGTCCAGCGCAAGACCCGGCGAAATCCCGGCAGGTGGGCCACCGCATCCTGCAGCCAGCCGCGGCGACCCACCCATGCGCCGATCATGAAGCGTCCCAGCGCGTGGCCCAGCCAGCCCAGGATCGCACCGGTGAGCAACCAGTCGACCAGGGTGAACTCCCAGAACACGCGCACCAGGCCCCAGTAGTCGCCAGCGAGTCCCGCGGCCTGGCGCGCCAGCACCGCCTCATCGCCGTTGGGCGACGCATGGCCATGCCAGTCGGCGAGCCCGGCGTACTCCAGCAGCGCCTCGTGCGCGGTGAGGCTGAAGGTGGCGAGCAGCACGCCGCCAAGCAGCAGCACGCGGTCGCTGGCGCGCCGCAGTGCGTAGAGCACGAAGCCGGCCAGCGCATAGAGGTTGAGGATGTCCCAGACCCAGAAGAACAGCGTGTGCACGACGCCCAGCACCAGCAGCACCGTGAGCCGCCGCAGGTAGATGCGGTCGAAGTCGGCGCCACGCGCCTGCGCGCGCTGCATCTGCAGGTAGAAGCCGAGCCCGAACAGGAAGGCGAACAGGGTGTTCGCCTTGCCGGAGACCAGCCAGTGCATGAGGTTGCGCAGCATGCCGTCGAGCGCCGCCGTCGGCAGCGCCATCAGCTGCTGGTCGGTGGCCATGAGGCCCGCGCCGCAGAAGCCGACCATGTTGACCAGGAACACGCCGAATAGCGCGATACCGCGCAGCACGTCCATCTCGAGCACGCGGTCGCGCGCGCGCACCGGGCCGGCAGCGGCTTCGTCCGCGGGAACGCGGGAGGCGATCGCGGTGCTCATGCGGGAGTTCCCCCTGTGGGCGCGCGCCCGGTGCAGGGTACAACGGGGATCGCATGCGGGCAGGGCCATGCGGTGGCAGGCCGTGGACTCGCCGCCACGGCGCGATCCGGATCGCGCCACTGCCAGCGGAGTGGCGCCGACAATGAGGGTGATCCTGCCGGGCGCCAGCGGCATGGTCGGCCAGGGCGTGCTGCGCGAATGCCGGCGGGATCCGGCCACTGCACGGGGTACGCGCGAAGGTGGGCTGGATCGCGCAGTCCATGCCGCCAGCGGCCCACTGCTTTCGCTCGCCGCGCGCCACCTGCCGCGTTACATGACCACCAGCGCGCAGTTGAGGCGCGCGATGATCCGGGTGGTGTGCGAGGCCGGCCCATCGCGCGTGCTCGAGAGCGCGGACATCAACCGGCGCTAGCGGGGGGCCGGCCACGCCATGCGCGCGCGCCGCGCAGTACGATCACTGCAACCGCCGGGCAGGGGCCGGAAACCGTGGATTTCGAGCACATCATCGTGGTCAACGATCCAGCGCACCCCGGTGGCGCCGAGATTCCGCCGCACGCGCTCCGGGATGCCCTGCGCCTGCTGGCCGTGCGCCCGCAGTCATACGACGAGTCTATCGGCGGGTTCGAACTGGAGGTGGGCGCACTTGGCGTGCTGCGGCGGACCATGAGCCGTGGCGCGCTGGCCCTGCGCGACCACGTGCGCCTGCTCGACGACGACCGCACCTACGAGCAGGTCATCGACGAACCGGCGCCCTTCGCCGGATCGTTGCGCCGCATCGCGATCGAGCAACCCGCGCCCGGCGTGCTGCTGCTGCGCTTCGTATACCGTGGCAAGCGCGCGCTGCCGGTCGAGCCGCTGACCGAGGCCGAACGCGGCGCCCTGCGCTCGGCCTACCTCGCCGCCGACCGCGACTTCGTCGCCGCCCTGCGCTCCCTGCAGGCCCACGGCGCGCTGGCGACGCTGCTGCGCCTGCATGCGCCGCCGGGCTCCTTCCCGAACCTGCAGGACGCGCGCTGACCCGACCGGGCCGCGGCGGGCCCCGAGCGGGATCGAGCCGAAGCTTGAGTCCCCGAGATCGCGGCGCCGAAGCCCGCCAGGAAGGCAACGCTCCCTGGATGCCACCTGCCAGCCTTGGTCCCCGGCAGCAGGGCAGCCCGGAGCTCGCCTGGCCGAAAAATGCCGCAAGCCTGCGCGGCGGCCGTGGTCCGAACCTCAGCCGCGCGCTGTCGCGTGGTCCCAGGCCGCCGCAAGGCGCGCGTCCAATGTGACGAGCACGGCCTTGCGCCCCAGCGCGAGCTGCAGATACGCCGCGTCGTAAGCGGACAAGGCCCAGCGACTTGCAAGGATCGGCAGCCCGGCCCAGTCCGGCTCGTGGTATTCGATGGCCAGCGAATCAAGCAGCCGATAGCGGCCGTGGATCTCGACTGCGCGATCGGGATGGCGCAGTTGCTTGACCGTGCACACGCTGGCCATCTCATAGCGAAGCAGGGTCGGTGCGATCAGCATGCCGGAGACGCTGGCGACGATGGGCTCGGCCTCCGGTTCGTCGAACAGCACTGCCGCCAAGGCGGACGCGTCAACGACCGTGGCGCGCATCGCGGTCGCGGCGCACGATCGCGGTGGACTCGTCCGGCGTGGTCGCGCCCAGCCGCCGCGCGCGTTGCCAGAGCTGTTCGAGGCCCAGCTTGCGCGCGCCGCGCGCACGCGTTGACCTGCCAGGGTCTTCCGTGCTCGATCGGTCTGCGTACGACGGCGCCGTCGGCTCCGCCACGCGCCCGCGGGACTCCTGATCGCCTGCTACCGCCCGCTCGAGAATCAACAGCAGCTCGCGTTGCTGTGAACGACGGTTGGCCGCAGCGCGTCGTCGCAAGCCCTCGGCGATCGGCAGGGGCACTTGCTTGAGGGTCAGGGTGATGGTCACGGGAGATGCTCCGGTGGATGCGTAATGCATCCATTCCACATGCTAACCCGAAAGCGACCGATTTGCGAGCCGCCGCGCAGCGGTATCGCACGGCGATGGCGCGCGGGCACCCACGGGGTGCGGCGGAATCATTCAGGGCGCGTGGCGCGCCATGTCGACCATCTCGATGGTGGCAGCCACCACCGCAGCGGGTTGTGACAACTGGATGGCGTGGTCGGAATCCGCAACCACCCGGTGCTCGCCGCGCGCCGAGGCGTCGGCAAGGCCCGCGTGCAGGTTGTGCCACATCGCGGTGCGTGCCTTGCGCAAGGCTGGCGTCTCCCAGTCGCGCAATGGGCTGGTGTCGGGCGCATGCGTCAACACAATGACCGGCAGGTTCATGAAGCTGCGGCGCGCCGCCTGGAGTTGCTCGGCGCTGGCCGCGAACACCGACGCTTCCTCGGTCAGTTGTGCCTGGTGGAATGCGGGCCGCTGCTGCATGGCCAGATAGGCCCGCTGCAGCACCGGGGGCATCTGGCTGGGGGCATCGAAGATGCAGCGACGATAGGCCTCGGTTCCCGGCTCGAATCCCTGCGAAGCCTCCTCCACGCATTCGCGCCGGGTCGCGATCCCCGGATCGCCCAAGGCCCGCCACTGCGCGCGCGTATAGCCACGCGGCGAGAGCATTCGATAGCCCTCGGCCTGGTCCTCGTGCGAGGGATCGACCAGCACCATCCCGGCGACCTCATCCGGATGCAGGTAGTAGTAGAGGCGCACGTTCATGCCGCCGTAAGAATGGCCGACGAGGACGTATGGTGGCTCGATCTCCGCCTTGGCCAGCAAGCGCCGCAGGTCGTCGACGATGTGGGCACTCGATCCCGCGCGCGTGCCCGCGTCGCTGAAACCGCTGCCGGCGCGGTCGTAGCTGCATGCACGGGACTGCTTCGCGACCCGCGGCTGCACCTGGAACCAGGTGCTGGTAGGTTCCGCGAGGCCCGAATCGAAGATCACGGTCGGCGAGCCCTCGCCGATGCAGTACAGATTGAGCCGACGCCCGGGTTCGACTTCGACCAGGCGTTGCGGACGCGCGTAGTCCGAACTCGCCGGGTTGTCCGCCTGTTCCGCGCCAGAGCCTGTCGGGCACGCGAGCATCGCCAGGACCAGCGAGCGCACCCATGCTTGCGTCCCCACCTGCCACGCTCCCCCGGGGATCACCCGGCTGACACTGCCCCGGCCGTCGCGGGCGAGCGGCGCGGGGAACGGTACCCGATCAGAACGAACCGAAAGTCGAGCCCAGCACGATCACCGCCACCAGAGCGACGATCGCGCCGACGATGCCGACCATCACGATGTCCCTGTAGCTCTCGCGGTGGGTGCAGCCGCACACCGCCAGCAGCGTGACCACGGCACCGTTGTGCGGCAGGCTGTCCAGCGTGCCGGAGCCGATCACCGCGACCCGGTGCAACAGCGCCGGGTCCATGCCGATCTCGCCGGCGCGCGCGAGGAAGGTCGGCCCCAGCGCGTCGAGCGCGATGGTCAGGCCGCCCGACGCGGAACCGGTCAGCGCTGCCAGCACGTTGGTGGCGACCGCCAGCGAGACCAGCGGCCCGCCGCCGATGCCGAGCACCGCATCGCGCACGACCTCGAAGGCCGGCATCGCCGCGACTACCGCGCCGAAACCGACCAGGCTCGCGACGCTCACCGCCGGCAATACCGAGGCGTTGGCCCCGGCATCCATGGTCTGGCGCAGCGACGGCAGGCGCTTGCGGTTGATCAGGACCACGGCCAGGATCGCGCAGGCCAGCGCGGTCACCACCGACCACACGCCGCCCACGGCCGACAGCGTCGTGCCGCCCCAGCGCGGCTCGGCCAGGAAGTCGAGATCCAGGGCCGGCAGCACGAGCAGCGACATCGAGAGGTTCACCGCCACCACCACCAGCAGCGGCAGTGCCGCAAGCAAGGGCGGCAACTCGGCCGGTGCATGGCCGCCATGGCCGATCTCGGCGGGATCGAACTCGCGCGCGACGGTAGCGCGCTCGCGCAGGGCCTCGTCCTGGACGACCGCGGCCGCCTGCATCGCGACGGATTCGCCGTAGCCCTCGCCGGCACGACGCGCGGCGTTTTCCGCCTGGCGCAGCCACCACATGCCGAAGCCGAACATGATCAGCGACGCGATCAGTCCCAGGCCCGGCGCCGCGAACGGCGTGGTGCCGAAGAAGGGCATCGGGATCGCATTCTGGATTGCCGGGGTACCTGGCAGCGCCGACATGGTGAAGGTCGAGGTGCCCAGCGCGATCGCGGCCGGCATCAGGCGGCGCGGGATCGCGGCGGCGCGGAACAGCTCGCTCGCCATCGGCACCAGGACGAAGAAGGCGACGAACAGGCTGACACCGCCGTAGGTGACCATCGCGCCGGCCAGCACCACCGCCAGGATCGCGCGCTCCTGCCCCAGCCGCCGCGTCATGTATCGCGCGATGGTCGAGACCGAGCCGCTGTCCTCCATCAGCTTGCCGAACAGGGCGCCGAGGAGGAACAGCGGGAAGAACTGGGCGAGGAAGCGCGCCGCGCTGCCCATGAAGGTCTGGGTCCAGTGCGCGAGCAGCGGCTCGCCGCCGAACAGGGCGGCCAGCAGCGCCGCCACCGGCGCCAGCAGCAGCACGCTCCAGCTGCGGAACGCGAGCCAGATCAGCAGCGCCAGTCCAAGCAGTATCCCGAGCAGGCCCATGGCTCAGACGCCTTCGAGCACGGTGTCGAGGTCGAGCGTGGAGCGGCGCCCGAGATCGCCGCGGTGGGCGGCGAAGAAGGCCTCGGCGGCCTTGCGTCCCTCGTCGCGCAGCATGGTCAGGAAGGCCCACTCCGCGTTGAGCTTGGACGAGTAACCGAGGTCCTGCATCACCTCGCTGGTGATGCGGTGGACGCGCATCGCGGCCCAGCGCGCGCTTTCGTCCTGGCCCTTGTGCGCGATCCGGCGCAGCAGCGCGATCATGCGCAGTTCCTTGAGCAGGACCGCGTTGAACGAGACCTCGTTGAGCCGGTTGAGGATGTCGCGCGCGGTGCGCGGCGTTTCCGCGCGCTCGATCGGGTTGATCTGGACCAGGATGGTGTCCTGCGAATCGCACTCGCGCACCAGTGGCGTGATGGTCGGATTGCCGGAATAGCCGCCGTCCCAGTAGAAGTCGCCGTCGATCTCGATCGCCTGGAACATGGTCGGCAGGCAGGCCGAGGCGAGCAGCACCTCGGGCGTGAGCTCGGCGTTGCGGAACACCCGGCCGCGGCCGGTGCGCACGCTGGTGGCGGTGACGAAGAGCTTGATCGGACTGTCGGCGAGGTGGGCGAAATCGACCGTCTCGGCCAGGATCTCGCGCAGGGGATTGCTGCCCGAGGGGTTGTAGTCGTAGGGCGAGAGCACGCGCGACATCAGGTCGGCGGCGACGAACAGCGGCGAGTGGTCGAGGGTCCAGCGGCCCAGCAGCACGTCGAGCGGGCTGCGCTGGAACGGGCTGTAGCGCGCCGCATCCGAGGTCTTGCGCCAGAAGGCCTCGAGCGCCTCGCGCGCGCCATCGACGCCGCCGCGCGCATGCCCATGCACCAGGACCGCGGCGTTCATCGCGCCGGCCGAGGTGCCCGACACGCCTTCGATCTGCAGGCCGGGTTCCTCGAGGATGCGGTCGAGCACGCCCCAGGTGAAGGCGCCATGGGCGCCGCCGCCCTGCAGCGCGAGGTCGATCTTGAGGGGCTTGGATCGCGCCTTGCTGCGGGCTGGCTTGGCCATGGCTTCGGTTCCTGGGGATGGGCGCGCAGGCGGCGCGTACTCGCGCGCGCTGCGGACCGCGCGGCGCCAGGCGCGCGCATCGCATGCTGCAACGCAACAAGCCCATTCTAACCGGCAAGTGCGCGGGCGCAACCGCCCCGTGGGCGCCGGCCTAGGGCGCGCGCAGGAATTCCAGCAACGCCGGCTCAACGATCTCCGGCCGTTCCAGGTGCGGCAGGTGGCCGGCATCCGCCACCGCGAGGAACTGGTGCGGGCCCAGCGCCTCGCGCACCGCGGCGCTGAGCGCGTAGGGCACGGTCTGGTCCTGCTCGCCCCACACCAGCAGCACCGGCTGCTGCTGCGCCCCGACGGCGCGGTAGGCCGGCAGCGGATCGCGCGTCGCGACTTCGCGCAGCGTCGAGAGGATGGCGCGACCGAAGCCGAAATAGCGCATCTGCGGCCGATAACGCTCGCTCCAGTCCGGGAAGCGCTCCGGATGCACGAAGTCGCTCGCCTGCCCGGCGGCCATGCCCGGCAGCACCGCAACCCGGAACAGGTACTCCCCGAGCAGCGGCCAGCGCAGCGGCCCGATCTCGCGCGCGGTGGCCATGGGATCGATCAGAACCAGGCGCCGCACGCGGGCAGGGTGTTCGGCGGCGTAGCTCGCCGTGATCACGCCGCCCATCGAGAGCCCGACCAGGTCCACCGGCCCTGGGATCCCGAGTGCGTCCAGCAGTTCGTCGATCTGGCGCGTGTAGCGCGCGATGTCGTAGGCGCCGCGCGGCCGGTCGGAACTGCCGCGGCCATACAGGTCGTAGCGGATGACGCGATGGCCCGCCGCCGCGAGCGCGTCAAAAGTCGGGTCGTAGATGTACGAGGGGACCGAGAAGCCATGCACGAGCAGCACCGGCGGCCCGTCCACCGGCCCGGCCTGTTGGTAATGGACCGAGCCTTCGCCGAGCTGCACGTGGGCGCCGGGCGCGGCCGCGCGCGCCGCGGCGTCGAGCGGGCGCCATTCGCTGTTGCGCAACAGCGGCGGCAGCGCCGCCAGGACCAGCAGCGCAGCGAGCAAGTGCCGCCAGTTCCAGGGCTTGCGCATGGCGGTGATCATCCCCGATCGGCACCGCGCACGGAAGCTTGCGCGCCGCGCTGGCCGGGCGTGCAGGCACACTTGGCTACAGTCCCGCGGTTGAACCGCGCGTGGCAAAGCGGTAGATGTGTGCGGATGACCGGCGCGCACCGCCGGCCACGCCCATCGAGCCACGACCACACAGGAGCAGCACCATGGACCCGCAAGCCATCCGGGAATTCCTCAGCACGACCGCGATCGAGCTCGGGGTGAAGGTCCTCGCCGCGATCGCCTTCTGGATCATCGGCCGCTGGCTGATCGGGCGCGTCATCGCCCTGATCAGCGCGGCGATGAACCGCAACCACGTCGACCCGACCCTGACCAAGTACCTGGGCTCGATCGTCGCCGTCGCCCTCAACATCGCCCTGGTGCTGGGCATCCTCGGCTACTTCGGCATCCAGACCACCTCCTTCGCCGCCCTGCTCGCGGGCGCCGGCCTCGCCATTGGCCTGGCCTGGAGCGGGATGCTGGGCAACTTCGCCGCCGGCGCCTTCATGCTGATCCTGCGCCCGATCAAGGTCGGCGACTTCGTCAGCGTCGGCGGCATCACCGGCACGGTGCACGAGCTCGGCCTGTTCGGCACCACGCTGGTCACGCCGGACAACGTCATGACCATCGTCGGCAACGGCAAGGTCTTCGGCGACACGATCCAGAATTACTCGGCGCTGCCGGCGCGGCGCGTGGAGCGCACGGCGCAGCTGGCCGGGAGCGTCGATCCGCTCGATGCCATCGCGCGCCTCAAGGCCGCGGTCGCGAAGATCCCCAACGTCGCCACGAGCCCGGCGCCGGAAGTCAGCCTGCTGGACCTCAACCTGGTCGGCCCGGTGATCGCGGTGCGTCCGTACACGCACACCGACCACTACTGGCAGGTGTACTTCGATACCAACGAGGCGATCGTGCGCACGGCCAAGGAGGCGGGCTGGCCGGCGCCCACGCCAGGCCAGGTCATCCGCCACGCGCCGCTGGGCTAGCGCGAGCCGGGCACCGCCCGCGGCCGGCGAGGGATCGCCGGCGCGCGGCGCACGCGGCCCAGGCTCAGCCGCACTTCGAGTAGCCGCAATTTAGGCAGGTAGCGCAGCCGTCCATGATGATCACGGACTTGGCGTTGCACTTGCCGCACATCGAGGCACTCGCGGGGAACGAGCCTTCGGACGTGATCGTGAGGATGTCGTCGTCGGCCGATGCGGATTCGGCGCCGGCGCCGGCGAGATCGTCCGTGAGGGGCGTGGCGTCGGACGCGGCGTTCGGCGCGACGCCGGATCCCGGCTTGCGCCGGGACGGCGCCGGCTCAGCCGGCGTCGCTTTCTTCCTGGCGCGGGCGTCGTACTGGGCGCGCTTTTCCGCGATCAGCTTCTTCTGCTCGAGCGACATCTCGGGATCGACGATCATGCCGATCATCTTGAGGTGATCCTCGACCACCGCGCCGATCTCGGCCACGATGCTGGGCATGTACACGCCGCCGGCCTTGAAATAGCCGCCGCGCGGGTCGAACACGGCCTTCATCTCCTCGACCAGGAAGGTCACGTCGCCGCCCTTGCGGAACACGGCGCTCATGATCCGGGTCAGCGCAACGATCCACTGGAAGTGGTCCATGTTCTTCGAGTTGATGAAGATCTCGAAGGGGCGGCGCAGTTCGTACTCGGTGCCGGGATTGAGCACGATGTCGTTGATCGTGGTGTACAGGGCGTGCTCGAACAGCGGGCTCTTGATCTTGTAGGTGCTGCCGATGAGCACGTCGGGTCGCTCGACCTTCTCGTGCATCTGGATCACTTCGGCCTTCGGCAGCTCGAGGTGTTCCTCGGCTTCGGGCGCGACCGGGATGGCGGGCTTGGTCTTGTCGTCGGCGGACGCGACGGTGTAGCCCTTGATCTTCTTGCTGATCTTGATGGCCATGTACGGCTCTCGCATGGCGCGTCGGGCGCGCCGGTGGTTCAGGGCGCCGGAGGGCCGGCGAGTTGCTGCCCGGATCGCGGGCGGTGGCGGCCCCGCCGCGGAGGCGGGGCGGATCGTGGTGTCGCGGCCGCGCACAAGGGCCTGCCCCGGTGAAAGCCGGGGTGCGCTCCTGCAGGGGCACGCCCACCCGGTCCTTCGGGCGGGTGATCCCGGACGGGCGCGGCCTTGCGGTGCGCCGACGTCCGGGATACGCGAAATACCTCAACCAGCGGGCCCGCGTACAGCGGACCTACTTGCGACGGGCCTTCTTGCGCGCGGCTTTCCTGGCCGGACGCTTGGCTGCCGACTTCCTGGCCGACTTCTTCGCGGCCTTTTTCGCCGGCTTCCGGGCCGGCTTCTTGCTGGTCTTCCGGACGGCCTTCTTGGCCGTCTTCCTGGCTGGCTTGGCCTTCTTGGCCGCCTTCCTGGCCGGCTTCTTCTTCGCCGGCGCAACGGCCTTCTTGGCCTTGGCTACCGCCTTCTTGGCGGTGGACTTGGCCTTCTTGACCGCCTTCTTGGCGCCGGCCTGGGCCTTCTTGGCCGTCTTGACCACCGCCTTCTTGGCGGCCGTGGCCTTCTTGGCCACCACCTCGGTCGCCTTGCCCACGGCAGCCTTGGCGTCGGACACCGCGGTGCCGGCCTTCGCCGCCGCCGCATGACCCACTTCCTGCGCCTTCTCGACCACCGATTCAAAGGTGGAGCCGATGTTGGCGAACATGCTGTTCTGCTCGGTACTCATGCTACCCCTCCGGTTTCTGGTTCTTCGGTTGGCAGTTGCGGTCGCGGGGTCCCAGGGAAAAAGCCTAGAACTTGCCGTAGTAGCCCTCCTTGAGGGCATCGAACAGGTTGGCGGCGGTGTGGACCTCGCCGTCGTACTCGATCTCGTCATTTCCCTTGACCTCCACAACACTACCGTCCTCCAGCTCAAAACGGTAGGTGGTGTTCTCGAGATCCTGTTCCTTGACCAGAACGCCCTGGAAAGCGGCGGGGTTGAAGCGGAAGGTGGTGCAGCCCTTGAGGCCCTGTTTGTGGGCGTAGCGGTAGATGTCCTTGAAGTCCTCGTAGGGGTAATCCGTGGGGACGTTGGCGGTCTTGGAGATCGACGAATCGACCCACTTCTGCGACGCCGCCTGGATGTCCACGTGCTCTTTCGGGGAGATGTCGTCGGCCGCGACGAAG
>Ga0209476_10000279_pt1 | contig 34621 bp, 34 predicted proteins | sample KloWWTrecipitate_FD_187179 | JGI IMG/M metagenome (GOLD analysis project Ga0209476, IMG submission 187179) | Active sludge microbial communities from Klosterneuburg, Austria, studying microevolution and ecology of nitrifiers - Klosterneuburg... | ecosystem: Engineered > WWTP > Aerobic digester... | reverse complement strand
GGAGGCGCCACGCAAAGTCGCCATCCCCAATGCGGCACTCAACTGGATCGAATATGCCGCGGGACAGTGGACGCTTCTGAGCTGGGCCGACGAGTCCCATCTGCAGGGTGCGCTGGACGAACTCCCGGACCGCTGACCCAGGCAGCGAATATGACAAATACAGCGAGCATTAGGGTTATCCGTGGATTACGAGCACAGATCGATGCTCTCTATACTTCGTTTCAGCGTTTTGATTTAAACCCGCACGCACCAAGGAGACACCCATGGAACGTCGTAAATTCCTGCAGGGCGCCGGCATGGCCGGCATTCTGGCTGCGGGCACTGGCCCGGCCATCGTTAACGCTCAGCAGCAGATCCGCTGGCGCCTGGCCTCCAGCTTCCCGAAGTCGCTCGACACCGTGTTTGGCGCCAGCGAGACCTTTGCCAAGCATGTCTCCGACGCCACTGGCGGCAAATTCGTGATCTCGACTCATCCCGGGGGCGAACTCGTCCCTGCGTTCGGTGTAGTGGACGCGGTCCAGCAAGGCACCGTTGAGTGCGCCCACACGGCACCCTATTACTTCTTCGGCAAGGACGAGACCTTCGCCTTCGACTGCACGATTCCCTTCGGCATGACCTCGCGCGCCATGACCGCGTGGATGTATGAAGGCAACGGCCTGAAGTTGATGCGGGAGTTCTACGCTCAGTACAACATCGTGAACTTCCCCTGCGGCAACACTGGCGCCCAGATGGGCGGCTGGTACCGCAAGGAAATCAAATCAGTGAAGGACATCGACGGCCTCAAGTTCCGCGTCGGTGGCTTCGGTGGTCGCGTGCTGGCCAAACTGGGCGCCGTACCGCAGAACATCCCGGCCGGTGACATCTATCAGGCGCTGGAAAAAGGCACGATCGATGCTGCAGAATGGATCGGTCCCTATGACGACCTGAAACTGGGCCTGCACAAGGTTGCGAAGAACTACTACTACCCGGCGTGGTGGGAGGGCAGTACGCAGTTCTCGCTCTACATCAATGACAAGCAGTGGAACAGCCTGTCACCCGAGTACCAGGCCATCGTTTCTCAGGCCGCCGCGGCCGCCCACGTCGGCTGCCAGGCACGCTACGACGCCCGCAACCCGACCGCGCTCAAGCAGTTGGTCGCAGAAGGGGCCAAGTTGTCGCGCTTCCCGAAAGACTTCATGGATGCGGCCTTCAAGGCCTCGCGCGAGGTCTATGCCGAGTTGAACGACAAGAACCCGAACTGGAAGAAAATCTACCCCGACTACAGCAACTTCCTGGCCGATCAGGTCCAGTGGGAGTCGGTCGCGGAAGGCAACTACGCGCAGTACCTGGCATCGCAGAAGCTGTAACACTCGAGCCGTCGAAGGCAGTCACCCCGTCTTCGACGGCTTCATCGTTTCGGAAGCACTCGCGTTTACCGCCTTGCCGAGCGCGCCACACGCCCCGCTCGGCTTTTTTGTGCTCAAAAGGTTCCAGGCCACCCCTATGGACACCCTCCTCCGTTTGTCCGGCGTCATTGATGCCGTGAGCCGGTTTTTTGGCAAGTTCATCATCTGGCTGGTGCTCGCCGCCACCGTGATCAGCGCCGCCAACGCCATCGCCCGCAAGGCTTTCAACCTCGGCTCGAACGCCTTCCTCGAAATTCAGTGGTACCTCTTTGGCGCCGTCTTCCTGCTCGGCGCGGGTTACACCTTCCTGCAGAACGCCCATGTACGCATCGATGTGGTGGCAAGCAAGCTGTCGATGCGAACGCGCATGTTCATCGACATCTTCGGCATCCTCGTCTTCCTGCTGCCCTTGTGCTGGTTCATGATCGAATTTGCCTGGCCAATCGTCAAAGGCGCCTACGATTCCGGCGAAATGTCATCCAACGCCGGCGGGCTGATCCGCTGGCCGGTCTATGCCCTGGTGCCGGCAGGCTTCGTTCTTCTTGGACTGCAAGCACTTTCCGAACTGATCAAACGCGTCGCCTTCCTGCGCGGCAAAGGGCCAAACCCGCTGCTGCTTGGCGCGCATGACGATCACGCAGAGCAGCCTGCTCCGCACAAAGGCAGTGCCGGCAAGGAGGAGCAGAAATGACCGCGCTCTTTGCCGCCCACGTACCCGAGCTCATGTTCGGGTCGCTGATCCTGTTCCTGCTCACCGGCTTCCCGGTGGCCTTCTCACTCGCCTCCTGCGGCCTGCTCTTCGGTTTTCTTGGCATGGAGTTCGGCCTTTTGCCGGCCAGCCTGTTCCAGGCCCTGCCCTTGCGCGTGTTCGGCATCATTCAAAACGAGACGCTGCTCGCCATCCCCTTCTTCACCCTCATGGGCCTGATCCTCGAGCGCAGCGGCATGGCCGAAGACCTACTCGACACGGTAGGCCAGGTGTTCGGCCCCATTCGCGGCGGCCTGGCACTTGCCGTGCTCTTCGTCGGTGCGCTACTGGCCGCCACCACCGGCGTTGTCGCCGCATCCGTGATCTCAATGGGGCTCATTTCACTGCCGATCATGCTGCGTTTCGGCTACAGCCCGGCGGTTGCGTCAGGCGCCATCACCGCGTCTGGCACGCTGGCACAAATCCTCCCTCCCTCGTTGGTGCTGATCGTGATGGCAGACCAGCTTGGCCGCAGCGTCGGCGACCTCTACAAGGGCGCCTTCATCCCTGCTTTCGCGCTCGTCGGCCTTTACGCCCTGTTCATCATCGGGCTGGCCATCTTCAAGCCCAAGCTGGTGCCAGCCCTGCCGCCCGAAGCCCGTCACTACAGCGAGCCTAACGGGCGTTCAGGCTTACGCTCGCTACTCGTGTTCGGCGCCCTGGTAACGGCGGTAGCGGTCGTCTTCGGCCTCAATTACAGCGAGATCCTGAGCGTATTCAAGGGTGAGGATGTCTCGGCGCCGCTCGACGAAACCATCGTCGTCGCGCTCACCGGTGGCACCCTGCTCGCCTTCGTCGGCGCCGTCATCAACAAGGCCCTGAAGCTCGGGCTGCTGTCGCGCATCACCGAACGCGTCACTTTCGTGCTGATTCCGCCACTGGCGCTGATCTTCCTCGTGCTCGGCACGATTTTCCTCGGCGTCGCCACGCCGACTGAAGGCGGCGCGATGGGTGCGATAGGCGGCATGGCCATGGCATTTGCACGCGGCAAGCTCGACATGCCGTTGCTCAGGCATGCACTGGAATCGACTGCACGCCTGTCCTGCTTCGTGCTCTTCATCCTCATCGGTTCGACCATCTTCAGCTTCACATTCACCGCGGTCGACGGCCAGATCTGGGTCGAACACCTGTTCGACAAACTCCCGGGCGGCCAGATCGGTTTCCTGGTGTTCGTGAACGTCGTGATCTTCTTCCTCGGATTCTTCATCGATTTCTTCGAAATCGCCTTCATTCTGGTGCCGCTGCTGGCACCAGTGGCCGACAAGCTGGGTATCGACCTAGTGTGGTTCGGCGTGCTTTTGGCAATGAACCTGCAGACGTCCTTCCTCACGCCGCCCTTCGGCTTCGCGCTGTTCTACCTACGCAGCGTAGCGCCCGCGAAGGACTATCTCGACCGAGTAACCGGCAAGCACGTCGCAAGCGTGAAGACGATGGACATCTACCGTGGCTCGATCCCCTTCGTCGTTATCCAGATCGCGATGGTCGTGGCGCTCATCGCCTTTCCGGGGCTCGTAACCTCCGGTCTCGACAAGGCGATCAAGGTCGACCTGGACACCATCCACATCGACGTCCAGAGCGGCAACGACGGGGGGGGCTGGGGCCAGCAGGAGGACGCCTGGGGCGGTGGCAGCCCTCAGGCCGAGGGCAAACCGGCTAGCGGCGGCGAACCCACGGACGACAGTAAACCCGCGGTCGAGCCTGGAGGTGAAGGCAGCGCGGACTCCGGCAACACGCAGCGCGGCTGGTAATGCCGACAGCAACGGCGCCGTCCCCGGCGCGCGGCCTGTGCAGGCGCGCCGGCGTGCTAGAATTCGCGCTCAAATCAATCGATTTCGTTCCATTTTCTATTGAGACGCGCCCGCCATGTTTTCTTCCCAAGACACTCTCGCCAAAGTCGATCCCGAACTGTGGTCTGCCATCCAGGCTGAAAACAAGCGCCAGGAAGATCACATCGAGCTGATCGCATCCGAAAACTACGTTTCCCACGCGGTGATGGAAGCGCAGGGCTCACAGCTCACCAACAAGTACGCCGAAGGCTATCCAGGCAAGCGCTATTACGGTGGTTGCGAGTACGTCGATGTGGCCGAGCAACTGGCCATCGACCGCTTGAAGGCACTGTTCGGCGCCGAAGCCGCCAACGTGCAGCCCAACTCTGGCTCGCAGGCCAACCAGGCGGTACTGATGGCCTTCGCCAAGCCGGGTGACACCATCATGGGCATGAGCCTAGCTGAAGGGGGCCACCTCACCCATGGCATGCCGCTGAACATGTCGGGCAAGTGGTTCAACGTCGTTGCCTACGGTCTCAACGAAAAGGAAGAGATCGACTACGACGCCATGGAAGCGGTGGCACGCGAGCACAAACCGAAGATCATCATCGCCGGTGCCTCGGCCTATTCGCTGCGGATCGATTTCGAACGCTTCGCCCGCATCGCCAAGGAAATCGGCGCCATTTTCTGGGTGGACATGGCCCACTACGCAGGCCTGATCGCCGCCGGCTTCTACCCGAATCCGGTGCCGCACGCCGACGTCGTGACCTCGACCACCCACAAGACGCTGCGCGGTCCGCGTGGCGGCATCATCCTGATGAAGGCCGAGCACGAGAAGGCGCTGAACTCGGCGATCTTCCCGGGCCTGCAGGGCGGCCCGCTGATGCATGTCATCGCAGCCAAGGCGGTGGCCTTCAAGGAAGCGGCATCGCCAGAATTCCGCAACGCACAGGAACAGGTCATCGCCAACGCCCGCGTCATGGCACGCGTACTGTCCGAGGAGCGCGGTCTGCGCATCGTCTCCGGCCGCACCGAAAGCCACGTCTTCCTGGTCGACCTGCGCCCGAAGAACATCACCGGCAAGGCGGCCGAGACGGTACTGGGTAGTGCCCACATCACGGTGAACAAGAACTCGATCCCGAACGATCCCGAACGGCCCTTTGTCACCTCGGGCATCCGCATCGGTTCGCCGGCAATGACCACTCGTGGCTTCACCGAGATCGAAGCCGAGAAGATCGCCCACCTGATCGCCGACGTGCTCGATGCACCGGAAGATCAGGCTGTCATCGAGCGCGTGCGCGGCCAGGTTGCCGAGCTGTGCGCCCGCTTCCCGGTGTACGGCAAGTAAGCCGTGCGGCAGGGCGCGGGCTGAGTTCCAGCCCGCCCTGCCCACCCTCGCCATCCGGCCATGAAATGTCCCTTCTGCGCTGATCCGAACACCCAGGTCACCGACACACGCGAGAACGAGGACGGCGACGTCGTCAGGCGTCGCCGTCGCTGCGTGAAGTGCGACAAGCGCTTCACCACGTATGAGCGCATCGACCTGAAGATGCCGCACATCGTCAAGCGCAACGGCAATCGGACCGAGTTCGACCACGCCAAGCTGGCGGGCAGCATGAAGCTGGCGCTGCGCAAGCGCCCGGTGACCATCGAGGCCATCGACGCCGCGGTCGACCGTATCGAAGCGCGCCTGTTGTCGATGGGCGAACAGGAAGTCCCGAGCGAGAGAATCGGCGAACTGGTGATGAAAGAGCTCAAGAAACTCGACAAGGTCGCCTACATCCGCTTCGCCTCGGTGTATCGCAACTTCGCCGACGTGGACGAGTTTTCCGAAGTCATCCGCGAAGTGCAGGCCCGCCCCCGCCGCGGCAAGACCGACAAGCCCGGCCCGGACCCCGAGCATGATCTTTTCGGCGGCTGACCATGCTGCCATGGCGCGCGCACTGCAGCTTGCCGCGCAAGGGCTGAACACCACCTCGCCCAATCCGCGCGTAGGCTGCGTGCTGGTGCGCGACGCGGTCACGGTCGGCGAAGGCTGGCATCAGCGCGCGGGCGAAGCCCACGCCGAGGTCCGCGCCCTGCGCCAGGCTGGAGAGCGTGCGCGCGGCGCCACCGCCTACGTTACGCTGGAACCCTGCTCCCATTTCGGCCGCACGCCGCCCTGTGCGGACGCGCTGATCGCCGCCGGTGTGGCCCGTGTGGTCGCGGCAATGGAAGACCCCAACCCGATCGTTGCCGGGCGCGGCAGGGCGCGCCTGCGTGCTGCCGGCATCGTGACCGAACATGGGCTGCTGGCAGACGAGGCGCGCGACCTCAACATCGGCTTCGTCTCGCGCATGACACGCGGCCGCCCCTGGCTGAGACTCAAGGCAGCGACCACGCTCGACGGCAAGACGGCGCTGCACAACGGCATCAGCCAGTGGATCACCGGCCCGGAGGCGCGACGAGACGGCCACGCCTGGCGCGCTCGTGCCTGCGCAATCCTGACCGGCATCGGCACGGTGAAGGAAGACGATCCTCAACTGACCGTGCGCGACGTGCCGTGCTTGCGCCAGCCCTCACGCATCCTGATCGACGCACGACTGGACGTGTCACCCGCAGCCCGCATCCTGCAGGGCGAGCCGATCATGATTGCCACCGCATGCGAGGATTCGGCACGCATCGCTGAGCTGTCGGCCGCGGGGCATCGCCTGATCGTGCTGCCGAACGAAAGTGGCAAGGTCGATTTGCCCCGCCTGATGACAGAACTGGGTCAGCTTGGACTCAACGAAGTTCACGCCGAAGCCGGCTTCAAGCTGAACGGCTCGCTACTGCGTGAAGGCTGTGTGGATGAACTGTTGCTCTATCTGGCCCCCATGCTGGTCGGCGACGCCGCCCACGGCCTCTTCAACCTCGCTGCACTGACCCGGCTGGAAGACGCCGCCCGACTCGACATTCGCGATCTGCGCCAGCTAGGGCGCGATATCCGGATCGTGGCGCGCTTCAGCGGCGCCTAGGCGCTCGCCCCGCACACCGCGCAGCCGGGGTCGCGACCGAAACCGACGCTGCGCCACTCCATTGCCAGACCGTCCAGCAGCAGCAGCCGCCCGGTCAGTGGCTTGCCACAGCCGATGATGAGTTTGAGCGCCTCCGCCGCCTGGGTCGTACCGATCATGCCGACGATCGGGGCGAACACCCCCATCACTGCACAGCGCACTTCCTCGATGTCCTCGCCCTCAGGGAACAGGCAGTGGTAGCAGGCGGCGCCAGGGTCACGCATATCGAACACCGATACCTGACCATCAAACCGAATGGCCGCCCCGGACACGAGCGGCTTGCGATACTTGACGCAGGCGCGGTTGACCGCATGGCGGGTGGCGAAGTTGTCGCAGCAGTCGAGCACGACGTCGGCCGCATCCACCTGCGCGTCCAGCGCAGCGCCTTCAAGCCGGGTGTGAAGGGGCACGATGTTGGCCAGTGGATTGATGCGGTGCAGGGTCGTCCGCGCTGACTCGACCTTGGGCTGGCCGACCGTTTCCGCCGAATGCAGGATCTGGCGTTGCAGGTTGGTGAGATCGACAGTGTCGTCATCGGCAATCACAATCTTGCCGACGCCTGCGGAAGCGAGGTACATGGCCACCGGAGAACCGAGCCCACCAGCGCCGACGATCAGCACCTTCGCACCAAGAATGGCATCCTGCCCCTCGACGCCAATTTCGGGCAGCAAAATGTGGCGGCTGTAGCGCAGCAGCTGTTCGTCGTTCATGCGTCCTAGCTTACTTATATTCGCGCAACTCGAGCGGCGTATCGTCGCGATCGCCATGCGGATGATGATCCCAGGCCTGGATGTAGACCTCGTGCGACTGCTTGATCAGGCGCTCCGGCGAGACCAGATTGTGACGTTGCGTTTCTTCGCAAAAATAGACAAGGGCACGGACGAGCTTGGTATAGAGCGCATTGTCGAGGGCATATCCCGCGTCGCGCATGGCGTCCTCGAGCGTCTCGAGTGAATAGTCGAGCACCGAATAGCGCACATGAAGACACAGCGGATCGTCCGTCCGCTCGACATGCAGGTCCTTTAGCACCCGCAAGGCCTCCCACGCACGCTCGACCTGTCCGGGCGGCATGGTCTTGAAGCGGATGTCCCGCTCCTTGACGATACCTGTTCCCGGCGCAGGATGATCGTGATGCCTGCCAGCCAGCTTATAGGCGGTCTCCCTACGCATCACGTCCCCCCGACGTTGTCATGGTTTTTTATTCTGGACGATCTGCAAGCCCTTGAGAAGGTTAATCGCCTGCATGAGCTGGTGGTCGTCCTTGCCGGCCAGTTCGAAGCGCACCGGCTCGGCCTCGTCCTCTGCACCCTTGTCACCGCCCGCTGCCGCCTTGGCATTGCGCTCGGCCTCTGGGTCCTTGTCGTTTCCAAGGTGCCCCTGCAGGTCGGCTTCGCGAACCCGACGGCTGGAGCCATTGGTGCTTTCCTCGACCACGATGTCCGGCTCGATGCCCTTGGCCTGGATCGAGCGCCCGCTTGGCGTGTAGTAACGGGCTGTCGTCAGCTTGATCGCGGTGTTGTTGTTGAGCGGCAGGATGGTCTGCACAGAGCCCTTGCCAAAGGTCTGGGTCCCCATCACCACGGCACGCCTGTGGTCCTGCAGGGCACCGGCAACGATCTCGGACGCCGACGCCGAACCGGCATTGACCAGCACCACCATCGGCACATCCTTGGCACCCTCGGGAAGACGGCGTAAAAAGTCGTCACGCGTGCCGCGCAGGTAGTCTTCCGGCGCTGCACGATACTCACGCTTGGCATCCTCGGCACGGCCATCGGTGGACACGACCAACTCGCCCGCCGGAAGGAAAGCCGCAGATACGCCCACCGCACCATGCAACAGACCGCCGGGGTCGTTACGCAGATCGAGCACCAAGCCAGTGAGCGGCCCTTCGGCACTGAGCTTGCTCAGGTGTTGCACCACCGACGCCGCGGTGTTTTCCTGAAACTGTGCGACGCGCAAATACCCGTAGCCGGGCTCGATCATCTTGGATTTGACGCTCTGAACCTTGATGACCTCGCGCTTCAGCGTAATCACGACCGGTCGAGACTCGCCCTTGCGCATGATCGTCAACACGATGTCGGTATTGGGCTTGCCGCGCATGCGCTTTACCGCATCGTTCAGGTTCATGCCCTTCACCGGCGTTTCGTCGAGCTTGACGATCAGGTCGCCTGCCAGCACGCCAGCGCGGAAGGCGGGCGTGTCCTCAATTGGCGAGATCACCTTGACGAAGCCATCCTCCATGCCGACTTCGATGCCCAAACCGCCGAACTCGCCCTGAGTGCCGACCTGAAGATCCTTGAAGGCCTCGGTATCGAGGTAGGCCGAGTGGGGGTCGAGGCCGGACAACATGCCACTGATCGAATCAACGATCAGCTTCTTGTCTTCGACCGGCTCGACGTAACCCTGCTTGATCGCATTGAACACATCAGCATAAGCGCGCAGCTCCTCGACCGGTAACGGCACCTGGGCCGTACGGTCGGCATTGGCGGAAAAATTGAGACTGAGCATCACGCCGGCGAACACGCCGGTCATGACGAGGCCGAGCTGTTTCAGCTTGCTACGCATGAGAACTCCATCGGGGAAGCGGCCCTTGCCCTTCACGCCGGATTGTCTAGTTGAGTCGCACCCATTGCATCGGATCAAGTGGGCGACCCTGATGGCGGAGCTCGAAGTATAAACCCGATTCCCCGCCCCCTCCGCTGGTGCCCACGCTGGCGATTGCATCGCCACCGGACACCGCATCGCCGACTTCCTTCAGCAATGCATCATTGTTGCCATATACCGAAAGATAATCACCCCCGTGGTCGACGATGATCAGGTTGCCATAGCCACGCAGCCAGTCCGAATACACGACTTCACCAGTCGCGACCGCCCTGACGTCGGCGCCTGTGCCGGCCCGAATGAATACCCCCTTCCAGGTTGTGCCACCTTCCGCCCTTGGAGCACCGAAGCGCCCCACGAGTTCGCCACGAACCGGAAAACGTAACTGCCCGCGCAGATCCGCGAAACGTACGCCGGTTGGCGTGCTACCTGCAGCACTGCGCGCCTCACCCACGACAGGCTCGGCGCGGCGGGCGGGTGGGCGGGTCGCATTGCGCGCCGCGGGCGACACCGCCGCAGCGCTGTCCGCCCGCGCGGCTGCAGCACGCTCCTCAGCCGCACGAAGCTCGGCTGCACGCTGCTCCGCCAGGCGTCGCGCGGTCTCCCGCGCCGCAGCTTCGCGTGCACGCTTGACCAGCGTATCGATAACCTGTGCCAGTCGCCGCTCATCCTCACGCAGAGTCGTCACCTCGTGCTTCTGATTGCGCAATTGCTCCGACAACACAGCCAGCGCCTCCTTGCGCTGCAACAGGCTGGCCTCGAGCTGACTGCGCTGGCTGAGCTGTTCGGTTTCCAGGGCTACGACGCGATCACGACGACGGCTGATGTCCTCGGCACGCTGTTCGGCATCCCGCAGCTCGGCGCGCATGACTTCGATCAGGCTGAGGCGAGCCTGTCCAAGACGTTCGAGATAGTAGGCATCGCGCGCGACCTGATTGGGGTCACGCGTCGAAAGCAGCGGCGCGACGCCATCGGCCGCCCCATGGACGTAGTGGCGGCGCAACCATTCCGCCAGTTCATCGCGCCGCAAGGCAATTCGCGCTTCAGCCTCGCGCTGCTCACGCTCGAGTTTCGCCAGCGCCGTGTCGGTTTCCGTGCGCTCACGCTGCAACTGCAGCACCTTGCGCCGGACCCGCGAAACCTCGCGCTCAGCGCCAGCCAGGGATTTGGCTGCTCCCGAGCGGCTGACTTCGGTGCGCGACATCTCCTGCTGCAATTCGCGGATACGCTTTTTCAGATCATCCAGATCCGAGCGCCGGTCGCCAATATTCTCGCCCGCCTGGGCCCGGGCCGAATCCGGAACTGAAACCGACGCCAGCGCACAGCCGAACGCCAAGGCTGCCAGATAGCGACGACCGACAAGACTCATGAAGCGGGACTTCCGATTGAGGTGAATAATGGGGCACGACTGAGGCGGCGATCCGAACGGCGAACGATGGGCGCGATCAATCCTTAGCGAAGCACGCAAGACCGCGACGCCTTATTTTATACTAGCGCTTTGCCTCTACCGGCCCCACCGTGAATCAAGACGACACTTTCTCGCTCATCGACAAGAATGAGCACATCGAGACCGCTGCGCGCGCCCTGAAGGCGATCGCCCATCCGCTACGCCTGAAGATCCTGTGCGTACTGGGCGAGAACGAAGTCTGCGTGCAGGACATCGTCGATGCGGTGGGCACTTCGCAAAGCAACATCTCCCAGCATCTCGCCATCCTGCGCGACAAGGACGTGTTGCAGACGCGCAAGGACGCAAACCGCGTTTTCTACCGGGTCGGCGACCGTCGCACCCTGCAGCTCATCGTGCTGATGCGCGAATTGTTCTGCGGCATCGACAGCGAAGAAAACTGATTCACTCCCCACCCCAACCGGAGCACCCCCTGACGTGGAATTCCTGCAACATAACTGGTACTGGGCTGCGCTGGCCCTTGCAAGCGGTAGCTGGCTGAGCGTCGAACTGATTCGTGGGCGCGGCGACACCAGCCAGCTCTCACCCGTTCAAGCCACCCTGCTGGTCAATCGCGAAGACGCCATCATCCTTGACGTACGCGAACAGGGCGAATTCGCCCAGGGCCACATCCCCAACGCACGCCACGTCCCGCTCAGCGAACTCGCACGGCGCAGCACCGAGATGGAAAAGTGGAAGGGGCATCCCCTGATCCTGTGCTGTGCCAGCGGCTCGCGCTCGGACTCGGCCAAGTCCCAGTTGCGAAAGGCTGGCTTCGAGAAGGTCTATAACCTGCGTGGCGGAATGACGGAATGGGAAAAGGCCGGACAGCCGATCAGCCGCAAGAGGAAATGATCATGCAGCCCGCCGTCCGCATGTACGCCACCCCCGTTTGCCCCTACTGCGTTCGCGCCGAACAAGTGTTGCGTGACCGGGGAGTGGTCGATCTCGACATGATCCGTGTCGACCTTCATCCCGAGCAACGCAAACACATGATGAAGATCACCGGACGTCGAACGGTTCCGCAGATCTTCATAGGCGACTACCATGTCGGCGGCTGCGATGATCTGATGGCGCTCGATCGTGCCGGCAAGCTCGAACCGATGCTGCGCGGCGAACCTGTCTGAAACCCTGCCCTCCTTCACTTTTTCCGGATCACATTCAATGTCTGAAAACGCGCAACCCGTCTTCTCGATCGAAAAGCTGTACGTCAAGGATCTGTCGCTCGAAGTCCCTGGCGCCCCGCAGATCTTCCTCGAGCGCGAAACCCCGCAGGTCAATGTCCAGCTCCGTACCGAAGGTCAGAACATCGACGAAGGCGTCTACGAAGTGACACTGACGGTCACCGTTTCCGCCACGATCGGCGAGGATCGCACCTTGTTCCTGGTCGAAGTGGCGCAAGGCGGCATTTTCCAGATCCGCAACGTCCCCGAGGCCGATCTCGAGCCGGTGATGATGATCGGCTGCCCGAACATCCTGTTCCCGTATGCGCGCGAAGCCGTGTCGGACGCCGTCACCCGTGCGGGCTTCCAGCCCGTGCTGCTGTCGCCGGTCAACTTCGAGGCCCTGTACCAGTCACAGCGCGAGCAGGCCGCACAACAAGGCGCGGGCGACGCTCCGATCCAGTGACCAAATCGAGTGCCATGAACGCCCTGCGCCGCCCCACTCTGCCCTGCCTCGCCGCCATGCTCCTCGCGCTGGTTGCGGCAGGGCCGGCGCAGGCGATCGAATTCCGCTCGCTGAGCGAAGCGGCAATCCTGTACGACGCCCCCTCCGAACAGGGCAAGCGCCTGTTCATCCTTCGTCCCGGAACACCGGTCGAGGTGGTGGTGACGCTGGACAAGTGGATCAAGGTTCGCGAACCCGGCGGCTCCCTCAGCTGGGCCGAGCGCCGCGTGCTGGCCAAGGCCCGCACCCTCCTTGTCACCGCAGACCGTGCTGCAATCCGGCGCGAGCCGCGGGAGGGGGCTGCGCTCAGCTTCGAAGTCACGCGCAACGTCGTGCTCCAGCTCATGGAGCCCGCCACGCTTGGCTGGGTCAAGGTCCGTCACGCCGACGGGCTCGAAGGCCACATCCGCGTCAGCGACGTCTGGGGCCTGTGATGCACAGCGGGAGCCGTCAGCGCATCGCCGTCTTCGGCGCGGGCGCTTGGGGAACCGCGCTTGCACAGGCATTCAGCGCCTCACACGAGGTCTGTCTGTGGGGCCGCGACGCGGAACACTTGCAGACGGTTGCACAAACGCGCGAAAACCGTCGCTACCTGCCCGATGTCCGCCTTGAAGCCAGCCTGCAGCTCGAAAGCGACTTCGCCCGCGCCGCACAGGACGCCGACCTGCATCTTGTCGTCACCCCGCTGGGCGGATTGCGCGACACGGTACGCGCCCTGCATCGCCTGCAGCCCGGCACGCCATTGCTATGGGCCTGCAAGGGGCTCGAAGCCGGCAGCGGCCGCCTTCCCCACGAAATCGTCACCGAGGAACTCGGCCCCGGATCGGCCAGCGGGGTACTGACCGGCCCGAGCTTCGCCGCCGAAGTCGCGCGCGGGCAGCCGACCGCCATCACCCTGGCAGCCAGCGACGAAGACTTTGCCCGACACTGGGTGGCAACGCTGCATCAGCCACAGCTGCGGATCTACGCCAACACCGATCTCGTCGGCTGCGAAATCGGCGGTGCGATCAAGAACGTGATGGCCATTGCCGCCGGGGTGTCGGACGGCATGGGTTTCGGGCTCAATGCGCGCGCTGCGCTGATCACCCGCGGTCTCGCAGAGATCGCCCGCCTTGCCACCGCACTGGGTGGCCGCGGTGAAACACTGATGGGCCTCAGCGGCATGGGCGACCTGATCCTGACCTGCACCGGTGATCTCTCGCGCAACCGCCGGGTGGGGCTCGAACTGGCCAAGGGCAGCACGCTCGCCGACATCCTGCGCGACCTGGGCCATGTCGCCGAAGGCGTATCGACGGCACGCGAGGCGGTCGAACTCGCCCGCCGACATCGTACCGAAATGCCCATCTGTGAAGCCGTCGACGCACTGCTGCATCACGACCTCGATGCCCGCGGCGCAGTCGAAAAATTGCTCGCGCGCGACCCTCGCCACGAGTAGTGCTGTAGTGCTGCCAGACCGGGCCCCGGCACAACCAAGCCGGCCACCAACCGCTGCAAACATCCGCACTACCCGCCCGTGCCTCACACGGCGCCTGCAAACTCCTGCTGGCGCCAGGCCTCATAGATCACAACCGCCACCGCGTTCGACAGATTCACGCTGCGATTGGTCGGCCGCATCGGGATGCGGAGACGCGCATCAGTCTCGAAGCAATCCAGCAGATCAGCGGGCAGGCCGCGGCTTTCCGGGCCGAACACGAACACATCGCCCTCACGGTAGGCAACTGTGTCGTGCCGACGCGAGCCACGCGTGCTGAGCGCAAAAAAACGTCGTCCCTCCAGCATCGCACGGCACTGCTCCCAGTCACGATGAACGCTGACGCAGGTCAGGTCGTGATAATCCAGGCCCGCGCGGGCGAGTTGTTTGTCGGACAGATCGAAACCCAGCGGCTCGATCAGGTGCAGTCGACTGCCCGTATTGGCCGCAAGGCGAATGATGTTGCCGGTATTGGGCGGAATCTCGGGCTGGTAGAGGACGATCTCGAACATCGGAACAGAGCAAGCGAACAGCGCCTGGCGCGCGAAGCCGGCACTGTAGCTCAGGCTGACGTCGGTGTGCGGGCCAGCACCAGATTCGTGACCCGACGCGCGCCCTGGCGCTTGAGACAACGCGCCAGTTCGTTCAGGGTTGCGCCCGTCGTCATCACGTCGTCGACCACCAGCACGTGCTGCCCCTCCAGCGCCAGCTCACAGGCAAACACCCCACGCGGACTCAGCAGACGTTCGACACGACCGAGCGACGCCTGTGCCGGCGTATCGTGCAGTTTGCGCACGCGTGCCAGCTCCATCGGCAGGCCGCACGCGCGAGCCAGCGGCCGCGCAATCTCAACCGCCTGATTGAACCCCCGCTCTGCCAGCCGGCGCGCATGGAGCGGCATGGGCACGATCAGGTCGGCATCGAGCACGAGCTGCTCGCCCGCCTCAAGCAGCTCGCGGGCGAAGAAACTGGCGATGGACAACTGATATCCATACTTGAGCGACTGGACGAGTTGATCAATGGGAAACGCGTAGTCGAACACCGCTCGCGTGGCATCGTACTCGGGCGGATCGCGCAGGCACTGCCCGCAGGGACCGCCATCGAGGCCGGGCAAGGCGCAGATCGGGCAGGCCGAGGGCGGCCGGCGCGGCAGTTCGGCAAGGCAGGCCGCGCACAGCGCATTCCCTGCAGCCTTCTCACCACAGATCAGGCAATCCTGGGGTATCAGGGCGTCCAGCAGCCTGCCAAACAGCAGACGCGAAGCTCGAACTGGGTTTGACAAGATTTCGACCGATGGCAGAACATGCAGGGCGGTCCATTACAGTCCCTGAGGGCAAAAATGACAACGCCCTTAATCGAAACAGATTGTGCGATGTGCAAACACAGTGCTGCAGCAGGCTTCGACTCGACCCAGCGAGCGGACGCTCGTGACCGGGTGATACCCCGCGTTAAAACGCTTCTCGCGGAGACTCTCGCGCCGTGAGCGAAATGATTGCCGGCGACGACTTTATCCTCGATCGCAGCCTGCTGCGACGGCGTTTCGGTCGCGCAGCGCCCAGCAGTGATGGGGCCGATGTGCTGGCACGCGAGATCGCGCGCCGCATGGACGAGCGCCTCGACTACATCCGCCTGGAACCAACGCGGGTGCTTGATCTGGGCTGCGGCACCGGCGCCGACCTGCCACGGCTGATGCAGCGCTTTCCCCAGGCCACAATGCTGGCGGCCGATTTCGCGGCGCCGATGTTGACGCGCGCCGGCATCCGTGTGCGCGGTGAGGCGCAGGCGCCAGGCCTGCTGCGCCGTTTGCTGGGCAAAGGCCGGACCGAGCTGCCGCACGTGGTAGCCGACGCCTGCTGCCTGCCCTTCGCTCGCGGCAGCATCGGCATGGTGTGGTCCAACCTGATGCTGCCGGCGCTGGACGACCCGCTGCCCGCGCTGCAGGAAATCCACCGCAGCCTCGAAGTAGGCGGCCTGCTGATGTTCTCCACCCTGGGTCCCGATTCGCTGCGCGAATTGCGCGCAGCGCTTCCGCAAGGCGCCGGCGAGCGCGTGCACCGCTTCATCGACATGCACGACCTGGGTGATGCACTCGTGAAGGCGGGGTTTGCCGACCCCGTCATGGACATGGAAATGCTGACCCTGACCTACACCGAAATGGACGGACTGCTGCAGGATCTGCGCGCAACCGGCGCCAACAACGCCGCCCACCGCCGCCCACGCGGGCTGTCCGGTCGCCGCGGCTGGGCCGAGGCGCGCGCCAGTTATGAGGCATTGCGACAGGATGGACGGCTTCCCGCAAGCTTCGAGATCATCCAGGGCCATGCCTGGAAAGCCGCGCCCAAGACCACCGACGACGGCCGTAGCATCGTCCGCTTCCAGCCCCGCCCACCTGCGGGCTGAACGACCGCGCAGTCAAGGACGCACCATCATGCCCTCACAACCCGTCTGGCTGTTCGACCTGGACAACACGCTGCACAACGCCACCCCACACATTTTTCCGCATATCAACCGCAGCATGACCACCTACCTCGAACAGCATCTGTCGCTGTCCGTGGAGCAGGCGAACGCGCTGCGCATGCATTACTGGCATCGCTATGGCGCCACCCTGCTCGGTTTGATGCGCCACCATGGCACCGACCCACAGCACTTCCTGGTCGAAACCCACCGTTTCGATCGGCTACACGAAATGATGGTGTACGACCGTGCACTGCACGGCATGTTGCGCAAGCTGCCCGGTCGCCGTTTCGTGTTTTCCAACGCCCCGCGACATTACGCGCGAGCCGTGCTGGACATCATGGGAATACGCGAACTGTTCGACGACGTGGTCGGGATCGAAGACCTGGACTATCACCCCAAACCCGGCATCCGCGGCTACCGCAAACTGCTTTCGTCGCGCCGCCTGAATCCGGCGCGCTGCATCATGCTGGAAGACTCGGCGGTGAATCTACGCACAGCGAAGCGCCTTGGCATGCGCACCGTGCTCGTCGGCCGCAACCTGCGCACGCCCGCCTATGTAGACCTGAAGCTGGCTTCGATCCTCGACCTTCGGCGCCAGGTCGGACGCCTGCTGGGCTAACAAGCCCTGCAGGATCAGCCGTGGCGCATGAAGACCGCGCCAGCACCGTAGCCCACCCGCAGCTGAGCGTGCGTAGCGACGAAACCGAGCCGGCGCCAATAACCAAGCGCATCCGCCAGTGCCACTAGGCGCGCGCCCGCAGGCGTTACGCTCAGCGCTTTCAGGCTCACGCTTCGGACTTCATCCAGCGCGCGGCATCCAACGCGTAATAAGTCAGGATGCCGTCGGCTCCGGCGCGCTTGAAGGACAACAAGGCCTCCATTGCGCAGGCCCTTTCGTCCAGCCAGCCGTTGAGCGCCGCCGCCTTCAGCATCGCGTACTCACCACTGACCTGATAAACGTAGGTGGGCACCTCGAGCTCGCGCTTCACGCGGCGCACGATGTCCAGATACGGCATGCCGGGCTTCACCATGAACATGTCGGCGCCCTCGGCAATGTCAAGCGCGACTTCGCGCAAGGCCTCGTCGCTGTTGGCCGGATCCATCTGGTAGGTGTATTTGTTGCCCTTGCCCAGATTGCCGGCCGAGCCCACGGCGTCGCGGAAAGGGCCGTAAAAACTCGACGCATACTTGGCCGAATAGGCAAGGATGCGCGTGTGGATAAGACCGGACCGATCGAGCTCGCTGCGAATCCGGCCAATCCGGCCATCCATCATGTCGGACGGCGCCACCACGTCCGCACCCGCCTGCGCGTGACACAGCGCCTGGCTGGCCAACGCCTCGAGCGTCTCGTCATTCATCACGTAGCCGCGCGGATCGCGCGAATCGATCAGCCCGTCCTGACCATGGCTGGTGTAGGGGTCAAGCGCCACGTCGGTGATCACGCCAAGCTCGGGGAAGCGCGCCTTCAGCGCCTGCACGGCGCGAGGTACCAGACCATCCGGATTCCACGCCTCCTCGGCACCATCGCTCTTGCCCGCAGCGTCGATCACCGGAAACAGCGCCAGCGCCGGCACACCCAGGCTCAGCGCCTCTTCGGCCAGACTCAGCAGTCTGTCGATCGACAAGCGCTCGACGCCTGGCATCGAAGCCACGGACTCCGTGCGCCGCTCGCCATCAAGCACGAACACGGGATAAATCAGGTCATTGGCCGTCAGCACGTTTTCGCGCATCAGGCGGCGGGAAAATTCGTCCCGGCGCATGCGACGCATGCGGGTGGAGGGAAAGACTCCAGTTGGTCTCATCTCTTGATCTCGCGTGTGGGTTTCAAAGCGGGGTTTCAAAGCGCCAGCGCCCGGCAACAGGGGCAGGCCGGGGATACATACCGTAACGCATCGTGTGCGGAACTTTCAGGCGAAGGCCTACATCTCAGCAAGCAGAGGATGGCGCCCCCCGCGCTGCATCGTCTCCCGCTTCACCTCCCTGAGCGGGTGCCTCACGCTGGTGAGGCATTTTCACCCCCGACTATTCCCCTGGTCGGGGGTTTTTGTTTCTACTGCCACTGCAACGGACTGCGCAGACGCTTCCAGCTGCTCCTGACTGTCGGCATCGACCGCCGGACCAAGCCCCAGCCAGCCTGCGATGACGCGCTCGGCCTCTTCCACACCGGTTTTCTTCAGGCTGGAAAACAGCTGCACCGTGACATGCGGCCCCAGCGGGGCGAGCTGACGCCGCACATCCTGCAGACATGCGCTCGCGGCGCCGCGCGAAAGCTTGTCGCTTTTGGTCAGCAACACATGCATCGGCCGTCCCGAGGGGACGAACCAGTTGATCATCTGGTGGTCAAGAGGCGTGAGGGGATGGCGCGAATCCATGATCAACACCAAGCCCGTCAGGCTCTCCCGCTTGCTGAGGTAGTGCTCGATCAGGCCGGCCCACTCACGGCGCACCTTTTCGGGAACCGCCGCATAACCGTAACCGGGGAGATCGACCAGCAGGGCACCGCTATTGAGGCGGAAAAAGTTGATCAGCTGCGTGCGGCCGGGCGTCTTGGACACGAAAGCCAGCCGGACATGGCCTGCCAGCGTATTGATCGCGCTCGACTTGCCCGCATTCGATCGTCCGGCAAAGGCAATTTCCGAGCCGGAAGGTGGCGGCAAGCCGGACGGCTTGGCAACAGAGATCTCGAATTGTGCGTTGCGGAAGATAGGCATGAAGGAGAGAGGTAAAAGGCAGACTGAATGCGCGGTGAGGCCCACATCGCATCGCGCAAAGTGGGTTTCCTGTATTAGAATACCGCGTTTGAAACAATCACTCACGGCTTTCCGAGGACATCATGATCAAGCGTTCCCTGCTGCTCTCGTCCCTGTTGTTTGTCTCCAGCGGCCTATTGGCCCAGGAACAGGCCCCGGACCTCGCTAAGGCAAAACAGACTGCCGAAACGGTTTGCGTCGCCTGCCACAGCGCGGATGGCAATAGCGAGTTGGCGGCCAACCCGAAGCTCGCCGGGCAGCACGAGGACTACCTCTACAAACAGATGCGCGAGTTCAAGGGCTGGAACGGTGCCGCACCGGTACGCGAAAACGCGATCATGGGTGCCATGGTCGCCGGCCTCGAAGAAGACGACATGAAGGGCCTGGCCAGGTATTTCGCCTCCTTCGAGCTCAAACCCGAGTCCTCCAAGAGCCTCGAGACCATGGAACTCGGCCAGAAGATCTGGCGCGGCGGCATCGCCGCCAAGGGCGTTCCTGCCTGCGCGGCCTGTCACGGCCCGGCGGGTGCCGGTCTGCCCGCACAATACCCACGCCTGTCCGGCCAGTTTGCCGAATACTCCGAAGCCCAGCTGAAATCCTTCCGTGATGGCGGGCGCGCAAACGACCCGAACCGCATGATGCGCGCGATCGCACTGAAGATGACCGACGCCGAAATGAAGGCGGTGTCCGACTACGCCACGGGTCTGCGCTGAACGCTTCCGGGCTCGCCAAAACCCGATGAGGGGTGGATTTCTCCACCCCTTTTTCAATTGCCCGTCCTGCAGCGGTGAGACCCTCCACTGCCTGTCGGCCAGACTCACTGCCCGAGGGCCTGATGCAACGCGGCACTTCACGTGCGCTGTTCGAACTTCTCAGTTCGATGCGCTTCGCCATCAGCCTGCTGACCATCCTGTCGATTGCCTCGGCCATCGGCACCGTCATCAAGCAGAACGACGCCTTCAACGCTTACCTGAACCAGTTCGGTCCGTTCTGGTTCCCGGTATTCGACACGCTGGGCCTGTACTCGGTGTACAACGCCCCGTGGTTCGTCGTCATCCTTGCCTTCCTGGTGCTGTCGACCTCGCTGTGCATCGTGCGTCAGACCGTCCCGATGCTGCACGAGATGCGCCGCTTCCGCGAGCACGCCCGCGAAGCGTCGCTGCGCCAGTTCAGCCATCAGGCCAGCTTCGCCCCGGCACTCACCGGCACGGCCGCGGTCGAGCGCGCCCAGGCCTACCTCACGCGCAGCGGATTCCGTTTTCGACTGGACGCACGCACCGACGGCACGCTACTCGCCGCCAAGCAGGGCAGTGCCGGACGCCTCGGCTACTTCCTCGCGCATGGCGCCATCGTGCTGATCTGCATTGGCGGCCTGCTCGACGGCGACCTGCCGCTGAAACTGCAGATGTGGATCGGCGACAAGCAGCCCACCAGCGGCAACCAGCTGATCGCCAGCATCCCCGATTCGGCGCGCATGCCGATCTCCAACCCCAGCTTCCGCGGCAACGTCTTCATCCCCGAGGGGCGCTCGGCCAACACCGCGGTGCTCGCCGTCGGCGACAACATCCTGCTGCAGGAACTGCCGTTCACCGTCTCGCTGAAAAAATTCCACATCGATCACTACGAAAACGGCATGCCGAAGCGTTTCGCCAGTGACATCCTCGTCACCGACAACGAATCCGGCGAGCACTTCGAACATACGATCGAGGTGAACAAGCCGCTCGACTATCGCGGCATCACGCTCTATCAGTCCAGCTTTGAGGACGGCGGCTCCATCCTTCAGCTCGTCGGCCACAGCCTGCTGGTGGGCCAACCTGGCAAGCTGCTCGAGTTCAAGACCGAGGTCGGCGAATCACAGCCGCTCAAGCACCCGAAATTCAGCTCCACCCTCGAGCTAACGAATTTCCGCGCCTTCAACATCGAGGACATGGGCGCAGGGAGTGCCGCGGGCGCCCAGGCCACGCGCGGCACGGCCAGGCTGCAGGAACACCTTGGCAGCGGCGCAAGGACGACGCACGAGAAAGATCTGCGCAACCTCGGCCCAAACTACACCTTCAAGCTGCGCGACGAAGCCGGCCAGGCCCGCGAATTCCAGAACTACATGCTGCCCATTGAGCAGGCAGGCCGCTGGTTCATGTACTCGGGCACACGCAACGCCCAGTCCGAAGCCTTCCGCTACATGCGCCTGCCGCTCGACGAGAACGGCCGGCTAGACACCTGGTTTGCCCTGCACCAGACAATGTTCGACCCCGCGAACCGCGCCGAAATTGCCGCGCGCTTTGCTGCACGCAGCTTCGGCCTCGCTGCCGCCAACGCGCAAATGCGCGACGCACTGGCACAGACCGCAACCCATACGCTGACCCTGTTTGCTGACCGCGGCTACCAATCGGTTGGCCGCTTTCTCGAGAGCACGGTCGCCGCCGGTGAGCAAGAACGCGCCGCCGACGTGTTCGTCAAAATCCTGCAAGGTCTAGCCTGGGAGTCCTGGGCGCTGGCACGCGAACGTGCTGGCAGCCCAGCACTCGAACTGAACCCGATGCGTGCGCAGTATCTCAACGATAGCATCACCGCCCTGTCCGACAGCCTGTTCTATGGCGCCCCGGTGTTTCTGCAGCTGATGTCCTACGACGAGCGCCAGGCCACCGTGCTGCAGGCAACACGCTCACCCGGCCAGCCGCTGGTCTTTCTTGGCTCGCTGCTGCTGGTGCTGGGTGTATTCGCGATGCTCTACATTCGCGAGCGGCGCCTGTTCGTGCTGCTCAAACCGCACGAAGCCCTGGTGACCCTGTCTTCCAACCGCAAGGCGATGGACGTGGATGAGACCTTCCAGCGCCACGTCGACGGACTGCGCGCTGCGCTCGGCAGCGTGGTCAGTGAAGCTCCCTCCGCCACCGCCGCCGTTACCGACCCCGTCAGAGGCTCATGATGGAAATTGCCCAGCCCCGCCCTTCCGGCACTGCAAACCGGCCACCTGCATCGCTGCCCCCCTCGGCGCTGCCCCCGCAGCGGCACTGGATACGCGATCTCGGCGCGCTCGACTGGCTATACGCCGTCGCCCTGGTCGTCGGTGCCGTTTTTGCACTGCGCGAGTACGGCGGTTTCATGGACGTGTACGACAAGGGCATCCTGGCCCTGCAGGTGCCGCTCCTGGCGGCGATCGGCTGGCACTGGAAGGCTTTCCGCCCCTATCTTGTGGCGGTGGCTGTACTTTCGCTGGTGTCGATCACGCTCTACCAGGGCGACCTGGCGCGGGCCGAGCAGACCTTCATGCTCAAGTACCTGATCTCCAGCCAGACCGCGATCATGTGGATGAGCGCGCTCATCTTCATCGCCACCGGCGCCTACTGGATCGGCCTGCTGGCGCGCTCCGAGTTCGGCGAGCGCACCGGCAGCGCGCTGACCTGGATCGCGGTGGTCATGGGCACGACCGGGCTCTTCGTGCGCTGGTACGAGTCCTACCTCGTCGGCGCCGACGTCGGCCATATCCCGATCAGCAACCTGTACGAGGTTTTCGTACTGTTCTCGCTGATGACCGCCCTGCTCTATCTGTACTACGAGCAGCGCTACGCCACACGCAGGCTCGGCGCCTTCGTGCTGCTGGTGATCTCGGCCGCGGTGGGCTTCCTGCTCTGGTACACCTTCACCCGCGACGCACACCAGATCCAGCCGCTGATCCCGGCGCTGCAGTCCTACTGGATGAAGGTGCATGTACCGACCAACTTCATCGGCTACGGCGCCTTCGCGCTTTCCGCAATGGTCGGCAGCGCCTATCTGCTGGCAGAGCGCGGCATTCTCGCCTCACGCCTGCCCCCGCTGCGAGTGCTCGAAGACCTGATGTACAAGTCGATCGCGATCGGCTTCGCCTTCTTCACCATCGCCACCATCCTCGGCGCGCTGTGGGCCGCTGAAGCCTGGGGCACCTACTGGCAATGGGACCCAAAGGAAACCTGGGCGCTGATCGTGTGGCTGAACTACGCCACCTGGCTGCACATGCGTCTCACCAAGGGCCTGCGTGGTGCGCTGCTGGCGTGGTGGGCGGTGGTCGGCCTGATCGTCACCAGCTTTGCCTTCATCGGCGTCAACATGTTCCTGTCGGGCCTGCACTCTTACGGCGCGCTTTGACCTCGCTTTGACGCCGCTATGACCGCCGCGCGTAAGCTCAGCGCTTGCGTGGGCGGGACAACGCCTCCAGTTCCGCCACGCTGAACCCTGCCGCCAGCCGCGCCTCAATATGCAGCGGCGGCTGCGGGCGCGGCGCACGAAAGTCGTCGATCAGTTGCAGATAGGTGGCTTCCGGCTCAAGCCCGCGCGCCGCGCACTGTTCGCGAAACCAGCGGTCGCCAATGGCAACATGGCCGATCTCGTCGCGCAGGATGATCTCCAGCACCGCAACGCTGGCCTTATCGCCCGCCCCGCGCAGCTTGTTCATGATCGGCGGCGTCGCATCCAGGCCACGCGCTTCCAGCACACGCGGCACCAGCGCCATGCGTGCCAGCAAGTCGTGCGCGGTGCGACACGCCATGTCCCACAAGCCATCGTGCGCGGGAAAATCACCGTAAGCGAAACCCAGCGCTGCCAGGCGCTCGCACACCAGGCCGAAGTGATAGGCCTCCTCCGCCGCCACCTTGATCCAGTCGTCGTGAAAAGCGAAGGGCTGCGAACGAAAGCGGTACACGCAGTCGAGCGCAAGGCTGATGGCGTTGAATTCGATGTGTGCGATCGCATGCAGCAGCGCGGCGTGGCCTTCGCGGTTGCCCGTGCTGCGGCCCGCCAGTTGCGCCGGCGCAACGAGTTCGGGTCGCGGCGGACGCCCTGGCTCACGCAAGGGCTCGACGATGTCCACGCTCGTCACCAGACCCAGCACTCCCGCCAGCCAGTCGTCGCGCAGCGCCGCCGTCGCCGCACATTTGTGCTGCGGATCGCAGATCATCAGGGCGGCAAGGGCCGCATCATGGGCAGAGGCTTGCATGGGCGCGAAGTCTAGCAAAAGGCTCATCCGCCATGGCCTTTACCGATTCCGGTCGGCCTGAATGCCTGGCCAAGCGATGAGCACACCAAAATCGGCGATCATGGCCACTGGCGGCAATCGGCCAGACTCCGCCGACGCTTGCTCAGGGAGATCAAGGCCTTGTTCGTGCAGGTAATCCACAGGGCAGCGGGCGTCGCTCGCGCGGCATTGCGGCGGCGGCGAGCGCTGTCTATCGTTAGAGCAGCAGGCCCGAACAGGGACGCTACCGAATCGTCGGGGGGAGCACGCCATGAACAAGCCCTACATCAAGACCCAACGCCTGGCAGCCTTGTTTGTGCTCGGCGCCTTGTTGTTCAACTATCCGTTGCTCGCCCTCTTCAACCGCGCGGTGGTCGTCGCGGGGGTACCCGTGCTCTATCTCTATGTGTTTGTCGCCTGGGCGCTGCTGGTCGTGCTACTGGCGCTAGTGGTCGAGAAGAAGTAGCGGCCATGCGGCACAAGCCCCTCTCCCGCCCGGTCTGGACCGAGGACTGAATTTTGCCGGCGTGGATCATCGTCCTTGTCGTCGTGGCCTACCTCGGGCTGCTCTTTGTCATCGCCTACTACGGCGATAAGCGGGCCGACGCCGGGCGCAGCGTGATCGCCAACCCCTATGTCTATGCCCTCTCGCTCGGCGTGTACACCACGGCGTGGACCTTCTATGGCAGCGTCGGGCGTGCCGCCGCCAGCGGGATCGGGTTCCTGCCCGTGTATATCGGCGCCACGGTGATGATCGCCCTGTGGTGGATGGTGCTGCGCAAGATTATCCGCATCGCCAAGCAAAACCACATCACCTCGCTGGCCGACTTCATTTCCTCACGCTACGGCAAGAGCGCGGCCTTGGCCGGACTGGTGACAGTGATCGCGGTGATCGGTGTCACCCCCTACATATCCCTGCAGCTGAAGGCGATCTCCACGAGCTTCAACGTCCTGCGTGGCTACCCCGAAGCGCTGTCGTTCGCGCAGCAGGAACCGGAGCGCATCTGGAGCGACACCGCGCTTTACGTGGCGCTGGCCCTGGCGGCCTTCACCATCGTCTTCGGTACCCGCAAGCTCGACGCCGCCGAGCGTCACGAGGGCATGGTGGCGGCGATCGCCTTCGAAGCGCTGCTCAAGCTGTTGGCCTTTCTTGCCCTCGGCGCCTTCGTCACCTGGGGCATGTTCGACGGCATCGGTGACATCTTCGCGCGCGCGGCTCAGCAGCCCGGGCTGGCCGACAACTTCGTCATCGGCGGCGGCTCGAGCGACATCTACCGCAGTTGGGCCTCGCTGTTTTCGCTGTCCTTCATGAGCATGCTGGCGATCATGTTCCTGCCGCGGCAGTTCCAGGTGGCGGTGGTCGAGAACGTCGACGAGACGCACCTGAACAAGGCGATCTGGCTCTTTCCGCTGTATCTTTTTCTGTTCGCCCTCTTCGTCCTGCCGATCGCGTTCGGCGGCATGCTGCTTTTCCCCGACGGCAGCATCAACCCCGATACCTTCGTCCTCACTTTGCCGCTGCTCGCGCAGCAGGAGGCACTCGCCCTGCTCGTCTTCCTCGGTGGCTTCTCCGCCGCCACCGGCATGGTGATCGTCGAGACCATCGCCCTATCGACCATGGTCTGCAACGACCTGGTCATGCCGGTCCTGTTTCGCATCAAGGTCTTGCGCTTGTCCGAGCGCGCCGACCTCTCCGGGCTCCTGCTCGCCATCCGCCGCATTACCATCGTGATCGGCATGCTGCTCGGCTATACCTACTACCGCCTGGCGGGTGAAGCCTACGCGCTGGTGGCGATCGGCCTGATTTCCTTTGCCGCCGTCGCCCAGTTCGGGCCCGCGATCTTTGGTGGCATCTACTGGAAAGGCGGCACCCGCAGCGGAGCGCTGGCCGGGCTTGGCGCCGGCTTCGTGGTCTGGTTCTATACCCTGCTGCTGCCGGTCCTGGCCCGTTCCGGCTGGCTGTCGACGGACCTGCTCGAGCACGGGCCGTTCGCCATCGAACTGTTGCGCCCGCTTGCCCTCTTCGGCCTGGAGGGGCTGGACGAAATCAGCCACGCCATGCTCTGGAGCATGCTCGCCAACGCCGGCCTGTACGTGACGGTGTCGATCCTGACCGACCAGAGCGCCGTCGAGCAGACGCAGGCGGTGCGCTTCGTCGACGTCTTCGAGCACGATCACGGCGCCGAGGGCACCTGGCGGGCGAGCGGCTCGCTGCCGGAACTTCAGGCGCTGATGACGCGCTTTCTCGGTGCCGCGAACGCCGAGCAAGCGTTTGCGGACTATTCCAGACGGCACAACCTGGAACAGTTGCAGGCGATCGACACCGAACTCGCCCAGTACTGCGAGGCCCAGCTGACCGGCGTCATCGGTGCCGCCTCGGCGCGCGTCATGCTCGCGACGGTGGTCGAGGAAGAGCTGCTGCGTGATGGCCTGACCGGCCTGCCCAACCGCACACTGCTGCTGACCCGGCTCGCCGATGCCCTGGGGCGCAGCCAGGATCAGCACGCAGGGCGGAGCTTCGCCCTGTTGCTCCTTGCCCTCGACCGTTTTCACCTCATCACCGACAGCCTCGGGGCAACCGTCGGCGACCAGTTGCTGATCGCCGTCGCCCAACGCCTCACCGACCGCCTCGGCCCCGGCGACACCCTGGCCCGCGTCGGCGGCGACAGCTTTGCCGTACTGCTCGACGCGGCGCAGGATGCCGACGAAGCAGAGCGTTTCGCCGACAAGCTGCAGGCCGTGCTGGCGGCCGGGTTCAACGTCGACGGCCACCAGCTGTTTACCACCGCCAGCGTCGGCATTGCCCTTGGCCGGCCGGACTACGCCGACCCCGGCGACATCCTGCGTGACGCCGAGACGGTGACCCATGACGCCATGCGCCGCGGCGGCGAGCGTTACGCGGTGTTCGACGCCAACATGCGCGAGCGCGTCGTCGCCCAGTTCGAGATGGAAACCGAACTGCGCCAGGCCGTGGGTCGCGGTGAAGATTTCCTGGTCTATTACCAGCCCGTCGTCGCGCTGGAAACAGGGCTCCTTGCCGGTTTCGAGGCCCTGGTGCGGATGCGTCGCCCCGATGGCAGCCTGGTGCCGCCCATCGAATTCATTCCCCTCGCCGAGGAGACCGGCCTCATTGTCGAAATCGGCAACTGGGTGCTGGCCGAGGCCTGCCGGCAGATGCACGAGTGGCAGCAGCGCTACCCGGACCACCCGCCAATGCAGATCAGCGTGAACCTGGCCGGGCGCCAGTTCACCGAGCCAGACCTGATTCAGCAGATCGAGACGGTGCTGGCGAAAACCGGGCTCGACACCGCAAACTTCAAGCTCGAAGTCACCGAAACAGTGCTCATGGAGCACGCCGATGCGGCGATGGTAGTGCTGGAGAAACTACGCGCCATGGGGATCAAGCTGCTGATGGACGATTTCGGCACCGGCTATTCGTCGCTCTCGTACCTGCACCGCTTCCCGATCGACACGCTGAAGATCGACGCCTCCTTCGTCGGCCGTATGGACGTCGACCGCAAGAACGCCGAGATCATCGAGACCATCGTCGCACTGGCCCGCACCCTGAACATGGACCTCATCGCCGAAGGGGTCGAAAATGCCCGCCAGCTCGAGTTGCTGCGCGCGCTGAAGGTCGAATACGGACAGGGCTACCATTTCGCCAAACCGCTTGATGCAGAGGCCGCCGAGGCGCTGATCGCCGCCCGGCCGGTTTGGTAAGGGCGGGTTATTGGGGTCGATGCTCACCACACAGCGGACTTCAAAAAACAACCCGATGCTTCGGCCTGCGACGAATAGATTTCAACCCTGAGCGGGAAGTCAGCAGGTCGAAAAAGCACTGGTCTATGTGGCTGCCTCCCTCCGAAACCCGCCAGAGGGGCTACTCCGGCTAGTCGGCCCTGGCCGCCATTCTCCAGCCGCTGCCTGTGCAGCCGCAATGCGACGAATACCTTTCGCTCACCTGACATCCTGCGAACTGGAACTCCTGCACCGAAAGAGCTTCGGTCGTGCCCATGCGCAGGGGGTAGGTTCCTGAACCGGCTAGTCGAACAAACTGGGGCTCGTCGAGGCGACGGGAACGTGCTTCGAAGCGCACAGGCAGCCGGTTTAGTGGCAAAATATGACATTAATTGACATCCTCTGGAGCGCGCCATGTCCCTCAATGTCTCCCTACCCCCAGAGTTGGAAAATCGGGTGCGCCAGCATGTGGAGTCTGGTCTCTACAGTTCTGCGAGTGAAGTCATCCGCGAAGCGTTGCGATTGTTCGAGGCCTACCAGGGCGTGCAGGCAGCGAGCCTGGCCAGCCTGAAAGCCGACGTCGCCCAAGGTGTCGCCGACATCGAGGCGGGCCGGGTGCGCGAACTCGGCATGAACGAAATTGAGCAACGCGGCCGGGCAACACTGTCAGCACGGCGACAGGCGTAGCGACCGCGTGAGCAAGATTCGACATTCCACCAGTGCGGAAAACGATCTGCTTGAGGCTTGGCTTTTCGTCGCCGAGGACAGCGTCGAGGCCACCGACCGCTTACTTGATCAGATCCAAGCCGAATCGCAAACGCTACTCTTGCAGCCGAAAATAGGCCAGGCCCGTGACGAACTGGCGGTCGACCTGCGCGGTTGGCCGACCTTGACGCCCTACATCCTGTTTTATTTCGTCGAGGACGATGGGATCACAGTGGCGCGCGTCCTGCACCACGCCCGGGATGTCCCCGCGATCTGGAATTGGCCAAGGCACGGAGGACGCGGTAGGCGCCATGCGTTGTAAAGCGCCGATGTAGAGCAGGCGCTCAGCGGGTCGCCGGAGGTCAGGATCAACAATCCCCCTCTGGCCGAGTACTAGCTTGTCGCATCTTGCCCGATGGCAGCCGAACGCCACGAGTTCAAAAATCAGGCTCCGATCAACAGCAAGGAGCCGGTCATGGAGAACGGCGAACATCGGGAAGCCTGGGACAAAGGGAAGCTAGCTGGCCAGAAGGCACTGCTCAAGCCCAAGGTCATCTGGGCCATCAGCATCCATCTGCAGCATGCGCACGCGGTGCGCGACCTCGTCAGCCTGAGGTCGGAAGACTTTCTCTTTCCGAGCCGCCTGCACGGCTCCCCGCATGTCTCCACCCGGCAGTACGCGAGGATCGTCGAGCACTGGGTGATAGCGGCCGGCCTCAATCCGTACGCCTACGGTACGCACTCTATGCGGAGGACGAAGGCGGCCTTGATCTACAAACGCACGAGGAACCTGCGGGCCGTTCAGCTCTTTTTAGTCGGACCTGCTGGCCACCACAAATCGGAATGGCTGCTCACGCGCGACCGGAATCCGTGTCCACCACCGTGCGCCCACAAGCCCTGCCTCCTTGTGGGAAAATGGCGATTTCCACGACCCACCCGGGTCGCACTTTCCGGAATCCATGCAGATGACTCAGCCTTCTTCCGGCGACAACGCGGGGCGCAACTTCCTGAGCGTCGCTGATGCGCGTGGCCTGGTCCTCGATGCCCTGGCGACGATTGAAGGCTGGGAGTGTGTCGCAGTGCGTGCGGCGCTCGACCGGGTGCTGGCGCGCGACCTGATTGCGCCCTTCAACGTGCCGGCATACGACAATTCGGCGATGGACGGTTACGCGGTCCGCAGCGCCGACCTCGCCAACGCTGGCGACACCGCGCTTACGCTGGTCGGCACCGCCTTCGCTGGCCATCCCTTCTCCGGCACGCTCGGTGCGGCACAGGCTGTGCGCATCATGACCGGGGCAGAGATCCCGTACGGCGCCGACGCTGTCGTCATGCAAGAAGTCGTCCGCTGCGAACACGATCAGGTGCATATCCCCGCCGGACAGAAGAAGGGGCAAAACCTGCGCTCCGCGGGTGAAGATCTCGCGGTCGGCAGCATTGCACTGGCCGCTGGTACGCGCTGTGGCCCAGCCGAACTTGGCCTCATTGCCTCGCTCGGCTTGGGCGAAGTCTTTGTTCGGCACAGGCTGCGGGTCGCGTTTTTCTCCACCGGCGACGAGATTGCCTCGATCGGCCAGCCGCTGGCGGCGGGCCAGGTCTACGACAGCAACCGCTACACGCTGTTTGGCGTGCTCTACCGCCTGGGCTGCGAGGTGCTCGACATGGGCGTCGTCGCGGACGAGCCCGCGGCACTCGAGGCGGCTTTTCGTGACGCTTCGAATGCGGCCGACGTCATCATCACCAGCGGTGGCGTCTCGGTCGGCGAGGCCGACTTCATCCGCGACATGATGGCGCGCATGGGTGAGGTGTCGTTCTGGAAGCTGGCGATCAAGCCCGGTCGGCCGATGGCCTTCGGCCGCATCGGCAACGCGGTGCTGTTTGGCCTGCCCGGCAACCCGGTCGCGGTGATGGTGACTTTCTACCAGTTCGTGCAGGACGCCTTGTTGAAGATGATGGGCGTCAGCCCGCTGCCACAAGCCGTACTTTTCCCTGCGCGCGCTGACTTCAGCCTGCGCAAGCGCCCTGGCCGCATCGAATACCTGCGCTGCCGCCTCGTGCGCGAAGCAGGCGAGCTGACAGTGAGCATTGCTGGTGCGCAGGGCTCGGGCGTGTTGCGCTCAATGTCGGAAGCCAACTGTTTTGTCGTGTTACCCGAAGACTGCAGCGCGGTGCAGCCTGGCGACACGGTTCTCGCTCAACCTTTCAACGGACTGGTCTGAAGACCGGGAAACGCCCATGACTCAGGACGAACTCAAGAAGGCAGCGGCACTCGCTGCGCTCGACTACATCGAAGACGGCAGCATCGTCGGCGTCGGCACCGGCTCGACGGTCAACCACTTCATCGACGGCCTCGCCAGCGTGCACGAGCGCATCCGCGGCGCGGTGTCCAGCTCGGAAGCCAGCTCGAAGCGCCTTGCCGCACACGGCATTCCGGTGTTCGATCTCAACGACGTCGACCGCATCCCGGTCTATGTCGACGGCGCCGACGAGATTGACGGTAGCTTCGCCATGATCAAGGGCGGTGGCGGCGCACTGACGCGCGAGAAGATCGTCGCCGCGGTGTCCGATCGCTTCATCTGCATCTGCGACGCCAGCAAGCGCGTGCCGACACTGGGCCAGTTTCCGCTGCCGGTTGAGGTGATCCCGATGGCACGCAGCCACGTCGCCCGCGAACTCGCCCACCTTGGCGGAGAGCCTCGCCTGCGCGAAGGCTTTGTCACCGACAACGGCAACCTGATCCTGGATGTGCATGGCCTGTCGATCAACGACCCGGTTGGCACCGAGACGGCCATCAATCAGATCGTGGGGGTCGTCACCAACGGTCTGTTCGCCCGCCGTGGGGCAGACCTGTTGCTGCTTGCCGGCGGCGCGGGCGTCGAGCGTCTGCAGCGGCCCTGAGGCGGCAACGGATGTCGGCTCTCCTGCCGATGTGAATGTAGCCCGCGCTGACGCGAACCCGTCCATCAATCTTGGGCAACATCAGATGTGGACTCTCGCGGCGGACTCAGCCAACTCGGCGCCGGCCAGATCAGAGACGGCGTAGGCAAGCTGTGTTTGCGGAGCGACGATTGAGTGGCAGGGGTGCGCAAAGAGAGGTGCGTTAAGCGCGCGAAAATCAAAAAAGCCCTTGTTCATCAATTGAACAAGGGCTTTTTTCTGGCGGAGTGGACGGGACTCGAACCCGCGACCCCCGGCGTGACAGGCCGGTATTCTAACCAACTGAACTACCACTCCGTATCCATCAATTCGCCAGCTCGCGCTGTCGAATCAGGTCTGAGCTTTTACGCCAAACCTCTGTGTTGGCGTCCCCACGGGGATTCGAACCCCGGTTATCGCCGTGAAAGGGCGGTGTCCTAGGCCTCTAGACGATGGGGACTGAGGCATTGCTACTACAAACCACTTTGGTGGAGGTAAGCGGGATCGAACCGCTGACCTCTTGCATGCCATGCAAGCGCTCTCCCAGCTGAGCTATACCCCCACATCAAGCCGGCGATTATAGCCAGAGGAGCCGGTTCTTAAAAGACTTAGCTTCTTTTAAAGTTCCGCTCAAACATGGCCCGACTTCAAAGCTGGCGGAGTGGACGGGACTCGAACCCGCGACCCCCGGCGTGACAGGCCGGTATTCTAACCAACTGAACTACCACTCCGTACTGACCTGCACCGGCAAGCTGCCGGCCATGTGATGCAGTCATTCGAGACTGCATCACTTTTTGTTGGCGTCCCCACGGGGATTCGAACCCCGGTTATCGCCGTGAAAGGGCGGTGTCCTAGGCCTCTAGACGATGGGGACTAAGGTACTGCAACCACAAACAACCACTTCGACTTGGTGGAGGTAAGCGGGATCGAACCGCTGACCTCTTGCATGCCATGCAAGCGCTCTCCCAGCTGAGCTATACCCCCTTCACCGAAGAGCGCGCATTATAGGACCGCATCCCGCACCTGTAAACACCTGTTTTCAGCTTTCTGCCTGGCGCACGCTACCGTGTTCAACCGCGTCCAGAACCTTTCCGGGATTCATCAGCCCCTGCGGGTCAAGCGCCTTCTTGATGGCCCTCATCATATCCATCTCGACGGTCGATTTATAGCGCAATACCTCGTCACGCTTGAGCTGTCCCAGGCCATGTTCGGCCGAGATCGAGCCCCCCAGCTCGGACACGAGGTCGTGCACGATGCGATTGAGATCGGCGGTCTGTGCGATAAGGTCAGCGTTGGCGCCAGCAACCGGCCTGGAAAGGTTGTAGTGCAGGTTGCCATCGCCGATATGGCCGAAAGCGACAATGCGGATGTCGGGCCAGGCGCCCTGCAGGGCCGCGCGCGCGCGGACGAGGAACGCCGGTATACGGCTCACCGGCACGGCAATGTCGTGCTTGATGCTGACACCTTCGATCCGCTGCGCTTCAGAGATATTCTCGCGCAGCGACCACAATGCCTGTGCCTGGGCAAGACTGCGCGCAAGCACCACGTCTCCGGTCAGCCCCTTCTCGCAAGCCTGCTCCAGCGCAGCCTCAAGCTCGCCGGCGAGATCCGCGTCACCGGCGGTGTCGGCAAGCTCGACCAGCACGTTCCAGTCTGCCTGCAGCGCTAGCGGCGCGCGCGCGCCGGGGATATGTTCCAGCACCAGATCGAGCGCCGCTCGCCCAATGATCTCGAACGCCGTGACGCGGTCGCTGCAACGACTGCGCAGCAGGCCGAGCAAGCGGACCGCTGCAGCCGGATCGGGCACTTCAACCCAAGCGGTGGCGCGCTGGCGAATCGCCGGAAACAGTTTCAGCACGGCTGCCGTGATGACCCCGAGCGTGCCTTCGGCGCCGATGAACAGGTGCTTAAGATCGTAGCCGGTATTGTCCTTGCGCAGACCTCTCAACCCGTCCCAGACGCGGCCATCGGGCAGCACCACCTCAAGCCCCAGCACCAGCTCACGCATATTGCCGTAGCGCAGCACCTGCACGCCGCCAGCGTTGGTCGACAGATTGCCGCCGACAAGGCAACTGCCTTCGGATGCGAGCGACAAAGGAAAGAGGCGATCGGCGGCAACGGCCGCCTCCTGCACCACCGCCAGCGTACAGCCTGCCTCGACGGTGAGGGTGTTGTTGTCGACATCGAGGGCACGAATGCGATTCATCCGCCCCAGGCCAAGAACGATGGCACGCCCATCTGCGGCCGGCGTGGCCCCGCCACACAGGCCGGTGTTGCCGCCCTGCGGCACGATCGGCACTCCGGCGGCCGCACACAAGCGGACGACGGCCGCAAGCTCCGGCGTTGATGCCGGGCGCACGACCGCGCGTGCGGTGCCCTGGTATCGGCCACGCCAGTCGCGCAGGTGAGGCGCCATGTCCGCGTTTGCGGTCAGCACATGACGGTCGCCGACGATAGCGCACAAGTTCTGAATGAAGTTGTCCATGCTGAAACTCCTCGCCGTGCCGTGCCGCTCATTGGGGCACCGTGATGCCTAGTCGACGTCGTGCCCCAGCACGTAGCGCAACACAGGTCGCATGCGCAACACCGCTGCCTCACCTTCGGCGAACGCTTCGGCGGCACGATGGTAGTCCATCAGCCCGACATGACCGACCCGCGGTGAGATCATGACGTCCGCGGGGTCTCCGGCAAGCCGGCTACGTGCGATACGGACCTGCATGATATTGATGCTCGAACTGATGACCGACACCAGTGAAGGCAGCCCCTCACTGCCGGCGCTGGCCGGCCGCGGCACCACCAGTTCTTCGCCAGTGCCGAAGCCGAAGCGCGACAGCAGGCGTTCGGTCCAGCCCGCCTCGGTCTCCTCGGCCGGAACAGGTTCGGTCGCGCTGTAGCGAGCGGCACGACCGACCAGATCGGACCCCAGATCGACAGCGATCACAACATCCGCTCC
>Ga0209476_10000276_pt1 | contig 34749 bp, 34 predicted proteins | sample KloWWTrecipitate_FD_187179 | JGI IMG/M metagenome (GOLD analysis project Ga0209476, IMG submission 187179) | Active sludge microbial communities from Klosterneuburg, Austria, studying microevolution and ecology of nitrifiers - Klosterneuburg... | ecosystem: Engineered > WWTP > Aerobic digester... | reverse complement strand
TGCGCGCCCATGGCGCCGCGCCTTCCCTGGCGCTGGCACTGGCGGGGTTGCTGGTGCTGCTGTGCTTCGGTGCGCTGCATGGCCAGCGGCGCATCGAGGGCGGCGATGCCGTCTTCGGCTTCCTGCTGGCCTTCCTGCTGCCGCTGGTCACCGGCGCCGCCAGCCAGTTGCTGCCGCTGTGGCTGCAGCCCGGCATCCAGACCGATTGGCACCGTGCGGCGCGCGCAACGCTGGGCCGCTTTGCCGTCTTGCGGGGGCTGACTTTTGTCGCAGCCGGATGGCTGGTTGCGCTCGGCTGGCCAGCGGGCGCCTGGCTGGCAGCGGCCGGGCTGGCGGCGTTCATCGCGCAGGCGCTGCGGATGGTGTTGCGGCGTTAGTCCTTTTTGTCGCCTGCAGTGGCGGCGATCACGGCTGCGACATCCAGCGAACGCACGGCCTCGATGGCGACTTCCCAGGCGCCCTCGCGGCACAGGCCCCTGACCTGGGCATCCTCGTAGGCCTCCAGTGCGGCGTCGATGCAGGCGCGGCGGACGGCTTCTGCGATGCGCTGTCCGTCAGGCATTCCGTTCTCCGGCCGCGGTTCCCGGCCTGCGGCGCATGGCGACCAGCACCACCAGCGCGAACACCAGGCCGCCGATGATGGCGACCAGGCCGCCCAGGCCCATGATGCCCATGGCGACGATCTCGCTGGTGCTGCGCAGCGCCTGCTCGGCACCGGCCACCTTGCGCTGCACGCCGTAGCCGCCCGACCACATCAGGCCGCCGATGTGCATCGCCTGGCCGGCCGCGTAGCAGTAGGAGGAGAAGGTCGCCCACTTGCGCGCGGGCGCGGCGTAGCCGAGGCGCGGCAGCAGGTGGTACACCAGGCCCATCAGCGCCAGCGTCACGCCGACGATGCAGCCGTGGTAATGCGCCGGGATCTTGACGTTGTTGCCGGCGATCATGAAGCCGATGATGCCGCCGAAGCAGAACAGGGCGATCGAGGAGTACAGGGCGGCGCGCAGCGGCCGCGCCGTGTCGGCCAGCGCAAGCCCCGGCGGCACCGCCAGCAGGACGGCCAGCGCCGCCGGCAGGATCGGCAGCCCGCCGCCGAGGCCCATCGCGAAGGTGAGCAGGTTGCGGTGCTCGACGGCATGCGCCGGCCACAGCAGGTAGGCAACCGGGATCAGCAGGGCGCACAGCGTCGCCAGGGCGAAGCACAGCAGCGCGATGCGCGGGCTCATCGGCACGCCGCCGGCGCAGGCGCTGGCCAGCCACAGCCAGGCGACCAGCATGAACGCTGTCCAGATGAACTGCAGGGCATGGCCGCCGCCCCAGAAAAGAATCTCGTAGTAGGCCTTGCCGGCGAGGCTGTCGGGCATGCTGAGCCAGGACCAGGCGAAAGCCGCCAGCGCGATGGCCGCCGGCAGCAGGGCGAGCGTCAGGCCGGCTTGCAGGGCTGCCGCGCCCTCGCGCGGCCAGCGCCAGGCAGGTGCCGCCACCAGGCTGCGCGCCACCAGCAGCAGGGCGCCGGCGCCGAAGATGACCAGCCCCCAGAGGAAGACCGGATCCTCCAGCACCGGGATGTAGTTGGCCATCAGCGGCCCGCCGCGGCCGATGAAGGGCGACAGCGTCATGAGCAGCGTACCCAGCGCGCAGGTCGCCAGCGCGGTGCGGTTGAGGCCCATGGCGCGCGTGCTGCCGGAGAGCGTCCACAGGATGCCGCCGATGGAGACGAACCACACCAGCACGGAGAGATCGACATGCACCACCAGGGCGACGCGGAAGAAGTCCGCCAGCGGCAGCAGGTGCTGAAACTGCGGCGCGCGCGAGAGCACGAGGACGATCGACAGCGCGCCCGAGCCGATCAGGGCGAGCAGGCTCAGCCAGAGCCAGCCGCGCGCAACGCCGGCGCGGCTGGCGTCGGCTTCAGGAAGGCTGAAATCGGTGGCGCAAGCGGCGGCGGGGAGTGCGTCGGTCGCAGCGCTCATTCAAAGAAGATGCCGCCCTGGTCCTTGCGCACGTCGATGACCATGATCTGGGCCGGTTTGAGCGTCACTTTTTCCTCGCGCACCAGGTTGAAGTCGGCGATGCGCACGTTGTCGTTCATCTTGACCGAGACCAGATGATCGCCGGCCGGCACTTCGAAGCGCCGGTAGAGGGTCGAGGCGCCATCCTTGGAGAGGCCGGCGGGCGGCGCGCTGCCCTCGAACAGCGGCTGGCCGTCGAGGTCGATCCTGACCCTGATCGGCGAGCGCTCGCGCGGACAGACTTTCGCCACGCGCATGTTCGGCGCCAGCTTGGCGAGTTCCTCCGGCGAGCGCTCGCGGCACTCTCCGACCGGCTCGCCGTGGTAGCTGAAGGAGAGCTTGATGAGCGAGCGATCCCCCTCGAGGTGAGCATACTCGGGCCAGGTAGAAAAAATGGCGATGATCACGGCGAAGAGGCCGTAGAACAATGCCTGGGCGGCCATGACCAGCGGGTTGGTGGGCGATTTGCTAACCATGTTTGGCAATCCTCCGGGGAGTATACGGGCGCAGGCGCTTTTCGTCAGCGTCCAGATTTTTCAGATTTTCGCGGAAATCGTCGAGCGCCGCCTTGAGATCGCTCATTTCGTGGCGGTCGGCCCAGGCGATGCGCAGCCGCTCGGCAGGCACCCCCGGGCGCAGGTGCGGCTCGCGCTGCCCGGCGAGCCGCTGTTCCGTCCATTGCGTGCCGAAGCGGTAGGCGCAGCTGCCTTCACGGCAACCGGTAACCAGCACGCCGTCGGCGCCGCCGCGCAGGGCGTACTCGACGAAGCTGGGCGGGAGCAGGCCGGTACACATGAGATTCATGACCGCCGTGCCCTGGTCTTCCACCGCGCCGGCGCCGGCGGCGCATTCGCAGCCAAAGACGGCGATTTTCACCGGCCCGGTCAGGGCGGCGATCCTGCGCGCCATGTCCTGGCGCAGCGCCCCGATCGGCTGCTGCGGCATGTCGATGCCGGTGACGAGCTGCTCGACGCTGCGGAACGGCGTCGACGAGGGGCAGGCGCCGGCGCAGATGCCGCAGGAGGCACACAGCTCGGGGAGGACGCGCGCCAGTTCGTGGCCGGGCTTGTCCGGATGCGGCAGCATGGCGATGGCGCCGTAGGGGCAATCGACGAAGCAGCGCCGGCAGCCATTGCAGTTGGGCGGATTCACCACCGCAATCGGCTCCTGCTTCCTGTGCGGCAGCAGCGGCAGGGCAAGCAGCAGCAGGGTGGCGCCGCCGGCGATCAGCCAAAGCCCGGCCGGCGAGGTCAGGTACATCAGCGGATGGATGAACAGGTAGTACCAGTCGATGTGCAGAACCGCCGGCACCACGGAAAGGTCGGCCTTGCCGTGCGAGACGGTCGGCTTGACGAATGCCAGCACGAGCAGCATGACGAAGGTGCCGAGCGCCAGCGCGCGCGAGGGGAAGACGTCCGCCTGCGAAATGCGCTGGATATGCACCCACAGGGCCAGCATGAGGGTCAGCGGGATGCCGATGTGCAGGAACACGAGCAGCGAGAAGAACCGGTCCGTCAGCACGCCCGGCAGGAAGTTGCGCGTGGCCGGCGTGCTGAAGATCGGCAGCCAGTCGAACCATTCGGCGCTGGCGACGGCGGAGAACAGGCCGAGCTGGTCCCATACCAGCCAGTAGCCGCCGATGCCGGAGGCGTAGACCAGCCAGACCGTCGGCACGCCGGTGATCCAGGAATACCAGTGGAAGCTGTGAAAGCGCCCGTAGAGGAATTCGCGCAGGAGGTGCAGCAGCATCACCAGTACCAGGCCGTCGGCGGAATAGCGGTGCAGGCTGCGCATGATGCCGCCGAGCCACCACTGCTCGTGGGTGTAATACTCGATCGAGGTGTGGACGTCTTCGATGCCGGTGTCGAGGACGATGAAGAGATAGATGCCGGTGGCCAGCGCGATCCAGAGGAAGTGGAAGCCGAGCGCGCCCAGATGCCGCCACGGGTTGCCGGCGGCGCCGAAAAAGGCATCGAAAAAACACTCGATGCGCTGCAGCAGGGCGAGACCGCCCTGGCGAATGGAATCCATGCTCAATTGGGGAGCCCGCGAACGGGTGTATTAGAGTTTAATGATATGCGTCCGGGTCTACAAGCGAATTGACCGGCGTCAAACGCCCGGATTCTTTTTATTGCGCAGTTGCAGTTCTTTCCAGAGATACCAGCCGATGTAGAGGAAGAAGGTGAGGAAGCCGGCGATCTCGAGAAACAAGGCGTAGCTGACCCTGTATTGCCCGGTCTGGGGGTCATACACGGAGCAGAGAATGCGCACGCGGTCGAGAATGTCGGCGATGGCGCCGGTCTGCGCCACCGGGGCGCCGGTGACGAGCTGTTTCATCGGCTCGACCAGCTGGTCGGCGTCCAGTGCCTCGCCGTAGATCTGGCGATAGATTTTTCCCTCGGCATCGACCAGCGTGACCTGCACGATGTGGTCGAAGCCGGCCGGCGTCGGCGCATAGCTGAAGCCGAACGCCCTGGACAGATCGCCGACGATTGCCGGCGCGGGACTGAGGAATTCCCAGTTGGGGAATACGATGCCGTTCTGCGTCGCGAAGGACTTCATCGCCGAGGGCATGTCGAAGGGCTGGTTGAAGCCGATGCTGACGATGTTGAAGCGGTCGGTACCGAGTACCGCGACGGTATTGGTGACGGCTTTCAGCAGGCTCCGGGTGGTGGTCGGGCAGACCTCGAAGCAACCGGTGTAGATGAAGCTGACCAGCAGTGGCTTGCCACGATAGTCGGCGAGCCGCACAGGTTTCTCCTTGCGGTCAAGCAGGGTGAAGTCGCCGATCGGCTGGTTGATGACGGATTGGGACAGCTTGAGCGCCTTCTCCTGGTCGAGCACCGGCACGTTGGGAGCGGCAACCGGATCGAGCGGTCGCGAGGAGAGCTTGTCCTGGGCGGCGAACAGTGTTGCGGCGCTGGCTAGCAGCAGGGCAGCGCAGAGCATTCGCGCGAATCGTTTGTATGGCATGGCCGGAATGATCTCCGCCGCCTGCGCGAGCGTCAAGCGCAGCGGTCAAAAAAAGGGCCGCTTGCGCGGCCCCTTTTCGGATTGCCCGGCCTGGCGGCCGGGAAAATCGGTCTTACGACAGACCCCACAGGGAGGACAGGTACTTCCAGTTCACGAAGTAGTACAGGATGAAGGCCGTGAGGAAGATCAGGGCCAGCACCATCGTCCCCGGGGTGGCAGGCGGATGCACCTTGCTGCCCGTGGTCGGCGCGGGCAGGGTCAGCGGGATCGGCGTGCTGCGCAGTTCGCCTTCCTCCAGCTTCTTGCCGAAGAGGATCGAGAGGACGATCTGCAGGATCCAGCCCGCGCCGCCGACGATGGCGATGCAGCTGAAGATGCCCGTCAGGCCCATCATCAGGTAGGCGGCGCCCGGCCACTCGTAGGCCATCGGCGCACCGGCGAAGGCCATGTCCCAGTGACGGCGGGAAACCCCCAGGGTGCCCGCGCCCATCATCACCAGCGCCACCACGTACATGGCGAGGCCGAAGAGGTAGGGCTGGATCTTGGCAAAGCCGGGGAACAGCACCTCACGCTTGAACAGCACCGGGACCAGGAAGTAGGTCAGGCCCATGAACGCCAGCGTGGTGCCGATGACGACCGTCGCGTGGAAGTGGCCCGGCACATAGATGGTGTTGTGGATCAGCATGTTGAGCTGTTCCGCGCCCATCATGACGCCGGAGATGCCGCCGAGGAAGCCGAAGCCGATCAGAGACAGGAACATCGACGAGAAGGCCGGGTTGCCCCAGGGTGCTTTCCTCAGCCACTCGAAAAGGCCCTTGTTGTAGCCCTTCAGGCGCTGCGCCTGCTCGATGGCGCCCGGCACCGTCATCCCGTGGATCATGGAGGCCAGCACCGCGAAGTACATGAAGTACGAGGTGTTGACGATCTTCCACTCCGAGCTCAAGCCAGGGTCGGACAGCAGGTGGTGGGCGGAAGCGAGCTGCAGGAACAGGATGTAGAGGAAGAAGGCCGTGCGGCTCACCTTCTCGGACATCGGCTTTGCCCCGAAGACGATGGCGGCGATGGCGTACCAGATCGCCACATGCGCGGAGACGTTGATCTGCTGCGAGCTGTGGCCGAGGCCCCACCAGACGACGCGATACATCAGCGAGTCGATCTCGCGGATGTAGCCGAGCGACCAGAGGAAGGTCGGGATCAGGATGATGGCGCCGGAGGCGATGGTGAAGATGGCAATGATGCAGGCCGTCAGCGCGCCGAAGGTCACCAGCGGAATCGAGCCCTCATAGGTCTTCTCCGCCTTGGCCACCACCAGGGTGCCGAGGAAGATGAAGCAGATGAGGAGTGCGCCCACGGCGAACAGGATCAGGCCGAGGTAGAAGTGCGGCTTGGCCTGCATCGGCACGTAGGAGGTGAACATCACGCTCGACTCGCCCTGGAAGATGGCGACGTTGGTCATGATTGCGCCAATGACCATCAGGATGGAGGCGACCCAGGCCAGCTTCGGCATCGCCAGGCGGCAGCGCAGCAGCGTCGAGGATGCGAAGATCAGCACGGCCATCTCGAAGAAGATGATCCAGAAGATCAGCATGTCGATGCCGTGCGCGGTGAGCACCATGTAGAAGGTGTCCGCCGGCAGCAGCTTGATGGCCGGCCAGCGGGTGAGGATGACGCCCAGCGCCATGATGCCGCCGACAAGCAGCGCAAGCACGCCGGCGACGGCGTGGAAGCGCATCAGCTTCTCGGCAGCGGTGTCGAACTGCAGCCCGGAACGCGGGCAGATGCGGTATGTGGTAGCCATTTACACGCCCCCTTATTTCACGTACATGCGCCCGACCATCGTGTGATGGCCGATGCCGCAGTATTCATTGCAGACGATGGAGTAGGTGCCGGCCTGTGTCGGCGTGATCTTGACGACGTGGTCGTAGTTCGGATGCACCTGGATGTTGATGTTCTGCGGCTGCAGCGAGAAGCCGTGCATGTAGTCCATCGCCGAGAGGTGGAGCTTGTAGGTCTTGCCCTTCTCAAGTTCGTAGATCGGCCACCAGTCCCACAGGCGTCCGATCAGGTAGATGTCGGAGCCGGCGGGCGGCTTGACGACAGGGACCTGCTTGTCTGTCTCGGTGCGCACCGTGTATTGGTCCACCACGGCCTGGGCCTTGGCGGCGAACATCTCCTTGGTGGTCTTGTAGGTTTCGTTGGCGAGGTTCTGGTTGCCGTAGATGTGCCACCAGATCATCATTCCGAACATGGTCAGCGACCATACAAACGCGATCGCGATCCAGATGAATTCGAGCTTGTCGATCGGTTGATTCCACCAGACCCGCTCCGAGGGGGGCAGTATTGCACTCATCAATTTCTCCCTGAAAATTAAAACGGATGCGGGTCAGCGTGCGACCGGGATGTTGGCAATTTCCATCACGCCCCACACGATGTAGAGCACCGTTGGCATTGCGACGCCTAGGAATACCAGTAAAAATGGATTGTCCAGCCACTTCTGCATTACTGGGATGCGTTCTTCTTGATCAGCCATCTAAGCCTCCTTTTGTCGCCCTGGGTGGCGCGGTTTTCGACAAGACAAACTTCGGGTATTTAACGGGCGATAAGTTACGTTGCAGGCGTCACGAATAGTTTGATCTAGGTTAAGAAACGCCCAAATACGCAATCACTTGCATACGGCGGTGCGGCACGTTGTCGCATATAATTTGCGCTCGAATTTCAAGACGTAAAATTCCGTCAAATCCGCATTCCGAACCCGAACATGAACCCCGATGCGCGCCGCCAGATCGCGGTCTGGCTCTTTGCCTGTTCCGCCATGGTCTTTGCCACCCTGGTGGTGGGCGGGGTGACGAGGCTGACGCATTCAGGGCTTTCCATCGTCGAGTGGCAGCCGCTGGTCGGCACCCTGCCGCCCCTGTCCCAGGCCGACTGGCTCGAAGTCTTTGAAAAATATAAGCAGACACCGGAATACCAGCAGGTCAATCACAGCATGTCCCTCGATGAATTCAAGGGCATCTTCTGGTGGGAGTACTTCCATCGGGTGCTCGGACGAACCATCGGTCTGGTTTTCTTTCTGCCTTTTCTCTATTTTTTGCTGCGGCGCAAGGTCGATCGCAAGCTGGTGCCGAAGCTGCTGGGCATCTTCCTCCTGGGCGGCCTGCAGGGCGCCATGGGGTGGTACATGGTGAAGAGCGGGCTGGTGGACGATCCGCGCGTCAGCCAGTACCGCCTCACCGCGCACCTCTCGCTCGCCTTCGTCATCTTCATTGCCATGATGTGGGTGGCGCTTGGGCTACTCGAGGAACGCGTGCGCTATTTCGCCCATGAAGGCTACCGCCGCGTGCAGCGCCTGGGATTCTGGCTGTTCGTGCTGGCCTGCTACATGGTCGTCACCGGCGGCTTCGTCGCCGGCATCCGCGCGGGCAAGGCCTACAACACCTTTCCGCTGATGAACGGTCATGTCGTGCCGCCGGAAATCTTCATGATCGAGCCGTGGTACCTGAACTTCTTCAACAACATGGCGACCGTGCAGTTCGACCACCGTCTGGGCGCCTGGCTGCTGGCATTTCTCGCGCCCTGGTTCTGGATCAGGCTGCGCCGGTTTCCCGACCGGGTGCGCGCGCAGAGGGTGGCCAGCCTGATGCTTACCGTGCTCGCCGTTCAGATCGCGCTGGGCATCCTGACGGTGCTGCATGCCGTGCCGGTGGCGCTCGGCGCCGCACACCAGGGCGGCTCCATGGTGCTGATGGCCGTGATGCTCTGGCTCAACCACGAATTGCGCGTGACGACGCAGTTGCGGGCTTCCTGACAGGGCAGCCGGGGTGTCGATGCCGCCATTCGGTTCAGCGCGCGGAAGGCGCCTTCGCGCCCTGGCGCTACTCACCTGCCTGCTGTCGCTGCTGGTCGTGGCGGTCAGCGCTACCCTGCGCCTGTCCGGTGCCGGGCTGGGCTGCGCCGACTGGCCCGGCTGCTATGGCGCCATTCTCGCCGGCGTGCCGCACGCACCGTGGGAGGGCGCCCGACTGTTGCATCGCATCGTCGCCACCCTGGCGCTGCTGGCGGGCATCCTGCTTGCATGGCGCTGCTGGCGGCCGCAACCCCTGCAGCCGGCCGCACGCTACGCGACGCTGCTGCTGGCGCTGATGCTGATGCTGTCGGTTCTCGGGGTGTGGAGCGCAGATCCGCGCATGGCCCTGGTGAATTTCCTCAATCTTGTCGGAGGGCTCGGCCTGGTCACCTTCTCGTGGCGCGTGGCGATCACTGCGGAACCTTCGCAAATGCTGGAGCGCGGCGGCGGCGGGCGGCTTTGCCGCGTGGCGCTGGCGTTACTGACGCTAGCGGTATTGCTCGGCGCTCTCATCGGCGCGCGTTACGCGGCGGCGGCCTGCGGCACCCTGCCCGACTGCCAGGGCGCCTGGTGGCCGGCGCCCCATGGCTTTTTGGCACTGAATCCCTTCGTTACGCTGGCGGGGCCGGCCGCGCCGGGGGATGCCGGCGCGACGGCGCTGCATCTGCTGCACCGCTACGCTGCCGCGCTGGCAGCCTTGCTGTTCGCCATCGTCGCGATGCGCCTGCGCAAGGTGCCGCGGGCACGCAATGCCGCCCTGGCGGTGCTGACTTTGCTGGTCCTGGAAAGCGGGATCGGCGTGCTGACGGTGATGAGCGGCTTTTCCCTCTGGCTGGGGGTCGCCCACAATGTCGGTGCGGCGCTGCTGCTGGCTGCGGCCGCCAGTCTGATGCACAGCGTACGGCAATAAAAAAGCCCGCGGGTCGCGCGGGCTTGCGTTCCCAGGGCCTCGGTCAGGCCAGTTGCACGGGAATCTTGTGACGCTGGTTCATCATGTGGTTGCGCGAATCGACGTACACCAGGTCCGGCTCGAATTTCGCCAGTTCAGCCTCGTCGTACATCGCATAGGTGGCGATGATCAGCAGGTCGCCGGGCGCCGCCTTCCGCGCCGCGGCGCCGTTCACCGAAATGATGCCGCTGCCGCGCTCGGCGGAAATGGCATAGGTGGTGAAGCGCTCGCCGTTGTTGACGTTGTAGATGTCGATCTGCTGGTACTCGCGGATATCCGCGGCATCGAGCAGATCCTGGTCGATCGCGCAGGAACCTTCGTAGTGCAGTTCCGAATGCGTAACCGTCACGCGGTGCAGCTTGGACTTCAGCATCATCCGTTGCATCGTGGTCGCTCCTTCTCTCAGTCTCAGTAGCTGGCAGGTTGCGGTTTTCCTCTCCCGCAAGGTGCGCTGCTGGTGCACCGACGGCCTGAGCGCATGACGGTACCCTAAACTTCCAGGTTGTCGATCAGGCGCGTGCTCCCAAGGAGTGCCGCGCCCAGCACCACCAACCCAGAATCGTGAGCGGCCGGCAATTGTAGATCAAGTTGTTTTCGCACCGCAACATATTGTGGAATCCAGCCACTGGCGCGGAGTTCGGCCATGGCCCCCTGCTCAAGCCGCGCCAGGTCTCGTTCTCCGCCACGTACCCCTTGCCGAACGGCTTCCAGAGCCCGATACAGCCGGGGGGCCTCGGCCCGCTCGGCTGCCGAAAGGTAGCCGTTGCGGGAGGAGAGGGCGAGGCCATCCTCGGCCCGCACCGTTTCGCCGGCGACGATTTCGATGGGCAGGGCGAACTCGCGCACCATGTTGCGGATGATCATCAGCTGCTGGTAGTCCTTCTTGCCGAAGACGGCCACCTGCGGCTGGACGATGGCGAACAGCTTCATCACCACCGTCGCCACGCCGCGGAAGAAGCCGGGGCGGAACTCGCCCTCGAGGATGTCCGCCTGCACCGGGTCGGGCTGAACGAAGTAGGCCTGCGGCGTCGGGTACATCTCGCGCTCGTCCGGAGCGAAGAGGTGGGCGACGCCGGCGGCCGTCATCCGCGCGCAGTCGGCCTCGAAGGTGCGCGGATACGTGCCGAAGTCCTCCTTCGGGCCGAACTGCAGGCGATTCACGAAGAGGCTGGAGACGAGGCAGTCGCCGAGCGGCTGCGCCTGAAGCATGAGGGCGATGTGGCCCTCGTGCAGGTTGCCCATGGTGGGTACGAAGCTGACGCGGCCGGCGCCCATCAGCGCCGCACGGAAGCCGGCGATGGTCGTATGGATTTGCATCTCAGTAGCAGTTTTCCGGGCCGGGGAAACTGCCGTTCTTGACCGCCTTGACGTAGGCCTTGACGGCGTCGTCGATGCTCGCCGCGCCATCCATGAAGTTGCGCACGAACTTGGCCTTGCGACCCGGATAGACGCCGAGCATGTCGTGCAGCACCAGCACCTGGCCATGGCAGTCGACGCCGGCACCGATGCCGATGGTAGCCATGCTCGTCAGGCTTTCGCCGATCTCGGCGGCCAGCGCCGAGGGCACCATCTCCAGCACGAGCAGGGCCGCGCCGGCCTGCTCCAGGGCGAGGGCATCCTCCTTCATCAGTTGCGCCGCCGCCCTGGTCTTGCCCTGCACGCGGTAGCCGCCGAGCTGGTTCACCGACTGCGGCGTGAGGCCGATGTGGGCGCACACCGGCACGCCGCGCTCGACCAGGAAGCGCACCGTCTCCGCCATGTAGGCGCCGCCTTCCAGCTTGACCATCTGTGCGCCGGCGGCCATCAGGGCGACGGCCGAACGCATCGCCTGCGCCGGGCTCTCCTGGTAGCTGCCAAAGGGCATGTCGGCCATCAGGAACGGGCGGTTCGCCCCGCGCGCGACGCAGCCGGTGTGGTAGGCCATCTGCTCCAGCGTTACCGGCAGGGTCGAGGAGTGCCCCTGCAGCACGTTGCCGAGGGAGTCGCCCACCAGCAGTACGTCCACGCCGTTGCGCTCGAGCAGGGCGGCGAAGCTCGAGTCGTAGCAGGTCAGCACGGCGATCTTCTCGCCCTCGGCGCGCATGCGCGCGAGTTCGGTCAGGGTCACCGGACGCGAATTCTCAAGGTAGCTCATGGACGCTGGCTTTCCGTGTCGAACACGGCTGGGATGATAGCGAGCTTTGCCAGCTTCTGCTCGCGGCAGGCCGACATCAGATCGCGGGCCGGGCCGCGCCCCGGGATGGCGATGTCGGGGGCCAGTTCCAGCAGGGGCAGCAGGACGAAGGCGCGCTCGTGCATGCGCGGGTGAGGCAGGGTCAGCTGCGCACCGCGGCGCGTCTCGCTGCCGTAGAGCAGGAGGTCGAGGTCGAGGGTGCGCGGCGCATGATGGAAGTCGCGGCGGCGGCCGAAGCGCGCCTCGATGGCGAACAGTTCATCGAGCAGGGCCTCGGCACCGAGCGCGGTGTCCGCGGCGGCGACGGCATTGATGAAGTCGGGCTGGTGCTTCAGGCCGACCGGTGCGCTGCGGTAGAGCGACGAGGCGGCCACCAGCGTTGTCTCCGGCAGCGTACGCAGCGCGGCAAAGGCCGCCTGAACGGTGGCCAGCGGATCGCCGAGATTGCTGCCCAGCGCGATGTAGGCTCGCGTGGTCATCCCCCGCCTTCCGGATCGGCGCTATCGCCGCCGCCCTTGCGGCGTCGCCGTTTCCGGCGGGCTGGCTTTTTCTCCGGCGTGAGCATGGCCAGCCGCGCCTCGGTGTCGGCATCGAGAAACGCCCGCCACCAGTCGGCCAGTTCCTGCGCCACCTCGCCGCTCTCGGCGCGCAGCAGCAGGAAGTCGTAGCCCGCCTTGAAACGCGGCTGCTCGACCAGACGCAGCGGCCGGCGTCCGGCACGGTTCTCCAGGCGCGGCTGCAGGATCCAGATGTCCTTGATGTCGGCGGCGATGCGGCGCGTGATGGCCAGCTTGCCGCCCTGGATGTCGAGCACCTCGTCCATGGCGGCGTGCAGGGCAGGGATCGGCGGCTCGTTGTTCTGCTTGCGCGCCTCCCAGGCGGCGAGCGCCTCATGCCAGAGCAGGGTGGCGAAGAGGAAGCCGGGCGAGGTGCGTTTGCCGGCCTTCACCCGCGCGTCGGTGCTGGCGAGCGACAGCCAGACGAAGCGTTCGCCGAGCGGCTGCTCCATGATGACGTCGAGCAGCGGCAACAGCCCGTGGTGCAGGCCCTCCTCGCGCAATTGCCTGAGGCATTCGACGGCGTGGCCGGAGAGCAGCAGCTTGAGCATCTCGTCGAACAGGCGCGCCGCCGGCACGTTTTCCAGCAGGTCGGCCATCTCGCGGATCGGCGTTCGCGCCGCCGGGTCGATGGTCAGCCCCAGCTTGGCCGCCATGCGCACGGCGCGCAGCAGGCGCACCGGGTCCTCGCGGTAGCGCTTCCTCGGGTCGCCGATGATGCGCAGGGTCTTCTGCTGCAGATCGGCGACGCCGTGGTGGTAGTCGGTGATGGTCTCGTCGGCGGGGTTGTAGTAGAGCGCGTTGATGGTGAAGTCGCGCCGCGCCGCGTCTTCCTCGACATTGCCGAAGACGTTGTCGCGCAGCACGCGGCCGTGTTCGTCGGTCTCGGAGTCGACGTCGTTGCCGGCGCGGAAGGTGGATACCTCCATGGTCTCGCTGCCTGACATGACATGCACGATGCGGAAGCGCCGGCCGATGATGCGCGAGCGGCGGAAGATGCCGCGCACCTGTTCCGGCGTGGCGTCCGTGGCGATGTCGAAATCCTTCGGCTCGATGCCGGCCAGGAGGTCGCGCACCGCGCCGCCGACGACGAAGGCGGCATGGCCGTGTTCCTGCAGGCGTGCGACCGTCTGGCGCGCGCCCGGCGAGATCGACTCGCGGCGGATGCGGTGCTTCTCGACGGGAATCAGCGCTGGTTCATGCACAGGGGGTGCCTTGCTGAACACGCGTCGCAACAACTTGCGGATCATGCTGCGTCAGGAATAGAGGTCACGAAAGGGCGCAATGATACAGCAGATCAAAGTGTTATCTCAGGCTGATGATCGGCCAGCCGCGTTCGCGGGCATGGCGTTCGAGCGTCGGATCCGGGTCAACCGCCACCGGATCGCTGACCTTGCCCAGCAGCGGCAGGTCGTTGAGCGAATCGCTGTAGAACCAGCTGCGGCCGAAGCTGCGCCAGTCGTGGCCGAGGCCGGCCAGCCAGGCTTCCACCCGTGCGATCTTGCCCTCGCGAAAACAGGGGATGCCCGCCACGCCGCCGGTGAACTCGCTGCCTGACCGCTCCGGCTCGGTGGCGACCAGATGGGCGATGCCGAGCTCGCGGGCTATCGGCGCGGTGACGAAACTGTTGGTGGCGGTGACGATGGCGGCCAGCGCGCCTTCGGCGAGGTGCCGGCGCACCAGTTCCCGACCCTTGGCCGTGACGATGGGCAGGATGCGGCTGGCCATGAAATCGGCATGCCAGGCGTCGAGTTCGCGGCGCGGATGGCGCGACAGCGGCTTCAGCTGGAAATCGAGGAACTCGTGGATGTCCAGCGTGCCGGCCTTGTACTGGTCGTAGAAGTCCTGGTTGCGCGCCTCGTACACCTCGCGATCGAGCACGCCGCGCGAGATCAGGTACTGCGCCCACTCGAAGTCCGAGTCGCCGGCGAGGAGCGTGTTGTCGAGGTCGAATAAGGCGAGATTCATGAAGACTTGGGTGTCCGGTTGAAGTTGTTGAGCATTTCCTTGAGCAACGGCACGGTGACCGGACGCTTGCGCTCGAGCGAGGCGCGGTCGAGCTCGTCGAGCACCGCCATCAGCGAGGGCAGGTCGCGCGGGGTGTGGCGCAGCATGTAGCCGATCACCTCGTCATCGACGCGCAGGCCGCGCTGGCTGGCCTGGCTCTGCAGGGTGGCGGCCTTCTCCTCGTCGCTGAGCGGCTTGACCTGGTAGACGATGGCCTGGCCGATGCGCGTGCGCAGGTCCTCGCGCAGCTGCAATTCCAGCGGCGGTGCCGTGCCGCTCAAGAGCAGGGCCAGGCCTGCCAGTCTCGCCGAGTTGAAGGCGCGGAAGAGGGCGACCTGGGCCGCCCCGTCGAGGCGGTCGACATTGTCGACGATGAGCAGTCCGTCGGGCGGGCAGGGCAGCTCGGCACCGGCTTCCTCGCCGGCGACCAGGACGACGCGGCGGCCGGCCGCGTCGGCGGCGGCCCGGGTCGCCCGCAGCAGGTGGCTGCGGCCGCAGCCCGGCGGCCCCCACAGATAGACCGCTTCGTAGGCTTTCGGCTGCGCCAGGGCGCGCAGGCGCGCCACCAGCTCGACGTTGGCGCCGGCGATGAAATTCTCCAGGGTGGGGTTCTGCTCGGGGCGGATGTCGAGCGTCAGCTGCTGGGGCATGTTCGTGGTGAATGATGGGGGCGGATACGATAAAATCCGTCCTTTACTGCGCGATGCGCAACTTTATCACGAAGCGGATATCCCCTTGAGCTCCCTTACCTACCGCGATGCCGGCGTCGATATCGATGCCGGCGATTCCCTCGTTGAACGCATCAAGCCCTTCGCCAGGCGCACGATGCGTCCGGAAGTGATGGCCGGCATCGGCGGCTTCGGCGCCCTGTTCGAGATTTCCGGGAAATTCAAGGAGCCGGTGCTGGTTTCCGGCACCGACGGCGTCGGCACCAAGCTGAAGCTGGCGTTCCAGCTCAACCGCCACGACAGCGTCGGCATCGACCTGGTGGCGATGAGCGTCAACGACATCCTGGTGCAGGGCGCCGAACCGCTGTTCTTCCTCGACTACTTCGCCTGCGGCCGCCTCGACGTGGAGATCGCCGCGAGCGTGATCCAGGGCATCGCCAAAGGCTGCGAACTGGCCGGCTGCGCCCTGATCGGCGGCGAGACGGCAGAGATGCCGGGCATGTATCCGGACGGCGAATATGACCTCGCCGGCTTCGCCGTCGGCGCTGTCGAGAAATCGAAGATCATCGACGGCCGCAGCATCGCGCCGGGCGATGTGGTGATCGGCCTGGCCTCCAGCGGCGCGCATTCCAACGGCTATTCCCTGGTGCGCAAGATCCTCGAGCGGGCGAAGCCCGACATGAACGCCGATTTCGACGGCCGCCCCCTGGCCGAGGCGGTGATGGCGCCGACGCGCATCTACGTCAAGCCGCTGCTGGCACTCATCGAGGCCCTGCCGGTGAAGGGCCTGGCGCACATCACCGGCGGCGGCCTGCTCGACAACGTGCCGCGCATCCTCGGCGAATCGCTGTTGGCGACACTCGACAGCAGCGCCTGGATGCGGCCGAAACTGTTCGACTGGCTGCAGCAGGAAGGCCAGGTGGCGGATGCCGAGATGCACCGCGTCTTCAATTGCGGCATCGGCATGGTCGTCGTCGTTGCCCCGACGCACGAGGCCCAGGCGCTGCAGCTGCTGCGCGCGGCCGGCGAGACGGCCTGGAGCATCGGCAGGATCAGCCGGCGCGAACCAGACCAGCTGCAAACGATCGTGATCTGAGCGGTGCGTACCGACTTCTGCTCCGGGATTCAGCCGGAACAGGAGCCGGATAATTGAAAAGAGGTTTCATCCCCAATGGCAGCCGCAAAAAAACATCTCGTGGCGATCTTCGCCGCCGCCGGGCTGCTGGCGCTCGGCGGCTATGCCTACTACGTCAATCAGGCCGCTCCGCCAGCGCCCCAGGCGCCGGCCGGTGCGCCTGCCCCGGGCAAGGGGGGCGGCCCTCCCGGCGGCTTCGCCATCGGCGTGGAAACCGTCAGGGTCGCGACATCCGTGTTTGTCGACGATGTGGCTGCGGTCGGCTCCCTGAAGTCCAACGAATCGGTGGTGCTGCGTCCGGAAATCGCCGGCCGCATCGCCGCCATCCATCTGCGTGAAGGCATGCCTGCGGCCAAGGGGGCCGTGCTGGTGGCCCTGGATGCGTCGACCCAGGCCGCGGAACTGCGCCAGGCCGAGGCCAATCTCGCCCTCTCGCAGGCCAACCACAGGCGCACCGAGGAGCTCTACGAGAAGAAGTTCGTCTCGGCGCGCGCCCGTGACGAAGCCGCTGCAAACCTCAAGGTGCTGGAGGCGGCCGTGGCCCTGGCCCAGGCCAGGCTGCAGAAGACGCAGATCCGCGCCCCCTTCGCCGGCATCGTCGGCATCCGCAACGTCAGCATCGGCGATTACGTCAAGGAAGGCCAGGAGCTCGTCAACATCGAGGACATCGGCGCGCTGAAGGCGGATTTCCGCCTGCCGGAAAGCTATCTCTCGCGTTTGCGCAAGGGGCAGTCCGTCGAGGTGTCGACCGATGCCATGCCGGGCCAGACGTTCAAGGGCACGCTGGATGCCGTCGACCCCCTGCTCGATGCCTCCGGTCGCGCCATCTCGCTGCGCGCGCGCCTGGAGAATCCGGACCTCAAGCTGCGCCCGGGCATGTTCGTGCGCGTGCGCCTGGCCTTCGGCGGCGAGCGGCAGGGCCTGGCCGTGCCTGAAGAGGCGCTGGTGCCCGCCGGCGACGACAACTTCGTCTTCCGGGTGGTCGAGGGCAAGGCGCAGCGCGTCATGGTCAAGGTCGGCCAGCGCCGCGGCGCCACGGTGGAGATCACGGAAGGCCTGAAGGCCGGCGACGAGGTGGTTAGCGCCGGCCAGCTCAAGCTGCGCGACGGTGTGCCTGTGCGTGCCGGTCAGGGCGCCGCCGCCCCGGCCGAAGCCAAGCCCGCCTCCAAATGAAGCTGCCCGAGATCTGCATCCGCCGTCCGGTCTTCGCGACGGTCCTGAGCCTGGTGGTGATGCTGCTGGGCGCGGTGTCCTACTCGCGCCTGCCGGTGCGCGAGTACCCGAAGATCGACGAGCCGGTGGTGACGGTCGACACCACCTATCGCGGCGCCTCGGCGGAAATCATCGAGTCGCAGATCACCAAGCCGCTGGAGGATTCTCTCGCCGGCATCGAGGGGGTGGACGTGCTGTCCTCCATCTCCCGCGCCGAGAACAGCCAGATCACGGTGCGCTTCAAGCTGGAGAGGAACCCCGATTCCGCCGCCGCCGACGTGCGCGACCGCGTGGCGCGCGTACGCAACAAGCTGCCGCAGGCCATCGACGAGCCGGTCATTGCCAAGGTCGAGGCCGACGCCAACCCGATCATCTGGCTGGCCTTCAACAGCGACCGCCACTCGCCGCTGGAGGTCACCGACGTCGCCAGCCGCATCGTCAAGCCGCGCCTGCAGACCCTGCCCGGCGCGGCCGACGTGCGCGTCTTCGGCGAGCGCAAGTTCGCCATGCGCATCTGGCTCGATCCGGGCCGTCTGGCCGCCTACAATTTGACGCCGCCGGACGTCGAGGATGCGCTGCGCCGGCAGAACGTCGAGGTGCCGGCCGGGCGCATCGAGAGCCGCGAGCGCGAATTCTCGGTGGTGTCGCGCACCGATCTCGGCAAGCCAGAGGAGTTCGCCGACATCGTCGTGCGCCTGGTGAAGGGCTACCCGGTGCGCATCCGCGACCTCGGCAGCGTCGAAATCGGCGCCGCGCAGGAGCGCTCGGCGGTGCGCTTCAACGGCAAGAACGCCGTGGCGCTCGGCGTCATCAAGCAGGCCACCGCCAACCCGCTCGACCTGTCGAAGGCGCTGCGCGCCGAGCTGCCGCGGCTGATCGCCCAGCTGCCCGAGGGCATGGCGGTGAACGTCGCCTACGACTCTTCGGTATTCATCGACCGTTCCATCGAGGCGGTGTTCACCACCATCGGCGAGGCCATCCTGCTGGTGGCGCTGATCATCTTCCTCTTCCTGCGCTCGCCGCGGGCGACGCTGATCCCGCTGGTCACCATCCCGGTGTCGCTGATCGGCGCCTTCGCCCTGATGCTGGTGATGGGCTTCACCATCAACACCCTGACGCTGCTCGCCATCGTACTGGCGATCGGCCTGGTGGTGGACGACTCGATCGTGGTGCTGGAGAACATCTATCGCCACATCGAGGACGGCATGCCGCGCCTGCAGGCAGCGCTGCAGGGCTCGAAGGAGATCGCCTTTGCCGTGGTGGCGATGACGCTGACGCTGGCGGCGGTGTATGCGCCGGTGGCCTTCATGACCGGCCGCACCGGCAAGCTCTTCATCGAGTTCGCCCTGACGCTCGCCGGCGCCGTGCTGGTGTCGGGCTTCGTCGCCCTGACGCTGTCGCCGATGATGTGCTCGGTGCTGCTGCGCCACGAGACGCGCCACGGCAAGACCTACCTCTGGTTCGAAAACTTCTTCAATGGCCTCACCGCCGGCTATCGCCGCCTGCTCTCGGCGACGCTGCAGCGGCGCTGGATGGTCATGCTGGTGTTCGTGCTGGTGGCCGCCTCGAGCGCGCTGCTGCTGAAGGTGCTGAAATCCGAGCTGGCGCCGGTGGAGGATCGCGGCGTGATCCTCGGGGTCTTCCTCGGCCCGGAGGGCGCAACGCTCGACTACATGAGCCGGTACGCGCGCCAGCTCGAGGGCCTCTACGCGAAGACGCCGGACGTCGAGCGCTTCTTCGTCGTCGCCGGCAACCCGGTGGTGTCGCAGGGCATCTCCTTCGTCGGCCTGAGCGACTGGAACGCGCGGGCGAAGCACTCGACCGCCATCGCCAAGGAGCTGCAGCCGCAGTTCTTCTCGATACCCGGCGTGCTGGCCTTTCCGGTGACGCCGCCCTCGCTCGGCCAGAGCCCGCGCGAGCGGCCGGTCAACTTCGTCGTCGTCACCTCCGCCTCCTACCCCGAGCTGCAGGGCGTCACCGAGCAGATCCTCGGCGAGATGGCGAAGAACCCGGGTTTCGTGAACGTCGACACCGACCTCAAGCTCAACAAGCCGGAGCTGTCGGTGCGGGTCGACCGCGACAAGGCCGCCGACACCGGCGTGCAGATCGAGACCATCGGCCGCACCCTGGAGACGATGCTCGGCGGCCGCCAGGTGACGCGCTTCAAGCGCGACGCCGAGCAGTACGACGTGATCGTGCAGACCACCGACCAGGAGCGCGCGACGCCGGGCGACATCAGCCAGATCTACGTGCGCGGCCGCGACGACCGCATGATCCCGCTCGCCAACCTGGTCAGGGTGGACGAGACAGTGAGCCCGCGCGAGCTGAACCACTTCGCCCAGCGCCGCGCCGTGACCATCTCGGCGAACCTGGCGCCCGGCTACACCATGGGCGAGGCGCTGGCCTTCCTCGACAACACGGCGCGCAGCCTCCTGCCGGCAGGCTACGCCACCGACTACGCCGGCCAGTCGCGCGAATTCCGCACGTCGACGGCGAGCCTGGCGCTGACCTTCCTGCTGGCGCTGGCCTTCATCTACCTCGTGCTGGCGGCCCAGTTCGAGAGCTTCCGCGATCCCCTCGTCATCATGCTCACCGTGCCGCTGTCGATGACCGGCGCGCTGCTGGCGCTCTACCTCCTGCCCGGCGGCACGCTCAACGTCTACAGCCAGATCGGCCTGGTGACCCTGGTGGGGCTCATCACCAAGCACGGCATCCTCATCGTCGAGTTCACCAACCAGCTGCGCGATCAGGGCAGGGCGGTGCGTGAAGCGTTGATCGAAGCGACCAGCCTGCGCCTGCGGCCGATCTTGATGACCACCGGCGCGATGGTGCTGGGCGCGATTCCGCTGGCGTTCGCCAGCGGCGCCGGCGCGGAATCGCGCCAGCAGATCGGCAGCGTCATCGTCGGCGGCCTGCTGCTGGGCACGCTGCTGACGCTGTTCGTCGTGCCGACCGTGTATAGCCTGCTCGCCCGCGAACGTCCGGTTGCCGCGGCGCCGATGGCGGCGGGAGACTAGTCCTTGGCACGCCGTCAGCGCCCGATCGGCGTCTTCGATTCAGGCGTCGGCGGCCTGTCCGTGCTGCGCCATGTCCGGGCGATGCTGCCGGGCGAGGACCTGCTCTACGTCGCCGACTCCGCCCATGCACCGTATGGCGACAAGTCCGTGCAATTCATCGAAGCGCGCGCCGTGGCGATAGCCGAATTCCTGGTTGCACGGGATGCCAAGGCCCTGGTCGTTGCCTGCAACACCGCCACGGCCGCCGCAATTGCCGCCTTGCGGCAGCGCTTCGATCTTCCCATCGTCGGCATGGAACCGGCGGTGAAGCCGGCGGCCGAGGCGACGCGCTCCGGCGTCATCGGCGTGCTCGCCACCAGCGGCACCCTCGAAAGCGGGAAGTTCGCGGAACTCGTGCAGCGCTTCGGTTCGCAGGCCCGCGTCATCGTGCAGCCCTGCCCGGGACTGGTCGAGCAGGTCGAGTTGGGCGACCTGGCGGGGCCGCTCACCCGCCGCCTGCTCGAAGGCTTCATCGCACCGCTGCTCGATGCGGGAGCGGATACCCTGGTGCTTGGCTGCACGCACTTCCCCTTTCTGCAGCCGCTGCTGCGCGAACTGGTCGGCGGGGAGGTTGCGGTCATCGAGACGGGCGCCGCCGTGGCGCGACAGCTTGTCCGCCGTCTGGCGGAGGCTGACTTCAGTTCCGGCATCACGTCCGCAAGCGGGCATGAGTCCTCACTGGCGCTGCGTCTTCCGACCGCGCCGCCGCAGGGAACGGAACGCTTCTTCAGCAGCGGCGAGCCGGCGCAGCTGCAGGCGCTGTTGCCGCGGCTATGGGGCAGCGCCGCCGCGGTCGCGAGCCTGGGACGCTGACCTCAGGACAGCGCAGCTTCCAGTATCCCCGCCGCCTGGCCGACAGGATCGCCGGCGAGGCAGTCCAGCGGCGCGACATCCTCCCAGGCGCGCAGCCAGGTCAGCTGCCGCTTGGCCAGCTGGCGCGTGGCGGCGATGCCCTTCTCGCGCAGGGCCGCGCGGTCCGAACGGCCTTCGAGGTAGTCCCACACCTGGCGGTAGCCGACGCAGCGCATCGAGGGCAGGCCGGCATGCAGGCGGTACTTGCGGCGCAAGGCGCTGACTTCATCGATCAACCCGGCTTCCAGCATGGCGTCGAAGCGCCGTGCGATGCGCGCGTGCAGCACGGCGCGGTCTGACGGCTGCAGGGCGAGCTGGATCAGGCGGTAGGGCACGGCGGCTCCGGTTCTGCGCGCCATGCTCTCGGCCAGCGGCGCACCGGTGAGGCGCACCACCTCCAGCGCGCGCTGGATGCGCTGCGCATCGGTCGGCTTCAGGCGCGCGGCGGCGGCGGGATCGAGCGCCGCCAGATCGGCGTGCAGCGCCGGCCAGCCGCGGCGTTGTGCCTCTTCGTCGATGGCGCGACGCAGTTCGGCATCGGCCTGCGGCAGGTCGGAGAGGCCGTCGCGCAGCGCCTTGAAATAGAGCATGGTGCCGCCGGCGAGCAGCGGGATCCTGCCGCGCGCCGTGATTTCCGCCATGACGCGCAGCGCGTCGCTGCGGAAGCGCGCGGCGGAATAGCTTTCCTCGGGGGAGATCAGGTCGATCAGGTGGTGCGGAAATTTTTCCAGCGTGGCGCGGTCCGGCTTGGCGGTGCCGATGTCCATGTCGCGGAACACCTGCGCCGAGTCGACGCTGACGATCTCCAGGGGGAAACGCAAAGTCAGTCCCAGCGAGACGGCGGTCTTGCCGCTCGCCGTGGGTCCCATCAGGCAGATGGCCGGCGGAAGCCGGTTGCGTTCGCTCATCGGCCGCGCAGGAACAGCCGGTCGAGCTCGTCCATCGTCAGGTGCGTCCACGTTGGCCGGCCGTGGTTGCACTGGTCGGCGCGTTCGGTTGCCTCCATCTGCCGCAGCAGGGCGTTCATCTCCGGCAGGCTGAGTGTGCGATTGGCACGCACCGCACCGTGGCAGGCCATCGTGGCGAGGAGTTCGTTGCGCTGTTCGGCGGCAACGCGGCTGGCGCCAAATTTCTCCAGGTCGGCGAGCAGCGCCCGCAGCAGGTCGGGAATGCGGCCGTTGGCGAGCAGCGCCGGCACGGCGCGCACGACCAGTTCACGCGGTCCGGCCGCGGCGACCTCGAAGCCGAGGCGGCCCAGCGTCTCGGCATGCGCCTCGGCGGCAGCGGTCTCCTCGCCGCTGGCCGAGATCACCACCGGCACCAGCAGCGGCTGCACCGCCGGGCGCTCGTCGAGCGCCGTCTTCAGCTTCTCGTAGAGGATGCGCTCGTGGGCGGCGTGCATGTCCACCAGTATCAGGCCCGCGGCGTTCTGTGCCAGGAGATAGACGCCGTGCAGCTGGGCGAGGGCGAAGCCGAGCGGCGGCGGCGCGCCGGCCTCCGCCTCGGGCATCGGTACGCCTGGAGACTGGCGCACGAAGTCGTAGTAGGCGGCGACCGGCTGCCCGACGGCGAGCGCCTGCTGGCGCGGCGCGGCCGTGGGCAAAGTCAGTCCCGCCGGCACGGCGGGAGCGGATGCGCCGCCGGCGGCGGCGTGCGCCAGCGGCGCCGCCAGCGCGCGTTGCAGGGCATGGAAGACGAACTGGTGCACGGCGCTGCCGTCGCGGAAGCGCACCTCGGTCTTGGCCGGATGGACGTTGACGTCGACGCCGCGCGGATCGATCTCGAGAAACAGCACGTAGGCGGCGTGGCGCTGACCGTGCAGGATGTCCGCGTAGGCCTCGCGCACGGCATGCGCGAGCAGCTTGTCGCGCACGAAGCGGCCATTCACGAAGAAGTACTGGGCATCGGCGCGGGCGCGCGAATAGGCCGGCAGGGCGGCGTAGCCCGTGAGGCGCAGGCTGCCTGCCGCGGCGTCGACGGCGCGCGATTGGGCGGCGAACTCCTCGCCGAGGACGTCCGACACACGCCGTGCCGTGCCGCCGGCGGCGAGGTGCAGCGCCGTGCGGCCGTTGTGCTGCAGGCTGAAGGCGACGCCCGGATGGGCCAGGGCGATGCGGCGTACGGCTTCCTCGCAGTGGGCGAACTCGGTGTGCTCGCGCTTGAGGAACTTGCGCCGCGCCGGCGTGTTGAAATAGAGGTCGTCGACCTCGATCGCCGTGCCGCCGCCGAGCGCGGCCGGGGCGATATCCAGCCCCGGGCCGAGGCGCCAGGCGTGCGGCGCCTCGCGCAGGCGGCTGATCAAAGTCAGCCGCGCCACGGCGGCGATCGAGGCGAGCGCCTCGCCGCGGAAGCCGAGGGAGGCGACGCTTTCGAGGTCTTCGAGGGAGGCGATCTTGCTGGTGGCGTGGCGCGCCAGCGCCAGCGGCAGTTCCTCCTTCGGGATGCCCCCGCCGTCGTCGACGATGCGGATCTGCCGCACGCCGCCTTCGAGAAGCTGGACGGCGATTTCGCGCGCGCCGGCGTCGAGGCTGTTCTCCAGCAGTTCCTTCACCACCGAGGCCGGCCGCTCGACCACCTCGCCGGCGGCGATCTGGCTGATGAGGAGGTCGGGGAGCGGTCGGATGGCGGGCATGGCGAGGCGAAATTATAGCCCTACCCAAGCGGCCGCCAGCCGGCATGGACTGTCCTGATCAGCGCGCCTGCTTGAACGAGACCAGCTCGTCCCTGTCGGAACGGGAGATCTGTCCCCAACGATTGCGCCAGAAATGCTCCAACACCACAGGGCGACGCACTTGCTCCGGGGCCATCCAGTATTTCGTGTCCAGGAAGAACCCGGTTTCGATCACCCATCCCTTTCCTTCCAGCAGGAAGCAATTGAAGGTGCCTGCGGGCACGGTGACCATTTCGCGGGCGGTTATCTTGAAGTCATACTCCACCCACTGCTTGCGCCCATCCGGGAAATCCTCCCTGTAGCGCGTCGTCCATTTCTTGCCGACGCTGTATTCGGTAGGCATGAGCTGGGGTGATATCAAGCGGCTGCCTTTGCCCAGTTTGAGAAAATTGCCGAGCAGGTCCGTACTCGATCTTCCGTTGTTGTAAATGACTTCGTTTTCCGTGATTTCGGTAACGTTCATGGTGTACCTGCGGCCTTCCACACGGGTCAGCAGGTCGATCACCCGATAGGAGTAGCGATCGCCCACCGTGAAATCCGTCGAAGCGGACGCGGCGCCCTTGCTGAATGGATTGGCGCTGCTGGAGGCGATGCGTATCTTTTTCTCACCCTGCCGGGCCAGGAGCCGGTCGAGGTGCAACTGCGCCAGTTCCGCGAACCGGCCGCTCGGGTAGCGCCGTATGTATTCCTCCACGGGGGACGTTTCCATCGCCTTCTCGGCGCGCTCCCAAATGCCCCTTTCCTCATTGAATCGGCGATCCAGTTCTTCCTGCGAGAGTTTCCTCAGGCTGGCCGGCGGCAGGAAATAAAAATCCTCCTCCAGAGAGGTGCTCTCCCAGGGGATCTGCCTGCCGTTCGAGGCGCGCCGCACGCCGAGGCGCACCCGCTTGAAGACATCCTCGATACGGGCCTCGGAGGTACGCATCTCGCGCAGCAGGTGCTCCGTGTACAGCCCGTTGGCGTTGGCGCCGTCGGAAGCGACGTTGCCCGGGGCGGTGGCATAGGCGAGCAGGGTGCCGATGGGGGCGTCTACCTGGCTGAGACCCTTGCCTGTCTTCAAATCGCTGCCGAAGGGATTGTCGCGGCAGGCGTCGAGGATGACGATGTTCAGGGGGTTGCCTGCCTTGTTCAGTCCGTCGAGCAAGGTCGTCAGGTCGATCGCCTGCCGGGGCACGTCTTCGGCACGGTCGAGCACCGCATCGACAGGGACGAGGAAGTTGCGCCAGGACAGTTGCAGACCATGCCCGGCGAAATAGAACAGGCCGACCCCTTTTTGTTTGGCCACGCTGCCGCCAAAGGCGCGAATGCCCTCTTCCATGGCGGCGCGTTTAACATCCAATTGCACGCTGACCGAGAAGCCGAAACGCTTCAGTTCCTCGGCAATGGCGGTTGCGTCGTTGGCGGGATTCCTAAGAGGCGCCGCGTCGTAGCGGCTGTTGCCAATGACCAAGGCGAAGCGGGGCAGGGCGTGGATGGCCGAGACAGCGTTGGCCACCACGCCGGCGGGCACCAATGGCGCCAGCGTGAGCACGGAGAGTTTCTGCAGGGTCTGCCGTCGGTTGAAATCGATTCGCTGCATCGCACCCCCTTGAAAACATCATAGTCAGGGGAAAGCGCCAAGACAAGCGCCGTTCAAGCTCCTGTATCATGGCGCCCTCATGGAATTGCTCGCCCTCGCCTGGGACATCGCCGTCCACCTCGACAAGCACCTCGCCGCGCTGCTCGCCCAGTACGGCGTCTGGGTGTACGCCATCCTCTTCCTCATCGTCTTCGCCGAGACCGGTTTCATCGTGACGCCCTTCCTGCCGGGCGATTCGCTGCTCTTCGTTGCCGGTGCGTTGTGCGGGGCGGGCAGCATGGACCTGTGGGTGCTGAACGGGACAATCATCGCTGCGGCCGTGCTCGGCAACAGCGTGAATTATTCGATCGGCCGCTATCTCGGCCCGAAGGTCTTCCACTGGGAGAACTCGCGCTTCTTCAACAAGGCGGCGCTGATGAAGACCCACGTCTTCTACGAGCGGCACGGCGGCAAGACGCTGGTCATCACCCGCTTCATTCCGATCCTGCGCACCTTCGCGCCCTTCGTTGCCGGCATTGGCGAAATGACCTATGTGCGCTTCCAGGCCTACAACATCGGCGGCGCCGTGCTGTGGGTCGGCTCGCTCTCCGTCGCCGGCTACCTCTTCGGCAACCTGCCGATCATCCAGAACAACCTCAGCCTGGTGATCCTCGCCATCATCGGCGTGTCGACCCTGCCGGCGGCGATCGCCTACCTCAGGCACCGCCGCGCGCCGCATTAGGTCTTTGCCGACAGGGGCTTGGCGCGCCCCTTCGGCTTTGCGCTATGATGGCGCATGATTTCCCGGCTTATCCCGTTGATTTTCCTGCCCTTGTTGTCTGCCTGTCTGGCCACGGGGACGACGCCGCGCAAGCCCGTTTCCGGTTTCGATCCGAACCAGATCGCCAAGTCCGACATCGACCGCGTCGCCGAGGCGCACCAGCGCGAGGTGTTCGCCAGCCTGAAGCTGCTGACGGAAAAACTCTACCGGCGCAATCCGCGCGAGTGGCGCAAGGGCGGACAGGCCAGCCTGGAGGCGGCGGTGGCACGCATCTTCGAGGCCAATCACGGCTGGCATTTCGCCGAGCTGGAGAACAGGCGCGGCACCGATGCCATTCATCTCGCCTTCCGCGAGGATTTCGCCGGCGACCGCGTGCTGGCCTTCGTCGCCGGCCTCGGCGGCATGGTGCAGACGGCCTTCAACGACAAGACCGAGCTGTTCCTGCTCGACGACCTCGATCCGCAGGCGCTGTTCAACGCCGCGCGCAACGTCGAGATCGCCGTCTGGAAGCTGTCCAACGCCCAGGCGCCCGGCGGCGAGCCGGTGCTCCTCTCCAACGAAGGCGCCGGACCGGTGAAAAACCTCTCCTTCGAGCGCGAGTTCGGCAAGATCATCGGCAGCCTCGACCTGCTCTCGAAGATCATCGCCGACAAGACCAACCGCATCGTCGCCAAGGTGTTCCAGAACCTCGCCACCGCGATTTTTTTACCGGTTAAATTCTGATGAAGTCCATCGTCATCCTCATCTCCGGCCGCGGCAGCAACATGGAGGCCATGCTGGCGGCGAAGCTGCCCTGCCGCATCGCCGCGGTGATCAGCAACAAGGCCGACGCCAGGGGGCTGGAGACGGCCCGTGCCCACGGGATTCCCACCGCCGTGGTGGCCCATGCCGAACACGCCTCGCGCGAGCTGTTCGATGCCGCGCTGGCCGCCGAGATCGACCGCCACCGGCCGGACCTGGTGGTGCTGGCCGGCTTCATGCGCATCCTCGGCGAGGCTTTCGTGCGCCGCTACGCGGGGCGCCTGATGAACATCCATCCCTCGCTGCTGCCGGCCTTCCCCGGCCTGGATACGCACCGGCGGGCACTGGCGGCCGGCTGCCGCGTGCATGGCTGCACGGTGCACTTCGTCACGCCGGCGCTGGACAACGGCCCCGTCGTCATCCAGGCCGCCGTGCCGGTGCATGCCGACGACAGCGAGGCGGCGCTCGCCGCGCGCGTGCTGGCGCAGGAGCACGTCGCCTATCCGCAGGCGGTGCGCTGGTTCCTCGAGGGGCGCCTGAGCCTGGGGGCCGACGGCCGCGTGCGGCTTGCCGGGGAGCGGCACCCTGCCGCTGCGCTGCTGGTGCCGGAGCCCGATGCCGACGGGAAATGAGCGACCGCCGCCTGCTTGCCGCGCTGGGCCTCTCGCTGCTCGTGCATGTCCTGGTGGGCGGCAGCCCCGGCTGGCCCCTGCCTTCCCTGGACGAAGCGGAAGCGGATGGATTGCTGGAGGCGCGTCTTGCGCCGCAGCCGCTGGCGTCGGTCGAACCCGTTCCGGCGCCGCTCCCGGCCGAGCCGCAGCCGCGCAAGCGCCGGCTCAGACCGGCGCCGGCCGAGCCGCCGACGCCGCAAGTCGAGGCTGCCGCAGCCTCGGCCGGGATGGCCATGCCGGACGCACCGGCGCCCCCGGCCGCAACGGTGGCGGCCGAGCCGGCGAAGATCGGGCTGGGCTGGCCGCGCCAGGGCCGCATCCGCTTCGAGGTCACGCGCGGCGAAGGCGAGCAGGCCACGCTCGTCGGCCAGTCGACACACCGCTGGCGGCATGACGGCGGCACCTATGCCCTGCAGACGGTGACCGAAACGGTCGGCCTGGCCGCGCTGTTTCGTCCCGTGAGGGTCGTGCAGACGAGCGAAGGGCTGCTGGGGGCGGACGGCATCGTGCCGCAGGAGTTTCGTGTCGAGCGCAGCGGCAGGACGGCCGAACGCGCGCGCTTCGACTGGGAAGGCATGAAGCTGACGCTTTACTCGGGTGAAAGGATGCGGCGCGAGGCGGCGCTGGCCGCCGGCGCGCAGGATATCCTGTCGCAGATCTACCAGATCGGACTGGTCGGCGCAGCGTCCCGGGTCGAGCTGATGATCGCCACTGGCAAGCGCTTTGGACGCTATGCCTACGAGGCGGTCGGCGAAGAGAACATCGAGACGCGTTTCGGGGCCCTGCGCACATGGCACCTGAAGACGCCGGCCCTGCCGGGCGAGCAGGCCATGGAACTGTGGCTGGCTCCGGATCACCACAACCTGCCGCTGCGCATCCGCTTCACGGATCGCAAGGGTGACGTGTACGAGCAGAACGCGGTGGACATCGATATCGACAGTGCCTTCCCTGCAACGGATTAACACAGAAAGTCAGCATGCGCATTACGGCGAAACTCATCGACGCGACGACAACCGCGCTCAACCTGCTGCTGAAGTTCGAGCATCCGGCCGATGCCGTGCTGTCGACATTCTTCCGCGACAACAAACTGCTTGGCCAGAGCGAGCGCGGCTTCATCGCCGAGACCGCCTATGCCGTGCTGCGGCGCCGGCGCCTGCTGGAGCACCTGCTCGGCAAGGAGGCGAATTCGCGCCGCCTGGTGCTGGCGGCGCTGACGCGCCTGTCGGGCGTCAGCCAGCGGCAACTCGAAGGTGCCGTCGGCGAGAAGGAACTGAAGTGGGTGGCCGAGCTGAAGAGCCGGCAGACGGGCGATCTCAGCCCCGCCGAGCAGGCGGACATGCCCGACTGGCTGACCGAGCGCCTGCTGGCGCAGATGACGCCGCCCGAGCTGCTGGCGCTGGCGCAGGGACTCAACCAGGCCGCGCCGCTCGACCTGCGCGTCAACCCGCTCAAGGCCGGGCGCGAGGCGGTGCTGGCACGCTTCAGCGGGGAGGGCATCGCCGCCGAGGCGGGACGGCTGTCGCCGCTGTGCATCCGCCTGAAGGCCAAGCCGGCGCTGCAGAAGCATCCGCTGTATGTCGACGGCAGCATCGAGGTGCAGGACGAGGGCAGCCAGCTGCTCGGCTACCTGCTGGCGCCCAGGCGCGGCGAGATGGCGGCGGATTTCTGCGCCGGCGCCGGCGGCAAGACGCTGCTGCTCGGCGCCCTGATGCGCTCGACCGGCCGGCTCTATGCCTTCGATGTTTCCGACCGGCGGCTGGCGCGGCTGAAGGCCCGCGTGGCGCGCTCGGGACTCTCCAACGTGCACCCGGTGACGATCGCCAACGAGAACGACATCCGCATCAAGCGCCTCGCCGGCAAGCTCGACCGCGTGCTGGTCGACGCCCCCTGCAGCGGCCTCGGCACGCTGCGGCGCAACCCCGACCTGAAGTGGCGGCAGACGCCGGAGGGCGTGGCCGAACTCGCGCGCAAGCAGCACGACATCCTCAAGGGCGCCGCGCGCCTGGTGAAGCCGGGCGGGCGGCTGGTATACGCCACCTGCAGCATCCTGCCCGAGGAGAATGAAGCCATCGTCGCCGGCTTCCTCGCCGCGCACCCGGACTTCAAACAGGTGTCGGCGCAGGAGATCCTCGCCCAGCAGGGCATCGCGCTGGCGTGCGGCGAGGCGCTGCGGCTGGCGCCGCACACGCACGGCACGGACGGGTTCTTTGCGGCGGTGCTGGAGCGGGCGGTGTGAGGCGGTGCGGCGACGTCAGGTCGCCGTGTTGCGGGGTCTGACTTCTTGGAAGGGGCACAAAATGAAACGACCCCCAAATCGGGGGCCGTCGGTATTGCATCATCCCAAGCCCCAGGTGGATCAGTCCTCCCGGGGCGGGCAGGAATTTACTGGAAGGTGTAAGTCACGCGGAGGGTATAGGTGTCGAACTCGGGAGTGATGTAGCGATCAATACCCATCGGAGCTTGGCCCACTTTGTGGAGTTTCTTGTCCAGATCGAAATGGGTATATTTGAAGCCCACGCTAAACCGGTTCGTGAACGCGTAGTCAATCCCCACGCCGGCGGACCATCCGTCATGATGCTCCGAGGTCACTTCTTTGGTGGCGGGGAGCCTCCACGCATTCGTGCCCACCTGTGCTCTGGCATAGCCTCCGTGCAGATAAACAAGCCAGTTGTTGTTGATCATGTATCCGAGTCTTGGTCCGATCGTGAAAATCTCGTCGACATCGTCCACATCGCATGTAAAGCTCCGATTCGGGCAGGTCGCTCTGCCATTGATCTGGCCGAAGTTGTAACTGACTTCAGCACCGAGAACGACCTTGTTATTGAAGCGCTTCTGGTAGCCGAGGATGGCTCCCCCCATCCCCCCATCGATGTTTGGTGTTTTGGGACTGGGAACTTGTCCGAAACGGTAAACCCATTTTGCATCGCCATCTAACCAGCCGGCTTCTATGCCGGCATAAAAGCCGTCCTTCGGCATGGCGTCGTTTGCGAGCGCCGCGCTTGCCGACGTCGCCATGACCGTGGCAAACAGCATCTTGCTGAGTTTGTTTTTCATTGCATTTTCTTTCATGGTAAGAATAGTTGCATTCCGAAATACCATATCAGCAATCCTGAACAAAATGCCATTCAGCTTGCCAAGTTGGCGATGCAGGGGAAGGCTAATGTTGCTTTTTTGCAACAGGGTACAATGCCGGGCGTAATCCACAACGGTTTCCCGCCATGCGCTATCCCGATTTCTTCGACGAAGCTCCCCGCATCACGATGTACGACCCCCTCGCAAAATTCCTCGGCGCGGTGGAGGGCGGCATCCTCGAGTATCGCTATGTCGATGCCGTGAAGGCGGCCGGGCATTCCTGCCCGACCGTGGCAGGCGCCTGGCTGATGACGGCAAGGGCGCTGGAGGCGCTGTATCCGCAGGACATTCCGGAACGCGGCGCCATCCGCGTCGATTTCCGCCACGACGCCACCAGCGGCGTGACCGGCGTCATCGCCAACATCGTCACGCTGGTCACCGGCGCGACGCACGACACCGGCTTCAAGGGACTGGCCGGCCGCTTCGATCGGCGCAACCTGCTGTTCTTCAGCGCCGAAGTGGGCGAGGAGCTCCGCTTCACGCGCAAGGACAATGGCGCGGCTGTGGATGTCACCGCCCACCTCGAACGCGTGCCGAGCGAGCCGCACATGGGCGAACTGATGGCCGCCTGCATCACCGGCCGCGCCAGCGACGAGGTGCAGCGCGAGTTCGGCCGCGTGTGGCAGGAGCGGGTGCGCCGGATGCTGGTCGAGCACGCACACGATCCGCAGGTCATCGTTATCCATCCCGTGCACGCCGCATGACGGGGACTGACTTTGTCCGCCTCCGCGCAGATTTTCCGCTGCTGACGAAGCGCATCAACGGCCATCGCCTGGCCTACCTCGACAGCGCGGCGACGACGCAGAAGCCGCTCGAAGTCATCGAGGCGCTGCGCCGCTACTACCTCGAGGACAACGCCAACACCCACCGCGGCGTGCATTTCCTCAGCGACCGCGCCACCGACCTGTACGAGGCGGCGCGCGAACGGGTGCGCTGCTTCGTGAATGCTGCGCGGGCCGACGAGATCGTCTTCGTGCGCGGCACCACCGAGGCCATCAACCTCGTCGCCGCCAGCTTCGGCCGGGCGTTCCTGCGCGCCGGCGACGAGATCGTCGTCTCGGCGATGGAGCACCACTCCAACCTCGTGCCCTGGCAGATGGCCTGCGAGCAGGCCGGTGCCGCGCTGCGGGTCGTCCCCATCGACGACGACGGCGAATTCGACTTCGACGCCTACGAGCAGCTGATCGGGCCGCGCACCCGCCTGGTGGCGGTGACGCATGTCTCCAATGCGCTTGGCACGGTGACGCCGGTGCGGCGCATCGTCGAGCGGGCCCACACCGCCGGTGTGCCGGTGCTGCTTGACGGCGCCCAGGCCATCGCCCACGCAAGGGTCGACATGCAGGCCATCGGTTGCGACTTCTACGCCTTCTCCGGCCACAAGCTGTACGCGCCGATGGGCATCGGCGTGCTCTACGGCAAGGCAGAGTGGCTGGCGAAGCTGCCGCCGTACCAGGGCGGCGGCCACATGATCCGCGACGTCACCTTCGCGCGCACCGAATACGACGCACCGCCGTGCAAGTACGAGGCCGGCACGCCGAACGTCGAAGGCGCGGTCGGCCTCGCCGCGGCGCTCGATTACGTCGAGCGCACCGGCCTGGCGGCGATCGGCGCGCACGAGGCGGCGCTACTCGACTACGCCACGGCGCGGGTGGGCGAGATCGATGGCCTGCGCGTCATCGGCACGGCGCGGGAGAAGGGCGCCATCCTGTCCTTCGTCATGGAGGGTTTCACGGCGCAGGAGGTCGGCACGGTCCTGGACCGGCACGGCGTCGCGGTGCGCAGCGGCCACCACTGCGCCCTGCCGGCGATGCGCCGCTTCGGCATCGAGGGCACGGCGCGCGCCTCCTTTGCCCTCTACAACGACCGCGAGGATGTCGACCAGCTGATCGGGGCGCTGCAGGCGGTGCGCCGGTGATGCAACGCTTCGCCGTATTGGTGGGTCTGACTTTTCTGCTGGCGCAGCCGGCGCAGGCCTTCGATCCGCGCCCGGCTCCCGCGCCTGCCGGGCAGGGCACGGTGGAAGTCCTGTTCAGCCCGCACGACGACATCGAGGCGGCCATCCTGCGCGCGCTGCGCGGGGCGCGCCGCAGCATTCACGTGCAGGCCTACCTGTTCACCAGCCGTTCATTGGCCGCCGCGCTGATCGAAGCCAGGGCGCGCGGCATCCGCGTCGAGGTGCTGGCCGATTACGAACAGACGGCGCGTGCGGAGAACAGCCGCATCCCGCAGCTGGTCGAGGCCGGCATTCCCGTCGCGCTCGAGGTGCGCTATGCCGCCGCGCACAACAAGGTCATCCTCGTCGACGCAGCCGAGCCTGGCGGGGCGGTGGTGACCGGCTCCTACAACTTCACCTGGTCGGCGCGCACGCGCAACGCCGAGAACGTGCTCATCCTGCGCGGCAACCCTGCCGTGCAACGCGCCTATCTCGACAACTGGCGCCGCCATCGCGCCGAGGCCCTCTCCTATGCCGAGGCGATCGCGCCGGACTGACGTTTAGGTTTGAAGTAGAATCCGGATAAGCTTCTTTCCGGGCTTGTCCATGTTGTTTGCGGGTGTATTCGATCTTCCCTGGTGGGGCCATGTCCTGGTCGTCCTCGCGCTGACCCATGTCACCATCGCCGGCGTCACCATCTACCTGCACCGCCACCAGGCGCATCGCGCGCTCGAGCTGGGGCCGGTTCCCAGCCACTTTTTCCGCTTCTGGCTGTGGCTGACCACCGGCATGGTGACGAAGGAGTGGGCCGCCATCCACCGCAAGCACCACGCCAGGTGCGAGACGGCGGACGATCCGCACAGCCCGCAGGTGCTCGGCCTCGGCCGCGTGCTGTGGGGCGGCGTCTTCCTCTACGTCAAGGAGTCGCATCAGCCAGAGACCCTGGCGCGCTACGGCCACGGTACGCCGGACGACTGGCTCGAGCGACACGTCTACACGCCGGGCCAGAAGCTCGGCATCCTGCTGATGCTGGCCATCGACCTCGTCCTGTTCGGCCTGGTCCCGGGGGCGCTGATCTGGGGCGTGCAGATGGTGTGGATCCCGTTCTGGGCGGCCGGCGTCATCAACGGCGTCGGCCATTTCTGGGGCTACCGCAACTACGCCTGCGCCGATGCCAGCACCAACATCCTGCCCTGGGGCATCCTCATCGGCGGCGAGGAGCTGCACAACAACCACCATGCCTATGCCACCTCGGCACGGCTGTCGAGCAAGTGGTACGAATTCGACATCGGCTGGCTCTACATCCGCCTGCTGGAAATCCTCGGCCAGGCGCGGGTGAAGAAGGTGGCGCCGCGGCTGCGCCTGGCGGCAGCGCGGCAGACGATCGATCTCGACAATCTGCAGGCGGTCATCACCCACCGCTATGACGTCATGGCGAAATACATGCAGCCGCTGCGGCAGATCTACCGCGAGGAAGTGGAGCTGCTCAAGGCATCGCTCGACGCGAAAACGCTAAAGGCGCTCAAGCGCTGGCTGGCGCGCGACGCCGGGACGCTGTCGGCACAGGACCGCGCCGCTTTCGATGCGGCGCTCGGGCAGAGCAGCCGGCTGACGCTGCTGGTGGAGATGCGGCACGAGCTGGCCGCGCTGTGGCAGCGCTCCACCGCCACGCACGAGGAGCTGCTTGCGCGCCTGCAGGACTGGTGCCGGCGCGCCGAGGCGAGCGGCATCCGCCAGCTGGAGGAGTTTTCCTCGCGGCTGCGCCGCTATGCCCTGTAGCTGCTGACATTGCCAAACGCACCCAAATAAAAAACCCGCCGTGGCGGG
>Ga0209476_10000273_pt1 | contig 35079 bp, 38 predicted proteins | sample KloWWTrecipitate_FD_187179 | JGI IMG/M metagenome (GOLD analysis project Ga0209476, IMG submission 187179) | Active sludge microbial communities from Klosterneuburg, Austria, studying microevolution and ecology of nitrifiers - Klosterneuburg... | ecosystem: Engineered > WWTP > Aerobic digester... | reverse complement strand
ATAAATCAGGGACGCGAAGTTTATCACCATGAAGACAAGCCCCTTGCCCATTCAGCCGAAAACAAGCCGGCGCGCCGCTACCGACCGGTCCGAGTCCGAGCTCGGACGGATCAAGCGCGCCCTCGGCCTGCTTTCGGCGGCCAACCAGGCCATGCGCAGTGCGGTCTGCCAGATCGAACTGCTCGAAGCGCTCTGCCGCATCATCATCGACGCCGGCGGCTACCGCTTCGCCTGGATCGGCTATGCCGAAAACGACGAAAAAAAGACCGTCACGCCGGTCGCCCAGGCCGGATTCGACGGCGGCGTCCTGTCCGGCCTGTTTATCTCCTGGGACGAAACAACACCCAACGGCCAGGGCACGGCCGGAACGACCCTGCGCAGCGGCCAACCCTGCATCGTTCGCAGTTGCGCCACCGACCCGCGCATGTCTGCCTGGCGGGAACCGCTGCTGTCGCACGGGGTTGCCTCCCTGTCATCCTTTCCCTTGCGCTTCGACGACATCACGGCCGTTCTGCTCATCTATTCCGCAGCGGAAAACGCCTTCGGCGAAGAGGAATGCCGCCTGCTGCAGAACCTCGCCGCCGACATCGGCTACAGCATCAGCGCGCTGCGTGCGACGGAGAGCCGGGACCGGACCGAAGCCGCGCTGCGGCGCAGCGAGGCCATTCTCGATCGCGCCCAGCAGATCGCCCATGTCGGCAGTTGGGAATGGGATCTGCTCACCCAGGAGGTGCATTGGTCCGACCAGATGTACCGCGTCTTCGGCTACGAGCCGGGCGAGGTGGAATCGCGCAAGGACGCGGTGATCGCGCGCACCCATCCCGACGACCGGGCGCGCGTGGCGGACTATATCCGCTCCCTCGTCGAGGGCGAATCCTCGTCGCTGGAGATCGATCACCGCGTGGTCCGGGAAGACGGTCTCATACGCCATGTGCACATGCAATGCGAAGCGGAGTTTCGCGACGGGCGGGCGGCCCGCATCATCGGCTCCACCCAGGATGTCACAACCCAGGTGCGGCGCGAAATCGAGCAGCAGCGAACCAACCGTGCCCTGCGCATACTCTCCGCCGTCACCCGGGCGGGGCGCGAAGCGGCCACCGAGACCGCCCTGCTGCAACGCGCCTGCGACATCCTCGTCGACACGGGCGGCTATACCTTCGCCTGGGTCGCCGGCAAGGAGCATGGGCCGGAGAAGCGTGCCGTGCTGCTCGCCGGCGCCGGCAACCCGGCGATGCATGCCCGGATGGGCGCCGGCATCGTCACCTGGGACGAGCATCAGGCAAGAGGCCACGGCACGGTGGGGCGCGCCCTGCGCAGCGGCACGCCGTGCATCGTGCGTGACGTGCTGACCGATCCGCTCTACGCACCCTGGCTCGACTTCGCGCTGGAAATGAAGTTCAACGCCTGCGCCTCCTTCCCCCTGCTGGTCGACGGAAAAATCGAGGCTGCGCTGGTCATCTACGCCTCGAACGACACCTTCGGCGAGGCCGAGTGCGGCCTGCTCGAGGACCTGGCGCACGACATCGGCCACACCCTGGCCACCCTGCGCACCGAAACCGGGCGCAACGAGGCGGAAGCCGCCCTGCGCCGCAACGAGGCCCTGCTCGGCCGCGCCGAAGCCCTGGCCCACGTCGGCAGTTGGGAATGGGACATGCATACGCGGACGCCGCAATGGTCGGAGGAAACATTCCGGATCCTGGGCTTCGAGCCTTACGAAGTCGAACCGAGCACCGCCATGGCCATAGAGAGCACGCATCCGGACGACCGCCCGACGCTCAAGGAGAAGCTGAAGGGAGTGGCCTGCGGCGACGCCTTGTCGACCGAAATGGATTACCGCGTCCTGCTGCCCGACGGGGACATCCGCTGGGTGCACGTCAAGGTCGAAATGGAGTACCACGACAGCGGCCCGCTGCGCATGACCGGCGTGCTGCAGGACATCTCGGAACGCAAGCGCTTCGAGCAGAAGCTCTCCGAGATGGCCAGCTATGACACCCTCACCGGCCTGCCCAATCGCAACCTGCTCAACGACCGGCTCGGCCAGGCGCTGGCGCATGCCCGGCGCAATGACGGCCTGATGGCGGTCGGCTTTGTCGATCTCGACCGCTTCAAGGTGATCAACGACACGCTTGGCCACGATGCCGGCGACGAACTGCTGAAGGAAATCGCGCGGCGCCTCTCCGGCTGCCTGCGTGGCTGCGACACCGTCGCCCGGCAGGGTGGCGACGAGTTCGTCGTCGTGCTCACCAACCTGGCGCGGGCCGAGGATGCCAGCATCGTGGCGCAAAAACTGCTCGATGCGCTCAGTCCTCCCATGATGCTGGGCGGGCGCGAAATCGTGCCCGGCGCCAGCCTCGGCTTCGCCATCTACCCGCGGGACGGCGACAATCTGCAGGCGCTGCTGATGGCGGCGGACAAAGCCATGTACAGCGCCAAGCATGCCGGCCGCGGCCAGTACCGCTTCTACGACCCGGAGATGAACCGCGCCGCCGCCGACTGGCTGGAGGTCGGCGCGGAACTGCACCACGCGCTGGAGCGCGACGAGTTCGAGCTGCACTACCAGCCGAAAGTGAATCTGCACACCGGCGCCATTACCGGCGTCGAAGCGCTGATCCGCTGGCGCAGCCCCGATCTGGGCCTGGTGCCGCCCAACAAGTTCATCCCGATTCTCGAGGAGACCGGCCTGATCCTGGAAGTGGGCGAGTGGGTCATCGCCCGCGCCTGCCGCCAGGCGCGGCTGTGGCAGGAGCAGGGATTGCCGCCGCTGCGCATCGCCGTCAACCTGTCGCCGCGCCAGTTCCAGCAGCGCGACCTGGCCCAGCGCATCCGCAGCCTCATCGATCAGCCCGATTTTCTGCCGGAATACCTGGAACTGGAAATCACCGAAAGCATGGTCATGCAGAACGTCGAACGTGCCATCGCCACGCTGGCGGAACTGCGTCAGATCGGCGTGCGCCTGGCCATCGACGATTTCGGCACCGGCTATTCATCGCTCGCCGTACTCAAGCGCTTCCCGGTGGACTGCCTCAAGGTGGACCGCTCTTTCGTGCGCGACATCCCGGCCGATACCGACGACATGGTCATCACCGGCGCGGTGATCGCGCTGGCGCACAGCATGGGACTTTCCGTGGTGGCCGAAGGCGTCGAGACGGAGGAACAGCGCCGCTTCCTGGTCGAATCCGGCTGCGACGAAATGCAGGGCTTCCTCTTCTCCAAACCCCTGCCGCCGGCGGAACTGGCCGAGCGCGTGCTCGGCTACCTGCAGCAAAGCGCGCTCGCCGCCTGATTCAGGCCTGGCCGATCATCCCGCCCGTGGGCGAGCTGGGCGAGGCGGTGTAGAGCTTCCTCGGCATGCGTCCGGCGCGGAAGGCTTCCCTTCCCGCCTCGACCGCCTTCTTCATGGCGGAAGCCATCAGCACCGGATTCTGCGCCCCGGCAATCGCCGTGTTCATCAGCACGCCGTCGCAACCCAGTTCCATGGCAATGGCCGCATCGGAGGCGGTGCCGACGCCGGCATCGACCAGCACAGGCACTTTCGCGTTGTCGATGATGAGGCGCAGGTTCCACGGATTGAGGATGCCCATGCCGGAGCCGATCAGCGAGGCCAGCGGCATCACCGCCACGCAGCCGATCTCCTCCAGCCGCTTGGCCTGGATCGGGTCGTCGGCGCAATACACCATCACCTTGAAGCCGTCCTTCACCAGCGTCTCGGCCGCCGCCAGCGTCTGCGGCATGTCGGGAAACAGCGTCTGCGCGTCGCCCAGCACTTCCAGCTTGACGAGGTCGTGGCCGTCGAGCAGCTCGCGCGCCAGGCGCAACGTGCGCACGGCGTCTTCCGCCGTGTAACAGCCGGCGGTGTTCGGCAGCAGGGTGTACTGCGAGGGCGGCAGGTAGTCGAGCAGGCTCGGCTGGCCCGGCTCCTGGCCGATGTTGGTGCGGCGGATCGCCACCGTGACGATCTCGGCGCCCGAGGCCTCGATGGCAGCACGCGTCTGCTCGAAATCCCGGTACTTGCCGGTGCCGACGAGCAGGCGCGAGGAATACGCCTTGCCGGCGATGATGAGGGAATCTTGCATAAAGGTCTCACTAGGTTCGTCATTATTCCCGCGCAAGCGGGAATGACATGATTGTTTATCCGCCGCCGACGGCGATGACGATTTCGATGCGGTCGTCCTCGGCGAGCACGGTGGCGGCATGGCTGCTTCTCGGCACGATCTCGCCGTTGCGCTCGACCGCCAGGCGCTTGCCTTCCAGCCCCATTTCGCGCAGCAATTCCGCCACCGAGAGCGCCGCCGCGACGCTGCGCTGTTCGCCGTTGACGCTGATTTCCATGCGGGAATTCTAACAGGTAGAATGGCGCCGTTCGCGGGTGTAGTTCAATGGCAGAACGGCAGCTTCCCAAGCTGCATACGAGGGTTCGATTCCCTTCACCCGCTCCAAAACAAAACCGGCCTGCCAGCCGGTTTTTTGTTTTCCTCTCCGAAACGGCGTCAGTCCGGCAAGGCCCTGTACCGCCCGCCGTGAAACACCAGCGGCGCCTTGTCCTGGCGGCTGCAGCCTTCGACGCGGCCGATGAGGATGAGGTGGTCGCCGCCGGCATGCTGCGCCTCGTTGCGGCATTCGAGGACGGCGCAGCAGCCGGACAGCAGCGGCGCGCCGCCGAGGCCTTCGCGCCAGTCGATGCCGGCGAACTTGTCACTGTTGCGCCGGGCAAAGCGCTCGGACAGCGCCTGCTGGTCGGCGGCCAGCACGTTCACCGCGAAGTGGCTCGCCGCCCGAAACGCCTCGAGGCTCGGCGAGGCGAGCGACAGGCTCCACAGTACCAGCGGCGGGTCGAGCGAGACGGTGTTGAAGGAATTCACCGTCAGGCCGATGGCGCGGCCGTCGGGGTCGAGCGCGGTCACCACGGTGACGCCGGTGACGAAGGCGCCGAGCGTATCGCGCAGGGCGCGGTGGTCGTTCTCGGCGCTGCTCCAGGGACTGACCATGAGGGGGTCGCAGGGTTTGTTCATGAATGGAATGACGGACGGGGACCGCAACTGCTTTAGAATTCAAGCAGACTAACTGCCACGCGCCCTTCTGGCAAGCAAGCCCCCAGCATCGTCATGGTTACCGAATTTGCGCACGCGCTGATCCGCTGGCAGAAAAGCGCCGGCCGCCACGACCTGCCCTGGCAGCAGAAGGGCCGCGCCGATCCCTACCGCGTCTGGCTCTCCGAAATCATGCTGCAGCAGACGCAGGTGGCGACGGTGATTCCCTACTACCGGCGCTTCCTCGCCCGCTTTCCCGATCTCGCCGGCCTCGCCGCGGCCCCCACCGAGGAGGTGATGGCGCTGTGGAGCGGCCTTGGCTACTACGCGCGGGCACGCAATCTGCAGCGGGCGGCGCAGGCGATCGTCGCAACGCACGGCGGCCGCTTCCCGCGGCACATCGGGGACATCGAGGCCCTGCCGGGCATCGGCCGCTCCACCGCCGCCGCCATCGCCGTGTTCGCCTTCGGCGCGCGCGCGGCCATCCTCGACGGCAACGTCAAGCGCGTGCTGGCGCGGGCCTTCGGCATCGCAGGCTTTCCCGGCGAGAAGGCGGTCGAGGCGCGCCTGTGGGCGCTGGCCGAATCGCTGCTGCCCGAACGCGGCCTCGTTGCCTACACCCAGGGCCTGATGGACCTCGGCGCGACGCTGTGCACGCGCGCCCGGCCGCGCTGCGGCGAGTGCCCCGTGGCGGCGCAGTGCGTGGCGCGGCGGGAAGACCGCATCGCGGCGCTGCCGACGCCGCGGGCGAAGCGCGCCGTGCCGCAGCGCGCGGTGACCCTGCTGGTGCAACTGGATCGCGGCCGGGTGCTGCTGGAGCGGCGTCCGCCGAAAGGCATCTGGGGCGGGCTGCTGTCGCTGCCCGAACTGCCGCCGGGAAAGATTCCGCGCCGCACCGCCGGCGCGGTGCCGCTGCCCGTGGTGCGCCATGCCTTCACGCATTTCCGCCTCGACATCACGCCGCTCGTGTGCAAAGTCAGTCGCTGCGATACGGCGAAGGACGGCGTCTGGCTGAGCCTGAAGAAGCTGGACACGGCGCCGTTGCCGGCGCCGATCCGGAAGATTCTCGAAAGCCTTACTTGACCAGATTGCGCTGCGACAGAAACTTGAAGACGATCTCCAGCCGGGAGGCCGGGTCTTCCAGCTCGAGCAGCTTCTGCCGCGCGATGGCGGGGATCGGCAGCAGTTCGCTGAAGCGATAACCGACCCAGGCCGCGTCGTCGAAGCGATGCGGCGGCGGCAGGCGCTCGGCGCCGGCATCGGCCACCATCGCCTCCAGCAGCGGCACCAGCGTCGCCAGCGCCGCCGGCACCGGCATCTCCGCCTCGGCGGCGATCGGTTCGACGCGGGCCTGCAGCAGGCCCGCGCGGTCGGCCTCGCTGGAGAGGATGCGGAAGCGCGCTTCTCCACGCACCGTGATGTTGAGGATGCCCGGCTGGATCATGTCCCAGGCGACGATGCGCGCCTGCGTGCCCACCTTGTGCGGCTGCGCCGGCGCGCCTGTCTCGGCGCCCTCGGCGATAAGGCAAATGCCGAAGGTGCTCTCGCGCTTGAAGCAGTCCGTCACCAGCGATATGTAGCGCTGCTCGAAGACGCGCAGGCCGAGCGTGCCGCCGGGAAACAGCACGGCGTTGAGGGGGAACAACTGCAGCTCGGCGGCTTGCGGCGACTCGTCGCGCCGCGAAGGAAATTTGAATATCGGCAAGATCAGGACCTGTCGTTTGCTCCGGCATCGCGGAAAAAAGCGGAAGCCGGTTGTTCTTCCAGCAGCTTCGCCGCGGCGAGTCCGTTGGCGAGACCGAATAGTAACGCGGCCAGGGCGAAGAACGGCAGCAGGTAGAACAGGCCGTCGTGCGGCACCAGCCACAGCCGCGCCACGGCGAGCTGGCCGGCGATGTGGGCGAAGGCAGCGGCGAGGCTCTGGCTCACCGGGCCGAACCAGCGCGCCGGCAGGTGCATGGCGAAGCCCAACGCGACCAGGCTGGCCAGCGCGCCGGCGAGGCTGAGGAAGAAACCCGGCGCGAGGAACTGGCCGAGCAGCAGGCTGCCAGCCACCACGCGCAGCAGCGACACCCAGACGGCGTCGCGCCAGCCGTAGCGCGCCAGCACGACCAGCGTGATGATGTTGGCCAGCCCCGGCTTCACGCCCGGCAGCGGCATGGGAATCGCTGCTTCGACCACCGACAGGGCGATGGCCGCCGCCGCATAGCGCGCGATGCGGTGGTCGTCGGCCGTGGGCGTCAGTTCAATAGGCGAGGCTGTCATGGCCCGCGGTGCGTCCGGCGATGGACAGGCTGATGTGGCTCGGCGCGCAGATGGCGATGGCGTTGGGCTGGGAGAGCCAGCCCTGGCGCACGCAGTACTGGCGCGGGCCGGGATCGGCGGCGACGCGGGCGCGGCCCGGCTGCACCTCGATGACGCTGGTGCCCAGCGCGCCGGCCACCTCGATGCGCCGCGCCTGCGTCAGCGGCAGCTCGGCAACGACGACGCCGTCGCGCCGCACCACCGCCTTTTCCGCGGCGCCGCCCGAGAAGACAAGCGGCGCCAGGGCGGCGGTGACGGCGGCGCAGAGCAGCAGCACGGCCCAGTCGCCGGGTCGCATCAGACGCAGAAAGTTGCTCACGGCAGGGCGCGGTGGCGCACCAGGACGCGCGCCTTGCCGCTGAATTCGCGCGCCAGCCATTCGGCGAGGTACACCGAGCGGTGCTGGCCGCCGGTGCAGCCGATGGCCACCGTAAGGTAGCTGCGGTTGTCGCGCACATAGGCCGGCAGCCACTCGGCGAGGAAGCGGCGGATGTCCTCCGCCATCTTGCGCACCTCGGCCTGACCTTCGAGGAAGCGCGCCACTTCCGGGTCGCGCCCGGTGAGCGGGCGCAGGGCCGGGTCGTAGTGCGGATTGGGCAGGCAGCGCACGTCGAAAACCAGGTCGGCGTCGAGCGGAATGCCGTGCTTGTAGCCGAAGGACTCAAACAGCAAAGTCAGTCCCTGCGAGACGGCGGGCTGTGCGAATTCGAGGATCCAGGCGCGCAGCGCGTTGGGATTCAGGCTGCTGGTGTCGATGCGGTTGCCCAGGCCGGCGATGTTCTCCAGCATCCCGCGCTCGCGCACGATGGCCTCGGCCAGGGTGGTTTGCGCGTCCGACAGCGGATGGCCACGCCGCGTCTCGGAAAAGCGCGCGATCAAGGTTTCGTCGCGTGCCTCGAGAAAGACGAAGCGCGTCGGCACACCCATGGTCTGCAGGTCGCGCAGTTGCTGCGGCAGGGCGGCGATGGAAGCGCCGGCGCGCACGTCGATCGCCACCGCCACCCGCTCGCAACCCTCCTCGCGCAGCTGGCGCACCAGTTGCGGCAGCAGCGTCGCCGGCAGGTTGTCGACGCAGTAATGGCCAGCGTCCTCCAGCACATGGAGGGCGATGCTCTTGCCGGAGCCGGAGAGGCCGCTGATGAGGATGAGCTGCATGCAAAATCACCGCTGCAATGAGAAGCCAAGCATAGCCAAAAGCACGGCGACTTGCCATCGTTGAGGCGCCCGCCAGACGCCGGGATCGGGACGTTAGCGCCGGAGGGAGTGCACGACGCTGGTCGCCACGCCCCAGATCGTCAGCTCCTGGCCGTCCTCGAATTCGACGGGACGGAAGCAGGGGTTCTCCGGCAGCAGGCGGACATGGCCGTTGCGTTTTTGAAGGCGCTTCAGCGTCATCTCGTTATCCACCATCGCCACCACGATGTCGCCGTCGGCCGCCTCCAGCGCGCGGTCAACCACCAGCAGGTCGCCATTGTTGATGCCTGCGCCGGTCATCGACTGGCCCTGCACGCGGATGTAGAAGGTCGACTCGCGATGCTCGACGAGATGCTCGTTGAGATCGAGACAGCCGTCGACGCGATCCTCGGCCGGCGTTGCAGGAGCGGCGCGGACGCCGCTCCCACATTGATGCTCCAGGGCATCCATGATCACTTGTACTTCCTGAAGCTGCCGGTGACGAGGCCGAAGATTTCCAGCTGGCCCTGCGGGCGGATCGGCGGGTAGGCCGGGTTGCCGGCCTTGAGATAGGGGCCGCGCTTGTCTTGGGCGAGGTATTTCAGGGTGAACTCGTTGTCGACGATGGCCACGACGATGTCGCCGACGCGGGCGGGACGGCCCTTGTCCACCACGATGTAGTCGCCCGGCTGCAAGCCGGCGTCGATCATCGAATCGCCTTTCACCGTGAGCAGGATGGTGCGGCTGGGCGAATCCACCAGAAATTCGTCGATGGTGAGCGATTCGGCCGAGGCATCGTTGGCGGCGGCGGGCAGGCCGGCGCGCACCGAGTCGGCCACGGGGCGGTCGAAGAAGCGCGGGCCGGGGGCGAGGCGCCGGTCCGGCGTCGTCTGCAGGAATCCGGCCAGCTTGAGCCGCCCGGCGACGGCATGGGCCGAGGACACCGAGCGCAGCCCGAGCAGCCGCGCCATGTGCGAGAACGAAGGCAGGCTGCGGTGCTCCGCGAAGTAGTCCTGCAGGCGGCCGAGGTAGTCCGAATCGTGTGAGGCTGGGGGCATGGCACCTCCGAATGTTCATTCGCATCATAACGAACGAACATTCGTTTGTAAAGGGCCGCCGGAAAGCATGAATAATGGCGGCTTTTTGGCGCGCCCAAGAACGATGCTGCTGCTCGAACTCGTCCTCCTCCTGCTCCTGTGCGCCGTCGCGCTGGGCTGGGTCGCCCGCCACTTCCGGTTTCCCTATCCGATCGCCCTGGTGGTCGGCGGCGCCCTGCTCGGCCTCGTGCCGAAGCTGCCGCAATTCCCCTTCGACCCGCAGCTGATCCTCGTCATCGTCCTGCCACCGATCCTCTACCAGGCGGCGCTGCTCACCTCGTGGAGCGACTTCAAGGCCAGCATCCGCCCGATCGGCCTGCTCGCCATCGGCCTGGTGCTGGCCACCACGCTGGCCGTCGGCGCGACGCTGAAGTGGCTGGTGCCAGGCATGCCCTGGGCGGCGGCCTTCGCCTTCGGCGCCATTGTCTCGCCGCCGGATGCGGTGGCGGCCACCGCCATCCTCTCGCGCCTGAACATCCCGCGCCGCATCGTCACCATCCTCGAGGGCGAGAGCCTGGTGAACGACGCCTCCGGCCTGGTGCTCTACAAGTTCGCCGTCGCCGCGGCGCTGACCGGCGCCTTCTCGCTGGCCGAGGCGAGCCTGCAGTTCGTCGGCGTCTCGGCAGGCGGCATCGTGCTCGGCGTCGGCATCGCCTATGCCTTCATCGCCATCCATCGCCGCCTCGGCGACCCCTTCATCGAGGTGCTGACCGCCATCGTCTCGCCCTACGTCGCCTACATCGCCGCCGAATCGCTGCACGTCTCCGGCGTGCTCGCCGTGGTGGCGGCCGGGCTGGTGCGCGGGCGCCATGCGCCGGAGATCGTCTCCGCCGAGATGCGCATCATGGCGCGCTCGGTGTGGAACGTGCTGGTGTTCCTGCTGAACAGCCTGGTCTTCATGCTGATCGGCCTGCAGCTCTCCGACATGCCGGACCGCCTCGCCCGCTACTCGTCGGCCCAGCTGCTCGGCTGGGGCCTCGCCATCAGCGCGGTGGCGATCCTGGTGCGCTTCGCCTGGGTGTATTTCGCCGCCTACCTGCCGCGCGCGCTGAGCGGCAGCCTGCGCGAGGCCGAGCCGCGGCTGCGCAAGCGCGAAATGGGCATCATCAGCTGGTGCGGCATGCGCGGCATCGTCTCGCTGGCGGCGGCCCTCGCACTGCCGGCGACGCTTCCCGGCGGCGGCGCCTTCCCGCACCGCGACCTCATCGTTTTCCTGACCTTCTTCGTCATCGCCGTCACGCTGGTCGGCCAGGGCCTGACGCTGCCGGCGCTGATCCGCCGCCTCAAGGTCGGCTCGGACTGGAGCATCGAGGCGGAAAGCCAGCGCGTGCGCGCCGCCATGAGCGCGGCAGCCATCGCCGCCATCGACGCGCTCGTCGCCCGCGAGGGCGCGCCGGCCGCGTGGGCGGAGCAACTGCGCGCCGAGATCCGCGAGCGCATCGTCCTCGCCGCGCCGCAAGGGCTCGAACCGAATCCGCAGGCCGAGCTGGCGATGCGCCTGCGCCAGGCCGCCATCCGCGCCGAGCGCGCCGAACTGATCCGCCTGTGGCGCGACAACGAGATCAGCGACGAGGTGATGCACCACCTCGAGGAAATCCTCGACTACCAGGAAGCGCACATCTAGCGGCGTTGGCGGGAAAAGTCAGTCGCCGCGATACGGCAACTGACTGATGGCATCGCGAACATCCGGTCGCGGCTTGACGGGATACCGGTTTGCGGGCAGCATCGAATCATGCAGCCGATGACCGACTACTTCCGGAACGACGTGCTGGAAAAGCGGCCATACATCAAGCTGGAATGGTGCCTGGAAGCCCTGCGCAACCCGCTGCGGCGCGAGGTGCAGCCGGAGGACGGTCGCATCAGGCATTGGGTCTGGGTAGGCGAAATCGACCGCTACTTGCGGGTCGTTACCCTGGCCGACGGCGTGACGCTGCATAATGCATTTCCGGACAGGAGATTCAAACCATGAGACTCAACTACGACGCGGCAACGGATTCGCTCTACATCCATCTGGCCGAGCGGCCATCAGTGGATTCCGACGAGGTGGCCGACGGCGTGGTGCTCGATTACGACGCGCAGGGCGCGCTCGTCGGCATCGACGTGCAGCATGCCTCACAGCGCGCCGACATCCGCCGGCTGGCCGTGAATCACATGCCGCTGGACAGCCTCGAAGCCGCCTAACCCCCACCCGACGGCGCCACTTTCCTTCTGCCGCCTTGCAGCCCAGGGCCGGGAAGCGTATATCCGGAAATTGCGGGAAAAGTCAGTCGCTGCGGCACGGCGGGATGCATTAGCATGGCGCTTTCCGGCAAATCAGGACACGAGGGACAACCGACCATGCGCACACTCAAGATCGTATCGGGCCTGCTCTGCCTGGTGGCCGCCCAGCCGGCGCTGGCGCAGTCCGCGTCCGGCTGGAGTGGCTGCTTCGCCGGCGGTCAGGCCGGCTACGGCCGGGCGAACCTCAAGGGCTGGTCCGACACGAACCCGCCCGGCCAGCCGTCGATCGGCTCGACGACAGCCAGCGGCGGCGCGCTCGGCGGCCAGGCCGGCTGCGACCTGCAGGCGGGCAACTGGGTGTGGGGGGCGCAAGCATCGCTGAGCTGGGCGGACATCACGGGCAGCCACCGCTACAAGCCCTTCGGCAGCGGCCCCAACGACCGCGTCGCCTACGACATCGGCGCGCTGGCGACGCTGACGGGCCGGCTCGGCCATCTCTTCCGGCCCAACACGCTAGGCTATGTGCGGGCCGGCGCCGCCTGGACGCGGACCAACCACGACGACAGCGACCCCGCGCCGCTCTTCGGCGTGCCCTACACCGGCGACACCACGGCGACGCGCCACGGCTGGCTGCTCGGCATCGGCCTGGAGCACCGCTACGACCGCCACCTGTCGGCCTTCGCCGAGTACACCCACATGAACTTCGGCAAGAAGACCGTCACCATCCACTACAGCGACGGCGTCATCGCCAGCTATCCCTTCCGCCAGCGCATGGACTTCCTCGGCGTCGGCGTGAACTACCGCTTCTGAACACCCCGGCCGCGCCGCAACGGCACGGCGGGAAAAGTCAGTCGGTGTGATACGGCGATGCGGGCGGCCGGTCTCGGCCAGCAGCCGTCATTCCGGGGCCGCGTAGCGGAACCCGGAATCCAGTGCCTTTGTTCGAGCGTAGCTGGATTCCCGCGTTCGCGGGAATGACGGCAAGGGGTCGGTAGTTTCCCTTCGCCGCACCCCGCCGACTGACTTTTGTTTCAGCGCGCCGCGCCGTCTTCGCTTTCCGCCTGCCGGTCCTCTCCGGCCGCGCGGGCGCCCTGCGGGACGAAGCTCATCCAGGCGCCGGTTTCGATGGTCCTCGGCGTCACCTTGCGGCCCTGGTAGAAGATTTCGATATCCCGCCCTTCGGCGACGCGGAACAGTTCGTTTTTTCCGATCGCGACGCTGACCGTCTTGCCCTGGGGCACGACGAAGCGCGTGCCTTCGCCCGCCTCCGTGCGCTTTTTCCTGTAGAGGACCGAGGGCTCCTTGCTGATCAGCAGGAAAACCGCCGCGGGCTTGGCCGGATTCACGCCTTGCACGGAGACCACTTCTTCCGCGCCCTCTGCCGGACGCGCCGGGGAGGCCGGCTGGGCCGCCGCGCGGGCGTCGGCATTCGCGGCGGGTGCCGGGGATGCGGCGGGTTCGGCGGCGCGCGGTGCGGACGGCGGCGCTGCGGCGTCCTTCGCGGCAGCGGCGACGGCGGGCGGACGGGGCGTTGCCGGCGGCCGGCTCATCCACACGCCGGCGGCGATGGCGAGGGCGAGCACGGCGGCCCCGCCCAGCGCGCCCCAGCCGCCGAAGCGCTGGACGCGGCTTGCGCCGCCGGCATCGAGCGCTGCGCCGGCCACGGCGGGCGGCAGGTCCGGTGCGTCGGCAGGAGGCGCCTGCCCGGCGTAAACCTCGCGCGCCGCGTCGACCGGCAGCGCCGGCATCAGCGCGCCCTCGACGACGCCGCCGGCATGGATGACGATTTCCTTGTAGAAGGCGTCGCCGACGACGCTGCCGCCCTGCTGGATGTCGATCGACTGCGCGGAATGCAGGGGGCCGAGGATGCGGCCCCGGACGACGATGCGCGGGGCGCCGACCGCGCCGGTCACGCTGCCCGTCGCATCCACCACCACCGTGTCGCCGGCATCGCCCTGGCAGGCGACGTTGCCGACGACATCGCCCTGGACGCGGAGCACGCCCGTGAAGACGATATGGCCTTCGACGCGCATGCCGGCCCCGATCATGGTGTCGGTGCGGTTCTTCGAACTGCCCACGCTGCGGCTTGTTCCGGACAAGGACGTCGCCTCTTGTTGGCTGGGAACGCTCCCGGGGGAATTATGCCGCTTTCGGCGGAATCGGAACGGAGTTTGCGTAAGGCCGGGGCCGGCGCAAAAGTCAGTCGCTGCGGGACGGCGATGCGCCGCCGGGCACCGCGCGCGCCGCCAGGATTGCGCCGAGCGTCACCGCGCCGAGTCCGGCCAGCGTCAGCAGCGAGAGCGGCTCGCCGAGGAGGGGCACGGCGGCGAGGGCGGAGAGGCCGGGCACGAAGGCCATCAGCAGCGCCACGGTCTGCGCGCCGAGCTGGCGTACGGCGAAGGTGTACAGGACCATGGCGACGAAGACCACCAGCACGCCCTGGTACACCGCCTGCATGGCGATCTCGGCGGCGGGCGCCTGCGCCAGCGTGCTGGGCAGGAAGAAATACCAGACCGGCAGGTAGACGGCCGCGCTGCCGAGCGTGGTGGCGACCGTCGCCGCCAGCGGCGCCATCGGGTGGCGGCGCAGCAGCAGGGTGAACACCGCCCAGGAGGACGAGCCGCAGAGGAACAGCGCGTCGCCCGCGAGCTGCAGGCCGGTGAGGCGCGGGCCGTGCGAGAAGGTGTCGGCGGCGGTGAGCAGGATGCCGGCGAAGACGAGCGCGAGGGCGATGCGCTGCGGCCGCGAAGGCTTCATGCCGAGCCACAGCCAGGCGATGACGGCCGTCTCGAAGGGCAGCGCACCGGGCATCAGCACCGAGGCGTGCGCCGCCGGCGCCAGGCGGAAGGCGGCGTACACGGCGGTGGCGTAGCCGATGCCGCCGAAGAGCGAGAACAGCGCGATCACCTTGAGGGGCGGCAGCGCGACGCGCGGCAGGAAGAACACGGCGATCAGCGCGCCGACGCCGAAACGCAGCGCGGTGACATCCCAGCCGGTGAGCACGCCCTTGCCGCCGTGGCGGCTGACGAGGATGAAGCCGGTCCAGATGCAGATGGTGGCGAACACCGCGATCCAGCCGGCGCGGGAGGGGGCCGGGCCTGTCATGGTCAGCCGCGCGAGACGATGTCGCCGTCCTGCTCCATCAGCACGCCGGCCTTGAGCAGCTCGTCGATGACCTGGGCGGCGACGGCGGCCGGCTCCTTGCGGAAGAAGTTCCGCGAGACGTCGCGGAAGATGGCGACCTGGCCGAAGTAGTCGCCGATGCCGGCGCGCGGCATGCGCCGCTTTTCCAGCAGGGTGAAGGTGAACAGCGCCTTCATGGCGCTCTTCGCCATGCGCTCGGGGCTCTGCTCGAAGGCGGCGAGACGCGCGAGCGCCCGCGCCACGGCGGCCTGGTAATCGGCGAAGGGCGCGCCGTGGCCGGGGATGACGACGCCGACATCGAGCTCGCGCAGCGTCTCCAGCGTGCGCCGCTGCGCCGGCAGGCCGCTCGGATCGCCGTGCAATTCGGCGAACATGACGCCGAAGCCGTCCTGCCACAGCGCGTCGCCGGAAATCAGGATGCGTTCCCGCGGCGCATGGTAGGCCAGCGCGTGCATGTCGTGGCCCGGCACGTGCAGCGCCTGCCAGCGGATGCCGCCCATCTCCAGCTCGTCGCCGGGGGCAATCGTCGCGTCGAATTCGAAGGGCTCCGCCTGCTGGTGGGCGGAGGAGAGCAGCAGCGCGTCCTCGTCCCAGTCGGCCACCGCCGGCGCCATGCCCTCGGGCACGAGGATGCGGCAGCCGTGGACGCGGCGCACCGAGGCGTTGCCGCCGATGTGGTCGGAGTGCGAGTGGGTGTTGATCAGTCGCACGAGCCGGCGCCCTTCCAGCGCGTGCTCGACGAGCGCCAGCGTCTGATCGGCGTGGGTGAGGTAGCCAGAGTCGACCAGCGTCGCTTCCGCGCCTTCGTGGAAGACGATGTTGTTGGCGGAGAGCCAGCCGCGCTCGAGGACGCGGATCTGTTGGGGCAGCAGGCTCACGATGCCTCTTTGCGCGCGGCGCCGACCGGCAGGCTGTCGATGCGCGGGTATTCGCCGCGCGTGAACATCTGCGGATCGGCCAGCCAGTCGAGCGCCATGTCGGTGGCGTCGAAGCCCCAGAAGAGTTCGGCGTCGACGGCCAGCGTCGGCACGCCGAAGACGCCGGCCGCGAGCGCCCGCTCGCCGTTCTGCAGCAACTGACTTTTCACGGCGGCGTCGTTGCAGCGCGCGTCGAGGTCGGGTGCGTTGAGGCGGCGCGCCAGCTCGGCCCACTCGGCCGGATCGTTGGGATCGCGGCCCTCGCCCCAGATGAAGCGGAAGATTTCATGGATGGCCGCCATCGAGGCGCCCAGCGCCACGGCGGCGCGCAGCGGGCGCACCGGGTTGAAGGGATGCTGCGGCGGAAAGCGGAAGGGGATGCCGTTCTTCTCGGCCACCCACTGCACCTGGCGGTAGGTGAAGCGGCGCTTGGTCGCCATCTCGGCCGGGCCCTTCTGGCCCCAATGCTTGAGCAGGCCGGCGAAGAGCACCGGCACCGGGCGGATCGCCAGCTTGTTGTCGAAGCGGGCGAGCGCCTCGGACTGGAGGTAGGCGAAGGGGGAGATGAAGTCGAAGTACCAGTTGGCAGTGCCTGGACCGCCATCCCCCCGCCCCCCTTCCCGGGGAAGGGGGTGACGGTCGTTCGCGGGCTGCGCCCGCTCCATGCTATTCATCTGTCGCAGTCTCCGCGCAGGGATTCAGGCACGGCGTCGAGCCGCACGCGACGCTGGGCGATGGCGGCTAGGATGAGGTGTTTCGCATCGTCCGTGGCGGTAGCCCAGCCGGCGATCTCGTCGAGCGTGCGCAGGCAGCCTTCGCACAGGCCGCTCTTCGCGTCCATGCGGCAAACGTCGATGCAGGGCGATTGCACGCTCACGGCTTGCTCCGTTTTTTGGCCATGCGCGCATTGAACCTGGTGGCATCGATGATGAAGCGCTCGTGGCGGCCGGTGCTGATGAGGTCGACGCCGTCGTGCGCCCGGACGGAGAACACCAGGCGGCGCCCATCCACTTCTTCGAGGCGCGCCTTGACGGTGACGGTCAGCCCCGGCGGCGTGGCGGCGATGTGCGAGACGTCGACGTGGGTGCCGACGCTCTGCTCGCGCGGCCAGTCGAGATAAGGCTTCACCAGCTCCAGGCAGCACCATTCGAGCAGGCCGACCATGAAGCCGGTAGCGAAGACCTGCGGCATGTCTCGGAAGGATGCGCTCTCTGGATAAAGGCAGGGCACGGTCTTGTCGGGCGGCACCGTGTAGCGCAGCTCGTGTTCGAGGCCGGGTTGCAAAGCCTCCTTCATACTTTTCTCCGCTTGGCCAGCACGGCGCGCGCCACCTTCGAGGACGGCTCGCGGCCCAGCTCGGCGCAGATGTACGCGCCGGCATCGACCAGGCGGTCGAGGTCGACGCCGGTCTCGATGCCGAGGCCGTTCATCAGGTACACCACGTCCTCGGTGGCGACGTTGCCCGAGGCGCCGGCGGCGTAGGGGCAGCCGCCGAGTCCTGCGACGGAGGCGTCGAAGACGGCGACGCCGCGCCCGAGCGAGGCATAGATGTTGGCGAGCGCCATGCCGTAGGTGTCGTGGTAGTGGCCGGCGAGGCGCTCGACCGGCACCAGCAGCGCCACCTCGTCGAGCATGCGCGCAACGGAGGCCGGCGTGCCGACGCCGATGGTGTCGCCGAGGGAAATCTCGTAGCAGCCCATCTCCAGCAGGCGTGCCGCCACTTCGGCCACGGCCGCCGGCGGCACCGCACCCTGGTAGGGGCAGCCGAGCACGCAGGAGACGTAGCCGCGCACGCGGATGCCGTTCTGCCGCGCCGCTTCCATGACGGGACGGAAGCGCTCCAGGCTCTCGGCGATGGAGCAGTTGATGTTCTTCTGCGAGAAGGCCTCGGAGGCGGCGGCGAAGACGGCGATCTCCTCGGCGCCCGCAGCGAGCGCCTGCTCGAAGCCCTTCAGGTTCGGCACCAGCACCGGATAGCTCACGCCGTGGCGGCGCGGCAGGCTCGCCATCACCTCGGCCGCGTCGCCCATCTGCGGCACCCACTTCGGCGAGACGAAGGCGGTGGCCTCGATGGTCTTCAGGCCGGCCATGCCGAGGCGGTCGATCAACGCGACCTTCACAGCGCTCGGCACGAGCTGACTTTCGTTCTGTAGGCCGTCGCGCGGGCCGACCTCGACGATCTTCACGCGCTGCGGCAGGCCCATGTTCGCTCCCGCGCTCACTTCGCCGGCTCGAAGTCCACCAGCTCGGCGCCCTCGGCGACCGAGTCGCCGACGCCGAAGCGGAAGGCCTTGAGTTTCCCCTTCGCCGGCGCGGCGATGGTGTGCTCCATCTTCATCGCCTCGAGGATCAAGAGCGGCGCGCCCTGCTCGACGTCGCTGCCCGGCTGGGCGATGAGGGAAATCACCTTGCCCGGCATCGGCGCGGCGAGGCCGCCGCCAGCGCCCTCGCCTTCGCCGGCGTGGTAGAGCGGGTCGACGCAGGCGAGCTGCCAGGCGCGGCCGTGCAGGAAGACGTGGCGCTTCTCGCCGGCGGCGATCACCGTCGCCGGCAGGCGCATGCCGCCGAGTTCGATGCGCAGCATGCTGTTGCCGGTGCGCTCGCCGCGCGCCGCCGTGCCGATGCCGTCGAGCTCCAACTCGTAGCCGCCGCGCGCATAGCCGACGGCGACGGTCTTCTCGGCCTCGCCGAAGCGGAACAGCAGCGGCCGACGGAAGGAGGCGTTGAGGCGCCAGCCGTCGCGCAGGTGCCAGGGCGAATGCGGGTCGCGGTCGCGCGCGGCGGCGGCCTGGGCCGTTTCCTCCTCGCGCAGCAGCTCGGCCAGGGCGGCGACGAGGAACACCTCGCGCGACGCCTCGATGCCCTCGGGAAACAGGAAGGCGCGCTCGCGCTCGATGAGGCCGGTGTCGAGGTCGGCGTTGGCGAAGGCCGGGCAGGCGACCAGGCGCGAGAGGAAGTCGACGTTGCTGCTGACGCCGACGACGCGGTATTGCGCCAGCGACTGCAGCATGCGCGCCAGCGCCCGCTCGCGGTCGACGTCCCAGACGATGAGCTTGGCGATCATCGGGTCGTAGTGCGGCGTGATCTCGTCGCCCTCCTCGACGCCGGTGTCGATGCGCACGTTGAGCGACTCGGCCGGCGGCGCGAGATGGATGAGGCGGCCGGTCGACGGCAGGAAGCCCTTGCCCGGGTCCTCGGCGTAGATGCGCGCTTCCAGCGCGTGGCCGCGGATGGCAAGCTGCTCCTGCGCCAGCGGCAGCGGTTCGCCTGAAGCGACGCGCAACTGCCACTCGACGAGGTCGAGGCCGGTGATCATCTCGGTGACGGGATGCTCGACCTGCAGGCGGGTGTTCATCTCCATGAAATAGAACTTGCCGTCCTGTTCCGCGATGAACTCCACCGTGCCGGCGCCGACGTAGCCGACGGCCTTCGCCGCCTCCACCGCGGCCTGGCCCATGGCGGCGCGGCGCTCCGCCGGCATGCCGGGCGCGGGCGCCTCTTCCAGCACCTTCTGGTGGCGGCGCTGCACCGAGCAGTCGCGCTCGAAGAGGTACACGCAGTTGCCCTGCGTGTCGCCGAACACCTGGATCTCGATGTGGCGCGGGCGCACGAGGTACTTTTCGACCAGCACGCGGTCGTCGCCGAAGGAGGACGCCGCCTCGCGCTTGCAGGAAGCGAGCGCGGCGGCGAAGTCGGCGGCTTTCTCGACGATGCGCATGCCCTTGCCGCCGCCGCCGGCGCTGGCCTTGATCAGCACCGGGTAGCCGATGCGGCCGGCCTCCTTCTCGAGGAAGGCGGCGTCCTGCTTGTCGCCATGGTAGCCGGGCACCAGCGGCACGCCGGCCTTCTCCATGAGCGACTTCGCCGCGCTCTTCGAACCCATCGCGCTGATGGCCGCCACCGGCGGGCCGATGAAGGCGATGCCGGCCGCGGCGCAGGCCTCGGCGAAGGCCTCGTTCTCGGAAAGGAAGCCGTAGCCGGGATGCACAGCCTGGGCGCCGGTCTTCTGCGCCGCCTCGAGGATGCGCTCGGCGACGAGGTAGCTCTCGCGCGCGGCGGCCGGCCCGATCAGCACCGCCTCGTCGGCGAGGCGCACGTGGCGCGCGCCGGCGTCGGCTTCGGAATACACGGCGACAGTGCGGATGCCGAGGCGCCGCGCCGTTTTGATGACACGGCAGGCGATCTCGCCGCGGTTGGCTATGAGAATCTTGGAGAACACTCAACCTCCCTCAACACGGAGGACACAGAGACACAGAGGGCACAGAGAATTCGATATCCCATACTCTGTGTTCTCTGTGTCTCTGTGCTCCCTGTGTCCAAAGCGTTTACTGTTTTTGAATCCATGACGGCTTTCTTTTTTCGAGGAAGGCGGCCATGCCTTCCTTGCCTTCGGCGGAAGCGCGCACGCGGGCGATGCGGTGGGCGGTGTCGATCATGACATCCGGCGTGACGGGCCGGTTGGCGACGGCCTTGATGAGGGCCTTGCATTCGCCCAGCGCAACAGGCCCGTTGGCAAGCAGCGCGTCGACGATCTCGCCGACCGCTTCGTCGAGCTCCGCCTCGCCCGGCACGATCTCGTGTACCAGGCCGATGCGGTAGGCCTCGGCGGCGGAAAAACGCTCCGCCGTCAGCATATAGCGGCGCGCCTTGCGTTCGCCAATGGCGCCGATGACGTAGGGACTGATCACCGCCGGGATGATGCCAAGCCTGACCTCGGTCAACGCGAATTGCGCATCGAAGGCGGCGATGGCGATGTCGCAGGCCGCCACGAGGCCGACGCCGCCGCCGTAAGCCGGCCCCTGGACGCGGGCGACGGTGGGCTTCTTCATGTCGTTGAGCATGCGCAGCATGCCGGCGAGCCCGAGCGCATCGCGCTGGGTCTCCTCGGCGCTGTAGGCGGCGGCGCGCTTCATCCAGTTGAGGTCGGCGCCGGCGCAGAAGCTCTTGCCGGTGCTGGAAAGCACGACAACGCGCACGTCGTGGTCGGTGTCCATCGTGACCAGCGCCGTGGACAGGTCGCGGATCAGTACGTCGTCGAAGGCGTTGTGCCGCTCGGGGCGGTTCAGCGTAATGATGCCGACGCCATTGTCTATTTCGGTGAGGATTGTTTCGGACATGATGTTCTCCCTTACATCCTGAAGACGCCGAACGGCGTCGGCTCGATCGGCGCGTTGAGCGAGGCGGAAATGCCCAGCGCCAGCACGCGGCGCGACTGCGCCGGGTCGACGATACCGTCGTCCCACAACCGCGCCGTGGCGTAATAGGGGTGGCCCTGCGTCTCGTACTGGGCGCGCACCGGCGCCTTGAATTTCTCTTCTTCCTCGGCCGGCCAGGTCTTGCCCTGCGCCTCCATCGCGTCGCGGCGGATCTGCGCGAGCACGTTGGCGGCCTGCTCGCCGCCCATCACCGAGACGCGGCCGTTGGGCCACATCCACAGCATGCGCGGGCTGTAGGCGCGGCCGCACATGCCGTAGTTGCCGGCGCCGTGGCTGCCGCCGATGATCAGGGTGAACTTCGGCACTTTGGCGCAGGCCACCGCGGTGACCATCTTGGCGCCGTCCTTGGCGATGCCGGCATTCTCGTACTTGCGGCCGACCATGAAGCCGGTGATGTTCTGCAGGAACAGCAGCGGGATGCCGCGCTGCGCGCACAGCTCGACGAAATGCGCGCCCTTCTGCGCCGACTCGCCGAAGAGGATGCCGTTGTTGGCGACGATGCCCACCGGGTAGCCGTGGATGCGGGCAAAGCCGGTCACCAGCGTGGTGCCGTAGCGCGCCTTGAATTCGTCGAGGCGCGAACCGTCCACGATGCGGGCGATGATCTCGCGCACTTCGAGCGGCTTCCGCGTGTCGAGCGGCACCGCGCCGTAGATTTCTTCCGGGTCGTAGAGCGGCTCCTCCGGCATCGCCACTTCCAGCGTCACCGGTTTCTTCCAATTGAGGTTGGCGACGATGCTGCGGCAGAGGTGCAGGGCGTGGTGGTCGTTTTCGGCGAAGTGGTCGGCGACGCCGGAGATGCGCGTGTGCACGTCGGCACCGCCGAGGTCCTCGGCGCTGACCACCTCGCCGGTGGCGGCCTTCACCAGCGGCGGGCCGCCGAGGAAGATGGTGCCCTGGTTCCTGACGATGATAGCCTCGTCTGACATGGCCGGCACGTAGGCGCCGCCGGCGGTGCAGGAACCCATCACCACCGCCACCTGCGGGATGCGCGCGGCCGACATGCTGGCCTGGTTGAAGAAGATGCGGCCGAAGTGGTCGCGGTCGGGGAAGACCTCGTCCTGCGTCGGCAGGTTGGCGCCGCCGGAGTCGACCAGATAGACGCAGGGCAGGCGGTTCTGCGCGGCGATCTCCTGCGCGCGCAGGTGCTTCTTCACCGTGATGGGGAAGTAGCTGCCGCCCTTCACCGTGGCGTCGTTGGCGACGATCATGCATTCGACGCCCTGCACGCGGCCAATGCCGGTGACGACGCCGCCCGAGGCGACCTCGTTGTTGTACATGCCCCAGCCGGCCATCGGCGAGAGTTCGAGGAAGGGCGTGCCGGCATCGAGCAGCGCGTTGATGCGGTCGCGCGGCAGCAGCTTGCCGCGGGCGACGTGCTTCTTGCGGTGCTCCGCCGGTCCGCCGAGACTGACTTCCGCGGTCTTCTCGCGCAGGTCGTCGACCAGCGCCCGCATGGCGGCAGCGTTGGCGCGGAACTCGTCGGAGCGGGGGTTGAGCTGGGACTTGATGACGGTCATGTGCTTAGAAGCCTCCGGTTTGCAACCACTTCTCGATCTGCGGCAGCCGGTCGGCGCCCCAGAAGGGCTCGCCGTCGACGACGAAATAGGGCGCGCCGCACATGCCCTTGGCGAGGGCCGCGTCGGTCTCGACCTTGAGGCGCTCCTTGATCTCCGGCGCGGCGATGCCGGCGGCGAGTGCCGCGCCGTCAGCGCCTGACGCGGCGGCGATGTCCTGCAGCACGGCGAGGTCCGAAACGTCGCGGCCGTCCACCCAGTAGGCGCGGAAGACGGCGCGGGCGAACTCGCGCGCCTTGGCGCAATCCTGCCCGTGCAGCCAGTAGTAGGCGCGCGCCGCCGAGACGGTCGACAGCGGGAACTTCGCCGGGAACGTGAAGGGCACGCCGTGGTAGCGCGCCGAGCGCGCGAAGTCGCGCAGCGAATACTCGCCCTTCAGCGGCACGTTCACCAGCAGCGGCTGGCCGGTCTTCTGGAACACCACGCCGAGCAGCATCGGCCGCCACTTCACCTTGCGCCCGTACTTCTCCGCCAGTCCGTCGATCACCTCGGCGGCAATGTAGGAATACGGCGAGGAGAAGTCGAAGTGGAACTCGATCGGTCCGCTCATCGTTCCTCCACTCAGGCCAGGTTGCGGCCGATGACCAGGCGCTGGATGTCGCTGGCGCCCTCGTAGATCTGCGTCACGCGCACGTCGCGGTAGATGCGCTCGACCGGGAAGTCCGCCACGTAGCCGTAGCCGCCGTGGATCTGGATGGCATCCGAGCAGATTTCCTCGGCCATTTCGGAGGCGAACAGCTTGGCCATCGAGGCTTCCTTCAGGCAGGGCTTGCCGGCATCGCGCAGGCTCGCCGCGTGCAGCACCAGCTGGCGCGCTGCCTCGATCTGCGTCGCCATGTCGGCGAGGCGGAAGTTCACCGCCTGGTGCTCGATGATGAGCTTACCGAAGGCCTCGCGCTCCTGCGCGTACTTCAAGGCCGCCTCGAAGGCCGCGCGCGCCATGCCGACCGACTGGGCGGCGATGCCGATGCGGCCGGCTTCGAGATTGGCCAGCGCGATGCGGTAGCCCTCGCCTTCCGCGCCCAGCAGATTCTGCGCCGGGATGCGGCAGTTTTCCAGCAGGATCTGCGCCGTGTCGGAGGCATGCTGGCCCATCTTCTCCTCGATGCGGGCGACGACGTAGCCGGGCGCATCGGTCGGCACGATGAAGGCCGAGATGCCCTTCTTGCCGGCCGCTTTGTCGGTGACGGCGAAGACGATGGCGACCTGGGCGTTCTTGCCCGAGGTGATGAACTGCTTGACGCCGTTCAACACCCACTCGTTGCCCGCTTTTCCGTCAACTCGCACGGCCGAGGTGCGAATGGCGGCGGCGTCGGAACCGACATGCGGCTCGGTCAGGCAGAAGCAGCCGAGCTTCTCGCCGCTCGCCAGAGGCTTGAGGTATTGCTCCTTCTGCGCGTCGGTGCCGAAGGCCAGGATCGGGCCGCACACCACCGAATTGTTCACGCTGATGATGGTCGAGGTGGCGCCGTCGCCGGCGGCGATCTCCTCCAGCGCCAGCGCCAGCGAAACGTAGTCCATGCCCGCCCCGCCCCAGCGCTCGGGCACCGCCATGCCGAAGGCGCCCAATTGCGCCAGCTCGGCCAGCGCCTCGCGCGGAAAGGCGCACTCGCGGTCCCATGCCGCGGCGAAAGGCGCCAGGCGCTCACGCGCGAAGTCGCGCATGGTGTCCCGGATGAGTTCTTGTTCCTGGGTCAATAGCATGTTTTCACCACCAAGGCACCAAGAAGCACAAAGAATTCTTGGTGTAACTTGGTGTCTTGGTGGTTTGCATTTAGGCCAACTCTATCGCCATCGCCGTCGCCTCGCCGCCACCGATGCACAGGCTGGCGACGCCGCGCTTGCCGCCGTACTTCCTCAGCGCGCCGATCAGCGTGACGAGGATGCGCGCGCCGGAACAGCCGATCGGATGGCCGAGGGCGCAGGCGCCGCCGTGCACGTTCACTTTCTCGTGCGGCAGCTTGAGGTCGTGCATCGCCGCCATGGTGACCACGGCGAAGGCCTCGTTGATCTCGTAGAAGTCGACCTTATCGGCGCTCCAGCCGGTCTTTGCGAAGAGCTTCTGCATGGCGCCGACCGGCGCGGTGGTGAACCAGCCCGGCTCGTGGGCGTGGGTGGCGTGGCCAATGATGGTCGCCAGCGGCTTGAGGCCGAGCTTGTCGGCCATCGAGCGGCGCATCAGCACTAGGGCGGCGGCGCCGTCGGAGATCGAACTGGAGTTGGCGGCCGTCACCGTGCCGTCCTTCCGGAAGGCCGGCTTCAGCGTCGGTATCTTGTCGAGCTGGGCCTTGAGCGGCTGCTCGTCGCGGTCGATGACGATGTCACCCTTGCGGCCGGCGACCGTCACCGGCGCGATCTCCCAAGCGAAGGAGCCGTCGTTGATGGCCTTCTGCGCGCGCGTCGTCGAGGCGATGGCGAAGTCGTCCTGCTTCTCACGCGTGAAGCCGTACTTGTCGGCGCACTCTTCGGCGAAGCTGCCCATCAGGCGGCCTTTCTGATAGGCATCTTCCAGGCCGTCGAAGAACATGTGGTCGAGCACCTGGCTGTGGCCGAGGCGCATGCCGCCGCGCGCCTTGGGCAGCAGGTAGGGCGCGTTGCTCATCGACTCCATGCCGCCGGAGACCATGATCTCGTTCGAGCCGGCCAGCAGCATGTCGTTGGCGAACATGGTCGCCTTCATGCCCGAGCCGCAGACCTTGTGCACCGTGGTGCAGTTGACCGACAGCGGCAGCCCGGCGCCGAGCGCCGCCTGGCGCGCCGGCGCCTGGCCGACGCCGGCCTGCAGCACGTTGCCCATGATGGCTTCCTGCACCTGCTCCGGCAGGATGCCGGCGCGCTCGACGGCGGCCCTGATGGCGGCGGCGCCGAGCTGCGGGCCGGCGAGGGAGGCGAAGTCGCCCTGGAAGCCGCCCATCGGGGTGCGGGCGGCCGAGACGATAACGACGGGATCATTCATGGCTTGCTCCTAATCTTTCCAGGGAAGGTCGTAGGTGATTTTGAACTGCTCCATCCGTTCGCGGAAGGGAAGGGGGAAGGCGCAGGCCTTGCGCGCCGTGGTGTCGATGAAGACGCCGATGAGCAGGGTGATGGCGGACACCTCGCCGGTCTCGGCGTTGCGCATTTCATGCACGAAGCGCACCGATTTCTCCTTCACCTCGATGGCGCCGGTGCGCACCGCCACCGTGTCGCCGGCGTGCAGCTCGCGCTTATAGGCGATGCGCTGGTCGACCGCCGCCATGCCGCGACCGTTGTCGCGCAGGTAGCTCGGCGTGACGCCGAGCATCGAGAAGAAATTCCAGGTGCCCTCGTCGAACTTGCCGACGTACCACATGACGTTCATGTGGTCCATGTGGTCGCAGTGCCAGGGATAGACGGTGCCGCGGTAGGTTTCGACCATCTCGGCCATTACTTCTCCTCGATCATCAGGTCGCGCGCGCGCTCGGCCACGATTGGGGGAAACGGGCAGGACTTGCGCGTCCTGGCGTCGAGACAGACGATGGTGAATTCGCAGATGGACGCCACCTCGTTGGTCTCGGTGTTGTAAAGCTCGTGGCGGAAGCGCACCAGCTTCTCGCGCAACTCCAGCACGCCGGTGCGCACCGCGATGGTGTCGCCCGGATAAAGCTCCTTTTTGTAACTGACGTTCTGTTGCACCGCCGCCAGGTTGACGGCGCCGCTGCGCAGCAGCGAGGCGGTCAGGCCGAGCGCGGCATAGGTCTGCCATGCGGCATGGTCGAAGAACTCCAGGTAGGCGCGCACGTTGATGTGGCCCATGTGGTCGCGCTGCCATTCGTGCACGGTGCCGCGGGCGGTCTCGATCATATGCGCCTCAGGTTTTCGTGGTCGAAGATCAGGCAGGTGGTTGTGCCGTGGGCATACAGCTTGCCGGCGGCGTCGTACAGACTGCCCTGGGCGATGCCGATCTGTCGGCCGACCTGGATCACCCGGCCTTCGGCGCGCACCGGACCGGCCTTGTCGGTCAGCGCGCGCAGGAAGTTCACCTTGATCTCCAGCGAGGTGAAGGCCTGGCCTGCCTCGAGCTGAGTCTGCACGGCGCAGGCCATGCAGGAGTCGAGCAGCGTCGCCTGCCAGCCGCCGTGGATGGTGCCGATCGGGTTGAAATGCGCCGGCGCGGGATGGCCCTGGAAGACGACCCGCCCCTTCTCCACCTCGACCAGGGCGAAGTCCAGGGTTTCGGCAATCGGCGCCGGCGGCAGCTCGCCGCGCAGCATGCGCTGAAAAATCTCCAACCCGCTGCAATCGCGAATGGCTGCCAGCGGCAGCACCCCGGGCGCCTGCACCTTCTCGCGCACGGCGCGCGCAGCGTCGAGCCACTCCTGCTGCAAGGAAGCGGCATCCGCGCTCATGGCATGGTCTCGTTGTAGAGCTCGCGGCCGATCAGCATGCGGCGGATTTCCGAGGTGCCGGCTCCGATCTCATAAAGCTTGGCGTCGCGCCACAGCCGGCCGGCCGGATATTCGTTAGTGTAGCCGACCCCGCCGAGGGCCTGGATCGCCTCGCCGGCCATCCAGGTCGCCTTCTCGGCGGAATAGAGGATGGCGCCGGCGGCGTCCTTGCGCAGCGTACGGGCGTGGTCGCCACGGTCACAGGCCTTGCCCACGGCGTAGACGTAGGCGCGGCAGGCCTGCCAGGTGCTGTACATGTCGGCCAGCTTGCCCTGCATGAGCTGGAACTCGCCGATCGCCTGGCCGAACTGCTTGCGCTCGTGCACGAAGGGCAGCACCACATCCATGCAGGCGGCCATGATGCCGAGCGGCCCGCCGGAGAGCACGGCGCGCTCGTAGTCGAGACCGCTCATCAGCACCCTGGTGCCGGCACCTTCGCCGCCGAGGACGTTCTCCAGTGGCACTTCGCAATCGTCGAAGAACAGCGGGTAGGTGTTGGAGCCGCGCATGCCGAGCTTGTCGAGGTGCTGGCCCTTGCTGAAGCCCGTGAAGTTCTTCTCGACGATGAAGGCGGTCATGCCCTTGGCACCGCCGTCGACGTTGGTCTTGGCATAGACGACGAGCGTGTCGGCGTCGCCGCCGTTGGTGATCCACATCTTCGAACCGTTCAGCACATAGCGGTCGCCCTTCAGGTCGGCGCGCAGCTTCATCGACACCACGTCGGAGCCGGCGCCCGGCTCGGACATCGCCAGCGCACCGACGTGCTCGCCGGAGATCAGCTTCGGCAGGTACTTCGCCTTCTGCGCGGTGGTGCCGTTGCGGCGGATCTGGTTCACGCAGAGGTTGGAGTGGGCGCCGTAGGAGAGACCGACCGAGGCCGAGGCGCGGGAGATCTCCTCCATGGCGACGATGTGGGCGAGGTAGCCCATCTTCGTGCCGCCGTATTCCTCCTCGGCGGTCATGCCGAGCAGGCCCATGTCGCCGAGCTTCTTCCACAGGTCGGCGGGGAACAGGTTGTCGCGGTCGATCCCGGCCGCGCGCGGCAAGATCTCGTTCTTCGCGAATTCCCAGACGGCGTCGCGCAGCATGTCGATGTCTTCGCCGAGGTCGAAATTGATGCCGAGCATGAGGGGTCTCCGAAATGTGGGGCCGTTCAGGCCTTGCCGTGCATGGTCATGAGGGTCTGCTGCATGGTGGCGCAGTGGATGGCTTCCCCGTTGCGGATCGCATACACCTCGCCGCGGGTGATGACGAGGTTGCGGCCGGATTTCAGCACCTGGCCCTCGGCGACAAGGAAATCGCCGTCGGCCGGCGCCAGCAGGTTGAGCTTGAATTCGACGGTCAGCACGTCGGCTCCTGCCGGCATCAGCGTCAGCCCAGCGTAACCGCCGGCGCTGTCGACGATGGTGCTGGTGATGCCGGCATGGAAAAAGCCGTTCTGCTGGGTCAGGTCGTCGCGGAAGGGCAGGCGGATTTCGCAATGGCCGGGCGCCAGCGCGCCCATTTCGGCGCCGATCAGGCGCATCACTTTCTGCCGGGCGAAACTGCCGCGCACCGTCGCCTCCCAGTCGGGGTTGCGCGGTTCGTGGGCATTTCTGGCAGGGCGTACGGTATGGGGCATGACTTCTCCGTCCGGATCGACAGGCTAGTTGACGTTGACGTCAACGTCAACATACCGCAGCTTTGACGTTGACGTCAACGTCATCGCTTCGCCAAATTTTTTTTCCGGGCGGCCGGCTCGCCGAGCAACTCGTGGGCGCGCTGTTCAAGGGAGGCGATCTCGGCCAGGACGGCGACAATATCCTCCCGCTGCTGCTCCAGGGCAGCGCGGCGCCCGGCCAGCACCGCCAGGAATTTCGACAACTGGGTCCGCTGGTCCCGCCCTACATCATACAAATCAATGAGTTCCCGTATTTCGGCAAGCGACAGGCCGAGCCGGCGGCCACGCAAGGTCAGCTTCAGGCGGGTGCGGTCGCGCTTGGAATAGACGCGGCTCTGGCCGGCGCGCTCCGGGCAGATCAGCCCCTGGTCTTCGTAATAGCGGATGGCACGCGGCGTGAGGTCGAATTCGCGCGCCAGTTCGGTGATCGTGAAGGTCTGTTCCCGAGGCATGTTCAGGTATAAAATGGTTGTTTGTGCGCCGCAGCAATTTGGCGGCACAACGAAACGAGTTAATCACTTTTCCGGTGTTTAATCAATTGAAGCTGTTCGAACCGATCACCTACCCCTTCGAGCAGCAGCCCGGCACGGGAGAGGCGCTGGAAATCGCTCCCGGCGTGCGCTGGGTGCGCATGCCCCTGCCCTTCGAGCTGAACCACATCAACCTGTGGCTGCTGGAAGAGGACGACGGCTGGACCATCGTCGACACCGGCCTCAACCTCGACGACATCAAGGCGAACTGGGAGGCCGTGCTCGACACGCATTGCCGCGAGAAGCCGGTCAAGCGCATCATCGTAACGCATTGCCACCCGGACCACCTCGGCCTCGCCCGCTGGCTCGGCGACAAGCTCAAGGTCGGCACCTGGATCACCCAGGGCGAGATGCTCAACGCCTACGCCTGGTTCCACCAGCTGCCCAACTACGACGTCGACGGCATGGTCGGCTTCTTCCGCCGCCACGGCCTCGATCCCGCGCGCGCCGACACGCTCTTCCATCGTGGCCCGACCTACCGCGGCCGCGTCGACGGCCTGCCGACCGAATACCGCCGCCTCATCGAAGACGACCTCCTGCGCATCGGCAGCAAGGACTGGCGCGTCATCGTCGGCTACGGCCACTCGCCCGAGCATGCCTCGCTCTACTGCGCGGAACTCAATGTACTGATCTCCGGCGACATGCTGCTGCCGCGCATCTCCACCAACGTCAGCGCCATGTCCTCCAACCCGGACGGCGACCCGCTCGGCTGGTTCCTCGATGCCGTCGAGCGCCTCACCGAACTGCCCGACGACACGCTGGTGCTGCCCTCGCACGGCCGGCCCTTCCGCGGCATCCACGCCCGCGCGGCGCAGCTCGCCGAGCACCACCGCGAGCGCTTCGAGGCGCTTGTCGCCGCCTGCGACACGCCGAAGAGCGCCTGCGATCTGATCACGACTCTCTTCAAGCGCGATCTCGACGCGCACCAAATCATGTTTGCCATGGGCGAATCTATCGCCCACCTGAATTACCTGGAACACGCCGGCCGCCTGCGTCGCACGCAGGACGCAAGCGGCGTGTTCCGTTTCGTCGCCATTTGAATAGGAGAGGATCGATGTCTGCGCAGCAACAGGAATCCCGCAAGCCCGCCCTGCCCGATCCGAAGGAGGTCGCCAGGACCTACGCCGAGGTCGCCCAGCGCGCCTCCAAGCTCATCACCGAGCACATGCAGCGCCAGATGAAGCACGGCGTACCGGCGCAGACGGACGAACTGGGTATCGCCCAGGCCTTCATGGACATGACGGCCAAGCTGCTCGCCAACCCCTACAAGCTGGCCCAGGCACAGATGAGCCTGGTGTGGGACTACTTCTCGCTGTGGCAGCACTCCATGATGCGCTTTTCCGGGCTCGAAACGAAACCGGTGGCGGTGCCGAAAAAGGGTGACGGCCGCTTCAAGGACGAAGAATGGGAAGAGCACTTCCTGTTCGACTTCATCAAGCAGTCCTACCTCATCACCGCGCGCCACATCCATGACGTGGTCACCAACGTCGAAGGCCTGCCGATCGAGACGGAGAAGAAGGTGAACTTCTTCACGCGCCAGTACATCGACGCGCTGTCGCCCTCCAACTTCGCCCTCACCAACCCCGAAGTCTTCCGCGAAACCGTGAAGTCGCACGGCCAGAACCTGCTCAAGGGCTTCAACAACCTGCTGCGCGACATCGAGGAGGGAGACGGCCAGCTGCGCGTCAAGATGACCGACACGACCGCCTTTGAGCTGGGTCGCAACGTCGCCGTCACGCCGGGCAAGGTGGTGTTCCAGAACGATCTGATCCAGCTGCTGCAGTTCAACCCGACGACGAAGGAACAATACCGCCGGCCGCTCCTGATCATGCCGCCGTGGATCAACAAGTACTACATCCTCGACCTGCGCCAGAGCAACTCCTTCATCAAGTGGGCCACCGACCAGGGCCACACCGTTTTCGTCATTTCCTGGGTGAACCCGGACAAGCGCCTCGCCGAGAAGGGCTTCGACGACTACATGACCGAAGGCTCGCTCGCCGCGCTCGACGCCGTCTGCAAGCAGACCGGCGAGAACGAGGTGAACCTGATCGGCTACTGCCTCGGCGGCACGCTGCTCGGCGCGACGCTGGGCTACAACGCCGTGAAGAAGGACAAGCGCATCGTCTCGGCGACTTTCTTCGTCGCCCTGCTGGATTTCTCCATTCCGGGCGAACTGGGCGTCTTCATCGACGAGCAGCAGGTCGCCACCCTGGAGAAGAAGATGCAGGAGCGCGGCTACCTCGAAGGCTCGGAGATGGGCACTACCTTCAATATGCTGCGCTCGAACGACCTGATCTGGTCATTCGTCGTAAACAATTACCTGATGGGCAAGGAGCCCTTCCCCTTCGACCTGCTCTACTGGAATTCCGACTCGACGCGCATGCCGTACAAGATGCACAGCTTCTACCTGCGCAACATGTACATGAAGAACCTGCTGAAGGAGCCAGGCGGCATCGAGATGCTGGGCGTGCCCATCGACATCAACAAGGTAAAGGTGCCGGCCTACTTCATTTCCTCCATCGAGGACCACATCGCGCCGTGGAAGAGCACCTACCTCGGCGCCGCGCGCCTCGGCGGCCCGGTGCGCTTCGCGCTCGGCGGCTCCGGCCACATCGCCGGCATCGTCAACCCGCCGGCGGCCAACAAGTACCACTTCTGGACCAACGAGGCGAAGGCGCTGCCGGCGACGCCGGACGACTGGTTCGAGGGCGCGACGCAGCATCCCGGCTCGTGGTGGACCGACTGGCAGAAATGGATCGGCGGCCTGAATGGCGACGACAAGGTGCCGGCGCGCGATCCGGCCAAGGGCAAGCTGAAGGCCGTCGAGGACGCGCCGGGCTCCTTCGTGAAATTCCGGCTCGATCTGCAGAAGAAGCAGCCGGCGTGACGACTGCGAACCCGGCCCGGTCCGGATTCGCCTTCCCATGAAAATCGCCGACCTCCGCCAGCGACTGCGCGACCACGGCGCCAAACCGGGCCACGAGGAACTCGTGCTGCGCAACTGGACGCGGGCGCTGCCGCTCGACAGCGGGCGCAGCCGGCCGGAGGATTTTTTCCCGCTTGAACTCCGCAATGCCCTGCCCGCGTTGGCAAAGGAATGGCAGGCGCTCACGCGCCTGCGCGCCGAGCACGCCGGCGAGGACGGCACGAAGCTGCTGCTCGAACTGGCCGACGGCCAGACGGTGGAGAGCGTGCTGCTGCCGCGCGGCGGCCTCTGCGTCTCCACCCAGGTCGGCTGCGCGGTCGGCTGCACCTTCTGCATGACAGGACGCGACGGCCTGCTGCGCCAGCTCGGCAGCGCCGAGATCGTCGCGCAGGTGGCGCTTGCCCGCAGCAAGCGTCCGGTGAAAAAAGTGGTGTTCATGGGCATGGGCGAACCGGCCCACAACCTGGACAACGTGCTTGAGGCCATCGACCTGCTCGGCACGCTGGGCGACATCGGCCACAAGAATCTGGTCTTCTCCACCGTCGGCGACCGCCGCGTCTTCGAGCGGCTGCCGCACTGCGCCGTGAAGCCGGCGCTGGCGCTCTCGCTGCACACGACCAACGCGGAACTGCGCGCGCAACTCCTGCCGCGCGCGCCGCGCATCGACCCGGCCGAACTGGTTGAACTCGGTGAAGCCTATGCACGCGAAACCGGCTACCCGATTCAGTACCAGTGGACCCTGCTCGAAGGGGTGAACGACGGGGACGAGGAAGTGGATGGCATTGCCCGCCTGCTCGCCGGAAAATACGCGGTGATGAACCTGATTCCCTGCAACGCGGTGGACGGCCTCGGCTTCAAGCGTCCCTCCAGGGAACGCACCGAGGCAATGTCACTCGCCCTGTACCGGCGCGGCATCCTCACCAAGCTGCGCCAGTCGGCCGGTCAGGACATCGAAGGCGGCTGCGGCCAGTTGCGCGCGCGCACGTCCCGGGCTGGCCAGTCGGCCTGAAACCCGGCAGGGGCGCGGCTTTCCGGCCCTTCACACCCTCACGGAATCACTGGCCCGGCTCGGTCTCTTTGACTGGAACGGCTACGGATGGGTCATTCGCGACGCCGGAACCGCTTTCATCCACGCCGGTCTTTTCAGCAAGCTTGCGCAGGCGTTTTTCTTCCTGCTTTTTCTTTTTCGCCAGGTCTCGCTGACGTTTTTCGAACTGGTAGTTTGGTTTGGCCAAGACATCACCTTTGATCACGGCAGGGCCGACCGGAGCGGAATGGAAATCGAGCGGGCGCCATCACCCCCCTTTGCGGCCAGTGCCAACGACGACCCGCCGTCGCCGCCCGCAGGCGGACAGGACGGGTCGGAAACGAGTTACAACTTAATAGCGGTTGCCGCCGCGGCCGCCACCACTTCCACGGCCACCGCCGCCACCGCCCCTGCCACCGCCGCCACCACCGCCACCACCGCCACCACCGCCGCCGCCGCGACTTTCCTGCGGACGGGCTTCATTCACGGTCAGGCTGCGGCCGTCGATGCTCTTGCCGTTGAGCGCCTCGATGGCGGCCTGCGCCTCCGATTCAGAGCCCATTTCGACGAAGCCGAAACCCTTGGAGCGCCCGGAATCGCGGTCCATGATCACCTGCGCCGACGTCACCGTGCCATGCGCGGCAAACATCTGTTCAAGGTCGTTCTTCTCGATGTTGTAGCCCAGATTGCCTACATAAAGCTTCTTGCCCAATGAAATTACTCCAGGAAATTGATGGGAACACAGGCACTGCGTATTACACAATAGCAGGGACATCGGCCCGAATCGACAATTTTTTCGCACCCGGGCGGGGAATGGCCTCTGCCGGCAAGGCCGCGCCAGCGATCCTTGCCGGCATCTGCGGGCGAAAACCTCGCCCGAACCCGGATAATCACGGCGCCGCCCTCGGATAGTCGACGGTTTGCGGAAAGGGGGCGGCGCCAGGGTGTTCGCGCAATCCTCCGCACAGGCTGCTATCTCAAGGCAGGCGTTGTCGCGCCAGGTAGCGCAATCCCGCCACCGCCCGGCTACCGTACCACGAGACCATTTCGCCGTCGATGAGTTGCGCCGGCGCGCCGAAGCGGGTTTCGGCTTCGGCGCGGTGCTTGCCGGTGAAGCGGTAGGGTTCGCTGGAGAGCAGGACGCGGTCGGCAAAACGCCCTGGCGTTTCAGAGGAGGCTAATGCCCGCGGAACGGGCGTTATGCCGGAACTAAAAGTCAGTCCCTGCAACACGGCGTCGGCTTCGGGATAACGCACTTCGCTTTTCTCCGGCAGCGTGTCCCATCCTGCCGAAGCGAGCATGGCGGAGATGTAGGTGTCGCGGGCGACGGTCATCCAGGGGTCTTTCCAGATGAGGTAGAGCACGCGCTGGCGCGGCAGGTCTTGCGTCGCGCGGCGCAACTCCGCGCGCGCGGCGCGGAAATCGGCGGCGAGCTTTTCGGCTTCGTGTTCGCGATGGAAGATGGCGCCGAAGAGGCGGAAGAGGTCGAGGTTGTCCTCCGGCGTGTTCGGGTGCGTGACGATGACGTGCGGCACGAAGCGGGCAAGCTCCTCGACCTGCTCGCGGCGGTTCTCGTCGATATTCACGACAAGGTGGGTGGGGGCGGCGGCGCGGATTTTCTCGATGTCGGCGTCCTTGGTGCCGCCCATCTTGGGGATGGCCTTGACGATGTCGCGCGGGTGGATGCAGAAGCCGCTGCGGCCGACGAGGCGCTCGGCGAGGCCGAGGTCGCAGAGCAGCTCGGTGAGGCTGGGGACCAGGCTGACGATGCGCGGCTCGCCGGCGGCGGGCGCGTGCAGGGCGCCGAGGGCGTCGCGGAGTTCGTGGTTCGCGGGCATGGCGGATTCTACCGCCT
>Ga0209476_10000271_pt1 | contig 35127 bp, 36 predicted proteins | sample KloWWTrecipitate_FD_187179 | JGI IMG/M metagenome (GOLD analysis project Ga0209476, IMG submission 187179) | Active sludge microbial communities from Klosterneuburg, Austria, studying microevolution and ecology of nitrifiers - Klosterneuburg... | ecosystem: Engineered > WWTP > Aerobic digester... | reverse complement strand
CTCCTCGGCGATCTCGTCGGCGCGAATTGCCGCACGCGGCGTCTCGATCATGGTGCCGATGGTGACGTGGGGCTTGTTCTTCAAGCCCTTCACGGCCCGGTCGATCTCGGTCTGCACCCAGCTGCGAGCCAGGTGCATCTCCTCACGGGTGACCGTCAGCGGGATCATCACTTCGACGATGGGGTTCTTGCCCTTCTTGCGCAGCGCAGCTGCTGCGGCCATGAGAGCACGCACCTGCATTGCGTAAAGGCCAGGCCTGACGACACCGAGGCGAACGCCGCGGGTGCCGATCATGGGGTTGTGCTCGGCCCACTCCTCGGCAGCCTTCAGCTCGGCGGCCTCGATCTTGCTGAGGCCCGTGGTTGCCTTCTTGATGCGCAGCTCTTCGGCCGACGGAAGGAACTCGTGCAGCGGCGGGTCGAGCAGACGCACCGTGACTGGCAGGCCGTCCATCGCCAGCAGGATCTCCTCGAAATCGATCTGCTGCACTCGGCCCAGTTCGGCGAGCGCCGCCTCTTCTTCAGCAGGCGTGCTGGCAAGGATCATCCGACGCACGACGGGCAGGCGATCGGGGGCGAGGAACATGTGCTCGGTACGGCACAGGCCGATACCTTCCGCACCCAGCTCGCGGGCGTTGGTGGCGTCTTCGCCGGTGTCGGCATTTGCACGCACTCCGAGCTTGCCCTTACGGACCGCGTCGGACCACTTGAGGATGGTGTGGAACTCGGCCGGCGGCTCCGCTGCGGCCAGCGTCATCGCGCCCAACATGACCTCGCCGGTGGTGCCGTCGATGCTGATGACGTCGCCTTCCTTGACGACCACATCGCCGACATGGAAGCTCTTGCCATCGATCTTGACGGCATCGGCGCCGACGATGGCGGGGGTACCCCAGCCGCGGGCGACAACTGCGGCGTGGCTGACGAGGCCCCCGCGAGCGGTGAGAATGCCCTGTGAGACCATCATGCCGTGCACGTCTTCGGGGCTGGTCTCGTTGCGAACCAAAATGACCTGTTCGCCACGATCATCGGCATTCACCGCGTCGTCGGCGGTGAAGTACACCTTGCCAACGGCAGCGCCCGGTGAGGCGGCCAGGCCCTTGGCCAACGCCTTGCCCTTGTTCGCGAACTGCGGGTGCAACACCTGGTCGAGATGATCAGCGCCAACCCGCATGATGGCTTCCTGCTTGGAGATGCTCCACTTGCCGGCACCCTTGCCCTGCTGGCGGGTCATGTCGACAGCCATGCGCAACGCGGCCGCGCCGGTTCGCTTGCCCACGCGGGTCTGCAGCATCCAGAGCTTGCCCTGCTCGATGGTGAACTCGGTGTCGCACATGTCGGTGTAGTGCTGCTCGAGGCGGGCGAAGATGTCCAGCAGCTCCTTGTGGCACGCCGGGAAGACCAACTTCATGTGGTCGAGGTCTTCGGTGTTGCGGATACCGGCCACCACGTCTTCACCCTGGGCGTTGACCAGGAAGTCTCCGTAGGGCTTGGCGTCGCCAGTGGCCGCATTGCGGGTGAAACCTACGCCGGTACCGCTGTTCTGGTCGCGGTTGCCGAACACCATCGTCTGCACGTTGACGGCGGTACCCAGCTCGTGACTGATGCGCTCACGGACGCGATACGCGATGGCGCGAGCACCGTTCCAGCTTGCGAACACCGCCTCGACCGCGCCGCGCAGCTGCTCACGCGGCTTTTGCGGGAACGGCTTCTTGGTGACCTTCTTGATGGCGGCCTGGTACTGCTTGCACAGCTCCTTGAGCACCTTGGCGCTGAGCTCGGCGTCGGTCTTCACTCCAGCGGTGGCCTTGGCCTTCTCCAGCGGATGCTCGAAGTGCTCGCCATCGACGCCCAACACGATGCGGCCGTACATGGCAATGAAGCGCCGGTAGCTGTCGTACGCGAAGCGCTCGTCATTGGTGACGCTGGCCAGGCCCTTGACACTCTCGTCGTTGAGACCCAGGTTGAGAACGGTGTCCATCATGCCGGGCATCGAGAACTTGGCGCCTGAGCGGACCGAGACCAGCAGCGGGTCGAAGGGATCGCCCAGCTTGCGGCCCATGGTCTTTTCGAGCTTGAAGACTTGGGTGGCGATCTCTTCGTCGAGTCCTGCCGGCCAGCCACTGTGCATGTAGTCGCGGCATGCATCGGTGGAAATGGTGAAGCCCGGCGGCACCGGCAGCTTCAATACGCTCGTCATCTCTGCGAGGTTGGCGCCCTTTCCACCAAGGAGATCTTTGTACTCCATGGGAGGGCGGCGGTGCTTGTGATCGAAGGCGTAGACGTATGACACGAGGCTGAAGTCTACGCCGTGGCCGGCCGGGCCCGCGGGTTTGCCAAGGGTTTCAGCACCGTAGGCTCCTCGTGTGCCGTCATCGTCCACTGCGTTTCGCCTGTTCGGCTTCCCGGTGCATGTGGGCGCCGGGTTCTGGATGTTCATGGTGCTCATCGCCGTCACCAACTCCTCGGACCGCGGGCTGGGCACCGAGGGTGCCATCATCTTTGCTGCGCTCATCGCGCTGTTCACCCTCATTCATGAGTTGGGTCACGCGGTTGCCGCTCGTGCCACGGGAGCGAAGGCCGAAATCACACTCGCGTTCATGGCCGGTTACGCGTCGTTCCTGCCCAGCCGCAAGCTGACGCGGTGGGAGCGGGTGGGTATTTCGTTCGCCGGGCCGGCGGTTCAGATCGTGGCCGGCACCGCCTTGTACCTCGCGCTGGGCGGGCCGGTCGAGTGGCCCATCCGTGGGCTCACACCGGCTCAGTTCAGCGCGTTGTGGGCGGGCCCAGGAATCGGGTTGTTCAACCTCATCCCGATCCTGCCGTTCGATGGTGGCACCATTCTCGAACAGGCCGTCGATGCAGTCAGCCCCAAGCACTCACGACGAATCATGGTCGTCTTCACCATCGTCGCCAGCGTTGGAGCCATGATCTACATGTCCACGCAGCCGGGGCTTCGCGGACTCATCATCTTCATGGCTATCCCGCTGCTGTCCGTGGCACAGATCGTCTCCAGCGAGAAGGCTCGCGAGAAGCACGCCAGCGGCCAGGAGTCGCTGGCGCGTGCCGAAGCGCTGGCATGGGCCACCGGCGATGTCTCACGCTTCACCGGCGGTCACGTCCCCTCACCGTGGTTTCGCGCGTACCAGCAACTGCGCCACGGTCACGCGGAGGTGGCCCGCCAACTGTTGCTCGCCGACCTTTGTGACCCTGACCCCGTCAACTGGTGGCCGCCCGACGCGGCGCCGCTGCGTGCCCTGGAGGAACTCGTCGAGTTGTTGCCGCGCCCTCTCCCCCACGGCCGTTCCTTCAGTGACTTCGTGGTGTCGGGCATTCTGCTCCGGCTCGGCGAGTACCAGGAGGCGGCCAGCTACGCGGCGACCACGTACGGCAATGGTCGCCCTGCCATGTTGGCGGTGCATGTCGCCCGCGCCGCCGCAGCACTGGGCGATCACAGCACCGCCATGGCCTGGCTGCAGTCCGCTGCCACCACCGCGCCACCCGAGACGCTGCTGTCCGCCATCGAGGCGGCGCCCGAATTCGAACAGCTGCGTCGCGAGCCGCACTTCATCAACGCCTTCGCTCAGTAGGCACTGGCTACAGCACCTTCGCCACCAGCGTCTTGGGCGCGATCAGGCAGTACGACGTCGTCACCAGCTCGCGAACCTCTTCCCAGTCGACCTTCACGGTGTCGAAGTCGAGCACGATCCAGCCACCACGAGCGAGGTACGGCGCCGGGTGACATCGCGGGTCGTCCAGCAGCGCGGGGAGCTCCTCCCTGTCGGCCTTCACGCAGATCGAGCCACCTGCGCCGGGGAACAGAAAGATCTTCTTGCGGACGCGGAAGTTGATATCGGTTCCCCAGGTCACCTCCTCGGTCACCTCCGGCAGAGCGAACGCGATCGTCCTCATCCTGTCGAGATTTTTCGCCAACTGTGCGGGGGTGAAGGTCGTGGCCACGACCAGATTCTCGCGCGCTACTGACCGAGCGCGCTGCGCTTGACGTACGCCAGCGCCGAGTTTCCCAAGGCGCTGGTCACTGTTGCGATGGGCTCGCCGTCGCCGATGACGATCCGCTGCAGCAGCTTGGGCGCCGACGCCCCACGACTGTCCATGCGCTCGACCAACTCTTGGCCCGGGTAGCAGCCCTTGGTGAAGCTGACCGCCACATCGGTGATACCGGTCTCCGCCGGGATGGTCTCTCCGGGCGTGATCTCGGTTCCCATCTGCGGCCAGACGGCATCGATGCGAGCGGCCAGCAGTTGGTCGGCGGTGCCGTGATCGACACCGACCGGCGGCTGGACGTCTGGTCCGAGCAGATCGACGCCGTCGCCCCACGACCCGAGCCCCGCCACTTCCGCGGCACCGTCGCCGCGCACGGCGATGCACGACCAGCACAGTGGACTGATCTCCGCCTTGACGCGAATCTTGAAGCGGTTCAACCGCGCTGTCAGGACCTCACCGAAGCCTTCATCCGTGTCCAGCACGAACGCGTCGTCGGCTGTCCGCCACACCCTTAGCAGCACCTCGACCTTGCCGGTGGGCTGCAGCACGAAGCTCCACACCGACTGGCCGACCTGGAGCGACCTCAGGTCTTGCGACAACTGCGACTGCAGGTACGTCAGCGCGTCTGCTCCTGCAACCTGCACGACATCTCGCGGATACTCGGTCCAGAACTGATCGGAGAAGGACATGGTCGACAGTGTCGCACCACCGTTTGCCGCTGACACACTGTGGCCATGGAAACCGATGTCGTCGTCCGGCGCGTCAGTGACGGAATACTGCTGACCCTCAACCGGCTGTCCAGCCTCGCCACCAGCCTCGCCGTGCTCGCCGCCGTCATCGGTGCCGCCACGTTTGCCACCGGATGGTGGGTCTTCTCGGGCAGCCGCCCTGCGTGGATCATCATCGGTGGCGTGCTGTGCCTGATCCCGGTGGGCGCTGCACTGTTCGCTCGCCTCATGCTGCGCACAACCTCCAAGCACGCACCACAGCTCATCGACAACGTGCGCACCTTCCTCGGTGGCGCGTCGCCGGCATCGCGGGTGTTGCTCGACCACGACAGCGGTCAGCGTGTCAGTGCCGCGTCGAAGACGTTCAGCGGCCTCCGTGGCGAACTGGTCTCTCGCCGCGCCGAGCTACCCGCGTTGTGGTCGGGTGTACGCGCCATCACCAGCATTCCCGGACTCGCCGCGATCGCGGTGCTCGGCTTGCTCGGCGTCGGCGCGCTCGGCACCATCCTGCTGATCAGCGGCCTGCTCAAGTAGCCATGCGGCGCTGTGCGGTCATCCGACGCGCAGCGGGCACGGCGGACAGCAGCGCGGCCGCCTTGTTGCGACACTCCAGGTCTTCGTCGTCGGCAACCGAATCCGCCACGATGCCGGCCCCCGCTTGGAACGACGCCCCGTGGGCACTCACGAACATCGTGCGAATGGCCAGTGCCGTGTCGAGGTTGCCACTGAAGTCGACGTAACCCACCACACCCGCATACGGTCCGCGTTTCACCGGCTCGAGCGAGTCGATGATCTCCATCGCGCGAACCTTGGGTGCACCGCTGACCGTTCCCGCTGGCAGCGTGGCACGCAGCACATCGATGGGGGTCTTTCCGTCGACCAGTTCGCCGGTGACCTGCGAGGTGAGGTGCATGACGTGGCTGTAGCGCTCGAGGCTCATCAGCTCGGTGACCTGCACCGTGCCGAACTTGGCGACACGGCCGACATCGTTGCGTGCAAGATCGACCAGCATGATGTGCTCGGCGACCTCCTTCGGGTTCTCCTTCAGCTCGCCCGCCATGCGACGGTCGTCGTCGTCATTGCGGCCTCGACGACGAGTACCGGCAATTGGTCTGCTGACCACCGTGCGACCGAGCACCTTGACCATCGGCTCCGGCGAACTGCCGGCGATGGTGATGTCGGGGTGACGCAGGAAGTACATGTACGGGCTGGGGTTCACCTGCCGCAGCACGCGGTAGAAGTCGAAGGGATCGGCTTGGAGGTCGATGTCGTAGCGCTGCGCGAGCACGACCTGGAAGATGTCGCCGGCCACGATGTGTTCCTTGGCCACCTCCACCGCCTGCTGGTACACGCCATCGGGCATCGAGCTGCGCACCCGCGGCGCCACCTCACCGGGCAGCGGCGGCTCGGCGGCGGGAGCAACCAGGGGCATCGCCAGTTTGTCGACGGCGCGTTGTGCACGCAGGCACGCCGCGTCGTACTCACGGTCGATGCCAGCGGTATCCATGTCGAGCACGGGCACGCTCTCGATGAGGTACACGCGCTGGCGCCAGTGGTCGAAGGCGGCCAGCGAACCGATGATGCTCATCACCGCGTCGGGCATCCGCCGGTCGTCGTGCGGAGCATTCGGCAGGTGCTCGACCTCGCGCACCACGTCGTATCCGAGGTAGCCCATGACACCACCCTGCAGCGGCGGGAGCTCGGCCATGATCGGCGCGCGGTAGGCCGCGATGATCGAGTCGAGCGCCGCCAACATGCCCCGATCGAGTGGGATGTCGGCGCTGAGGTGCTGACCCTTGATCTCGATGACGCCGTCGATCAGCTCCAGCGTCGCCACCGGATCGTGGCCGACGAAGCTGTAACGCGCCCAGCGCTCGGCATGCTCGACGGACTCCAACAGGAACCCTTCACCGTCACCGACCAGCTTGAGGTAGGCGGCCACCGGAGTGTCCAGGTCGCCCAACACCTCTGCCCACACGGGCACCACTGTGTGCTCCGCGGCGAGAGCGTGGAACTCATCGCGACTGGGTCGCATCGTCGCGGTCACACCGTCGACAGCCATGGCTCGGTCCACAGTCACGACACAGCACCGAAGGAGCGATAGAAGCACGAGTACTCGCCGGTGTGGCAGGCGCCCTTGCCTTCCTGCTCCACCATGAACAGCAGCGTGTCGCCGTCGCAGTCGTAGTAGCCCTCGCGCACGAATTGACGGTCGCCGCTGGTGTCGCCCTTGCGCCACACCTCCTGGCGGCTGCGGCTCCAGTACACCATCCGGCCCTCGGCAAGGGTGGTGGCCAGCGTTGCAGCATTCATCCATGCCATCATCAGCACAGCCTTGGTGTGCACGTCCTGTGCGATGACGGGCACGAGGCCATTGGCATCGTATTTGACGCCAGCCAACTGCTCGGGACTGGCAAGGATCGACACGGCTTCGGGCATGCCGCACAGCCTAGGAGTCGCTGCCGCCACGCCAAGGGTGAAATCGACGGCCCTCCCGCGGAACCCAGGCGCGGCGCGGTACGGTCGGTGGGAACGTGACTTCGCCACGTCGGGAAAGGATCAGTCGTGTCGCTTCGCTCAGGTTGTGGTCGTGCAACTCTGGTGTGCCTGTTGATCGTTGCCGCCACCGCGTGCAGCAACGACGACACAGCCACCGATTCCACGGGCGGCACCAGTCCTGCATCCCTCACCACTGCGCCCGTCGGCTCCATGGCGGCCGGCGGATCAGACGCGCCGCAGACGACGTTCATGCCCGACTGCACCCAAATGCCGAGCAACACTGACCTGTCTGCCCTGGTGGGCGTGCCGATGGATCTCGGCTACGTCTCAGGCTCTGGCACCTGCGAGTTCGTCGGGCTGAATGATCAGACCCGCACGGTCGTGCTCAGCCTGTTCGTCGACCCAACCGATCAGGCCACTTTCCTGGACCTGCAGTCGTCGCTTGGCGCCCCTACGCCCATCGACGACCCTGTGCTGTCCGGCGCAATGGTCGGTGCCAATTCAGTGGTGTACGTCAGTACCGCTGAAGGCATCTACACCGTACTGACGACAGTCACCGACGCACCTGCATCTGAGCAAGTTCCGCTGTCGGTGGCGGTACTGAAGCACTGGCTGGCGCCGTAGCCGCGCCTCATCCGCGCGATCGGCGCGTGCTGCGGCTGGTGGTCTCCGCCGGCGCCGTGTTGGTGAGCGGGCCGACCTGTTCGACGATGGTCTCTCGCGTGGGGCGATCGCCCGGTGCGTATGCGTCGATGGCCGCGCGCATGGACGCAAGGTGCTCAGGACTGGTGCCGCAGCAGCCACCAACGATGCGGACGCCGGCGTCGATGGCCAACGCTGCGTACTTCGCCATCAGGTCCGGGGTTCCGGTGTAGACGATCTCTGTGCCCACAAAGTGCGGTACACCACAGTTTCCCTTGCTGACCAACGGGTACGGCGACCCTTCCATCTCCAGCAAGGTGACCAGAATGTCGGAGGCACCGACGCCGCAGTTGGCCCCCATCGCCAGCGGTGCGACCGGCTCATCAGCGAACACGTCGGCCATCGCCCCCGGCATCAGACCCATCATCGTTCGCCCGGCGGTGTCGTACGAACAGGTGACCACATAGGGCATGCCACCCTCGATGGCAGCGGTGACCGCAGCGTGCACCTCCTCGGGTGAGGACATTGTTTCGATCCATGCAACATCGGCTCCACCGTCGCGGAGACCGCGAATCTCGTCCGCGAACGAGGCAACCGCATCGGCGTGGTTGAGCACGCCCATCGGCTCGAACAACGCACCGGTGGGCCCCACGGAGCCGGCCACGACAACAGGGCGCGGCGCAGCGTCGGCCACTCGGCGCGCCAGTTCGGCTGCACCTTTGGCCAGCTCGTACGTGCGCGCCTGCGCGTTGTGCAACATAAGTCGGTGTGGGTTGCACCCGAACGTGTCGGTGAGAATGATGTCTGCGCCGGCGTCGACGAACTGCTGGTGCAGGCTCATCACATCGTCGGGGCGGTCGGTCACCCAGAACTCCGGCGGCTCGCCGGGCCCGAGGCCGTTCATCATGTAGTTGGTGCCGGTGGCACCGTCGGCCAGCAAGACGCGTCCAGTGGCCAGAAGTTCGGAGAGCGAAGTTCGCATTGCTCCGAGGTTATCCCTGCCGATCAGGCGACAGCGTGAGCGATCTGCTCCATGACCTCGGGTGTCAGGGCTGCAAGCACGTCGATCGAGTCGAAGTTCTCCACGACCTGACTGGCACGGCTGGCACCGGTGATGACGGTGGACACCCGAGGGTTGGCAGCACACCAGGCGATGGACAACTGGGCCAGTGAGCAGCCGAGCTGGGCGGCGATGGGCCGCAGACGCTCGACCTTGGCGGCCGACTCGGCGTCGGTCATCCGCTCGGCGAGCCACTCGTAGCCGGGCAGTGCGCCACGGCTGTCATCGGGCACACCGTCCTTGTACTTACCGGTGAGCAAGCCGCTGGCCAGCGGGCTCCAGATGGTGGTCCCCAGGCCGATGTCGTCGTACAGGCGGGCGAACTCTTGCTCGACCTTGGTGCGGGTGAGCAGGTTGTACTGCGGCTGCTCCATCACCGGCTTGTGGAGATGGTGCTTGTCGGCAATGTCCCAGGCTGCGCGGATCTCGTCGGCAGTCCATTCGCTGGTACCCCAGTAGAGGGCCTTGCCCTGCGAGATCATGTCGCTCATGGCCCACACGGTCTCTTCCATCGGTGTGTTCACATCGGCACGGTGGCAGTAGACGAGGTCGATGAAATCCAACTGCATGCGCTCGAGTGAGTGATCGATCGCCTGCGACAGGTACTTGCGGTTCAGCGTGTTGCGCATGTTGCGCATGTTGCCGTTGATGCCCCAATAGAACTTCGTGCTCACCACGTACGACTCGCGCTTCCAGCCGAGCTCCTTGATGGCGCGGCCCATCTGGCTCTCGCTGCCACCACCTGCGTAGGCCTCGGCGTTGTCGAAGAAGTTGCAGCCGGCGTCGTACGCAGCGGACATGCACTCCAGCGCCATTGCGTCGCCGAGCTGATTGTCGAACGTGACCCAACTGCCGAAGGAGAGGACCGACACTTGCAAGCCGCTGCGACCGAGCCGGCGATATTCCATCTTTGAAGCCATACGGCGACCCTACCGTCGTGTCAGCCGGCTCTGCGTAGTTCGGCGAGCGCAGCGATGCCGGCGGTGCCGACCCCGCAACAACCGCCGATCAGCTGGGCACCGGCCGCCAACCATGCAGGCACCAGCCCGGGCAACTCGACCCCACCGGGGGCACCTGACCAGCACTTGTGGTCGCCGTCCCAGACGGCCCCATGGTTGGGATAGACGACGAATGGCAGCCCGGTGGGGGCCGTCCGCAACAGCGGCTCGACCAGACCGGGCGCGGTGCAGTTCACTCCGACGGCCGTCAACGTGGATGCCACCGCCGCGACGGCGTCGGCGAACACGTCGCCGCTGCAGGTGTGTGCGTCATCGGCGCACGTGAATGTCAGCCAGGCCGGTGCGTCGGTGAGTGCCCGCAGTTCCTCCATGACGATCTCGGCCTCCGCGCGCGATGGCATGGTCTCGACGGCGAACACGTCGGGAGCCGTCTCCACCAACACCTCCAGCCGCGCGCGATGAAGCGCACGTACCTCTGTCCAGTCGGCCGAGTAGTGACCGCTGTACTCGCTGCCGTCACCGAGGTACGCGCCGAACGGCCCGACCGAGCAGGCGACGATCTTGGGCTGAGCAGCGCGGGCGACAGCCGTGGTCGAGGCGAGCAGGCGACGCGCGTGCGGCGCGCTGAGACCGGCAGCGACGAAACCCGGCTCACTGGCCTGATAGCTCGACGTGATGACCACGTCGGCACCGGCGTCCACATATCGACGGTGTGCGGCCGTGATGACCTCTGGCCGGTCGATGAGTGCGGCCGCAGTCCACAGCAGACCAGCGGGATGCTCCCCCATCTCCTCCAGTACCGTCGACAGCCCACCGTCGATCAGGGTGAACGGCTCGCGCACAAGGGCCGTCATACGGGCCGCACCTGCACACCGGCCGCTGTCATTGCCGCTTTCGCATCGGCGATGGTGTGCTCGGCGAAGTGGAAGATGCTGGCCGCCAACACGCCGGTGGCGTGGCCATGGGTGATGCCCTCCGCGAGGTGCTGCAACGTACCGACGCCGCCGCTGGCGATGACCGGCACCCCGACCGCATCGGCGACACGGCGGGTCAGCTCGATGTCGAAGCCCTCGCGGGTGCCGTCGCGGTCCATCGATGTCAACAGAATCTCGCCCGCACCGAACGCAGCCGCTCGCTGGGCCCACTCGATTGCGTCAATACCTGTCGCAGTACGACCGCCGTGGAGGTAGACCTCGAACCCGCCCTCGGGTGTGCGTTTCGCGTCGATCGCGCACACGCAACACTGCGCGCCGAACTCGGCGGCGATGTCGCGAATCAGTTCCGGTCGCTGCATGGCGGCGGTGTTGACACTGACCTTGTCGGCACCGGCGCGCAGCATCAGGCGGGCGTCATCCGCGCTGCGAATGCCGCCGCCGACGGTGAACGGTATGAACACCTGCTCGGCAGTGCGCGAGACGACGTCGACCATGGTCTCGCGTCCGTCGGACGACGCCGTGATGTCGAGGAAGACCAGCTCGTCGGCCCCGTCGGCGTCGTACTTGGCTGCCAGTTCGACGGGGTCGCCAGCATCGCGCAGTCCGACAAAGTTGATGCCCTTCACCACGCGACCGTTGGTGACGTCGAGGCACGGAATGATGCGGGCCACCCTCATCGCGCCAGCTCCGCCAGCGCCTGCTCGACCGTGAACCGGCCCTCGTAGAGCGCCTTGCCGGAGATGACGCCAGCGATACCCGGCACCACCTTCAAGGCGGCAACATCGGCGAGCGTTGCGACACCCCCGCTGGCAATGATGGGAATGCTGGTTGCCCTGCCTACGACAGCGAGGCCGTCGACGTCGGGTCCGGTGAGCATGCCGTCACGCGCGATGTCGGTGATGATGAACACGGCGGCCGTGGGGAACCACTGCAACGCGTCGATCAGCTGCACACCCGAACCCTCCGTCCAGCCGTGCACTGCCAGTTCGCCGCCGCGATGGTCGAGACCGACGCCGACAGCGACGACGGCAGATGCATCCGCGACCAACTGCGGCTCGACGACGGCAGCGCTGCCCATCACCACGCGCGCCACGCCTGCGTCGGCAAGTGCCTGCGCGTCGGCGACGGTACGTACCCCACCACCCGTTTGCACCTGCGCCCGGCCTGCAACGGCGCTCGCTATGGCTGCCACCACCGGTCGGTTCACCGGCGATCCTGAGCGTGCGGCGTCGAGATCGACGACGTGGATCCAGGTGGCGCCGGCGTCGGTGAACGACAACGCCACCGCCACAGGATCGTCGCCATAGGTCGTCTGATCGTCGTAGTCACCCTGACGAAGCCGCACCACTTTGCCGTCACGCAGGTCGATCGCCGGATAGAGATCGATCATGACGTCGCCGCCTGCAACGAGCCGACGAAGTTTCGCAGCATCGCCAGCCCTGACTGCCCGGATTTCTCCGGGTGGAACTGCGTCGCGAACACGTTGTCGTGGCGAAAGGCCGCGTTCACCGTACCTCCGTACTGACAGGTGGCCGCTACTACCGTCGGGTCCGTGGGAACGGCGTGCAGCGAGTGCACGAAATACGCCCACGGATGCTCGCCCAGACCATCGAACATCGGATCGGCGACGGGCAGATCGAGCTGATTCCACTGCATCTGTGGGCGCGGCAACTGATCCGAGATCCACTCGATCGAACCTTCGATGACGCCGAGGCCGACTGCCGTGGGGTCTTCCGCGCTGTCGTCGAACAGCATCTGCATGCCCACACAGATCCCCATGAACGGCCGACCGGACGCCACCGCGTCATGCACGATGGGCTCCAGACCCACCGCACGCAAGGCATTCATGCACGCACCGAACGCCCCCACGCCGGGCAGCACCACCGCTGCGGCGTCGGCCACCAGGCCAGGGTCGGCCGTCAGCCGAGCATCGGCACCGCAGTGCTGCAGCGCCTTCTGCGCCGACCGTAGGTTGCCGATGCCGTAATCGAGCACGGCCACCAAGGGGCCCACGACTGCTCCCTGCGCACTCGCTGCTGTCACAGCACGCCCTTGGTACTGGGCACGCTGGTGCCTTCCACCCGCACCGCGTCGCGCAGCGCTCGAGCAAGGCCCTTGAACGACGCTTCGATGATGTGGTGCACGTTCGTGCCATGACACAACCGCATGTGCAGCGTGATGCCCGCCGCAGTCGCGAACGAGTGAAAAGCGTGCTCGGTCAGCTGCGGGTCGAAGGCCGGGTTACCCAAGGCCAGCACCTCGGGCATCGGCACATCCCACACCACGAACGGGCGACCTGACAGATCCAGCGCCACCTCCACCAACGCTTCATCCAAGGGGTAGAGGCCGCTCGCGAAACGCCGGACACCGGCCTTGTCGCCCAGCGCCTCTCGGAACGCCTCGCCCAGCGCGATACCGACATCTTCGACAGTGTGGTGCGTGTCGATGTGCAGATCACCGGTGGCCGCAATGCGCAGATCGAACCCTCCGTGCTTGCCCAACTGCTCGAGCATGTGGTCGTAGAACGGAATACCGGTGCTGATCTCCACCACGCCGGTGCCATCGAGTTCGATCGACAGGTCGATGGACGTTTCCTTGGTGGTGCGCTGACGGCTGGCAGAACGACTCATGGGGCAACCTTCGAGGGCAGGGCCGCCTCGAGGGCGGCGAGGAACAGATCGTTCTCGGCGGCAGTGCCGATGGTGACCCGCAGGCAGTCGCCGAGACGAGGCCATCCGGAGCAATCACGAATGAGCACGCTGTGGTCCAGCAGCGTCTGCCAAACCACCTTGCCAGGAACGGTGCGAGGGCGAAACAGGATGAAGTTTGCGCCGCTGGGGAAGACGTCGAGCGGCAGCGCCGACATCGCCGCCGACAGCCGAGTGCGCTCGCTGACGATGAACTGCACCCGCTCCTCCATCTCGTCGACGAAGGTCAGCGCCAACCGACCGGCAATCTGCTTGGCGGCATCGAGATGGTACGGCAGCACCACCTTGTCGAGCTCGGCAACCAACCACGACGGGCCGATCAGGTAGCCCAGCCGCGACCCAGCCATCGACCAGGTCTTGGAGAACGTGCGAGTGACCACCAGCGGGGTGCCCTCGTCGATCAACCCGATCGCCGACCATTCGGCGAACTGACCGTATGCCTCGTCGACCACGAGCAGACCGGGCGCCAACGCCAGCACCTCGCGGATGTTCGCCTCCGGCTCGACCAGGCCCGTCGGGTTGTTGGGCGAGCACAGGAACGTGATGACAGGCGAGGTAGCGGCGAGCACCTCGCGAACTTGTGCCATGTCGAGCGAGAAGTCAGCAGCACGTTCACCTTCGGCAACAGACGCCCCGGTGAGGCGGGCGATGTGACCGTGCAGCTGGTAGGTCGGCTCGAAGGTCGCCACCGTGCGTCCCGGCCCGGCATATGTGAGCAGCAGCGTCTGGAGGACCTCATTGCTGCCGTTGGCCACGAAAACCTGCTCCGGAAGTACCCCATGGAGAGCGGCGATACCGGCGCGCAAGGCCGTGGCCGCTCGGTCCGGGTAGCGGTTCCATTCCACTCTCGACAGCTCGGCGGCGAACGCATCACGCCACGCTGCCGGCGGGGAAAAAGGCGACTCGTTCGTGTTCAGGCGTACATCCACCTGGACCTGTGGGGAGTGATAGCCCTCGAGGGCACTGAGGTCGTCTCGCACGGGCACACGGGTCACTCGGCCACGCTACCGAGCGGGGGCGGCGCGCACAGAGTGGATTGAGCGTTCCCCACACCGGCGAACCAGCCGTCGCAGTTCTCGCCGGGCGCGGCACACTGTGCGCCATGTCTGGCAACCCCTCCGTCTCACTGTCCGTCATGGCCGATCACGTCGACCGGTACCAGCAAGAAGTGGGCGACTTCGTACCGGGCTTTCAGCTCACCGAGCACGACGACGTGGCCGGCGCCCTGGTGGAAGCCGAGCGGGCACTACGCACAGCGGCGCGGCTGCTCCGTCGGGCGGCAAAGTTGGCGGCACCCGCCCGCTGAGCCCGACTCATCGGCAAATTTGGGCGAAACGCGGCGACGGCCCCTTACGGGGCCGTCGCTCAGCGACGCCAGGCGGCGGATCCCAGCATCGCTCGCAAACCAGGTGGCGGGAACCTGGTTAGTGGCCTCACTATACACCCGGATGGTTCGGTCACAATCACTCTATGCGGTTCTCTTGGGCCGTTGAGGACGGGCCCGCGGGAGCAAGCTGGACGGACACAAGGGTTCGATCGTGCACGCCTCACAACGCGGCTTCTTGGCGTCGCACACCCGCCTGCCGTGAAGAATTGTGCGCAGGCTGAAGTCGCCCCATTCAGCCGGTGTGAGCAGCGCACAGAGGTCTGCCTCCACCTTCACTGGGTCCTCCTGCGTCGTCAACGCCCACTTGCGGGTCAACCTGCCGACATGCGTATCGACGGGCAGACCTGGCAGCCCGAAAGCCACGCTGCGCACCACGTTGGCGGTCTTGCGCCCGACGCCGGCCAGCGTGACGAGATCCTCGCGCTCTGTGGGCACCTCGCCGCCGAAGTGCTCGAGAAGCGCCTGAGCCATCGCGATCAGGTTGCGAGCCTTGCTCTGATAGAAGCCCGTCGAGCGAACGATGTCCTCCAACTCGCTGGGCACCGCCCCCGCCAGCGCCTCCGCGTTCGGGTACGTGGCGAACAACGCCGGCGTGACCAGGTTGACCCGTGCATCGGTTGTTTGCGCCGACAGGATGGTTGCGGTCAGTAGTTCGAACGCATTGCGATGATTCAGTTCGCACAGCGCATCGGGGTAGTCGACCGCCAGTTGCGCCGAAATGGCCTTGATCCGACCCCTCGGAGTGCGCGGTGTGCCCATGCAACGAGGCTAGCGACGCGAGTAGCCTCGGACCGATGGTGCAGGTGCGAGTGCAACGCAGTCTTTCGCCCGCGGAGCACGCGCAGGTCATGGCGTTCCTCGCGGCCGCGTACGCAGCAGGTAGCCCGCGCCTCAACGACCATCTCACCAGCGACCTGGCGCACGGCAAACGCGACGGTTTCCGGGCCGCGCTCGCATCAGTTGGTGACGCCATCGTCGGCTATGCGCAGGCGTCGTCGGCCAACGACGGCGTCGTGGTGGGCGTGGTCACGATCAGCCCCGACGACGTCGCCCCGCTGTTGCACGGGCTGCTGAGCATGGTGCCCGCCGACTCTGCGGTCACCTGGTGGAGCACCGAGGCGTCGTCATCGACGGCAGCGGAGGTGGGCCTGCTCCCCGGCAGGCGACTGTTCCGCATGGGTTGCGCCCTACCAATTGCCAACACCACCGACGTGGTCGTGCGGCCGTTCCGGGTCGGCGTCGACGAGCTCGAGTGGCTCGCCGTCAACAACGCGGCCTTTGCCGCGCACGGCGAGCAGGGTGGCTGGGACCTGGCCACATTGCAGCAACGCGAACGTGAGGCATGGTTCGATGCCGGCGGCTTCCTGCTCCACGAACGCGACGGTCGGCTGGCCGCCTTCTGCTGGACGAAGCTGCACCCCGGTGCCGTGCTCACCGGCGAGATCTACGTGATCGCGGTGCATCCCGACTTTCACGGCCACGGCCTGGGTAAGGCCCTCACCATCGCCGGTCTACAACACCTTCACTCTGTCGGCGCTACCGCGGCCATGCTCTACGTCGATGCCGTCAATGCACCAGCCGTCGGGCTCTACCGTGCCTTGGGATTCGAAGTGGAACACACCGATCAGTCGTACCATCGCGCAGCGCTAGGAGCTCCTTCATGACCACCACCGATCCAGCAGCGGACCAGCTTCCCCGTTGGAGCGTCGCCGACGTCCACGAGTCGTTCGCAGCGCGCAGCTTTCTCGACGCAATGGACCGCTGCGGTGCTGACGCCGCCCGGCTGGAAGCACTCTTCGATGAGCACAGCATTCGGGCCGCCGAGCCGCGGCCGGTCACACAGGCAGACGGGCAGGCGGCCGACGCTGTCATCACGGCCATCAATGCGCTGGAGGAGCACTCCGACGTGACAGGCGCCTACATCTACGCCACCACCAGCACCGACAGCTACGACGAGAAGGCCCAGGGTTTGATGGGCGAGTACGAGATGGTCGGCTCACGCATGCGACCCCTGATGGCCCGCCTGGCCGAGTGGTTCCACGCCCTTGGGGTCGACGAACTGGCACAGGTCAGCGAGCAGGTCGCCCAACATGTCGGCCCCCTCACCAAGCTGGCTGCCCGCGCACAGCGCCAGATGAGCGAAGCCGAAGAGGGCCTCTACGGAGAGCTGGTCAACACCGGCTCGTCGGCGTGGTCGCAGCTGCACAGCACGGTGACATCACAGATGACTGCTCCTGTTGCAATGTCCGATGGCACCGTCACGGAGCTGCCGATGGCGGCGATCCGCGGCTTGGCGTCACATGCTGACAGCGCAGTACGAAAGGCCGCATACGACGCCGAACAGGCCATCTGGCCGACGGTCGCGCCGGTGTGCGCCGCCGCGATGAACAGCGTGAAGGGTGAGGCCAACGTCCTCAACCGTCGTCGCGGCTGGCCATCACCACTCGATGCCTCGCTGTTCGCCAACAACGTCAGCCGCGCCACCTTCGACGCGATGCAGCAGGCCATCACTGATTCGTTGCCCGACTTCCGCCGGTGGATGCGCATCAAGGCAGGACTACACGGTCACTCGTCGAGCACCGGCGACGGCTCGCTGCCATGGCACGACATGATGGCCCCGCTGCCATTCGCACCGTCGGAAATCTCGTGGGACGAAGGCTCCGCGATCGTTCGCAATGCCTTCGGGTCGTACGGCGGCAGCTTGGCCGGCCTGCTCGACCGGGCGCTGGAGGAGAGGTGGATCGACGCCGGTCCGCGCCCCGGTAAGCGTGGCGGCGCGTTCTGCATGCCGTTCGTCGGCGACCGGTCACTGGTTTTTCTGAATTGGAGCGGCAGTGTCGACTCGGCACAGACCACCGCCCACGAACTCGGTCACGCGTACCACAACACACAACTGGCCGATCGCACGCCGTTGCAACGTGCACTGCCGATGGCGCTCGCCGAAACTGCCAGCATCTTCTGCGAGACCCTGGTGGTGGAAGAAGGCCTGCAGCGGCTGCAGGGCCGTGACCGATTGGCGCTACTCGACGTCGACCTGCAGGGGTCGACTCAGGTGGTGGTCGATATCCGCAGTCGTTTCCTGTTCGAGACGGAGGTGTTCGCTCGTCGTCAGCGACGCACCCTTGGTGTCAGCGAACTCAACGAGCTGATGCTGCAGGCGCAGGCCGACGCGTACGGTGACGGCCTCACGCAGAGCACCGCCCACCCGTACATGTGGGCAGTCAAGCCGCACTACTACGGCTCGCACTTCTACAACTGGCCGTACACGTACGGCCTGCTGTTCGGTCTCGGTCTGTTCGCCCAGTACCGACAGGACCCGCAGGCGTTCAGCGCGCACTACGACGATGCGCTGTCGCGGGCAGGCATGAACACCGCCGAGGAGCTCGGCGGTGTATTCGGTTTCGACGTCACCGATGGCGCATTCTGGACGGCGAGCCTCGACGTAATCCGCCAGCGAATTGCCAGCTACGAAGAGCTCGCCGCAGAGGTTGTGTGAGCACCACGCTCTACACCCCCGACCGCGACGAGTTCGCGGCGCTACTCGCCGGTGAGCCGCGCTATCGGTTGGATCAGGTGTGGACGGGTTTGTACACGCAGTTGGCCGCCGCAGGTGAGATCAGCAACGTGCCCAAGACGCTGCGCGAACGATTGGCCGCCGATCTTCCGACCGCACTCACCGAGGTGACGCGGCAGATCAACGACAACGGCGACACGGTCAAGTACCTGTGGGAACTGCACGACGGCAGTCGCATCGAGACCGTGCTGATGGTCTACCCCGACCGTGTGACCGTGTGCGTCAGCAGCCAAGCCGGCTGCGCAATGGGCTGCGGGTTCTGTGCGACGGGCCAGGCCGGTTTCACCCGCCAGCTCACCGTCGGCGAGATCGTCGAGCAGGTGGTGCGCGCTGCCCGCGACGCGCGGTCGATGGACCGACGGCTGGCCAACGTGGTGTTCATGGGCATGGGCGAGCCGATGGCCAACGAGGGAGCCGTGTGGAGCTCGGTCGAGCGGCTGCATGGCGCCATCGGGCTCTCTGCCCGGCACATCACCATCAGTACCGTCGGCATCATCCCCGGCATCCGCAAGCTCACCGAACGGCCGCTGCCGGTCAACCTCGCCGTGTCGCTGCACGCGGCCAACGACACGTTGCGCGACGAGTTGGTTCCGATCAACAAGCGCTACCCGCTCGACGACCTGATGCGCGCGTGCGCCGACTATCTCGAGGCCAAGGGCCGCCGGCTCAGCTTCGAGTGGGCGATGATCGACGGCGTCAACGACCGCGACTCGGATGCTGCCGAACTCGCCAAGCTGTGTCGCCGTTTCCGCCTGCCCGCCCACGTCAACCTCATCCCGCTGAACCCGACGCCGGGCTACCCCACCATCGGATCGTCGAAAACCCGCGTGGCCACGTTCCACACGCTGCTCACCGACCTCGGTGTCAATGCAACTGTGCGGCGAAACCGCGGCACCGACATCGACGCCGCCTGCGGCCAACTTGCTGCTGGGCAACCCGTCACGATGCGTCGCAAGTCCGCGACCGACTAGTTCCAACCTTCGTCACTGCTGTTGCGAGTCGACAACTGACCAACTCGCGGCACTGCACGTCTGCGTTGCGACGCAGCTCAACCAGTACCAACAATCTGTTGACATCTGGGTCGAACGTGTGTACTCTTTATCACATGAGTGCGGTTGACGTTCACGCCGAGCAGATCCTGCTCACGCCCACTGAGGCGCTCGCTGCTGTCACCGCCTGGGAACTACAGGGAACCCTCCTTGCACTCGCGCTACGACGCATAGAAACCTCCGGCGTCTTCGGTGTCGACGGTTCCGTCTCGATGAAAGCCTGGCTTCGAGACCAGGCCCGCATGACCGACCAGACCGCCGGCGACCTACTCGCCACCGGTCGCTTCCTCGACAACAACACCGCCTTCGCCCAGGCCGCGGTCAGCGGGCAGCTGTCCGGCGGGCAGGTCACGGTGGCCAGACGGCTCGGAAAGCCGAAGTACGCAGCGCTGCTCGCCGAGCAGCAACACGACCTTGTCGAAACACTCGCCGCGCTCGACATCAACGACACCCTCACCTCGGTCTCCCATTGGAAAACCAGAGCCGACGCCGTGCTCGACGAAGGTCAGCCACCCATCGAACAACCCTGCGAACTCACACTCGCCCGCACACTCGACAACCGACTCCACGGCCACCTGTCACTGCACGACGCGGCAGCCACCGAACTCGAAAAGGCCATCCAGAACGCCCAAGCCTGGGAAGGCAAAGACGACACCCGCACCGTCGCCGAACGCCAAGGCGACGCGCTCTACGACATCGCCGCCTTCTTCAACGGCAACCACGACAGCGACGGCACACCACGTCACCTGCCCCACGTCACCATCTCGGCCGACATCACCACCATCATCACCAACACCCCACAGGCAACCAACGACGACACCGGACGACCCATGTCACCCGCCTGCACCGCCACCTACCTGTGCGACTGCAAAATCCACGTCATCCTGCGCGACGCCAACGGCACACCACAAACCTTCGGTGACACCACCTACAGCGTGCCGCGCAGCCTGTTCCGCCAAGTCGCAGCCCGCGACGGCGGCTGCCGCTTCCCCGGCTGCAACCGACCGGTGCGCTGGACCGACGCCCACCACATCAAATACTGGGAACACGGCGGCCCAACCGACTACGACAACCTCCTGCTGCTGTGCCGCCGACACCACACCTACGTCCACTCCCAGCTCCTCGACCTCACACTGCTCCCAGGTGCCACCGCACACTTCACCTGGACCGACGGCCGAGAACGCACCAGCCACCCACGCGGCGCACCACCCACACGACCACCCGGCTGAGCCAGGCTTGCTCGCCGCGAGAGATCGAGGTCAGGGCCCTGTCACCAGGTACTTCGGGTTGGCTACGGACAACTTGTCGCGGACGTCTGCGAGTACCAGTTCGCGGACCTCGCCGAGCCGGTGGTCGTAGTCGCCCGCACGAATGCGTGCGGCCAACTCCACATCATCGGCGCAGCCCAGTTGTGCAAGCCGCTCGGCATGCTCGGCTGACTGGCCCTGGCCGAGTCGGAGTTCGCGTTCGACCATCGCCAATACATTGATGGCTACTCGGGTGTGGAACTGCAGGCGACCTGTGGTTCCCGTGAGAACGTCGCGCTCCAGCCACTCGCGCACCGACTCCACCAACTGCTCTGCAGATGGCATGTCGTGCACGTTGCTGTCGTGTGGGGTGTTGTCGTGTGGGGCGTCGTCGTGCAGCGTCACCAGCGTCCCTCCAGGGCCAGAAAGAGGTCGTACTCGTTCTCGCACACTCGTCGACCGATCGCAGCAAGTTCGTGGCTGCGGGCGGCGCCGACTAGGTGGGTGTTGGCCTGACCGATGCACATGATTCCCCACTTGAGAGTGCCCAGCACCTCCCACCAGCGAACGACGTCGGCGTCGACGGACCCCCCGCCGGCAGTTTCGTAGGCTGCGAACAGCTGCTCGTACTCCCCCACCCCGGCGACGGGCAACGGGGACCCGAACCGCCAGGCCTTCACGCAGAGCCAGCCGAGGTCTTCCATCGGGTCACCAAGGTGGGCAAGCTCCCAGTCGAGAACGGCGCGCAGACCTTCCGCGCCGACAATGACGTTGCCCAATCGAAAGTCACCGTGCACCAGGACCGGTGGTCGAGCTGCCGGCCGATTCGCCTCCAGCCACTTGAACACGAGTTCGAACGTGGGATGCGGCTGGCCCAGGATGTCGAGCACCTCGCGGTATTGAGTGACCTGATCGAGCATCGGCAGCGCGGTCAGCGCGTCGGTTGCGACCGCATGCACCTGCGCGAGCGCGACGCCCAACTGGGCGGGCAACACGCCGCGGGCCTGCGCGAACTTGTCGTCGCGCAGGATCTTGCGGGCGATGGTCTCGCCCTCGACTGCGGTGAGAATCATGTACGCGCTGCCCAGGGCGGACGGTTCCGAGGAGGATGCCACCAGCTGTGCCACCGGAGCACCGGCGGCACCCACCGAGCGCACCACCAGCGCCTCGATACCCATGTCGCGCACGTCGCCACTGCGCTGACGCTGCAGGATCAGCGCTCGGCCATCGGCAACGAAACGGAACGTGTCGCGAGACGCCCCTCCAGTGAGCCGGACCACGTCGGTGACAGCATCAGCCGCCAGCACTTCGGCGAGCGCTGCAGCCAGTTCGTTCGATGCCGCATCAGCCATGTCGTCAGCCTTGCCGATCGGCAATCAAAGGCCCGAACCGAAGCGTCAGCAGTGGGCGCGCACGGTGGGATACAGATTCTGCGCGGGGCCGCCGGCCGGGTGGATCTCGATGTGGAGGTGCGGAACGCTGAAGCGGGCGTTACCCGTCTGCCCCATGTACGCAATGACATCGCCTGCCTGCACCGCCCCCAGCTTGCCGTAATGGTCGAGGTGCCCCATGAAGTAGCGGTTGCCATCGTTGCCGACCAGGGTCAGCACGTTGCCGCCCAGCTCAGCTTGACGTGCAGTTGCGAAACCATCCACGACAGCCAAGATCGGTGTACCGATCGCCCCGATCATGTCGACACCTTCATGACGACGCCCACCACTACGGGGCGCTCCCCACGTATCGCCGAACGAGACCGCAGCATCGCCCGTGGGGCACACCCAGTCGGGACCGCCGTAGTCGTTACCACCGGCACCGCCAGGCCGGCCGCCCGCACCGCCGGCGCCGGTCTGGCCGCCGCTGCCGGCGTCGCTGGGTTGCGTGGTCGGCGGCGCTCCGCTGCCGCTATCGATCTCGTCTCCACTGTCGAGGCTCAGCGTTGTCGACGGCACGGGCTCCAGCGCTGCAGCGGCGAGGGCGCGGGCACGTTCCTCGGCCTGCAGCGCACGCCTGACCGCTTCGTCCTTGAGGCGCTCGGCCTCCACCTCCTTGAGGTGCACCACCTGCGCCGTGGCCTGATCTCTCAGCGTGGCGGCCGCTGTCTTTTGCTGCTCGGTCTCGTCGCGCTTGTCGGCAAGTGCCTTCTGTTGCGTGGCCAGTTGGCGGTTCAGTGACTCGAACAGATCGAAATCGCGCGCCGACGTATCGGTGATCACCTCCGACAACGCTTCCAGCTGCATCTGCTCCTCGGGTGTCGCGAACCCGTTGAGCAGCGGCGACGTCGTGGTGTCGGAGCGTGTGAAGCGGTTGATGGCAACCCGCTGCACCTTCTCTTTCAGCGCTGCCACTTGACTCTCGAGGTCGGCAACCTCGACCTCCAGGGTCTGCGCCTCGAGACCGAGAGTGTCGAGCGTCGATTCAGCGCTGAAGTACGCGTCGGCCGCCGCATTGGCCTGCTCGCGGGCGTCGGCGATCTCCTTGGCAGCCTGCTCGGCGGACGTCGCGTCGGCGCGGACCGGCTGGCCAGGCACTATGGGGACCAGCAGGCAGAGGCCAATGAGGAGGACCACCGTGCGTCGCATCGCGTTCCAGGCTACTGGTGTCTGCACTTTCGGTTTGTTCACCTCGCCCCTCCTCTCTTTTCGTCGCGCCGTGCACGTATCGTCATCGGCTGTATGAGCGCTGTCCTGAACCTGTCCGCTGTGACCTTCGTCCGTGACGGCCGCACCATCCTCGCACCATTGACCTGGCAGGTCACCGCCGACGAGAGGTGGCTGATACTCGGCGCGAACGGTTCCGGTAAGACCACGCTGATGCGGATCGCTTCGATGCATGAGCACCCATCAGCCGGGACGGTCGACCTGCTGGGCGAGCGATTGGGCCGCACCGACGTGCGCCAACTGCGCCGCAGGGTCGGCTACCTGTCTGCATCGCTCGCCGCGCAGCTACGACCCGAACTGCGCTGCCTCGACGTCGTGATGACCGCCAAGTACGCGGCCCTGGAGCCCTGGTGGCACCGCTACACCACCGATGACGAAGCCGAAGCACTGGATTGCCTCGCACGAATGGGCGTGGAGTGGACGGCACAGAAGTCACTCGCCACCGTCTCGTCCGGCGAGCAACAGCGTGTGCTCTTGGCTCGCAGCCTGATGAACGAGCCAGGCATCGTGCTGCTCGACGAGCCCAGCGCACGACTCGACCTCGGTGGGCGTGAACACCTCGTGAAGGCGCTCAGCGAGCTGACGCTCGACCCGGGCGCCCCGCCACTTCTACTGGTCACCCACCATCTCGACGAAGTCCCGCCGGGCATGACGCATGTGCTGATGTTGCGCGATGGCCACGCCATCGCCAATGGCCCATTGGACTCCACGCTGACGAGCGAAGCGCTGAGCGAGTGCTTCGGGTTGCCGCTCCAGCTGGAGCGGCGCGCAGACGGCCGCTTCAGTGCGTGGAACGCACCAGCGCGGTGAGCCGTTCGCGACCGCTGGTGATCTGATCGGCAAGCACCCGTTCCAGCACACCGGCGGTCCACAGCGCACCGCCGTAGTGAAGATGCATGTGCAACGAGCTGAGGCCGTCGAGCTCCAACACCTCCGCGCGCAGCACCCACGGACTATGTGAGCGACCGTCAGCTTCGGTCCGCTCGAACACAACTCGATGCGCGGACGGTTCGTGGACGGTTCGGCGCATGCGGAGACGCTTGCTCCGGGCAAATGGCCCGACTCGAGCGCGTAGCTCCACGTTCCAAGCCGGCTCGTCGGTACCGGCGGGCTCAACCCGATGCAGCAGATCCATCCATCGCGGATACTGCGCAAGATCGTCGACGAAGGCGAACAGCGCGTCAGCACCGCAGGGAGCGTCGAGCGTCGCGTGCACATCCATGCGTGCAGTATCGCCGATCGTTCACGGATCGCTCACAGATTCATCACACCGTGCGACCACAGTGAGCCCATCAACTTCCCGCACCCTGCGGACTGGACAAAGGACACACCATGCAACAGCGCAACAAGCTCATCGTCGGGTTCACCACCATCGTGCTCAGCGGCACCCTCGCCTTCGGGGCGATTGCCTCCGCGACGGGCAACGATAACGGCGGCGGCCGCAAGCACCTCACCACACAAGAGAGGTGCGACAAGGTCGATGACGTCGAGGCTCGCGCCGCCGACGCTCAGGGCCGGATTGCCGACCGCGTCGTAGCGCTGCAGGAACGTCGTGCAGCAGCCGAGGCCAACGGTGAGACCGACCGCGTCGAGCGCCTCGACCGTCGCCTTGCTCGCTTGGACAAGATCAGCACCCGCCTGACCGAGCGCCTCGCCAAGGTGGAGGCATGGGCTGCGGCGAACTGCGTGGCGTAGGGTCCTCACTCGCCTAGGTTGCGGGCGGTTGATCCCGCTTTCCGAACGCCCGTGACAACAACGGGCTGCGGGCAGTGAGCAAACCGTCGAGGTCGTCGCGCTGGTCGAACACCGGTTTCCACGGCGCCGACGGCTCGGCGGGAGGGTCCGCCACAGCAGCGGCAACCACCGTCGCGGGTTCGGAAACGGGCTCGTCCACCGCTCGTTCGGGATCGGTCAGCGACAGCTGACCGGTCTCGTCGCGTGCGGCGTGCGAACGACTCCTTCGAGCGCGAGGGGCAACGCGTGGAGCCGTCTCACGTGGTTTGAACAGTCGCGGCACTGGCTCTCGGCGATCGTCGAGCATCCAACCGAGCGGCACGACCATGGCGTCGGCATGTCGGCGACACAGCACGCCTGCCCGATACGACTGTGCACCATCGAGCGACTCGATCCACACGACGAGGTGTTCGGCGTCGATGCCGTACATCACCTCCGCCGGCTGCGAACAGCCAGGTCGCTCACACAGTCGCGCCATGCGCCGAAACTACTCGCCTGCCGGCGCGGGCAGCGGACACACCGACGAAAACGACAAAGGCCCCGCCGAAGCGGGGCCTTGCGAGTGGGCGATACGGGGCTCGAACCCATGACCTCTACGGTGTGAACGTAGCGCTCTAGCCGACTGAGCTAATCGCCCTCAATGGCACGGCAAGGCTAGCAGCCAACCTCCCACCGACAACCGCCGAAACCGCTGACAACTGACTGACAACCGCCACCACACCCGAAGCCGTCTCATCCCGTCCCCGACACGACCTCGGACGACCTAGATGAGCAGCAGGCAGGCGGTGCCCATTCCCTGACGATCACGGTGAGGCTCGGTGCCGGCTGGGCAGCGTTCGTTCAAGGTCACCAGGACCTGCACCGTTGCGTCGTGGGGTTCGGCACAGAGGCGCTCGGCGGCATCACCGTTGGCTTCGATGATCACGCAATCACCGGGATCGAGGACGTTGTCCACCGTCGGCGCCCTGGGGTCGCCTGCCGTCAGCACACCGAGGACGACCAGCGCCACACCACCGGCCGCGAGCCAGGCCATCAGGCGCCACGGGAAGCGTGGAGGGTCCTGGTACCTGGCCAGTGGGTTGTGGAGCGGCTCGACGAACTCCGGTGCCGGGGTCTCGCGCACCCCGCCTTGCGCTGTCGGACGAGGCGACGACAGGTCGTACGCCCGCCGACGCTGGGGGTCGCCCAGCACCCGCCACGCCTCATTGATGGCAGCCATCCGAGCAGCACTGGCTTCGCCGTGCGTATCTGGATGGTTCGCGCGGGCAGCGCGACGGTAGGCGACTCGAATGTCGTCAGCAGATGCATTCGACGCCACGCCCAGCGTGTCGTAATGCGAGTCCTTTGGATGGCCCTGTGGAGTGATGATCAGCCCGACGATTCGTTGACGACGCTGCCGCCGCTGCGCCAGTACACCCCGGCCTCACGATCAAGAAAGCCCTCATCGACCAGGTAGCGCCGCAGCGCTGCGGTATCTGCGTGCCGCTGGCCCAGCGTGAGGTTGACCATCGCCTCGCTGTACTGCCGTCCCGGTTCGAACAGTTGGGCCAGCCAGTCCAGGATCACCATTCGTTTGGCGGACGCCGACGGTATGGACTGCAGCCGCCCGTCGACAACGAACGCGTTCATCACCCTGCGATCACCCGCGGGTAGCGAATCGTGCTCGCCCGACGCCGGACGCGCCAGCGCAACCCGCGCCGCTTGCTGAAATACCCCGCCCGCAATGGTCAGGTGACCATCGTCGACGACGACCATCCCGACGTCGACCAGCTTGCCCAGCGCCTTGCCGACCTGCGCTGCCGAGAGCCCGGCCGCCACCACGACATCGTCGAGGTGAGCAGCGCCGAGTTGCACGGCTGCGAACACGGACCGCCGGCTCGCGTCGGCGAGTGCGCCAGCGATGGCGCCGGCCGAAACCGGCGCCGTCTGGTCAACGGTCATCGCTGGTCAGTACCCGAGCTCGAAGTCGATCGCTCCGACGAGCGGCTCGCCCGCAGCGAATCGGCGAACGTTGGTGGTGATTCGCTCGGACAGCAGCGGAACGGCCATCTCCGGAGTATTGCCCACGTGCGGGGTGATGATGCAGTTCGGCAGCGACCACAGCGGATGGTCTGGCGGCAGCGGCTCGGGGTTGGTGACATCGAGCGCAGCTCCGCCGATGATGTCGTTCTGCAGCGCCCACACCAGATCGTCGGTCACGATGTGCCGCCCGCGGGCCACGTTGACGATCCACGCGTGTGGCGACATCTGCTCCAGCTCGGAGCGAGAGATCATGCCTTCGGTTTCCGGTGTCAACGCCAACGCGAGGATCACCACGTCGGCGCCGGCCAGCGCGTCGACATAGCGGTCCGGTTCCACCACATCGTCGGCGCCTTCCATGTCGGCAACGCGGTTGCGCACGACCGTCACGTGGCAGTCGAACGCGGCGAGCAGGCGCAACAGGTGTTCGGTGATGCCCCCGCCGCCGAGGATGGTGACGTTCGCTCCGATCAGGTTGCGGCCCGACGGTCGCTTCCACTCGGTGGCGCGCGCGTAGGCACCGAGCTGCCTCAATCCGGCCAACGCCAGCGCCAGCGCCATCTCCGCCACCGGTTCGGCGTAGACACCCTTGCCACACGTCCACTCGCGCGCTTCGTCGACCAGATCGACGAAGTTCTCGATGCCCGCGAACGGAAGCTGCACCCAAGCGAGCCCGGGCACGTCGTGCAGCGCGTGGCGCAGGGACTCGGGGTCTCGCGACGCACCCCAGACGAGCGCCTCGGCGTCCGCCAGCGGCACCAACTGGCCACCACCCGCGACGATGGCGTCGGCCATCCAGGTGGGCGCTCCTTCGGGCGCGAGAGCGATACGGGGCGCAGAACTACTTGGCATGGCGATGAGCAGACATTGTGGGGAAAGGCTATCCGGCACCCACAATTCGGGCCGCGACGTTTTCTCCGCTCTCCAACGCGCCCTCCATGTAGCCGGTGCAGTCCGCGACGTGTTCGCCGGCAAGGTGGACCCTGCCCCACGGTTCGCGCAAAACCTGCCAATGCGCCGTGACCTGCCCGGGATGGTACACGGCGTACGAGCCACCGTACCGCGGCTCGTTGCTCCATGCGCGGGAGAACCCGTCGAGTGGTTCGTCGACGAGGTGATGCATGGCCCTCATCTCCTCGGCGGCCGATGCGATGCGATCGGCCTCGGGCAATCGAGCCCACTCGCGACCACCATCACCACCGCAATATGCCATCAGCACGCCTGGCTCACCCGGCTGGTCGACGGTTGGCTCGTACACCCGCTGTGCTCGCCCGGAGGTGGTTGCGTAGCCCGCAGGCCAGCCACGGTGCGGCCATTGCACCGCAGTCTTGGTGACAGTGCCGTAGCCCAACTCGTCGATCGCTGCACGTAGGGCAGGCGGCGCAGGAGTGTGGAACGCCACGTTGCGAAGTGGAACCAGCGAACACGCCACGACCACGTGGTCGGCGCGCACTGCACGGCGGTCGGTGGACACGACGACCCCGTCGGCGTCCTGTTCGAGGCCGACCAGGTTCTCACCGAAACTCAGTACATCACCGAGTGGTGCCGCCATGCCCTGCGCAACAGCGCTGAACCCCCCGGCGACGCGGTGCGACTTCACCGTCATCCCGTGACCGTGAAGTGCCGAATACGCCCGCTGCTGTGCAACGAACAGCAACGACACCCGGCTCGGTTCCTCGGCGAACTCACCTTGCGAGTCGCGCGATTTGAACAGTCGTGCCAGTTCGCCGAGCTGCGCGTCGTTCGCAACGTCGGCGAGTGATCGAGCATCGAGCGCAGCAGCGTTGCTGTGCAGCCATGGACGAGACGGGTCGCTGATGCCGGCAGCCGCCGCGTCGATGATGCGGTCGAACTCGTCGAGTTCGTCGTACACGCCGGGTTCGGTAGCACGCACCTGATCAGGGCCGAGCAGTTCCCCGTTGCGGTGGATCCAGCGACGGATGGTGGTCCACTGCTCGCCCAGGCCCAACCGCTGGATACCGAATTGGTCGAGCTTCTCCAGTAGGCGCGTGTGAATCGAGTCGACCCACTCGGCACCGCTCTCCGCCACTTGCCCGGCGGCGAACAGTGCATCCACCGATCGCACGCGACCGCCGGCCCGACGCCCACCCTCGATCAGGGTGACATCGCAGCCGGCGGCCAGCAGTACTTCCGTGGCTCGCAGGCCCGCAAGGCCCGCACCGACCACGACGACGTTCATGAGGAACGTGTCAGCCGGCCATCAGGGCAGCAATCTGCCCCGACGACTCGCCCGATTTGCGCAGCACCGACGCCACGAAACCCAACGCGGACATCGTGATCAGGAACAGCACCACCGCGCCGACACCCCAGAAGGGTTTGATCGTGCTCTTCACCGAACTGAGCAGTGACACCGGGAAGGTCGACGATCCGGCATCTGAGATCAATGCCGAGACGACCGTGTTGTCGATGCACAGTGTGAACGACAGCAACGCGCCGGCGATGAGCGCCGATGAGATCAGCGGCAGGGTGATCTGCCGGAACGCACGACCTGGTGGCGCCCCCAGGTCGGCGGCAGCTTCCTCCAACGACTCGTCGAGACCGGCGAGCCGTGCGCGCACGATGAGGGTGACGACGGCCGAGGCGTACAGGGATTGCCCAACCCACAGGCGGTAGATGCCGAAGGGGAACGGGCCAGAGCTCCCGCGGTTGAACTGATCGCCGATGATCGAGAAATTGTCACCGAGCCATGGGAACCAGGTGGACAGCGAAATCGCGTCCATGACTTCCGGCGTGACGAGGATCAGGAAGATCATTGCCATGAACACGACCGTCCACTTCCCCGGCCGACGGGCGAGGGCCGTGCCGGCGAGGCCTCCGATCACCACGGAGATGATGGTGGCCCCAATGGCGGCGAGGAACGAGTTGCGCATCGCGTCGCCGATGTTGACGTCGCGGAAGATTTCACGGAACCAGCTGGTGGTCTCGCCCGTGTAGATCAACGCAACTACGAACCCAACCGGCCCGGACCAACGCGACAAAAGTCGGTAGCGCTTGCCCGTCACCAAGCGCACAAGGCGTGGCAGTGCAAGGGCGACCACCAGGATCGCTGCGAATCTGATGAGCATCGATGCCGTCTCGTCTGCACGGAACAACCTGCCCCACCAGGTCGTGGAGAGGCCCCCGGCCCAAATGGTCAGTGACCCACCGCTGTTGAACGAGAAGAGGATGATCAACACGATGGGGGTGAACATGAACAGCAGCACCAGCAGCGTCCACACGGCAGCAAACGGCTGGAACCAATCGCCGCGCTGGCGCTGCGCACCTGTGGCAGAGATGGCCGACTGCATGCGCCGGTCGTGCAGCGTCCGACGCACCCCATCAAAAAGCCCTGATGACTTGCGGGCGATGAGCCGGACGAGCACGAAAAGGCCGGCTCCGACGGCAAGCGTCAGGAGTACGGCGGCGATCATCAATACCGCCATCGCAGAGCCGGCCGACCAGTTCTGAGAGCCGCTGAACTGACTGGCGACCATCGCCCCGATCATGTTGCCCTTGGCACCACCGAGCACGGTGGCAGTGATGTAATCGCCGCACATCGGTATGAACGTGAGGAGTACCGCGGCGGCGATGCCGGGGCCGGCCAGCGGCAGCGTGACCCCGACGAAGGTGGCAAAGCGACCGGCCCCGAGGTCCTTGCTGGCCTCTCGCATGCGGATGTCGATGCGATCGAGCGCCACGAACAGCGGCAGGATCACGAACCCGAGATAGTTGTACACGATCGCCAGCTGCACCGCTGCAGCAGTTTGCAAAATTGCGATGGGGTGGTCGATGATACCGACGTCTTGCAACCAGGTCGACAGCTGTCCGTTGGGGGCCAACGGAATCTTCCACGCAATGGTTCGGATAAGGAAGCTGGTGAAACTGGGGATGACCACGAGCGCCAACAGCACCGCACGCCACTTCTCCTTCACCTTGAAGGCGAGAAAGTACGCCACCGGAAAGCCGATGACGAGGCAAAGGGTTGTCGCCAGGATCGCAATCTTGAGCGTCTGCTTGAACGTCTTCAGCGCCGGGCCATCGAAGATGTCGGTGTAGTTCTTCATCGTGAGGTGGCCCAGGTCGACCGGGATCCGTTGCGTCGAGTCCTTCGTCCCGAAGGAATACACCACGATGAAGGCGATTGGCACGATGAAGAACAGCATGTACCAAACCATCGAGGGGATGGCGAGAGCGAACTTCGGCCCCCGCCACCTCCTCTTCGCTGTCGGAGCGATCGTGGTCGACACCGTCAGCCTGCGGCCTTGGCCTTGATCTTGTCGTACACCGCTGTGATGCGGTCCTGTGCCGAGTTGACGGCACCCGTCTGCATCGTGGCAACCTGCTCGTCGGAGAAGAAGATCATGTCGCCGTCTACCAGGTCGGGCAGCAACTCCGAGATCAGCTGCGGCATGTTCTTCAGGCCGCTGTTGTAGCCGTGGTAGTTGAGGTCCTTGATGGAAATTTCTGGGATGAGCAGCCAGTTGATCCAGGCGTGGGCGGCTTCCGGGTTCGGGGCGCCGACCGGGATGCAGTACGTGTCCATCCACAGTTCAGTTGCCGGCGCACCCAGCACCCACTTCCAGTTCTCCGGGGTGCCGCCGGCGTCCTTGATGCGCACGAAGGCTTGGCGTGCGTCGCCGTTGAAGAACTGCGACAAAATGAAGGAACCTTCGGCTATTGCCGTGCTGGGGTAGCTGTCGAACGCCTTGATGTGCGAAGCGACCTCGTCGACGAGGTACTTCTCGGCGGCGTCGTAGTCCTCGGTCTTCTCGGTGGTCCAGTTGATGCCATTCGCCCAGAAGTACATTCCGAGCACATCGGGTGCACTGTCGAGCAGCGAGCAGTTACCGCTGGCCTCGTTCATGCACGCATCCATGAAATCCTGCCAGGTTGCGATGTCCTTCGAGATTTGTGTGGTGTCGTACATCCAGCCGGTGCTGCCCCAGTCCTTGCAGACCGAGTATTCGTCCTGGGGATCCCAGGCGTTGCCCGTGTACAGCGGATCGAGATTGACGAAGTTGGGCAGCAGCGACATGTCGAGCTTCTGCAGCAGGCCCTTCTGGACCATCTGTGGGATGAACGTACCCGTAGGCACGACGATGTCGAAGCCGCTGGAATCACCGGCGGTGGAGAGCTTGGTGATCAGATCTTCGTTGCTCGCGTAGTAATCGACCTTCATCGACACACCAAGTTCGCTTTCGGCCCACGGCCCGACGAGGTCAGGGTCGTTGTAGTCGCCCCACGTGAACATCGACAAGGTGCCACCGGCCTTGTTGATCACGCGGCTCCAGTCGCCCGTCGCCAATGTGCCTGGCTCGGCCGCCGCGGTGGTGGTGTCGCTGCCGGCGGTGGTGCCGGCACTACCTGCAGTGGTGGTCGTCGACTTCTTGTCATCACCGCAGGCCGTTGCGACGATTGCGAGCCCGGCTGCTGCGCCGCCGACTTGGAACAGGGAGCGACGGGTCAGCTTCTCGTGGAAACCGATCGGTGCGAGGACTTTGATGGGTTCAGGCTGTGAGGCCATTTCATACTCCTAATTGGTGAGAGGGGGTTTGTGTCGCTGCAAAAAATGTAGGTGATCAGTGACCGGCTTCGGCCGCGTGCTCGGCCATGACCAGATGGGCCTGACGTGCGGAGAAGGAATAGACGTCGGCAGCGGTGAATGTGCACCACACGTTGTCGCCCACGTCCAACCGCGGAGCATTGGCACGTGGGGTCAGCACTAGTACATCGCGGCTGCCCGTGCGAACGACGTACTGCAGCGTGTCGCCGAAGTGAGCAACGCTGGCAACTGACCCGGCAATCGAGTTCTTGCTGCTGCCAGGGTCCTCGTCGACCAGCTGGAAGTTCTCCGGACGAACCGCCGCGAGAGCGGGCTCGCCAGACGCCACATGCTCGTCGGGTTTCGATACCACGAACACCGTGCCGTCGTCGGCGATCACACCGTCCTGAGTGGCCACGCCCTTCCAGAAGTTGTTACGACCGACGAAACCGGCGACGAACGCAGAGGATGGACGCTCGTACACGGTCTCGGGGTCTGCCAACTGCTCGACGTGGCCCTCGAGCATGATGGCGATGCGATCGCTCATGCTCATCGCCTCCTCCTGGTCGTGAGTGACGAACACGAAAGTGATGCCGAGCTGGCTCTGTAGCAGCTTCAGTTCGATCTGCATCTCCTCGCGGAGCTTGCGGTCGAGCGCGCCGAGTGGCTCGTCGAGGAGCAAGACGCTGGGCCGATTCACGAGGGCTCGCGCCACTGCGATTCGCTGTTGCTGGCCGCCCGACATCTGCCGCGGCTTGCGCTCGGCGAGCTTGCTCATCTTGACCATGTCGAGCGCCTCGCGGACCCGAACCGCAGTGTCGGACTTGGACACGCCCTTCTGCCGCAGCCCGTAGGCAACGTTCTCGGCGACGGTCATGTGTGGGAACAACGCGTAGTGCTGAAAGACGGTGTTGACGTCGCGCTTGTACGGCGGGATGCCTTGGACGTATTGGCCGCTGATGCGGATGTGGCCCTCGTCAGGCTGTTCGAACCCAGCCAGCATTCGCAACGTGGTGGTCTTGCCGCAACCCGAGGGGCCGAGCAGTGACAAGAACTCACCTGGCTTCACCGACAGATTCAGGTCATCGACCGCAACCATCGTTCCGAAGCGCTTGGTGACGTTCTGCAGCTCGACCGAGCCACGATCACCTTTGTCTTCGTTGCTGACCGACACTGATGTCGAATCTGTCACGCTGTCTCCCCCGAGAAATCAGAATGGGCAACTTGCCCACTTCTACCCTGCCAGCTCTGCTCACGACACGAGGCCGGGGGCAGCTGCTGTGCAGCCATGTCATTCCGGGTCGAAGTGTAGGCACATTTCGCGCGCGGCTCGTGAATCAGTCTGGTTCGCATCTGACATGCACCGTTGCACGGACGCCGGCCGACATGCAAGGAAACCGTCGATGAACATCTGGCGCGCCACGGAAAACATTGCGAAGACGGTCGATGAGGACCAGTATCCGTAGCGATGGATCGAATGGGAACGCAGCTCGACGAGACTGATCGAGCGATTATCGAGGTGCTGCAACGCGACGGCAGGGTGCCGTACACCCGCCTGGGGGCTGCTGTCGGATTGTCCGAAGCAGCCGCTCGGCAACGGGTACAGCGGTTGATCGACTCCGGTGTGATGCAGGTCGTGGCCGTGACGAACCCCTTGTCGCACGGGAAGCGCAGGATGGCGATGATCGGTGTGCGGGCGGAAGGCCCCACCGACGACATCGCCAAAACCCTGCAAGCGATGCGCGACATCGACTACCTCGTCGTCAGCGCGGGCTCGTTCGACCTCATGGTGGAAGTTGTGGTGGCCAACGACGGAGAACTGCTCGATCTGACGAATCGGATTCGCAGTGTGAGCGGCGTGAAGAGCACCGAGACCTTCATCTATCTCGACCTGGTGAAGCAGACCTTCACCTGGGGCGCCCACTGAGCCGGTCTGGTTCGCGCGTCCGCAGCGCGCGAACCAGACCGACCTCGCCGTTCAGAGCGACGCGACGAAGGCGTCGTAGTAGCGCTGGTATCCCAATTTGGTCGGATGGAACGAAGCATCGGAGGTCAGCAGCACGCCGGACCCCGACCAGGCCACCACCCGATCGTTGAGATGCGCTCCCGAGCCCTGCCCGAAGCAGGCCCCCACCGTGAGATACGACGTGACCGGCACGAAGGCGATGTTGACCGACGGGTACGCCGCCCTTGCCGCCGCCACCGCCGCGGCGATGCGTGAGTTCAGCGTGTCGACCTGGGCGTCGATCCAACGCGCCTCGTTGCCCGTGACACCGGTGACATTCGGGCATTGACTGATTCCACTGCTGCGCGGGCCCATCAGGCGCGGGTAGCCCATGACCCGGATCTTGGCGTTGGATGCCTTCGACGCAAGCGAGGTGTACAT
>Ga0209476_10000269_pt1 | contig 35442 bp, 24 predicted proteins | sample KloWWTrecipitate_FD_187179 | JGI IMG/M metagenome (GOLD analysis project Ga0209476, IMG submission 187179) | Active sludge microbial communities from Klosterneuburg, Austria, studying microevolution and ecology of nitrifiers - Klosterneuburg... | ecosystem: Engineered > WWTP > Aerobic digester... | reverse complement strand
GCACGACCCTGGAACAGCGATTGCCACAACGACTGGCTGATCACCGCAAACGGCTCGCGGTCGTCGCGCGTGTAGGCGCGCCCAAGCATCGGCGTGCTGGCGAGCACCGAGAAGAATCCGCCCACGGTCGAGGCAATGACGCCGCGTACCGTCTGCTCGCCCGCCTGCACGGTGCCGGAGCCGTAGCCGTAACCCGCCATCGCCTCGAACTCGTCGATGCCGGCGGCGAGATCGCTGTAGTTCGGCCCGGCCACGTTCATCGCATGGCCTTCATTGGACAATTCGCGGATCTGCACGAGGCGATCGGCATCCGGATACGGCAAGCTGCGCAACATCACCGCATCGATCACGCAATAAATCGCGATCGCCGCAGCCAGTCCGACCGCCAGCGAAGCAGCGGCAAACAAGGTCAGGCCGAAGCGCGAACGCAGGCTGCGCAAGGCGAAGCGCAAATCAGTGGCGATGTTCATGGGCGCTCCCGAAGCGATGGGGAAAACGGTCATTCATGGCGCAGCGCCACCAGCGGATCGACGCGCAATGCACGGCGCGCCGGAACGAGGATCGCGATCAGCGCAGCCAGCATGAGGATGCCGATCACCGCGCCGTAGACGGCGGGATTGTCGGCGTCGAAACCATTCAGACTGCTGACCAGGGCGCGCGCGAACAGCCACGCCATCGTCAGGCCGAGCAGCAGGCCAAGACCGATCTGCCACGCGCCGCGACCAAGCAGGCTGCGCAACACGTTTGCAGCGGGTGCACCGAGCGCACGGCGCACACCGATCTCGCGGGTGCGCTGGCGCACGTTGAAGGCGATCACCCCATATACGCCGGCACCGGCAAGGAACAACGAGATCCCGCCGAAGACGAGGAACAGCCGGGCGAGGACGAACTCACCGAAGGTTCCCTCACGGATGACCTGATCGTAGCTGCGCACCCAGTAGGCCGGCGTATCCGGCTCGACCTCGCGCAGGATCTCGTTGAAGCGCGGCGCGAACGCGAGCGGATCGCCCTGCGTACGGATGGCGAGGCTGACGAAGCGCGCGGGATCCTGGCGCAGCGGTCGCAGCATGGCCGGTCGCACCGCATCGTCGAGATCGTCGAGCTGGACTCTTCGGATCACCCCGACAATCGTCACCAGTGCAGCATCGGCATTGTCCGGATCGATGCGGAAGCGTCGACCGAGCACGGATTCACCGCCGCCGAGCTTGTCCGCAAACGTTCGATCGACGAGCGCGACCGCGGGTGAATCGGTGTCATCGGAGCTGTTGAAGAATCGACCTTCTTCAAGCCCGAGTTCGTAGGTCGATGCAAAGTGATCGTCGATGCGCCCGAAATAGACGACGGTCTGCGCATCATCGGGGCCTGCGCCATCGCGCAGCACGCGCCGACTTTCGGCGATCAAACCCGGCAAGGTCGTGCCGATCCCGGCATCGATCACGCCGGGTTCGGCGCGCAGTGCCTGCTCAAGCCGATCGAATACCGCAAGCTGTGCCTCGGCAGACGGAAACTTGACCTCGGGCACGCCGATCCGCGCGGTCAGCAGGTTGTCGGTGCGAATGCCGAAATCGCTGCTCTCGAACTGGTCGATGCCCCGCACCATGACCCCGGCGGCAACCAGCAGCACGCAGGAAATCGCCACTTCGCCAATGACCAGTCCGCGACTGATCCGCGCAAATGCGCCACCCGCCACGGCGCGGCTGTCGTCGCGCAAGGTTGCGTTGACCTGGCTGCCGGCCCGCAGCGCCGGCAGGATTCCGCTGATCACTCCGGTCAGCAGCGCGGCCAGCACGGTGTAGCCGATCAGCGCCGCATCGAGGTTGAAATGCATCCAGTGCGGCGGGCCTTCCTCGCTGTTGCGAAAAGTCTGGTCGACCCAGCGCGCTGCCGCCCAACCGACCGGCAGGGCGATTGCTGCGGCGACCGCGGCCAGCACGAGACTCTGGCCAAGCAGATGCCCCGCAAGCCGCGCTCGACTCGCGCCAAGCGCGGCGCGCACGGCGAGTTCCTGGCGTCGGGCCAGCGTCCGGCTCAACATCAGGTTGGCCGCGTTTGCACAGGCGACCAGCAGAACCAGCAGCACCGCCACCAGCATCACGTTGAAAATTGCGCGCGTATTGCGATCGACGATGAGATAGCTCAAGGGCTCGACACCAACGCCGAGCATTTCGAAATAACGCGGGGATTCGGCCTTTGCATCGGCATGCCAGTTGTCCAGTGCGGCGCGCAGCGCGGACATGCCGGCCGCGGCGCGCAGTCGTGCGATCACCATCCAATCGCCACCCTCGTCGCGCGTCGTGCCCGGCTTGAGTGGCGCCGGCGTCCACAACATCTCTTTTTGCGGATAGCTGAAATCCGCCGGCATCACGCCGATCACACTGGCACTGCCCGCATTCATGCGCAGGACGCGACCGATGATCGCCGGATCCGCGTTGTAGCGCTGGCGCCAGACCGCATCGGAAAGGATCACCGTCGCTGGTGCGCCGGGCACGGCATCCTCGGCTGTGAACGTGCGCCCGAGCTGCGCCGGCACGCCGATCACGCGCAACAGGTTGCTGGTGATCAAGGCGCCCGCATACCGTTCGGCACGTCCTTCATCGCTGAGGTTGATGGTCTGCTGCTGATAGGCAGCGACATCGACGACGGCATCGAGTTGCCGTTGCCAATCGATCAGGTCATGCGTGCTGACCGCACTCAAGCGATCCGGCCGATCGGCTTTCTGCAATCCGATATGCAGCAACTGTTCGGGCGCAGCAAACGGCAACGGCCGAATGACCAGTCCGTAGACCAGCACGGCCATGAACAACACGCAGGCCAGCCCCGAGGCGAGCACGGCGATCACCAGCGCGGAAAAGCCCGGCTTCGCCAACAGGCCGCGTGCGGCCTGCTTCAATTCATGGGTTATAGCGCGCATGTGCCCGTTCTCCGGAAAATGGTGCCAACCACTGTTCAAGCCGGCATCGGCCGACGCTCCAGTCACGCATCGCGCAATGCCTGTATCGGTTGCACGCGTGCCGCGCTGAGTGCGGGAACGAGCGCCGCCGCCAGTGCCGCAAGCACCATGGCGGTGCTCGCGAGGGCCAATGCGATCGACGGCAAGCCTTCTCCGACTCCGAGCGCGCGCAGGTCGACAAACTGCATGAGGGCCACGACCGCGGCCCCGCCGACGGCGATCCCGGCAAGACTCGCTGCCAGGCTCTCTCGCATCACGCTCCACGCCAGCGCGCGCGGGAGCGCACCGATCGCGAGTCGCAAGCCAAACTCGCCGGTGCGTCGACGTTGCTGCAATGACGCGACCGCGTACACGCCGAGCACGGCGAGAAGCAGCGCAACGGCAGCAAACGCACCGACCGTGCGGGCGAAGAAGCGTGCCGGGCGCAGCTCGCTGTCCAGTTCGCCGACCAGCGCGTACTGGCGCGTGATCGCCTGGCGCGGATCGATGGCGTGCAACACGGCTGCCATCTGCCCGGCGACGCCGTCCGCGCCCGTGCTGCGCACGAGGAAACTCATCGCGTTTCGCGGATGCTGGGCGAAGGGGACCAACACCTCGGGCGAAGGTGCCGCGCGCAGTCCGTCGCTGCGAATATCCTCGACGACGCCGACCACGCGGCAGGCAACGCGCGCGTCGCCACCGATCGGCAGGCTGATCAACTGCCCGATCGGCGATGTTGCACCGAATGCGCGCCGCGCCGCCGTGCGATTGACGATCGCGACCGGCTCGGAACCGCGGCGGTCGCCCGGGCCGAAGTCGCGTCCTGACAGCAGAGGCATTCCGAGGAGGGCCCGGTAACCCTCCGAAACCCGACGCAACCCGGCTTGTACCGGCTCGCTCCCGCCTTGTCCCGCCACTTCGATGTCGACGCTGGCGCTGCCGATGCCCGACAGCGGCGGCGCGCTGGTCAGTGCGGCGTCGCGCACGCCTGGTATTGCACGCAGGCGCTCGAGCATCTGCGCGGTGAACGGCAGGAATGCCTCCGTCCCGCCGCGAAAGAACTGCAACACCTCGACGCGCTCGGCGTGGAAGCCGGGGTCGATATGCTGCAAACGCCACAGGCCGCTCGCCAGAGACAGCGCGGCGACCAGGCTCACGGTCGACAAGCCCATCGCAATGGCCGGCAACACGCCACGCGGGGCCCGACTGCCAATCAGGCCCCGGCCGCCAGCACGGATCGCCTCGACCGGTTCGGCATGTATGCGCAGTGCGCCGGCGAGTGCGGCGACGATCGGCGCCAGAGCGCCGAGCAGCACGGCGAAACCGAGCATGCTCCAGTCGATGACGATCCCGTCCACGCGCGGAATGCTGTCACGTGCAAGTTCGCGCAAGCCCTCGATGCCGGCGATCGCGCACAGCACGCCGAGTGCTGAGGCGACAGATCCGAGCAGGATCAACTCGAGCAGCAGACCACCCCAGACCCGCTGGCGGCTCGCGCCGATCGCCTGCATGACAGCCTGCTCATGGCGCCGGGAAGTCTGCCGGGCGGCGAGCAGGATCGCGACATTCGCCGCGGCGATCAGCAGCACGAGTACGGCCAACGCGAAGGCACCCCACAGCGCAGTGCGCGCATCGCCGACCAGCACATCGAGCAGCGGACGCGCGCGCGCGCTCCAGTCGTTCTGCCCGGCCTCGCCCTGCTCTCTCAAGGACGCGAATCGGGATGCCAATGCGGCGTCGGCCTGTTCGATCGTGACGCCTTCCTGCAGGCGACCAAGCATGAACAAGGCCCGGTGCCGGCGTTGGACCGTGTCATGGGGCAGCAGGCGCTTCGACAACGGACGCCACAAGCCCGCATCGCCCGCGAACACATCCATTTGCGGCGGCATCACGCCGATGACTTCGAGCGGCGCTTCGTCGACGAGATCAAGCCGGCGGCCGATGACGCCGGGATCGCCACCGAAATTGCGCTGCCATTCGGCATGTGAAAGAACGGCGAACGGACGGTCCTGCGCGATGTCGTCCTTGCCGAGCGTGCGCCCGAGCAATGGCTCGAGGGCCAATGTTTCGAAGTAGCCTTCGCCGACCATGTGCGTCGTGATCTCGCGCGCGCGATCGCCGTCGAACAGCGTGACGCCGCTCCACCAGTAGAACGCGAGGGTGGCAAAGCCCGGCGTTCCCGCAGCCAGGCGTTCCGCCTCGACGGTGTTCAACTGCGCATCGGCGATGCCCTGTGCCGGATCCTGCGCCTGCACGAGCACGATGCGCTCGCTGTTCGCGAATGGAAGTCCGCGCAGCAGCACGCCGTCCAGCGTGCAGTACATCGCGACGCTGCATGCGATGCCAAGCGCGAGCATCGCAATCGAGGCGATCGAGAAACCCGGCGCGTTCACCAGGCGACGCCAGGCAAGGGAAAGTTCGTTGGCTGCATTCATCGAGGCGGCACTCGTTCTGCGTGGACCGTTCAGGTGCGCAAGTCGACTGCCGGGCCGGACGGCCGGCGCATCAGGCGCTGGTCTTCCTCGTGGCGCAGCCGGTGCATGGTTTCTTCATCGACCACGCGGCCGTCGAACATGAAGATCTTGCGCTGGGCGAAATCGGCATAGCGCGGATCGTGGGTGACCATGCAGATGGTCGAGCCGGCCTTGTGCAACTCGTCGAGCAAGGCCATGACCGCTTCGCCGTTCTTCGAATCGAGGTTGCCGGTGGGCTCGTCGGCGAGCAGGATCGACGGTGCACCGACCAGGGCGCGGGCGACCGCAACGCGCTGTTGCTGGCCGCCCGAAAGTTGCGCCGGATAGTGCTTGACCCGGTGCGCCATGCCGACGCGCTCGAGGGCGGAAACGGCGCGCTCGCGGCGCTCGGCCCTGGATACGCCATCGCGATAGGTCAGGGGCAGTTCGACGTTCTCGAACACGCTGAGGTCGCCGATCAGGTTGAAGGCCTGGAAGACGAAGCCGATTTCCTGGTTGCGCATTGCCGCGCGTTCGCTCGCGCCGATGTCGGCAACTTCGCGACCGTTCAACGTGTAGCGACCCTCGGTCGGCGTATCGAGCAGGCCGAGGATCGCCAACAGGGTCGACTTGCCGCAACCGGAAGGCCCGGTAATCGACACGTATTCGCCCTTGGCAATGTCGATATGCACACCCGCCAGCGCATGCGTCTCGACCTCGTCGGTGAGGAATACTTTCTGGATGTTGTCGAGATGGATCAGGGTGTTGTTGCCGGCATTCATGGGTTTCCATCCTGCAATTTCGGTGCGCGTGGTGAAAGCGTGTGCTGGGAGGTCGCTACCTGTCGAAGTGGTTTGGATTTTCAATTCAAGCGAATCCGGTCGCTTTGATCCCAGGCGCTGGTATCGGAAAGGATCACCCGATCGCCGGCGGCCAGACCCTTGCGGATCTCGATCAGATTGACCGAGCTGCGTCCGAGTTGCACCGGCACGCGTGCGGCAACGCCATCGACATCGACCTTGAACAATCGCACCTCCGAATCCGGTTGGCCGAACGCCGGGCGACCGACATAGAGCACATCGGCCAGCCGCTCGATCTCGATCGTGCCATCCACGGAGAGATCCGGTCGCGCCCCGGCGGGCAAGTCGCCTTCCAGCTCGACATCGACCTGCACGCTGCCGTTCTGCACGGCGGGATCGACGCGCAGGACCTTGCCGGCGACGATGCCGTTGCGCGTATCGATGCGCGCCGGTTGTCCGATGACGATGTCTTTCGCCTGGGTTTCGGCAATGCGCAGCTCGGCCATCAGATCGCCCGGCCCAGCAACGCGGGCGAGATTGCTGCCGGCATCGACTTGCTGGCCCTCCTCGACCGGCACGCGCTGCAACACGCCGGAAATTCCGGCGCGCACCTTGAGGCCGTCGGCCTGGCGCTGGCGCAGATCGCGCGTATTCGCCAACTGGTCCAGACGCGCCTTTTCGGCGGCCAGTTGCGCGCTGATGTTGCGGCGGAATTCGTTGACGCGTTGCCGCTCGATATCGACGCGGTACTTGAGCTGCTCAAGCACCACCAGACTCTTCTTGTACTGCACGGCGGGAATGATGCCTTTCTCGGCGACGCTTTTTTCCGACTCGGCCTGCATGCGTGCGGTTTCGTAGTCGGTCCTGGCCTGGGCCTCTGCGGCTTGCTGGTCGAGCAGGCGCGATTGCAGCTCGGTGCGCCTGGCGGCGAGATCCGATTGTGCGGCGGTGAACGCGGTCATCGCCGCAAGCAGCTGATCGTCGACCTCGGCATTGCTCAACTCGAGGATGACCGTGTCGGCATCGACGGCGGCACCGGGCTTGACCAGGATGCGCTCGACACGTGCCGAGGTTTCCGCGGCAATCCAGCGGATCTCCTTGGGCACCAGGGTTCCGGGTCCGCGCACCTCGCGCAGCAATTCGCCGCGCTTGACCGTATCGACCAGCACGCTGCTGCGCTCGACCGAGGGCATGGCCGGCCCCAGGGACATGATGCCTGCGCCGGTGGCGATGACGACGATGCCGAGCGCGGTACCCAGCACGATCTGGCGGCGGCGCTTGCGTTTCTTGAGTTCGGGGCGTGCGATATCCATGGGCAGATGGAGCAGGACTTGTGCCAATGTCCGCGATAATTGCAACCATCTGATTCATATGTATTTTCTGCTTCCAAATGCACGCGAGGGACGGGCATCGTGTTCGCTATCGAACAGTTCCCTTGCGGAATCGGTCAGCGCCAGCAACCGACGAGCGCCCATCACGCCCTCGACGTGCGTGCGACAGGGACAGCTGGCCCGCGGAATCCGCATTGCCAGGACACCCCGCGACGATGCCCGGCGTATCGCGTACGGCAAGCGTGGTGCATTTCACCCAAGGCCGGCAGACAAAAGTGTCAGCAATCGGCAAAAAACCTTCGGACTGATCGAGGAACAGCCGCGTCAGCCCCGCGCCGAATGTGATGCAGCTCACATGACGCCGCCCTCATCCGGGGCGCGAATGTGACCCCTGTCCCAAATCGGGGTTCAGGGTCACAGGGCCAACGCGAAATCAACGTTTCTGGCATGGCGCTTGCTCCCACTTCCTTGCAAGCAACCAACCCCGCTGACAAGCAACAAACCCAAAAAAAGGAGATATTCATCATGGGTGTCATGTTCAGTTTCGCACCGCATGCAATCGAAAAGTCGACATCCCCGGTCACGTGGGAGTCGCGCTACAGCGGTGCCTTGTCCGTGGCGAGGATGGATGGCGCTTCGGTCGCCGGCATTTCCGGGCCGTGGCCGGATGGCAGCTTTGCCCTGACCTGGTGGTCCACGCAGCGCTTCGCCGTGTTGCCGGTGCTCGAATTTCATACCTCGCTGCGGGCGGCCAAGGAACGCGTCGAGTCCATCGCCGAGCAGCTCGGCAGCATGACGTTCGAGGCCAGCAGCGCGCTCAATTGAGCCTTGGGCCACTTGTGGCATGGACGCACGGGAGAGGCCGTTCAAGGCAATCCCGATGAATTCAGGGATCGAAGATGTTGGCGAGGCCGCGCATCCGCGCATGATCCCCTGATGCACCGCTCGATACCGCGATGATCCATCCAGGGCCGCATCCCGCACCCGCTTCGACCGTGCAGCGATCCCTTCCAGGCGAAGTCGGGCACGCGAATATTCGCGCCGCATCGGCAATCAGATTCGTCCCATGACCAACAGCACGATGATGATGAGGATGGTGAGGCCCCCGTTCTGCCCGTAGCCCCGAGTGGTCGGCGCGCCGGCGCGAAGAACGGGAACGCGCAGCAGCTTCGCAGGTCGGACAAGGACATTCCTGCTCCGTCTTGAGGATGAGCCGGTCATGCCCGCTGGCCGCGCTGGTGATTTCCCCGATAACGCGGGATCATTGCGGATGACACTGCCGCCGGCCATGGCCAGCGCAGATCGAAACGTCACCGGAGCCCGTACGCCGATGATCTCGAACCAGCCAACCATTGGCAGCCTGCTGCGTGCGCTGCGCGCGCGCAACGACTGGACGTTGAAGGAGATGAGCGGGCGTTGCGCGATTCCGCTGTCGACCTTGTCAAAGATCGAGCATGATCGCCTGACCCTGACCTACGACAAGCTGCTGCAGATCAGCCAGCGCCTTGGCATGCGCATGTCGGAGCTGTTCGCTGAAACCGCTGCCGGGGACGAGCACCCGATCACCGCGCGACGCAGTATCGGCCGCATCAAGGATTCGATCCGCGTCAACACGCCCAACTACGATTATTACTACCTGTGCCCGGAGTTGCGCCGCAAGCACATGACTCCGGTGATGACGCGCGTGCGCGCGCGTAGCCTTGCCGAGTTTGGCGACCTCGTCCGCCATTCCGGCGAGGAATACATCCACATCCTCGAAGGCGCGGCCGAGGTGCATACCGAGTTCTACGAACCGGTCGTGCTGAATGTCGGCGAGTCGGTGTACATCGACTCGAACATGGGCCATGCCTACACCGTGGCCGCCGGCCATGACGAAGCCCTGCTGCTTGGCATCTGCACCTGCGCCGATGAGCAATTGCTCGGCGCGCTGCTCAACCTGCACGAGGATCCTGCGATGGAGTCTTCGATCGTGCGCCCGCGACTGCCGGCCGGGGAAGCCGCGAGGGCGACACCGATCGACAAGCGTCGCGGCAACCGCAGCCAGGCGGGCAAGACGAAAACCACGGGCAAGCGCGGCAGGTAGCGACAGCGGGCGGAAGCGCGATGACACCCGCGCAGCCGCAACTCTCGTTCAACCAGCACGAAGCTGGGCAATTGCCGGTGGAATCTGGCTGGCCTCGCCGACCTGCACGATGCGCGGGTCTTCGAGGGCGAATTGCGGATTGGTCTCCAGCAGCCAGGTCGAGTGGTAGGGCATGTACACGCCGCGACCACCAAGTTCGAGCACCGGCGCGATATCCGACACCAGCGAGTTGCCGACCATGACAAACGATGCGGCAGCAATGCCGAACTCGGCGAGCACGCGCGCATAGGCCGGCGGATCCTTTTCCGAGACAATCTCGATGCGCTGGAACAGATCGCCAAGGCGCGAGCGCTCGACCTTGGCCTGCTGGTGGATGAGGTCGCCCTTGGTGATGAGCACGATGCGGTAATCCGCAGTGAGTGACTCGACCGCTTCGCGGATACCCGGCAGCAATTCGACCGGATGGGCCAGCACTTCCTTGCCGATGCCGACCAGTCGATGCAGGTCGCCGGAACTGATCAAGCCACCGGTGATATCGAAAGCCGCCTCGATCATCGACAGGGTCATGCCCTTGGCGCCATAACCGAAGACGTGGATATTGCTGGCCTCGATCGCGAGCAGGCGCTCGTGCACGCGCGCATCGGCGAGATCGACATAGCGACCGATGATGCGCTCGAACTCGGCCTGCGCGGCGTCGTAGAAATCCTGGCTCTTCCACAGCGTGTCATCGCCATCGAAGCCGATCAACTCAATCGTCACCGCGCGCTCCCGCAATCGGCGCCCGTGCCGGCGGCGCTGCCAGGCCCTGCCGGTCCATCGCCAGGCTCGATGCCAGCATCGAATCGGTGACCACCCGGTTGCGCCCCTGCTGCTTGGCGGCATACATCGCGACATCGACGGCGCCATACAGGCCATCGTCGTCACGATGGCGATCGGCATCGAAGCGGCCGACACCAATGCTGACCGTGACCGGCACCTCGATGCCGGCGCAGACGATCGGCCTTGCGTGCAGGGCTTCCCGGAAGGCCTCGACGCGGATCATTGCTTCCACCTCGTCGACATCGCGCAGGATCAGGCCGAACTCCTCGCCACCGGTGCGCGCGACCATGACCTCGTCACCGTCGAACGCGGCTTCGAGGCGGCGCGCAAGATGCCTGAGCACCTCATCGCCAATGACGTGGCCGTGGCGATCGTTGATCGACTTGAAATGGTCGATATCCAGCAGGGCCAGCGAGACGCCGGCACCGTCAAGCCACTGTGCCTCGCGCACCCGGGCGTTCAGCGTCTCGGTGAACGTGCGCCGGTTGCAGAGCCCGGTGAGGGCGTCGGTGCGGCTGAGCAACTCGTACTTGTCGCGCTGGTTGCGCAAGGCTTCATCGAGTTCGAGGCGACGCTGGTATTCGCGGCAGGAACGCGCGGCCGCCGTGGCCAGATAGCCAGCATAGAACGCCATCGCCAATGCCGGGACCTGCATGGCCGGATCCAGCCAGAGCAGCAGCAGGGTCGGCACCAGCAGGATCAGGATGCCGCTGATCGAAAAGCGCATCAGCGAGGTATAGAGGTGGGCCAACACGGTCGAGAAAGCCAGCGTGGCAAACAGTGAAACGCATTTCAGCAACGGCTCGATGCCGGCGTCGACGAGGATCCAGGCCTGCACGATCGCCCATGTCAGGATGCTGGACAGAGCGACCAGGCAGTAGCGCGTGACCCAGCGCCGCTGCACGTCGACATTCGCCGCTGCCGCGGGTGGCACCATGCGTCGGCGCACGACGGCGGCCAGCACCAGGACCAGCACCACCAGGATCATCGTCAACGGATAACGCGCGGAGAGGCCGGTGACATGCGCCAGCGGCGGCAACGCAACCAGGTACAGGAAGCCGCCATTGGCCGAGCGCGAATAGGTATCGGCGACCTGCGTGACCAAACGCCGCCGGGCACGACGATGGCTGTCGGCTTCCATGGGCGTAGCGGTCATCCTGTCCCCCCGGCAGCAATGCAAGCGATCAATGCTCGCATAGTCCGCGCAATCCGGCATGTGCATCATGCAACGGTTCACAAAACCGCGGCTGCCCCGCCCGCACGGACCCTGCCGCGTCCCGGCCCGCCGGATCTCCAAAACGTCCACGTTCGCGGGTATCATGCGCCCCGTTATACGCGGTGGGAGAAGCAGGCCAGCCTGCTGCCGAAGGCGCAACGCCCGTAATCGCTCAGGCCCCGATACCTCCGCGCGCAGACAACTCTGGAGAGACCGGCTGCCACGATCGGCAAGCACCGGCGCCGAAGGGGCAAGAGGCAGGTTCCCGCCTCCAAACTCTCAGGCAAAAGGACAGAGGGGCGCCCGGCGTGCGGCTTCGCACGCGACTACTGGACGCCCCCACCATGAACCCGATTCATTCGCCTTCCCTGCGCGACCTTGAAAATCATTCCGCCTTTGTCGAGCGGCATATCGGCCCCAATGATGCCGAGATCGCGACGATGCTCGGCCTCCTCGGCCATGCCTCGCTCGAAGCGATGACCGATGCCATCGTGCCGGGCAAGATCAAGTCGCCCGCGCCGTTGAACCTGCCTGCGCCGATCAGTGAAGTCGACGCGCTGGCACGCATCCGCGCGATTGCGGGGCGCAACGAAGTCTTCCGCAGCTTCATCGGCCAGGGCTATTACGGCACGCATACGCCAAACGTCATCCTGCGCAACCTGTTCGAGAATCCGGCCTGGTACACCGCCTACACGCCTTATCAGGCCGAGATATCACAAGGCCGCATGGAAGCGCTGATCAATTTCCAGACCATGGTCGCCGACTTGACCGGCATGGAAATCGCCAACGCCTCCCTGCTCGACGAGGCCACCGCCGCGGCCGAGGCCATGACCCTGGCGAAACGCTCGGCCAAATCGAAATCCAACGTCTTTTTTGTCTCCAGCGCCGTGCACCCGCAGACCCTCGAAGTGCTGCACACGCGCGCCGACGGCCTCGACATCGAACTGCACATTGGCGAAGACGCCGAAGCGGCGAGCGTCGACAGCTTCGGCGTGCTGCTGCAATACCCGAACACGTTTGGGCGGATCAACGATTACGCCTCGCTCGCGGAAGCCGCGCACGCACGCGGTGCCCTGGTCGCAGTCGCCACCGACCTGCTTGCCCTGACCCTGATCCGTGCACCGGGCGAATGGGGTGCGGATATCGTCATCGGCAACAGCCAGCGCTTTGGCGTGCCATTCGGCTTTGGCGGCCCGCATGCAGCCTTCATGAGTTGCCGCGATGCCTACAAGCGCTCGATGCCCGGTCGCCTGATCGGTGTGTCGATCGACGCCGAGGGCAAACCAGCCTATCGACTGACCCTGCAAACCCGCGAGCAGCATATCCGTCGCGAAAAGGCGACCTCGAACATCTGCACGGCGCAGGTATTGTTGGCAGTGATGGCCAGCATGTACGCGGTCTATCACGGTCCGGATGGTCTCAAGCGCATCGCCATGCGCACGCATCGCATGGCGACAATCCTCGCTGGTGCCTTGCGCAAGGCCGGATTGAACGTCGCCCCTGATTTCTTCGACACCCTGCATGTCAGCGACATCGATGCCGCCGCCGTGCATGCACGCGCAGGCGCGGCACGCATCAACCTGCGCGCGATGGATGGGCGCAGCGTCGCCTTGAGCGTTGACGAGACCACCACGCGCGCCGACATCGTTGCACTCGCAGCCGCATTCGGCGTTGACCTTGGCGACGATGCACCGGGATGCGCGAGTGTCGCGGGCGGCAGGACGCCGATAGCGACCATCGACGCGCTCGATCGTGAAACGCCCGATGCCCTGCCCGGCAAGCTGCTGCGCCAATCGCTGTTCATGCAGCATCCGGTGTTCAACACGCACCACAGCGAGCACGAATTGCTTCGCTACATGCGTGCGCTGTCGGACAAGGACCTGGCCATGGATCGCACCATGATCCCGCTCGGCTCGTGCACGATGAAACTCAACGCCAGCGCCGAGATGATCCCGGTGACCTGGCCCGAGTTCGCCAACATCCATCCGCTGGCACCGACCGAACAGGCCAGCGGCTACACGCAGCTCATCGACGAGCTTGAAGCGATGCTGGTCGAGATCACCGGATACGACGCGGTCAGCCTGCAACCGAATTCCGGTGCGCAGGGCGAGTTCTCCGGCTTGCTTGCAATCCGCGCCTATCACCGCTCGCGCGGCGAAGGCCACCGCGATGTGTGCCTGATTCCGGAATCCGCTCACGGCACCAATCCCGCCTCGGCGCAAATGTGCGGCATGACCGTGGTCGTCACGCGCTGCGACAAGGACGGCAACGTCGATGTCGACGACATCCGCGAAAAGGCGCAGAAGTATTCCGATCGCCTCGCTGCACTGATGATCACCTATCCGTCCACGCACGGCGTGTTCGAGGAAGATGTCGTCGCCATCTGCGAAGCCGTCCACCAGCATGGCGGCCAGGTCTATACCGATGGTGCCAATCTCAACGCCCTGGTCGGCTTGGCCAGGCCCGGCAAGTGGGGCTCGGATGTCTCGCACCTGAACCTGCACAAGACCTTCTGCATCCCGCATGGCGGTGGCGGCCCCGGCGTCGGCCCGTGTGCGGTCAAGGCGCATCTCGCCGAGTTCCTGCCGCGCACCTTGGGTGGCAAGGGCGATGTCGGCATGGTTTCGGCGGCCAGCTTTGGCAGCGCCAGCATCCTGCCGATCTCGTGGATGTACATCACCCTGATGGGCAGCGCCGGCCTGCGCAAGGCCACCCAGGTCGCCCTGCTCAATGCCAACTACATCGCCCGCCGCCTGGCGCCGCATTACGCAACCTTGTACACCGGGCGCAACGGACTCGTCGCGCATGAGTGCATCCTCGACCTGCGTCCGCTCAAGGACGCCACCGGCATTGGCGCGGAAGATGTCGCCAAGCGCCTGATCGATTTCGGCTTCCACGCGCCGACCTTGAGCTTTCCGGTTTCCGGCACGCTCATGGTCGAACCGACCGAGAGCGAATCACTGCACGAGCTCGATCGCTTCATTGATGCCATGATCCAGATCCGCGACGAGATCCGCGCCGTCGAGGAAGGCAAGTTCGATCGCGAGGACAATCCCCTCAAGCACGCCCCGCATACGGCGACGATGGTGACTGGCAGCACATGGACGCACGCCTATCCGCGCGAACTGGCCGCCTTCCCGCTGGCCGTGCTCAAGCAGCAGAAATACTGGCCACCGGTCGCCCGCGTCGACAACGTCTACGGCGACAAGAACATCATGTGCGCGTGCATCCCGATCGATGCGTACAAGGATGAAGTCGTGGCCTGAGCATCCCGCGACGGCAGAGCCCCGCGTTGCGGGGCTTTTTGCCGGGACAATGTCCCGGCTGTCATCGAGGCGTCAGCCCTCCTGCTTCTTCAACCATGCGTCAATTGCCGGCAGACGCTGCGCGCGGATGTGGATGCGGTACTCGATGTTGTCGATTGCCGTTTGCGTCGCCCGGCGCGAACTGGCGGCCACGTACTTGTCGGCGTAGTCCTTGAGCTTGCCGACCATCGCCGGATCCAGCGAGTTGCCGGCCAGTCGCGGGTAGTAGCGGCTGCTCGATGTCGTGTCGATCAACGGCTCGACGTTTTCGCGATGGGCCATGGCGAAATCAAACGCCAGGTCGGGATGCTCCTCCGCCACCGAGCGGATCATCGCCGCACTGTTGGTCGCACCCGGCTCATCGGTCAGGGCCATGTCGAGTGCGCGTTGTGCAAGCGCCTTGTCCTTGGCCGAGGCCAGCATCAGGTACAGGCGATCCTTCATCATCGCGCCCTTCTCCATCTTCGCTGCAGCATGCAGCTGGTTCCACGCAGCCACATCGGCGTGACTGGCGACGATATTGAGGATGGTCTTGTACAAGGCCCGCGGCATTGCCTGGGGTTCCGTCTCGCGTGCGGCGTAGCGGCGGCGTGCCTCGGCGATGACCTCGCTGTCGCCCAGATCGGCCAGAGAGCTGATCAGGTTGGCGCGCAGGATCGCCTCAGGCTCGCTCTCCGCGTCTTTCGCTTGCCAGCCGTATTTCTTCAGCGCCGGGCGCAGCGTGCCGATCGCGAAGCTGCGGAATTTCTGCTGGCGCGCCACATCACCCCGATACAGTAGATCCAGCCGTTGCAGACTTTCGGCGACACGATCCCAGACCTTGGCATCGGCATCGAGCGGCGTCGCCTTGATCAGGTCGAGGATGTCCGCCGCTGACTGCTGGCCGGTCATGCCGAGCTCGGCCGTATTGCCCATGATGCCGAGCTGGTCGATGGGCGCAAGGCTGGCGAAGCCATCGCGCAGCGCGGCAAAGTCGCCCGGTGCGTAACGCGTGCGGTAGTAACCGCTCTGCCCGGCATTCAGCAGCACGGCGCCGCAACCCTGCAAGTGCATGGTTCCGCCGCCCCCTTCGATCAAGGCACGCGCCGGCTCGCCACCCAGCGTCCGCGCGATCACCGGCACGCGCCAGCGCAAGGGCGTCTTGTCCGGGCGATCCTTGGTGAACTCGCCCTGGCTGAGCTTGATCGTGGTCTGGCCGTTGTCGCACACGGCTTCCTCAAGCGAAATCAGCGGTACGCCGGGCTGCAAGGTGAAATCATGCGCGATTGCCGTGATCGGCTTGCCGGCGGCGGCTTCGATCTCCCGCCACAGGTCATCCGAACGCGTATTTGCATAGGCATGTGCCTTGATGTAACGACGCACGCCATCGCGCCAGACATCGGCACCGACATAGTTTTCCAGCATGTTGATGACGGCCGCACCCTTGGAATAGGTGATCGCGTCGAATGCCTGACTGGCCTGTTCGACGGTTTCGATCTTCTGCACCACGGGATGCGTGCTGGCGATCGCATCGGCGGACATCGCGTACTCGCGCGAACCCACCGCGCCGAGCTGCGATTTCCATTCCGGATGCAGCTTCTGCGTGGTGCGTCCGGCCATCCACGAAGCAAAGCCTTCGTTGAGCCAGAGATCATCCCACCACTGCATGGTGACCAGATCGCCAAACCACTGGTGCGCGATTTCATGCGCGGCGGTGCCGAAGATCCGCTGCTTGTCCGCATCGGTGGAGAATGCCGGATCGATGAGCAGGCCGCGTTCGAAAGTGAAGATCGCCCCCCAGTTCTCCATCGCGCCAAAGAACTGGCTGCTGCCCGGCGAAGCAATGTTGTCGAGCTTCGGCAAGGGATACGGCACGCCGAAATAATCGTTGTATTCGCGCAATACGGCCTGCGATGAATCCAGTGCGAATTGCGCCTGCGAAACCAGGCCCTGCTGCGTGATCACACCGAACTCCACGCCATCGGCTGTCGCCGTGGCGCGATCGAAGTCGCCGAGGGCGAAAAACAGCAGGTAGGTCGACATCTTCGGCGACGTGGCAAAGGTGACGCGGCTCATGCCCTCGCCAAGATCCTCGCGGTGCTTGACCGGCATGTTGCTGACCGCCATCTGCGCATCGGGAATGGTCGCGGTGAGGTCGAAAGTCGCCTTGTGGTCAGGCTCGTCCCAGCTGGGGATGAACTTGCGCGCATCGGAATTCTCGAACTGGGTGTACAAGGCGCGCTTCTTGCCTGCCTTGGTCACGTAGTCGATCGCAAACAAGCCGTTGGCTTGCGTGCCGATGATGCCGGTGTATTCCATTATCAGTCGATAACTTCCGGCTTCCAGCGCCTGCGGAAAGCTGAAGGTGGCCGTCTGCGCGGATTCGTCCACGCCGACCTCCGGATCCGGGTAGGCGCGCTTGTTGCGCGTCGAGTGGACGTGCGCCTCGGAGAAGCGCAGGCCGACGGCATTGAGGACAATGCGGTCGGTCGCTTGCAGCACATCGATGGTGACCTCGACCCGGCCATCGAACGTCAGCTTCCCGGCATGCGGGGTCACTGAAATCTCGTAGTGCGTCGGCCGCACATCACGCGGCAACTGCGTGGTGACCTCGCTGACCTGGGTCCCCTTCTGCGGATTGGCGACTGCAACGCACAGGGGGGCGCAGGCAAGCGTCAAGGCGATGGCAACGGTCAGGCTACGGTGCATGACAAAACCTTCTGCAGTGGGGACGTGGAGTATCGGCAAAGTGGCAAACGGACGGGCGCGAATGGCCGCCAGCTGACCGTCCGCTGTTCGCGACTCCGAACGATGGCCGCATTCGTCGTTCATCGTCGACCGCCAAAGGTCATGGCGAGGGGTCGCTGCCGCCGTTGCGCTCAATACCCTGCGCGTCGATCGAAGTGGCTCAGCGTGGATTCAATCGGGCAAGGAACGCACGGATGCGTGCGGCATTCTTGCCGACATCACTCTTGCCGACGCGTGACACGGAACGGATGTCGATGCGACTGGCGGCCGCTTCGGGTTCGATGCGGATGACGATGTCATCCTTGAAGCCGTACCAGAACGTGGTGTCGGTCGCTTCGATGCGCCCCTCCCGGGGAACGCTGGCAACGATTTCCCAGCCCATGTCGCGGGCGACTTCCCCGGCGCGCGCAAACGCTTCGGGCGGGGCGATTTCGAGCACCAGGCTACGAATATCGGGATAGCCCGCCAGCTGCGCGGCAGCGACCTGCGGCCCACCATAGGCCGCAGGGTTGGGGGCGTCTGCGCGCAGCGGCAGGATCGCGACAAACTCCGGCGGTCGCTGGGTGTCGGTCGAAACGTCGTGAATGAACGGCACCGTCCTGGCCGTGTACGCGCCAAGCAGCGGCATCGCCGCCGCAGCAAGCCCGAGAGCCATGCCGACGACCAGCAGCTTGCCGTGGCCACGCCGCGCTCGCGGGACCAGCAGCAAAAGCAGGCCGAGCGCCAGCGCACCGAGGGCCATGATCGTGGCACCGGTCATCAGCATGAATCCGGTGCGGAAGTGCCAGAGTTCCAGACGCGTCCCGGGCCCGGAAATCAGTACCAGCAGCAGCGCTACGCTGGCGAGGACAACGGGAATTCGTGCAAACCTCACGCCTTGCTCCTGCAGGTTCGTGGAAACCGCCATCGCGCAAGCCTCGACGGCTGGCTCAATGCCCGGAACCGCCCCAGATCTGCTCAAGCCGGGCATCGCGTCCACAATTGTATCGATAGAATTTGTAACGCAGCGGGTTTTTCTGGTAGTAATCCTGATGGTAGCCCTCGGCGGGATAGAACGTCGAGGCCGGAACAATCGAGGTGACGATGGGCTTGTCGAAACGCCCCGAAGCCGCGAGCGCACGCTTGCTTTCCTCGGCAAGGCGCGCCTGCTCCGGGCCGCTGGTGAAGATGGCCGAGCGGTACTGATCGCCGTGATCGCAGAACTGCCGGTCGATCACGAACGGATCGACGTTGTGCCAGTAGACATCGAGCAACTGCGTGTAGCTGACCTGGCGCGGATCGAAGACGACCTTGACCGCTTCGGCATGGCCCGTGCCACCCGCCGAAACTTGCTCGTAGCTCGGGTTTGCCAGCGTGCCGCCGGTATAGCCGGACGTCGTCGAGATCACCCCGGCCAGCTTGTCGAACGGCGGTTCCATGCACCAGAAACAGCCGCCGGCAAAGATTGCCGACTCGGTGGCCGTGGCATCGGCTGACGCAGGATTCGCGGCATCGTCCGCCGGTCCGGCGCAGGCGCTCATCGCGCCGATCGACACCATCAGGCCAAGCATGGCGACCTGGGCCATGCGTCCAAATCGGGAAACTCCCATGTTCAACTCCTCAATTCCGGCAGCGGCTGGTCGCGCGGGATGAATTCCAGGGCCAGCCCGTTGTTGCACCAGCGCTCGCCACGCGGCTCGGGGCCATCGTTGAACACATGGCCCTGGTGTCCGCCGCAGCGTGCACAGTGATATTCGGTGCGTGGCCAGATCAACTTGAAATCACGCCTGCTTTCTACATGACCGGCAATGGGCTGGGTGAAACTCGGCCAACCGGTGCCGCTTTCGAACTTGTTCGCGCTGTCGAACAGCGGCAGGCGGCAGGCAGCGCAGACAAAGGTTCCCGGGCGCTTTTCGGCGTTCAGCGGACTGCTTGCCGAGGGCTCGGTTTCCTCCTCGAACAACACCGCATAGGCGGCATCGCTGACCACGCCACGCCATTCCGCGTGCGCCTTGCCCAGCGCCACCACGGCACCGGCCCGGGAAGCGGGTTGCCGTTCGGCAGCCTGCGAGCAGGCGGGCAGCAGTGGCAACAGGGCGAGGCTGCCAAGGTGTTGCAACAGTGTTCGACGGTTCATTCAATGTTCCTCGATTCGGCGGACATGCGATTGCCCATGGCCTTCCAGGCGATCCACCCGTACGCCCAGTGCACGGGCAAGCGCGGCCGCAGCGGAATCCATGCACGTGTCGGCGGCAAAGCTGGCGACCGCATTCCGCCGTGTGGGGTCCGTCGCCGCGTGATCGCGAGGATCAAGACCGGCAAACTCGCCAATCCATTTCACACTGCGTGTCGATCAAGCCCACCTACAATACCCGCTGAACCCGGGCATTGCCCGCAACCGCTCCACTGCGCCTGCCGAAAGGACCCCACGTGCCAATCATCGATCTTCCGGCTCCTCCGCCGCAGCTGGCGCAGGAAAGCGCCATCGTCGTCGACATCCGCCACGCTGATTCCGCGCAAGTGGCTGCGCACAAGCAGGATGCGCATGTGCGCTGGTGGCTGGAGCTGGGCGATCAATTGCTGCTGGTCGGTGCCCGCGGCGAAATTCGCAAGGCTGCACCGGATCGCGAGGTGCTTGGCGAACTCGTCGATTTCGATCGCAGCCGCATGCGCCTGCATGCGCTGGGCTGTGCGCGCGAGTCCGCTACGCCGGGACGCTTGATTGCACGCAGCGGTCGTTGGGAACTGCGCGAATTGTCCGCCGCCGAACTGCGCAACCCCCTGCCCGCCCTGCATGACGGCCATGCCGAGGAATGGCGCGAGATCGAACCCGACAGCACGATCACCTGGCGCTACCGGACCGATGATGCGCCCACCGCCGCCGATCCAACCATCCAGTCGGTGGTTGATGCCATCGACACGACACGCTGGTTTGCCGACCTGTCCACGCTGGCCGATTGGGATCGCTCGAGCTACGGCCCCGAACTCGCCTTGTCGCGCGCATGGATCGAAACGAGATTCAGTGGATTGGGCCTCAGCGTCAGTGCGCCCGCTTTCACGATGCCGGGCCCGGGCGGGGGCCAGATCAGCGTCAACAACGTGATCGGCCAGTGGACCGGCACGCTATTCCCCGAACAGTGGATCATCGTCGGCGGCCACTACGACTCGCGCAATTCAAGCAGCAGCTCAACCGTCAACACGCCCGGCGCCGAGGACAACGCATCCGGTTGCGCCGGCGTCATCGAACTCGCCCGCGTGCTGGTCGGCTTCGCACCCGAGCGCAGCATCCTGTTCATGTGCTACGCCGGCGAGGAGCAGGGACTGCATGGCAGCTACGCGCATGTCCAGTCCCTGCAAGCCTCCGGCAATCTGGCCAAGGTGCAAGCGGTTGTCACCATGGACATGATCGGCTACAGCGCGGACAGCCAGCTCGATGCGGTGTTCGAGAGCTATTCGACCTGGATTGCCTATCTCAACCAGTTCGCCGCCGCGGCAGCCACCTATGCACCCGAACTGCAGGTCACCCTCAGCACCAACCCGTTCGGCTCGGATCACATGCCCTATCTGCAGGCCGGCAAACGCACCCTGCTCGCCATCGAGAGCGATTACGACGCCTATCCCTGGTACCACAACAGTGGCGACACGCCGGCCCACATCGGCGCCAACGCGCAAGCCATGGGCGGCGCCATCCTCAAGACCAGCATCGCCGTGATCGCCCAGATCGCCGGCATCAACGATCGCATCTTCGCCAGCGGATTTGAGTCATCCGCGAATTGATCGAAGCGGGTCGATGACCGCCGAACACCCGTCTCGATGCGCACTCCGATTTTCTGGATCGCATCGCGGCTGCCGGGGTCTACGGAACGCGCTCAGAGATAGCGTTGCAGCGTGGAGGCGGCGTCGCCGGCAGCGATGCGCTCGTCCCAGTCTTCCATCAGGGCAATGAGCATGAGTTTCTCGAATTCGGCGGCGAACCTTTGTGTCACCGCCGAGGGATCGCGTACGCGCTTGGCGTCCCCGATCAAGCCGAAATGCACGCGGCCGTTGTAGCTGAGTATCGACAGGCCGAGGCCGATCGATCCGGATTGCGGCACCCAGAACATCAGTTCGGTAGCCTGCACTCCGGTCATGTACAGCGGCTGCTGCGGTCCCGGCACATTCGTTGCCACGGCCGTCGCCTTGCGACTGAACAATTCCAGCGCCGGTGCCTGCAAGGCCTGCGGCCCCATGCCAAGCGCGGCAAGCAAGCCGAGGGTGACGATGGCCTGCCGCGATCGCTTCAGTTCACGCATGCTGGCAGCGACGCGCTCCAGACGGCGCAGCGGGTTCGCTTCACCGACCGGCAGCTCAAGGAAAACCAGCCCGAAATGGTTGCCGAGTTTTTTCGCGTGTTCCAGCGGTCGCAGGTTGACCGGCACGGTGGCGCGGATGGTCAAGCCATCGACTTCACCGCCCTGGTCGAGCAGATAGCCGCGCAAGGCACCGCTGGCGCAAGCCAGCAGCACATCGTTGACCGTGCAACCAAGCGCGCGGCCAAGTGTCTTCACTTCCTCGAGCGGCAAGGGATCCGCCCAGGCGACACGCTTGCTGACGCCGAGCGGGCCCTTCAGCGGGGTTTGCGGATCATCGGGCAGGAGCAATGCATGGGCGAGCTCGCGCGTGATCTCGCCGCCCTCGCGCGCAATATCGGCGGCGACGGCCGGATCGTTGATCATCTCGGTCATCTTGCCGTAGACCTTGTTGCCGACCTTGAGCGCCTTGCCGAGCCCGGCCTGGGCCGGTTCGAGCATGCGCTGCCAGACATTCGTGCCATCGCGATGGAGCCAGGTCGCGGCGAGCTCGGCGCGTTTTTCCGGTTCCGGCGCGGTATCGGTCAGCGACAGCATGACCTGGACCAGGGCCAGGCCGTCGGCATAGCAATGGTGGATGCGCGCGACCAGCACGCTGCCGCCACGATAATTCTCCACGACATGAAATTGCCAGAGCGGCTTGGAATGATCCAGTGGCGTGGAAGCGAGTTCGCCGACGAAGTTCTCCAGCTCGATCTTGTCGGCCGCGCCGGGCAAGGCGGCCACGCGGACATGCCAATCGAGATCGAAATCGGCATCGGTTTCCCAATAGGCGCCGGATGGCGTGTTGACCGCCCTCTGGCGGAAGCGCCGGTAGGCCAGAAAACGTTCGCCAAGCAGTTGCTTGATTTCGGCATGAACCAGCGGCGCGGCAAACATCAGCACGCCGGTGATCATCATCAGGTTGGTCGGTCGCTCCATGCGCAACCAGGCCGTATCCACCTTGGACATCGCCTCGCGCGTGCCGTCTGCCGAATCGAACATGCCAGCCCTCCGGGAAATTGCGGGCCGGCATCATTCTCGAACGTGACCCGACGCCGGGCTAGGATTACGGTAGCGCATCGAAAACGCAACGGCTTTGCCCCGGCAAGGGATCGATCTCAGCGCTCATCACTCCGCGGCAGATCCTGGTACGCGGCCAGGGCGAGCGTCCGCGATGCGGCCAGATCGACCATCGGTGGCGGATAGCCGGTACTGCGCAAGATCGCCGGGTCCGTCCATGGATGATGAATCAACGGTGCTGCCACGGAAGCAAGCTCGGCGACCCAGCGCCGCACATAGTCGCCATGAGGATCGAACTTCCCGCCCTGGCTCACGGGATTGAAGATGCGGAAGTACGGCGAGGCATCGACGCCGCAACCGGCGGTCCATTGCCAGCCTTGCGCATTGTTGGCGAGATCGGCGTCGACGAGCGTGTCCCAGAACCAGCGTTGGCCATGGTGCCAGTGCTGGCGCAGGTTCTTGGTCAGGAACGAGGCAACCAGCATGCGCACGCGGTTGTGCATGCTGCCGGTGGCCCACAACTCGCGCATGCCGGCATCGATGATCGGCACGCCGGTGCGCCCCTGCTGCCAGCGCCTGATCGCCGTTGCATCCTTGCTGGCCCAGCGAAATCCGTCAAAGCGCGGATTCAGGTTCTGCTCCGGCATCGACGGGTAGTTGAACAACAGATGCTGCGAGAACTCACGCCAGCCGATCTCGCGCAGGAAACTCTCCGCGCCGGCCGCGCGCGACGAGTCGCCAGCATGGTGCACGCGTTCTTCAAGCGCCCAGGCAATCTGCCTCGGCGATATTTCACCGAAGTGCAAATGTGGTGACAGCTTTGATGTGCCCTCCCGATCAGGGCGATCGCGAGCGCTGGCGTAATCGCGCAAGGCGCTTTCAAGAAACTGCTCGAACGCCGCGCTGGCACCTGCTTCACCGGGCGTCCAGCGTTGGTGAAACTGCTCATCCCAGGATATGCGCGGCAGCAGTTCCAGTTCCTCGAGCGCCAATCCGGCTTCGCCCGCGGGCGTGACCAGCCGTTGCGGCTTCGGCAAGGGCGGGCGAACCTGCAACTGTGCCCGCGCCTTGCGCCAGAACGGCGTGAACACGCGATAGGGCTGCTCCTGGCCGGTGCGGATTTCCCAGGGCTCGAAGAGGATGTTCGCCTTGCTGCTGTGCGCCTCGATGCCATCACTGCGCAGGCCCTGCTTGATTTGCGTGTCGCGGGCGCTGATCGCCGGCTCGTACAGGCGATTCCAGTAGACGGCCGTGGCGTCGCTCTGTCGCAGGATCTGCCGCAGGGCGGGGAGAGTCGGGCCGCGCGCGAGATGCAGCCTTGAACCGCGCGCACGCAGATCCTCATCCAGTGCGCGCAAGGAATGATGCAGCCACCAGCGACTTGCCGCGCCGGGTGTCCACGGCGCTTCTTCATCGGGCGCATGGATATACACGGGCACGATGCGCTCATGGCTGGCCAAGGCGGTCGCCAGGGCCGGATTGTCGGCAAGTCGCAAATCGCGGCGGAACCAGATCACGGCAGTCTTCATGGCGCGAGTCTAGGGCAATGCCGCTCGGGCCAGGTCATCCCCGGCCATCCTTGTTTCGCCACGGCTCGCCCGGCTGGCGCCACATTGCGCCGCTATACTGCGCGGGCTGATCACCCCACGGAGTTGAACATGTCGATCTTGCCGGCCGGAGCAACGCTGCGCGTCTTCCCTCTCTTCCTGCTTGCCACTGCGGTGCTGGTGCTTGCGGCTTGCGGGCAGCGACCGGCTTCGGTTCCCCAGGTCCAAGGCCAGGCGCCGGTAGCTGCAGAACCGGCCAAGCCGAGCGCAGGTGAGCGCTTTGGAGTCCTTTCGGCACGCGCCGAGCAATACCAGGGCCAACTCGCCCTGGCCCTGGAGTTCCCGCAGCAACTCACCGGCTCGCAGGATTTCGACAACCTGCTCGGGGTAACCGGCAGCAATGGCGAGGCTGTCAGCGGCAGTTGGGCGCTTGATGAAAACGGCAAGACCTTGCGCTTCCCCTACGTGCAGGCCAATGCGAGTTACACGGTGCGCATCAAGGGCGCGCTGGCTGCAGTGGATGGGCAAACCCTCGGCAGCGACACCAACAAGGATATTTTCACCGGCCCGCTCGAACCGGCAGTCGGATTCGCCGCACAGGGCAGCGTACTGCCGGCGCGCGAGACGCGCGGCCTGCCGGTGGTCTCGGTCAACGTCAAGGAGGTCGATGTCGAGTTCCTGCGCGTGCGCGATTCGGAAGTCGCCAATTTCTTCGCCGCCTACCAGAAAAACGGCAAGCGCGGCTCCTGGGACCTGGATCCGCAATACGGCTGGTATGGCCGCAACGGCAAGCCGGTCGCGCAGATTGCCGAATCCGTTTATGCCAACCGCTTCGTCCTTGGCGGTGCCGAGAACGAGCGCAGCCTGAACTACCTGCCGATCCAGAACATCCAGGAGCTCGAAGCCCCGGGCCTGTATTTCGCCTTGCTCAAGCGTCCCGGCACTTTCCGCGACGAGGTCGACACCAGTTTCTATTTCGTCAGTGACATCGGCGTGCACACGCGCATGTACAAGGACAAGATGTTCGTCCACGCCGCCTCGCTGAAGACCGGCGATGCGCTTGGCGGCGTCGAGATCAAGGTTCTTGATGAAGGCGGCAACGCCGTCATCAGCGGCGATACCGATGCCAGCGGCAACGCCATGTTCGCCTACCAACTCAAGGCCGAACACGTGCTGGTGGCAAAGGCTGGCCGCAACGTGTCGATGGTGCCGTTCAACCAGCCGGCGCTGGACCTTTCCGATTTTGCCGTGGCTGGTCGCCACGAGGCCTGGTTCGACGTGTTCGCCTGGAGCGGGCGCGATCTTTATCGCCCGGGCGAAACGGTGCGCCTCTCTGCCCTGCTGCGCGACAACGACGGCAAGGCGATCAAGCCGCAACCCTTGTTCGCCACGCTCAAGCAGCCGGACGGACGCCTCTACGCGCAGGAAAGGATAGAGCCGAAGGACCTCGGTTACTTCGAATGGTCGCGCGTGATTCCGGTTGATGCGCCAACCGGCCGCTGGCAAGTCGAGTTCCGCCTCGATCCGGCCAGCAAGGAAGCCACGCAGAGCATGACCCTGCGCATCGAGGAGTTCCTGCCCGAGCGCATGAAACTCGACCTGAGCACCCCCCAGGATCAGCTCAAGCCCGGCGAGCCACTCAAGCTCGAAGTGCAAGGTGACTATCTGTATGGCGCCCCGGCCGCCGACAACCGCTTCAGCGCACGCCTCACCCTGAGTGCCGACGTGCATCCGGTGGAATCGCGCAAGGACTATTTCTTCGGCGATCCACTGATCGACCTGCCCAAGGAGGCCAAGGACGTCATCGATGCCAAGCTCGATGCCAAAGGCCATCTGAGTGAAGAAGTCAGCGTGCTCGACGAAGCCCGGCAGGCGCCGGTCGCCGCCGTGCTGTCGGGCAGCGTTTACGAGACTGGCGGGCGCACCGTCACGCGTACGCTCAAGCGCACGGTCTGGCCGGCCGAGGAGCTGGTCGGCATCCGCCCGCTGTTCGATGTCGCTGACGGTGCCGGTGCGAATGGCAACGCCAGCTTCGAACTCATCCGCAGCAATGCCGCTGGCGACATGCTCGGCGGATCCAACCTCAAGCTCACCCTCGTCCGCGAGCTGCGCGACTACCACTGGGTCTGGGACAAGGACAGCGGCTGGCACTTCAACTACAACGAACGCTTCGAGAACGCCGAGGCACGCGAAGTGACCATCGAGGCCGGCAAGGCCACGCGCATCGACGTGCCGGTCGAATGGGGCGGCTATCGCGTCGAGGTGCTCGATCCGGCCACCGGCCTGACCATGCGCTTCCCGTTCACCGCCGGCTGGAGCTGGAACGACGACAACCGCGGCGGCGAAGCGCGCCCGGACAAGGTCAAGCTGTCGCTCGACAAGGCCGGCTACAAGGCCGGCGACACGCTCAAGGTCACGCTGACGCCGCCGCATTCCGGGCCTGGCGTGCTCATCGTCGAATCCGACCACATGTTGTACACGCGCAATATCGAAGCCAAGGCCGGTGCCACCTTCGAGATCCCGGTCACCGCGGATTGGGAACGCCACGATGTCTATCTGACCGCCCTGGTGTTCCGCGGCGGCTCGGCGGCCGAGCGCATCACCCCGGCACGTGCGGTTGGCGAGGCGTTCATCCCGATGGATCGCAGCGCACGCAAGGTCGAGGTGCAAATCGAGGCGGCCAAGCTGATGAAACCGGAAACCGATCTCATGGTGACGGTCAAGGTGCCGGCGCTTGCCGGCAAAAAAGCACAAGTGACTATTGCAGCCGTCGATGTCGGCATCCTCAACATCACCCGCTTTGGCGTGCCCGATGCGAACGACTGGTTCTTCGCCCAGCGTCGCCTTGGCGTCGATGCCTATGATCTTTATGGTCGGGTGATCGAGAGTTTCAATGGCGGCACGGCGAAACTGCGCTACGGTGGTGACATGGCCCTCGACGCACTGCCCCAGGCGCGCCGGCCGACGGCGAGGGTGCAGACCGTCGATCTGTTTGCCGGCCCGGTCAGCCTCGATGCGCAAGGCAATGCCAAGGTCAAGCTGGCCATCCCCGATTTCAACGGCACCCTGCGCGTGAGTGCGCTGGTTTTCAGCGACGACCAGTACGGCAAGAGCGATGGCGAGACGATCGTGCGCGCCGACCTGGTCGCCGAAATCAGCACGCCGCGGGTGATGGCACCGGGCGACAAGGCCATGCTCTCGCTCGATCTGCAGAACTTCTCGGGCGCCGAGCGTGCGTTCAAGGTCAAGGTCGAGGCGGACAAGCCGCTCGCCCTGGCCAACGGCGCACGCACGCTGACCCTCGCCGACAGCGCCAAGGCCACGCTCGATTTCAGCCTGGACGCGCTGATGGGCTACGGCGTCGGCAAGATCCGCGTCAGCGCCGAATCGACCGACAAGGCCGGCCAGCCGATCCGCATCCAGCGCGAGTTCGAGATGGTCGTGCGCGCGGCATGGCCGAGCGTGTTGCGCTCCACGCCGCAATCGCTCGACACGCTGGCACCGATCAACCTCGGCGCCGGTGCGCTGAATGGCCTGATCGACGATTCGGTCAACGCTCGCCTGACCCTGAGCAGCCTGCCGCCGTTGCCGTTCTCGGCGGCGCTCGCCGATCTGCTCAAGTATCCGTATGGCTGCGTCGAGCAGACCACGAGCAAGGGCTTCGCCGCCCTGCTGCTCGATCAGAAAACCGCCGAGACCTTGGACGTCGAAGGCCTCGATGAGGCTGCGCGCAAGCAGCGCATCGAGACCGCGATTGGCCGCATCGCCTCGATGCAGATCGGCTCCGGGCACTTTTCGATGTGGGGTGGCGAAGGCAGCGTCAATACCTTCATCACGCCGTACGTGGTCGAGTTCCTGCTCGATGCGCGCGAGGAGGGTTTCATTGTCCCCGATGCCATGTTGCAGAAAGCCCTGCAACGCCTCAGCGACGATCTGCTATCCGGTGGTCATCCGTATTACAGCTACGAGAATGCCGATCACCTGCGCTTTGCCGACCAGGCCTGGTCGGCCTACGTGTTGGCCCGCGTCAACCGCGCCCCGCTCGGCACCTTGCGCGCCCTGTTCGACAACGAGCGATCAAAGTCGATCACCGCGCTGCCGCTGGTCCATCTCGGCATCGCGCTGAAGCTGATGGGCGACGCCCCGCGTGCCGAAAAGGCCGTTGACGAAGCCTTCGCGATGAAGGTCAAGCGACCGAGCTGGCTTGGCGACTATGGCTCCGATTTGCGCGACACGGCGCTGATGGTTTCGCTCGCGCAACGCTTTGGCATGGGCAAGCCCGAATTTGGCGCGCGCGTGTTCGAACTGGCGCGTGCGCTCAAGGTCGAGCAACGCGAAGCCGAGCAATCGCAATCGCGCTGGGGTGGCAACGGGCGAATCTATCTGAGCACGCAGGAGCAGGTTGCCATTGGCCGCCTCGGCAAGAACCTGATCAAGGATGGCGATGCGGTGGTTTCGGGTACGCTCGACATCGGCGACAAGGCAAGCACGCTTTCGCCCGATCGCCTGTGGAGCCGCAGCTTCACGGCAAACGAACTGCGTGCCGGCGTGCGCCTGGTGCCAAGCGGCAATCCGCCCCTGTACCTGTCGACCGACATTGTCGGCATCCCGGACAGTGCACCTCCGGTTGAAGACGGCCAGGTGTTCATCCAGCGCACGTTCTACACGCTGGATGGCAAGCCGTGGGTGGTGGCGCCGCTGAAGGAGGGCGATGCGCTGATCGTCGGCCTGAAGATTGAAGCGCGTGTGGCGATGCCTGATGCCCTGCTCGTCGACCTGCTGCCCGGTGGCCTCGAGATCGAGAACTTCAACCTGACCGACGCCAGGCAATGGGCCGATGTCGTGGTTGGCGGCATCACCCTCAGCGACCGCAGCAGCGCCGCCGACGTGCAGCATGAGGAGTTCCGCGACGACCGCTACGTGGCGGCGCTGAAGCTGGAGCAAGGCCAGGAAGCGCACGTGTTCTACCTGGTCCGCGCCGTGTCACCGGGCAGCTATCGCGTGCCGCCACCGCTGGTCGAGGACATGTACCGCCCCGAGATCCGCGGCATCGGCCGCAACCCGGTGGATTCGATCAAGGTCGTGCAGCCTTGATGGAAGCGGGAATGGAGAATGGGGAATCGGTTACGAACAGGAGCACGGCATCCTTCGCGTGAACCGATTCTCCAACGGAAACCGGGTGCGGGGAATCGAAAGTGCGCATCGCGACTGAAGCCGCTTCCTGCCATTCCCTATTCCCTATTCCCGCAACGTCAATGATGATGTCCGCCGGCGCCATGAACATGGCCGTGGGTGACTTCCTCGGCACTGGCTTCGCGCACCTCGATGATTTCGACGGCGAAATGCAGGGTTTCTCCGGCCAGCGGATGATTGCCGTCGACGGTGACTTCGTCCTCGTCGATCTCGGTGATGATCACGGCGATCGGGCCCTGCCCGGTCTGCGCCTGGAACTGCATGCCGACGGCGAGGTCGTCGACGCCCTGGAAGGATTCACGCGGAACCGTCTGCACGAGTTCCTCGATGTAGTCGCCATAACCGTCGGCGGCGGCGACATCGACCATGAACTTGTCGCCCGCGACATGACCGCTCATCTCGCGTTCGAGACCCGGCACGATATTGCCGGCACCGTGCAGATAGGCCAGCGGTTCACGACCATCCGAGCTGTCCAGCACATCGCCGGCATCATTGGTCAGGGTGTAGTGGAAGGACACGACTGTGCGCTCGGCGATCTGCATGACTACCTCTGGATTGAATGACGAAAAACCCCGGACACGTTCATCCGGGGTTGCGGCAAGGCTGTAGCGAACAAGTGTTGACGATGCCTGCTGCCGTCGACGCATCCTCCAGGCCAGGCATCAGCCGCAGGCGGATCGGCGGCGACCCCGTCGGGTTGAGCGTGACCGCGGCCAAAACGGCGCGGCGCATCTTACGCGAGGCGCGAGGCTATTGCGAATGACGCGATTGCAGCAGGTCCACGACCTGCGCCAGCGCAAGTCCACGCGCGCGCAGCAGAACCAGCAGGTGAAACAGCAGATCGGCCGCTTCGCCGAGCAGTTCGGGATCACCTTGAACAACCCCCGCCAGCGCCGTCTCGACACCCTCCTCGCCGACCTTCTGCGCGATCTTGTGCAGGCCGGCGTCGAACAGGCGCGTCGTGTAGCTCGCTGCCGGACGCTCGGCTTGGCGTGCTTCGACGAGCGCATCGAGGATCGAGAGAAAGCCCAGCGGCAAGGCCGGCGCATCGGCAAAGCACGTCGGCGTGCCGAGATGGCAGGTCGGGCCGACCGCCTCGGCACGCACGAGGATGCTGTCGGCATCGCAATCGACATGCAGTGACTTCAGCAGCAGCTGGTTGCCCGAGGTCTCACCCTTGCACCACAGCCGCTGCCGGCTGCGACTGAAAAAGGTGACCCTGCCGCCGGCCCGGGTCGCCGCCAGCGCCTCGCGATTCATGTAGCCGAGCATGAGTATCTCGCCACTGCTCCAATGCTGGACGATGGCCGGCAGCAGGCCGTCGCCTTTTGCCCAGTCCAGGCTGTCGATGGCATCGACTTCGCTCATGGGCGGATCTCCACGTCGTTGGCGGCAAGAAAGGATTTCAGTTCGGGAATCCGGATCGCGCCGGTATGGAACACGCTGGCCGCAAGCGCGGCATCGACATCCGCCTCGACAAAGGCCGCGTGGAAATGTGCAAACGTGCCGGCGCCGCCCGAGGCGACCAGCGGCACCGCGCAGATCGCGCGCACCGCCTGCAGCTGCACAAGGTCGTAGCCCGTGCGCACTCCGTCGGTATCCATGCAGTTGAGGACGATTTCGCCGGCACCGCGCGCCTGCGCTTCGACCACCCAGTCGAGCGTGCGGCGCGGCAAGGCCTGCATCTTTTGCGGATCGCCGCTGTACTGGCGCACGCGCCATTCGCCATCGGCATCAAGGCGACTGTCGATGCCGACGACGACGCATTGCACGCCAAATGCCGCAGCCAGTTCGTCGATGAGCGGGGGACGTTGCAGCGCCGGCGAATTGACCGAGATCTTGTCGGCACCGGCATGCAGGATGCTGCGCGCCGTTTCGACATCGCGGATGCCGCCAGCGACGCAAAACGGAATGTCGATGGCGCGGGCCACGCGTTCGATCCACTGGCGATCGACACTGCGCCCCTCGGGACTGGCGGTGATGTCGTAGAAGACCAGTTCGTCGGCACCCTCCTCGCAATAGCGCAGGGCCAGCTCGACGATGTCGCCGACGACGTGCGCATCGCGGAAGCGCACGCCCTTGACGACCTTGCCGTCACGCACATCGAGGCAGGGAATGATGCGCCGGGTCAGCATTGCAGCGCCGCGGCGAGATCAAGCCGCCCTTCGAGCAGGCTGCGGCCGAGGATCACGGCGGCGGCCTTGCCCTGCAGGGCCTCCACGTCGGCACCATCGCGCACGCCACCGGATGCCTGCACGGCCAGTCCCGGGGCGATCTTCGCCAGGTGCTCGTAGAGCTCCAGGTTCGGTCCCGAGAGCATGCCATCCCGGCCGATATCGGTGCACAGCAGGTGCCGCGCCCCGGCTTGCGCATAGCGCGGCGCCAGTTCATCGAGCGTCGTCGCGGCGGCTTCGGTCCAGCCGGCCGACGCGAGTGTCCAGATTCCCTCGACCTCACGCGTATCCAGTGCGATGACCAGGTGTTCGGCACCAAAGCGTTCGATCCATTCGATCACCCGTCCGGATTCCCTGACCGCGACGCTGCCAACGACGACACGCTCGACACCCGCATCGAACAGGCGCTCGAGATCATCCTCGCTGCGCACGCCGCCACCGGCCTGCACGGCCAGATCAAGGCGGGCGAGTGCCTCGATCACGGCGAGATTGCGGAAACGACCCTCGCGTGCGCCATCGAGGTCGACCACGTGCAGATGCCGGGCACCGGCATCGCGATAGCCTTGTGCCTGCGCGAGCGCATCCAGCGGGTACGCGGTTTCCTGCGCGTAATCGCCCTGGCGCAAGCGCACCACGCGACCGCCACGCAGATCCAGCGCGGGAATGAGTTCAAGGGTCATGAGGCGAGGAAATTCCTCAGCAACGCCGCTCCCGTGGCGGACGAACGTTCGGGATGGAATTGCATGCCGCAGAAGTTGTGCTGGCGCACGATTGCGCTCCAGCACGCGCCGTGTTCGACGCTGGCGACCGTCGACGCCCCGACCGGCGCGGCATAACCGTGCACAAAGTAGACAAAATCCGGCGCCGCGAGGCCATCGAACAAGGCATCCTCGCGCAGGCGCTGCAAGGCATTCCAGCCCATGTGCGGCACGCGCCGACCGGCGGCGGCCGGGATCCGCACGACGCATCCGGGGATCACGCCAAGGCATGGCGTATCGCCTTCCTGCGAGTGCTCGAACAGCAGCTGCATGCCGAGGCAGACTCCGAGCACCGGCTGTTCGAGGCTGCGCATGAGGTCGACCAGGCCGGCTTGCCGCAGGCGCGCCATGCCCGGCCCGGCGGCACCGACACCGGGCAGGATCACATGCGTGGCACGGCGGATGCGCTCGCCATCGTCGCTGACCTGCGCATCGATGCCGAGACGTTGCAAGGCATAGCGCAGCGAGCCGATATTGGTGCCGCCGGCATCGACCAGCACCACGTCACGCACGCTCACAGCACGCCCTTGCTGCTCGGCACGTCGCCGCCTTCGACGCGGAACGCCTGGCGCAAGCAACGCGCGACGACCTTGAAGCAGGCCTCGACCATGTGATGCGCATTGCCACCACGCACGCTCAGATGCAGGTTGGCACCAAGCCCGTCGCAGAGGGAACGGAAGAAATGCGGCACCAGCTCGGTCGGCAGCGCGCCGACGCGATCGCGCGGGAATGTTCCGGCAAACTCGAAGCAGGCTCGCCCGGAAAGATCGAGCGCGGCGGTTGCCAGGCTCTCGTCCATCGGCAAGGTGAATCCGTAGCGGCCGATGCCACGCTTGTCGCCCAGCGCCTTGCGCATGGCCTCGCCGAGTGCCAGCGCCGAATCCTCGATCGTGTGGTGCTCATCGACGTGGATGTCGCCAGCGCAACTCAGGCGCAGGTCGATGTTGGCGTGACGGGCGATCTGTTCGAGCATGTGATCGAAAAAGCCGAGCCCGCTGTGGATGTCGGCAGCGGCACCGGCATCGAGATCGACGCGCACGCGGATGCTCGTTTCCCCGGTTGCGCGGGTCACTTCGGCGATGCGCGGCGCATCGAGCAGATCGTGGGCGATCGCGGCCCAGCTTTGCCCGCCGGGACCGATGCGGAATCCGCGCACACCGAGATTGGCAGCCAGCTGCATATCCGTGTCGCGATCACCCACCACTGCCGAGCGTGCCCGCGACCAGCTGTCATCGGCCAGCCAGTGCCGCAACATGCCGACGCCGGGTTTGCGCGTATCCAGTCCCTCATGGGCAAAGCTGCGATCAATCAGCACCTCGCGCAAGGCGATGCCCTGCGAGCCGAGGATGCGCAGCAACAGTTCCTGCGGTCCCTGGAAATCGGCTTCGGGAAAGCGGTCCGTTCCAAGTCCATCCTGATTGCTGACCATGACGATTTCATAGCCCGCCGCCACGCAGCGCGACAAGGCGGCGATGACGCCAGGCAACAGTGCGAATTTGGAGAAATGATCGACCTGGAAATCCTCCGGCTCCTCGATCAGGCAACCATCGCGATCGACAAAGAGGATCCTGCGCTGACTCATGCCGCCGCCTCGCCGCGGATGAGCAGCTCGAGCAGGCGCGAATCTTCCTCGCGCGTGCCAATGCTCAGGCGCAGGCAGCCGCCCAATGCCGGCTGACGAGAAACATCGCGAACGACGACACCGCCACTGAGCAGGGTCCGATAGGCCCGCGATGCATCCTCGAACTGCACGCAAAGGAAATTCGCCCGCGAAGGCAGGACATCGAGCACCGCCGGCAGTCGTTTCAGCGCGATCGCCATGCGCTCGCGCTCGGCAATGGTCAAGGCGATGCGTTGCCGGGTAAGGCTCATGCCAGCAGCGGTCAACGCCGCCAGTGCCGCCGCCACGCTCGGCGTGGACAAGGGATACGGGGCCAGGATCTTGCGCAGCAGGGCGATGATCTCGGTACCGGCGAGCAGGCAGCCGATGCGCGCGCCAGCCAGCGCCCAGGCCTTGGACAAGGTGCGCAGGACACCGAGATTGGTGTGGTGGGCAATCAGTCCGCTGGCGCTGGGCAGATCGGCAAACTCGATGTAGGCCTCGTCGACGATGACCAGGGCACGGCCGCGCAGGGCATAGGCGATGCGCTCGATATCCACCAGCGGCACGCAAGCGCCCGTGGGATTGTTTGGCGAGCAGAGGAATACCAGCTTGACCGATGCCGGCAGGGATTCGCACAGCGCCTGCACGTCCAGGCCGAATTGCGCATCCAGGGCGACCTCGATGCGCTCGGCGCCCTGCACCGCCGCGCACACCGCATACATGCCGAAAGTCGGCGGCGACAGGGCAATGGCATCGACGCCGGGACGGCAAAAGGCACGCAAGAGCAGATCGATGGCCTCGTCGCTGCCGCGCGTGACCAGGACATGGCTGCTGCCGACGCCATACAACTCGGCCAGGCGCTCGATCAAGGCCTGCGGTTGCGGCTCGGGATAGCGGTTCAACGACAGCGCACGCGTCTCCGGCAAGTTGCCCGACGGTGGCCACGGCGCTTCATTCGCATTGAGCATTACCGCGGCCTGCGCGGCTTCCCGCCGTGCCGAGGAATAGGCCTGCAAGGCAAGGATTTCCGGACGCGCCAGATCGAGCACACTCATGCGTCATTCTCCATGGTTTCAAGGCGCAGGCTGACCGCGTTCGCATGCGCATCGAGTTGCTCGGCACGGGCCAGGGTCACCGCGCAGGGACCGATGGCACGCAGACCGGCGGGCGACAG